>VFQN01003651.1_pt1 | contig 21599 bp, 12 predicted proteins | sample 3512371 | NCBI WGS metagenome assembly VFQN01 (sample SAMN10412370, study PRJNA504923) | tailings metagenome | isolation source: Replicate 2 from Balatoc abandoned mine | place: Philippines: Itogon, Benguet | collected 2017-08-28
ATATTTTCATCATAGTATACCGAATCTATCGAAGGTATGGTCAAAATATCATCAAAATCGTGTATCTACTGAATGGGAAGATCAAAAACATGATTATCTTTTTGATCCAAAATGGAATGGGAATATTACTGATTATTTGATAAAAGCAGAAGAATCATATCAAAAACATCAACATAGCTTAAGTCATACACCTAAAGCCTGAAAATGTAAGATTGAAGGACTGATTCCATTTCTTGCGATGCTTTCCCTTCTCCGGTTGTTTATTTATTGCTTTCGTTTCTATATTGCTCTTTTTGTTTTTTTGTTTTTTTTTTTTTTTTTTTGCATGTTCTATACTTTTTCTCACTAATGTGTATCCGGTGTATTTTGATTTAGCATCCAAATATCATCGTGATCTGGAAGTACTGAATGGAATGATGAAAACGTGATTATTTGATCCAAATGGAATAGCGGTTATGGCTGATGATATGATAAAAAAACAGAAGAATCGTATCAAAGCATCATTTAATTCATTAATTTTGTTTGTTGTAATTTTATTCTTGTTCGTGTGTTCTGTATATTTTGATACAGTAACCATTGAAGCTTCTCATGACAAAGAAAAGCCACTTAATAGAAGTAGACCAATTCGTGAAACGGGGAATCTAGTAATTTTATCAAATTTTATTTCACAATTTATTGAACTAACATGTATCAAGTGGAGGATTCTCAAAGTATCAAGTGCACTCCTCAATTTTAAGTCATCTTCAATTTCTGTGCTTTATCATAGAACCTCTTTGCTTGTTTTTAAGTTACACAGGTTAAGCAAACAGTTGAGTTGGTTTCTGAAAAGCTAATTCACAATTACTATAATTATTTTTCTTCATTTCATCAAATTCTTTATCAATGAGTGATTGTAAACTAATATTATGATATTCTTTCATTTCAATTGGTATAGCATGAGTCGAGGTTGTTTCAGGGTTACGAATAGTACTCGCAACTTCAGCAATATATTTATAGAGATAATGATGTTCTAACATCTCTAATTCATATAAAGACGATTCTTTCACATGATTCTCCATCAGATCTTTCTCTTCCTCAAGTACAAATCCATTAGTCATCTTAATCTTCTCTTGTTGCTTCTTACTAACTTCTGCGTTCTTCTTTGATTTCTTCTTTGGTTGTTCCTCAACAACATCTTCTCGTTCCTCTTCTCCATCTTCTTCTTCTCCTTCTTCTTGATTCTTTTTATGACTAATTTTCTTCTTATGAATTAATTGTTGTGTATTTTTATATTGTTTTAATAACCATATCATTTGATAAATACAATAAATTACTTTATTACATGGTATATGTAATGCAATATATGATAAACGTTTAATAAAGGAGAAAATCATAATCTCTGGTATATTACTTGATTTTAAACATAATGATAATAATGATAAATATTTATATGAATATTTTGATTGAAATATTAATATATTACATAATGAATATAATGATTCAAAAAATTTAGGATAATCTAAATTATATGATATAATTAATGTTAATAAATTTTCTAATGATAAAATTGCAATAATACCACCAAAGGAATAACATTCTGTTAAATAATCAGATAATAATAATGGATTAATTAATTGTTTCATAACATAGGTTGATAAATGTGTTAATAATAATTTATGTTCAGTAATAGACCATGTTAATGATAATAATAATATCCATGATTTAGAAAATAATTTTTGATAAAATGTATAATGTTGTAATTGATATTGAAAATCTTTCTTTAATTGTTTTTTCTCATTATTATTGTTGTTTGTGGTAATATTCGAGGTAGTAGTGGCTGCAGTAGTAGTGAATTTTCTCTTCCCTAATAATGCTTTTTTCTGTTTTGCTAATGTCATTTGTTGATTTTCAATGATTTTTTTCTCTTCTTCTACTTCAGCATCACTGTCACTATCATTGTCATTAGTGTATTCTGTCTTTTTCTCAAAGGTAATCCAATATTTAGATGATTCATTGTTCTCATCATCATCTTCTTCATCAAACATTTCTTTAGAAATTGGCATCATTCGTAACAAATCTAATAGATTTTTCTTTTTCAATTGAAACGCTTTCTCTTTTGTTGAGAATTGTGATTTTTCTTCTTCAATTTTTTTAATTTCTGCTTTCTTCTTTTTCGTGATGTCAGTCGAATAGAGGACTTGACGTTCTACTTGAAGTTCATTGGATTCTTCTTTACATTCATTTAAGATTTCATGAAGAAGGTAATAACCAAAGTAAAGACAGTCATGGTAAATGAAGACCTAGGGAGATGTCAGAGCGATTTTGATCATTATAAAAGGAGAAATTTTACCTCATCTTTCATCATAATTAAAAAATCGACATCTAGCTCAAAAGGAGCAGTAATTAATGTTGTTAGAAACTGACGATAGCTGCTAAGAGCGAAGTTAGTCTCTGGGACGATATGCTCCAATGGAGATGAGTTCTCATAGATCTTATGATCAATTTTTAATAACTAGAAAAACATAACTCTCAATAAGAAAAGGATGATGGGAAATGAAGAGCAATACAATACCTCCAAATAGGTTCTAATCACGAGTGCATGGCACCATGCAGTGCTCTCATTGGAAATGAGTTGGCAGAAGAGAGTTTGTACTTCTTGGTATTTTTTCACAAACCATTCATATACTTTCACGTTTTTACTATTCTTCTTTGTTGATTTAACTGAATAGTATTCATTCTTTCCCTTTTTGATCATTTCATGCTCAGCAAGTTCTAAGAAAATTCGTCTATTGAAAGAAGGAGTGTCAAATAAAATCAAAGATAACTCTCAACCATATTACCTTAAGCAATGAACAGCAGCAGATCGAACATCTTTATGAAAATCTTTGTTGTTAAGCGCCTAAATAGAGAACTGAGGTAATTGCAGCAAAAGATTATTGTGATTTTCTACCTTAACAATTTCTAAGATTTGATTAGCATTTTGAAGATCATTTACAATAGAACGTTCTATTTCACGTAGATGTTGAATTTCTTCTTCGTTTGATGGCATTTTTCGAGCTTTACTTGCAAATTAGTGATGAATGGTTATATGGAAAATTGAGATACGGTAGTAAAACGATCGTTCAAAAACGATTCTGGGTGCAATGTAAAATTTCGAAGATTTGAAGCGTTTCAAATTATTTTAATTAAGTTGAATCAGAATGCATTCTGAAAGCCTTCATACACCTCTATCACAACTTAAGAATGCCAATTTTTCAATAAGTCAAGGTCCACCTGATGATTACTTTCATAAGTATGCAAGCTCATCTTCGAATACTATTGAAGAGTTGGACGTACACACCTTTTTTACAACGAATCAGCTCTCCACATCACCAAGGTCAATCTCTAAGATCTTATTCTTCTCCAATTTTTTCGTATTTCTAGAGCAAAATCAACTTTATTTCTGTTTAAATCATGATTATGAAAGTATAAGCTGTATTCACGAATCACTTATCATTGATATATGTATTATGAGCACTGACTTAAATCAACTCTTACTATTACAAGAAAATGGTGAAATTTCAGTATTATTTATAATCTTACAAGATCAAATGACTGCACCTGAAAGTTTTGATGATAGAAAGGATCATAGTCATCGAAATCATGAAACTGAAAAAGACGATACGATCAGTGATATTGGGGAATCGAAAATGGATCGACCACCATCACCTTTAATTCATCTATCAAGATACTCTAGTATCTTAGAAGACCCTAATAAAAATTCCCAAGCCATGCCCCGACCACCTTCTGCAACTTCCCAACAAGCTAAGCCCACTCAACTACAAAGAACAAGATCATTTCTACAAGATCAAAAATTACCAACATTAATTGAAGAACCTTTACATATTAATATACAAAAATTTGGTTTTATTTTAACACCTCAAATGATTTTTAATAATTTTCAAGCTGGTGGTGGTATTGGAGGAAGTGCTTTCTCTAATCAAATCATGAAATTACAATATTTTAGTAATTCATCGATGATTATCCTGTCAAACCAAATCAAATGTTCTATTATTCAATTAAAAGTCAACGAAAGCGATGGATCGATTGGAGTCGAACAATCGTTTGATATTGAAGATCAATTTCTCTCTTATTCCATTATTTCTAGTGTATGGATGTCTCAGAATTTCTACCATATCCTATCCTGCAATAATGATAGCACGCTTAATGTTACAATTCTCCCTAAAGACGCAAATAAATTTCAACTAACTGAAGAAGAAATGAGACAATTATCAATGTCAGATAGTGAAAGTGATGAAGAGGAAATTCAACCAAACTCATTACCAAAAAGAAAACCAGTATTCCATCAATTAAAACTTTCAACAAAACATAAATCTTGGATTTCTTCATTATCTATGTGTTCAAGTTTAAACTGTCATTATGGTCTTAGTGGTGATATTGATGGTCAATTAATATTATGGATATTTGATGAGAAGAATTATTCATTTATTAATACACGTTATTTACAGAAAAGATTAAAACAAATACAGAAAAAACGTAAATTATTACAATTATCATCATCCCTTTTATCTGAAAATAGATATGATGAAGATGAAATACTTCAAAAATTACAACAATCACAAAAAAGTTGTTGGAAAATATTATGGCATGATAAAAACCTTGCTGATAGTCGTTCCATCACAATGATTCGATTAGAAGCTCATCAAACTAGAGACACGTCAACCAATGCACAGAAAGGGGCGATAGATGGTGAGAATCAGTTCCAGCATTATGCTTATATTGGTACAAGTCATGGGAAATTAATTATTTTACAACTATTTCAAAAATCTTATCATCTTTTACATGAATTATTTCTTTTCTCTTCACTTGGTGAAATTCATTCTTTACATATTGCCTTTGAAGAAAAGATAGTTGAAACTATTCCAATACGATACGAAACCTTCGCTGATCACAGATTACCTCCTGCACCACAACCTTTAATGGTACAACAAAGGTTACGAGTTTATTCTGCTCAAGCCAGTGAAGCAGTCGAGTGTATTGTTAATAAGCATATTGCCTCTATCATTAAACTGTTACCAACATTCTCATTTGATAATCAAGACCTTACTAGTCTTGCAGAAATGTTTGATTTACAATATCATGACTATAATGATATTATTGAAGAACAAAAACAAATGCTCAATTCTTCTCAAGGACCAATGGTAAATAACATCAATAAAGATCCAATATTAGATATGACAGGAACGGTGAATTTTAGCAATACAGGAAGTAATCCGATAATACCATCCTTTAGTACAACGTTTAAACAATTACAAACAATGAAACAATTCCCTCATCAACAATTTTCTAGATTTCACCAAATGAATACTTCTATTACGAATTCTAAGATTTTCCATACTTCATTAAAGGCTTATGCCATGTTATTAGATAAGGATATGATCCTTGTAACAGATTGGGTGCAATATATTTATCTATATGATTTATTCTCCGGACAGTTAATACATACTATGGAATTAATAACAACTCATTGTACAATATTAGCAGCTTTTGAATTCTCTGTATTACAGGCCCCACCAGAGATTGAAGTTAATAGAGATCGTGTGTTAGTGCTCGCTGGGCATAATACTGGTGCAATATCGTTGTACGAGCTAGTAGTTTGTCCTATTACCTCAAAGAAGAAGAAGGGGAGAAGAAAAAAGAAAACCGGAGCAACATCATTAACTATGTCCTCTCAACCTCAATCTAGCAAGGTTTTAGAGCAAGACGATGAAGAAGAAGATAATGGTGACGGTGAAGAAGGTGGTGATGAAAAGATGGATGCTGTAAGATCATTACAACCGAATGAAAGTGCTTTAAATAGTGCTGACATGGCAGTATTTGATTTATTAGAAGATTCAGGGAATCTATTAGAGAGAAGGTATTCATTAGAATCCAATGATGGAGGAGGAGGAATAGGTGAGATCGGATTTCTTTCAATCTCTGAAGCTGATCAAAGTACCTCGCTCTATTCTCCTGAGACTTCATTAGCACCGAGTAAGAGTTTAAGTCAATCATTCAATCGAAGTAGTAATCAAACATCGAGAAATCCTATTCAAAGATTATCGAATCATCCTCATGGAAGCTACTACTGCGAATCAAAGTTAATATTAACAATACCAACCATTCATTGCCCTGTGAAAATCACTCATCTCTTTTTCTCAAGTCATGGGAATCATTTTATTAGTATTCATATGCAGAAGTATCTGTTTTTATATGCTTCTACACCTCCTCCACCTGAATTAGCGGAAAATCTTCATATGACAGGTACTCGCATTAATATCAAAGGAAATACCAAGACAGCAGATAAGAATAGTGCTCATGAGAGAGGATATAGTGTAGGTGGTAGTAGATCATTAATCTTGAAATATCATGTCTTTGGAGAAGGTCTTCGTCATATTACAATGCTGCAACCATTGCAACATGATGACTTTCAATCATCGACACGTCCTGAAAGTAGTGGAAGAAAGACAGTTGAACCTGAAAGACTAATGCTAGTCTTACAATACGCTGATCGCATAGAACTGTTCAATGCTTTAGCATGTGAGATCATAGCAATGATGAGTTTACATGATACGACAGTTCTTGATCTGATACGAGCGTCTTATCTCTGGTATTATTCAGCGAATGAAAAGGTAGCTGGACATCGTGAGAGTAAAGAGAATAAATTGATTGGGTTATCAATACAAGGATTATCGTCTCTCTATTCTTGTTCTTATGGGAAAGGATTTGAAAAGATCCTTTCTTCAACATCTGAGACTTTTCGCATTAGTCCAAGTCCTTTACATGTATCTTCTTCCAATCAGCTCTCTTCTGCCTCTTCATGGGAGTATTTACTTCAAGGTCTTCATTCATTTACCTCTTTAACATCACCTCTATTAGGGTTATGGTCCATGAAACGATGTTCTTTATTAAGAGTTCACTTTCAATCACAGAATAATTCTATTCATATTATGAGAACAAAGCAATTTGAGACGAAGGTACTCCCAAATAATAAAAATTCATTTGTTGAGATATTAGGTGCACAATCATTAAAGATGATTTCATGGATTCGTAATCATCGTGGTATTATTATATTATCAAATGGATATGCTGTCATTGTTAGGTTTTAAGGAATTGTAAAAATTGTAATTTCGATAACGACGTCAGACTAAATTTCTAGCCTCTCTCCTAGACTTTCTAGCCACCTAGGACTTTTCTTAACATTACAATGCACCCCGTTTCCCCCACATTCATTCAACCATTATTGACTTGTGTTAGATTGTATTGCATTTACTAATAGAAGCTTTGAGAAGAGATTGGAGAAAATGGCAACTTTCTTTCAAAAACCACGAATATTAAATAATGGAAACAGTTATGTGATTAAATCTGTCTCTCCTCTTCTTATTTCCAATGATGAAGTAGTGACAGTGACTTTTGAATCATCTAATCCTTCTCCTAATGATTGGATTGGTGCTTATAGTCCACCAAATGTTGATATTACAACAACCGTACCCATTAAATATGGCTGTTGTACTGGGAGTTGTGATAATACAACTTTTAACTCTTACCTAACAAGTAAGGCAGGTAGCTTATACTTTAATCTGACTAATGTTCGTTCTGGTGTGAAGTTTTACTATTTCACTGGTAGCACTGAATCTCCTAATCTAGTAAACTCTTCATCATCAATTGTTTACTTTAAAAATATTAATGAACCATTGAAAAATCGTATTGTTGCAACCGTTGATCCTAATATTTACCAATTATTATGGTCTTCTGCGAATGCTACAACACCTTTTTTACAATGGGGACTTACTTCTGGGCATTATCCATATCATGTGAATGGTACGATGAGTAAAATCTCTCGTTCGGAGTTATGCGGGGCACCAGCGAATGAATCAGGTTGGTTTGATTTAGGTTTAATTAATAAAGCAAATATTACTGGTATTATTAACAATAATTTAAGTAATAAAAATATATATTATCGTTTTGGTGATTTCCTCTTAAATATAACGAGTAAAGAATTCCGCTTTCATGTTCCACCTGCTGCTGGACAACAACCAGCTAACCGAAGCACTACTGTCGCACTCCTGGCGGATCTAGGCGTGGGAACCTATGGCAAAGCATCAGATACGATTGTATGGGATGATGCATGTCAACCTGCTATTAATACTACTTTATCCATCGCTCATTTTATTCAAAAGAATGAATTGGATGCAATTATTCATACTGGTGATATCTCCTATGCGAATGGTTACCTTGCTACTTGGGATTTTTTCTTAGATATGATTACACCTATGAGTAGTAGTGTACTTTATTTCACTACCATGGGTAATCATGAATCTGACTATCCAGGTTCACCTTCCATTTATTCTTCAACATCAAGTGGTGGTGAATGTACGGTAGTAAGCGCATCATTACTTCCTTTACCTAGTAAGAATTCTATTAAACAACCATGGTGGAGTTATGAAATTGGTTTAATTCATTTTGTTGCAGTTAGTACAGAACATAATTACACTATTGGTTCAGAACAATATAAATGGTTAGAAAATGATTTATTATCAATTAATCGTAGTATTACACCATGGGTGTTATTTACTGGTCATCGTCCAATGTATGTTGATTCAGATACATGTTGTTATTCTAGTAGTGATGTAACAGGTATGACTTTATTAAGAAATAATTTAGAACCTTTACTATATAAATATCAAGTGAATTTAGGTTTTACTGGACATTTCCATAATTTACAAAGACAAGCAGCAATCTATCGTAATAAAACTGTTCAACATTCTTCAATACAATATGATTCAAATGGTAATAAATTACATTATTATCATAATCCAAATGCTACAGTCTGGATGGTAATTGGTTCTGCTGGAAATGGTCCAGATTATTCGAATCATAATTATTCATGGAGTGAAAGATCATGGAATGATGTTTTTGGCTATGCTGTAGTGAGTGCAGTGAATGCAACAACATTACATTGGAATTTAATGGAAAGTAGTACAAATCGTATTATTGAACAAGTTGTTATTACACAGGATTTAAAGCCGTGGACAACCACGGTTACACCAACTACTCCGACCTCTTCTACCTCATCTTCAGATAGTAATTTAGGGTTAATTCTTGGATTAACGTTTGGTTTAGTTTTTAGTTTAGTATTTATAATATTTATTGGTCGGTGGTATTATTTAAATTTGATTAAGCAACCGGCACTTGCGAGTAAAGCAGAAACCCCAAAAACCCAAGAAATTGAATTATAAGAATTAGTAAAAAAAAAAATTTTAATTTGAATATATCTCTCATCAAATGTTCATTTGCTCTTCTTAGTGTTTGCATCTACGCTTTCGTAAGAATATAGTTGTGATTTTTAATTGTCAACTCCAATAAATTGAACAAATTACCACTATGGGCCGACTTTCGGGCCGAACGATGTCGGTAACTACCAATAACAAAGCTACAGTTAATCGAACAAAAAAGAAGAAGGATTTTTACATTGATAGTTCTCTATCCTTTATCTCCCGTGACTTACCTATTGGAGTGTATGACCACCTCTCTATAGACTTTCAGGGTTTCATTTGACCAGTTATAAAGAAAGAATTAAATTGTTGGAGCATCTATCTGATTTATTTTGATCTATTACTGACAACCCTAGCGAAAGAATTAGAGTCATGAGCCGAGAATCAAAGCAATTTGAAAGAGGTGATTCAACAAGCTCAAATAGGAGTGAATTACAAGATAGTAAAGGAGTATTATTTAAAAGAAAAGATTATCTTGACACCGATGAAAAGGCTAAATCACATCCTAATCGAACCTATTACTATAAAAGACATCATAATTTAGATGAAGTCATTGAAACCTGTACAAAGAAGCTTCAAGTAAGTCATTCTCTTTTTCTTCTGTTTGTTTTCTTTTAAATCATTCTGAAATTCTTCTATCAGGATGATCCAAAGAATCTTAAAGCTTTATATATACGTGGGAGTTCTTACTTCAAGAAAGGGAATTTAGAACTTGCCATTAAAGATTTATCCTTAGTATTAACTCACCAATCTGATCATCTGGAGTGTTTGTACAGTCGAGGTAATTTTCCCTGCCTTACCCCCACATACTTCATCTCTAACTCTCTTCATAGGTATTGCCCTGTTTAAAATGGGAAAACATGATGAAGCGGTTGAAGATTTATCATTAGTATTAAAACATAATCCTGATCATATAAATGCAGCTTTTGCACGTGCAGCATGTTATAATAAGATGGGAATGCTCTCACAAGCAATCGAGGATTATAACTTTGCTTTATTCAAAGATGATGCGATTAACTCTCCTGATACGAAGAATAACTCAGGGAATAATACCATTGGACGTACACGTACTTTTTCTGGATCGAATTCGATGGAATCACCTTTCCCATTAAATAAATCTGGTTATGATTCATCCATGTTTAGTCCAGGTAATTCTGTTCATGGTGGAGGAGAAGGTACTCGATCCAAACGATTAGAATCTTTAGATGCATCAGGGATTTTCTCATTATATGAGAATAATAATCCTGGATCCTCTCAACGTCCATCCAGTAGAAATACTAATATTTCCTTTAATGATTCGAGATACTCTGACAGTCCACCACCCATGTTTAGTCCTGAACGTTACAAGGCATCTAATCAGTCGAGACCTTCTACTGCTAATTCCAACGAGGGAGGCGGTGGTGGTAATGGATTTTCTTTTAAATCCTTCTCTGAGATCAAGGCACAAGGACTGAATAACAACAACAGTGGTAATAACAATTCCTCCTACAATAGAAGACCTTCCTTCGCTGGCAGTGAATATTCCTCGAATAGCATGGGAAAATCTTCTTCAGACTTTAAGTCTCCTCCGAACCCAAATAACCTGTCAATGTCTTCTACATCACCGGTGCCACTGTTCAACGCTGCTGGTCCCAACTCCGCGAACTCCAGAAATAGCAAACCAACTTCAACTACACCACCGCCTAACGATGATTTTCCTCCACCATCAATAATTGCTGATAAACTTCATGCAAAAGGATATGAATTACGTAAAAAAGGTGATTATCATGGTGCCATTGAAGAATATTCCAAGGCATTACAATATGATCAAAAACATTTTAAATCATTATTTAATCGTGCTTTTGCATTTGATAAAATTAATAAATTTGAAAGAGCTATAGAAGATTATACGAATGCAATACAATTAGATCGTGTTAATCCTTTCTGTTATTATAATCGTGGTATAACCTATGATCATATGAATCAATTACAATTAGCATTACAAGACTTTAATAAAGCTATTGAATTATCACCATATCAAATTGATTTTTATCATAATCGTGCTTATTGTTATCGTAAAATTGGACAAATACAATTAGCAATTAAAGATTATACAACAGTATTAAATACACCGGTTAGTGCGATACCTCCCCCACCATCTACTTCCTCTTCCTCGTCGAATGCAACAACAGCACCTACTATAACAGAAGCACAAAAGAATTTTAAAGCTTTTTATAATCGTTCCATCTGTTATGAACAGATTAATCAATTACATCCATCATTACAAGATATTAATCATGCAATCGAATTACAATCGAATCATGCACCGTCTTTTGCTCATCGTGCACTAATCCATGAAAAGTTAAATCTCTTACCCAATGCGATTCTTGATTTAACCAAGGCAATTCAATGTGGTGCATCATTAGTAACAACTTTATATTCACGTAGTAAAATTTATATTAAATTAAATAATTATCATAAAGCATTAGAAGATTTATCAAGAATTATTGAAACAACACCACAATCATTAACCAAACAACCTTTTAAAGATATTAATATATTATTTTCACGTGCTATGTGTTATAAATCATTAAATTTATATAATGAAGCCATTAATGATTTTAATCATATTTTATCGATTGATTCTTCACAATTATCTGTGTATACCTATCGTGGTTATTGTTATCGGAAATTAGAAAAGAATAAAGAAGCTATTGATGATTATTCAATGGTGATAAGATTAGATCCAATGAATGTTCGTGCATATAATAATCGTGGTTTTTTATATGCTAAACTTCAAATGTTTGAAGAAGCTATTCAGGATTATACAAATGCTATTGAATTAGATCCAATGAATTCACATGCTTATCATAATCGAGGAATATCATATGATAAGATTGGTATGATTGATCAAGCCATTGCTGATTTTAGTAAGGTATGTTCTCATTCTTTCAAATCTCTAGGCGTCCTAACGAGTTGCCCCTGTTAGGTGTTTGAACTTGATTCAAAGCAATCCACGATGAAACTTACAAAAGAAGAACAGTCGAGTCTCTTTGAACTTGATAATAATGGATCAAGTCAAAAGAATCAAAATCTCTCTGCTTCCTCTCGACCTGCTAATCGTGCAAGAGCGAATACTTATGACGATAATGATGCGGCATCCGTTGGAAGTGGAGCGAGATATCGGGGAAATGTCAATCCTGACCCTAACCAGTTTCCTCCTCAGTACAATCAGCCTCCAATGAACGGACAAAGAATGCCGACCCTTATGCCTGGTGCAGCTAATTCTTATGGAGGACATCCGCTGCAGCAGATGAGATCTCTGAGTGTTGGAAGAGGAGGAAGTCTTCCTAGTGGTAATAATTTCCCCGGAAGAAGTATGAGTGGAAGCCCAATGATGGCAAATACTCAACCATATTCACCTCCTCCAAATGGGTCGAGACCTATGACAGCAGCTGATTTAAATCCTGGTTCTAGCCCTATCCGAGTCCCTCAGAGAGTTCCACCCAGTGGTAATAACAACCCTAATCCACATTATTCCTATAATTCCAATCAAGATCGTAATCCTCCTCCGATTCAGAATTCATTAACGCGCTCTTCCTCATATGGGAGCCTGAGCAATCCTTCCCCACTTGCAAGGGAAGCAAGTACATCGAGTGGAGGAGGAGCGGTGGCAGCCTTTTTGTCGACTGGTAACTCACTGGTTCCACCTCAACCACAGCCTTCGTTATATCGAAGACCGTCTACGAATAAAGAGGGTGGATCGAATCCTATAAACTCGAGTGTATCGAACGACCCGAACAATGCACCACTTTCACCAGCACTAAATAGAATGTTAGCAGCTCCCTTTAGCCCACATCGCCCTGCACCTGTAGCTTTGCCAGGACTATCAAATAGAGTAAGCATTAGTAATGATGTGGAGCTACCATTGCCTCCTTCAACAATCATTCGAGCATTTTCCACATCTACCGACAATAGCAAACCAGCACAAGAAGCAAATAGTTCAAACAATAATACACCACGAATACCTATCCCTCTCCCTACTGTGTCTGCTCAACCTCCAGCGCCAGTTCCAGCCCGTGCTCCGACTCCTGTTCTTCCTGTAACCTCTAATCATTCTGATCCTCCACCTCCAAGCAATTTAACTCGTCAAGTATCAATGAATTTGATTCCTGAAGTAATTCCAGATCGAAGGAATTATAGTGAAGATAAAGCCAAATCAGAGGAATCCAGCAAAGAAGAAACGTCACCTCAAAGTATCACAGCTTCTAATGTTCCTGTACCAACCATTTTCCTTCATAAAAATGCATCACCAAGTAGAGATTCAGTATTTGAAGAGAATTTTCCATCACCAGTTCCACCACCTTCTTCTACCACTGTAGCACCTCCAGTGAATCCTCCACTGTCAAGCAATATCCCAGCGGTGGTGAATCGCGCTTCCCCTGCAATTCCTCTGCCTCAACCGGAAGAGTCTGCTGTTGGGAATAATAAGATCCCTATGGTAGTGAATCGTTCGTCTCCTGCTATCACTCCTCCACTACCAGAAGAATCTGGAGGAGGGAATAAGATCCCGATGGTGGTGAATCGTGGTGCATTGAATAAGCCAGCTACATCAAACGCAGCTAATAGTGAAGAAAGTCGAGCAAATAAGGTGAAAGCGCTCACTCAACGTTTCAATGTAATTAAGAGTGCTGTAACGAGTGAACCAGCTGAAGGAAATAAAGTGACTAATACATTTACAATCGGTGGTGGGAATGAATCAAATCAAAATGGTAGTAATCATAATATTGGTATTGGTGGCAGAATCGCTGTTCCTACTGCCTTCAGTCAAAGCAAAAACGACCCTAGCAGCAGTGGTACTGGTGGTGGAGGTGCAGGAAAGATTGCTATTCCTTCATTAAAGAGGCCGAGTCTATTTCGTCCTCCGGTTCCAGTTCCTACTCCTACAGAGAGTTCGGCGTCAACAACATCCAATACCAATGCTGGGGACTCGAATATGAAGGCCGAATCATTTTTGGCGATGCTTAAACCGCCACCCCTCCCTGATCATGATAGTGAATCAAATAGTCTCGCAGAAGCTTATGATCATGGTCATGGAGATGATAGTGATGATGTTGGCAATGGTGGTAGTGGTAGTAACTTTAATAAAGGTTCAATTCCTTTACCTATCCCAGGGAAGTTTTCACGACCTAATATCTATAATTAGTTTTATTTGTGTATTGTCTATTATTGTGAAAGGAGGGTTTGTATATAATAATCTTAGCACTGAAATTCACTATTATTGTTAGAATTACTTTCTTATTTGTTTTGTTTGTGATTGATTTCAGTAATTTTCAAGTAATTTTTAAAAATTATTAATCAATCAATCAATCAATCGTGTGAAAGAATGAATTGTCTTGTTATGGAATCATTTATTATTATGATGAGAAAGGAATGAACTTTGTGAGAAAAACAAAAAGATTTCCTTCTTTGAGACATCTACTGATTGACTGATTGATTACAACAAAATGTTTATTACAGGGAAGAAGAGAACTGATGCGGATTCCTAAAACACCAAACTACCGAATAAACGGTTAATGCTCAGTATAACGACGGCTTCAATGGCATCGATCATCACACTAAGTTCTATTCAAGTACACTAATTTCCTCTTTCTCATAATATGCTATAATCAGTTGTTGAATCTTTAATTCTCTTTGAGCGGGTTTGAGAAGTGAAACAAGTCTTTCACCTTTTTCATAAATAATATTCTTATTTGGACCCAAAGTCTGAAATAATTTAATATATACTTCTTCATGATCTTTAAAAGTAGAAGAAGTTATGCAATTAGAATCAAAATCATCTTATTCTATTGTTATCGTCGGAATACCATGAATATTTACTTATTCAGTAAGATTTTTACATTGCCTAATAGATAATGAAGAAGTTATTCTTGAGAAACCACTTGTACTAATTAGATTTGAGCAATCTCTTAATGATAAATGATGAATATTATGAATTCCATTGCCATTGGTTAATCCTTTCATTCCAATTAATGTTAAATCATAGATATTATATAATACAGAAAAGTCAGTAACATTATCTAATTCAATTAATTCGATTTGTCTTCGATCTTCTTCTAATGATTTCCCTGCTAATCCTGCTAATGATGTAATGAGGTAACAATGACCAATAGAAAGAATTGGAACCTTGACAAAATCAGAAACATTTTTCACTAAACATGCCTTCAATGTAACTTTCTTAATTTTATAATTACCATAAATGAACGCAAAATCTTTGATTGGAACCTGTTGGAGGTCAACAACTCTTAAGCTAGGTTGTATCTCAGCAATTGAAGTTAATCGACGACAAATCCTTATCTTAAGATAAGCCAGCTTCTCTAAAGACGGGATACTTCTTAAAGTATGGCAACAAGTAAGAGAAAGTTCAGAAAGATTGGGCATGATCGGAAAATCAATCAATCCTGTTATTCCTTTTAAATAAAGCTTTCTTATATTCTCAAAGGTACATGAAATTTGATTCCATGAAGCTAGATCAAAAGAAGATAAAGAAAGAGCATCATTGCTAAATGGTATTGGGTATATGTATTCAATGGAATTACGTGGAAAGAGTGTTAAGTGAGGAATCTCTTTCAATGCGGTAAAGTTCGGATGATCTGGTAACTTGCATTGTAGTTTCAATGATTGTATGAATGGAGCTCTCTCATAAATAGCTTCCATTAATTCAGAGGAGATTGTGACTTGTGAAATAATACTTAATTGTTTCAAACTATTCAATGATGAAGTAATGCGATGAAATCGACGACTCTGTACCTCTACTGTCTCAATGCCTTCTAAACCTAAATTAAATTCTGAAAGAAAATCACACTCAGTGATTATAATCTTTCTTAAACTTTTATCATTATTAATATTTTGAATCTCTCTTAAGTCTCTACAGTAATCAATGATCAGAGTATTGACGTTATGAAAACCATCATTAATTATTCTTATATTACAAAACTTATACAATTCAACTTGAAATATATTATTAAAAATATTAAAATTGAAGGTTAGAGGAGGAATATTATCAGTGTCGCTTAGTGTGATAGATACACGATGAATTCCTTCGAATAGTTGTGAATATTCCATCACCTGCGATATACTGACTTGTCTCAATTTCATATGAACTTGCCTCCTCTTATCCTTTACACGTTGAATAATATTCATTATGGAACTCATATCATGTAATGTCCATTCAATCCCATTGTTTGAGAAACGAAAATAAACTGTTTCATACTTCATCGAAGAAAACATTGAGAGATTACAGTTCATCAAAGATAGATAATCATAATCACTCAAATAGTTCCGAATCAGTAATAACATATCTGACGGTAATCTTTGCATATTATTGCTTTTCGTTTGAACCATCGCAGAGAACAACATTGCTTATTAGATCATTGGCGATTGAGGATAAATCTATACCGTTTTATCATCGTTTTGTTATCGTTTTTGTAATTGAAAAACGAGTCATTAGACTGTCGGTATCGACATCTGTCGGTAATCTTTTTCCTCCCTCATCTCTTTCCCTTCAATCTCCTGGACAATCTTCTAATCCAATTATCTCATCATTTGCGAGGAAACAACCTCTTTTTAGACAGAAAAGATATTATTTGATTGAAAATGACTTTGCTATTTTCACTCCCTGATTCGATCCATTTAGAAATTCTCTCTTATATTGACTTGAGGAAGAAATGTGAATATACTCGTTTGAATCGAATGGTTTCAGAAAGATTAACAAAGAAAGCACGTTATCTTACAATTAATAACAGTTATTTACAAGCAAAGCAAAAGTATCAGCAGAAGTTAGCATTAATTGAGAATCCTTCTCATCAATTAGCAATCAATGCAGTGAGGGCCGCATCACATCCTTTGAGTCTCCCAAGAAAGATTCATTCTCTCTCAATAAAAGTTTATGACTTTGTGACATATGTTCTTCAGAAGGTTGAGTATATTGGTCGATTAGAGCTTATTGGAATATATTCGAATCGCAAGCAACTCTATGCCATGCCCTCTCACTTGAATCAAATCGCCACTGCCATTCAATTAGAAAAACTAACTGTGAACGAATTAATATTATCGATTGACCCTTCTTCGATTAAGGCCTTACCGAGCTTCTCTCGTGTGTCTTCGTTGCTAATTAGTGGATATTCTTCACTCGTCTCAGAAGGACTGACACTTCATCAATACACCCGGCTGACGTCGTTAATCCTTAAAGATTGCAGTTATATCACTGACGTGAGTAGTCTTGCGCATATTAACGAGCTTCATCTGACATTTTGTCCAAATATTGTTGATATTTCTTGTTTAAATCATAATCATAAGATTGTAATTGGACAATGTCCCAAGATACAAGATTACTCCAGATCTTTTAAATATTCTGCTATTATTGAGATAGGACATATTTTTTCATCCAAAAATATCACTCCGATTGACTTGGATTACCTTGAAAAAGTCCAGATACTCAAACTGACTAGACATGATGTCGTGATGGATAAACCTTTACCAAAGACAATGAAATCATTACGACTTGAATATCATAAGAGTCTCCGCTCTTTACCTGAAAATAATTTACAAAAAGTGGAAATTCTTTGGTGTACTTCTTTTGAAAGTCTTATAAATATGAATCATATTGGTAGAGTATTACTCGAGGGACTTGACATAATTTCACTGTCAGAACTGCATCCAGGATTTAATCGAGTTGTGAAAGTCAAAAGTTGTCGAAAGCTTGCTGATTTTCACTGTCTAAGTGGATGCAAAGGTGTGGAGGTAATTGATTGCCCTCTTCTTACCGATACGAGTGTCTTGCGGAATGTAGAGAATCTTTATTTTGAACCTGCTGCTTCCGATATGGAGGGATCAAAAGTGACAATTCTGAATCTTGAGGGAGTAACTGAGATGGAGCTTTCTAATGTAATGGATTTATCCCTTCTACAAACTGCTACAAGATTGAAGACGGTGAAGATATCTGAAGATGAGTTCGTGACAACGTTAGAGACACGAGAAGTGCTGATTCTTCGAACTCTCTTTACTTTACCTTGCCTTCAGAAGGTTATTTTACTAAATTCTCGCTCTCATGACACGAATACAGAGATCAGTGTCTTGCTAGAGGAACTTGATTATCATCGAGAACTGTATGAAAAATCTATTGTATTCTTAAGAGGGTCAAATAAGACAGATACCGCTGAAAAGATGGAAGTGGATGAAGAAGAGGAATATATTCTTGTTGAAGGATGAAAAGATATTCAGAAAAAAAGTTCAAAACTTAACGTAACTTAACCCCAAAGATATTCTTATTCTTTAAGTTGGACAGTTTATAGTTTTTGCGAAAATGTATCATCATGAAAAAAGGGTAGTGTTATTCAATCGGAGGGGGAAATTCTATTAATGAAATTAGCAATAGGACAATCATCGTTGAATGAATTACTTCATATTACTACCAAATCTGTAACTCATTGGCTCTTTTCTGTTCTATTTTTCACGTTTTCCTGATATTCAAAGTCTAATAACCAAAATCTATAAAATACAAACCCTAAAGGAATTGTTAAAGCATGCCAACATGCATGTGCATCAATCGTTCGATAAATAGGTGGGAAATCAAAGATTTCAAACATTGAAGCAATTACAAACCAAATCTGAACAATTATAGCATATTTTAAAGAAGTAACAAATGAATGACCTGCTACAGTAATATATTGATATAATATCCAAATTATCCAGAGAATGGTTGTAATCACTGCAATTCCTATACAAAAATGAAGATGCTGTTGGAATGAGATTCGTTGCGGTTCGTAGAACATTACTCCTATCCTATAAAATGTGTAAGTGAATAAACCTCCTGCTATAAGAGCTTGACTCCAGTATGGCATTGCTTTACCACCAATTCTTCGAATAATAAGTAATAATCCTGATACTAATACAAGTAATGCTGAACTATAATCATAAAAAATTGAAAAATCATGTTTCTTTGTATGGAAGTAAGTAGACGCAATCCATGCATTCACAGAGATTGATGCGTAGAGAACTAACCATGGTCGCATATACATGTTTGATGGACAACTATTATGTTCGCAAATAGCTCTATAAAGCCAATTAAAGTGCGACAAACTGTTCAAAGCGGAGAAGAGAGCTGAGGCGGGTTCCTCAAAACCAAACCACCGAATGAAGGGCCAATGACCATAGTATTTGAAAATAGCTCTTTTTTCTAGTAACCTCTTCGAAGTAACCATATCCATACAATTATAATGGCATCGATCATCACAAAGCCAAGAGACTATAGAAGCTGTGTTTAAAGGTGGATATCGAGTATCTTCAAGATGACGAGGGTTCACATCACATTCATAGAGACAAGCTTGAAAACACCTCTGATATGTCGATTCATAATCACCATAACTCCCATTACTCTTTCTAAAACGACAGATAATCAAGAGGAGCACAAAGAAACCCCACTTCATTTTCTTCATTGTTTCCGAAAAGCGCTTTTCAAACCAAATCAAAACTTATTTTTTTTCATTTTTACCATTTTATCAAATTCAGAAAAGATTCTTCATATTCTCATATCATTCGATCATCAAACTGAAAATCAGATGAGTGGAAAGAATGATAGAACAGTTCCTCTCTTACCAGTGGCTCCTGGTTCTTCAAGTTGTAGAGTTCATAAGCGAACACTAGGAATAGGGTTAGTGGTGGGAGTATCCCTCATTGTTACGACAATATTAGTCGTAGTCTTTGTGATCCTTCCAAGAGAACATCATAATGATGGAAGTTCTCAACCTTATGAGCTCGCAGTGAATACGACCTATGGGGATATTTTTGGTTTCTATTATAATTTTACTGCATGGAATGATGAAGTAACAACTGTGAAAGCATGGAGAGGAGTTCCATTCGCTGCCCCTCCTGTTGGTGATCTTCGATGGAAAGCGCCTCAGCCTCCTCAATCTTGGACGGGAGCTTTGAACTGTACAGAGTTTAAGGATTTTTGTGTCCAACCTGATGGATCTGGGTCAGAAGATTGCTTATACCTGAATATCTACACAAGCATATCAGCCTCTGATCCGGGTCCTTGGCCAGTCTACTTTGATATCTACGGTGGCGGCTTAACTGGGGGATCAGCGCAAGCAGATTTTAATGGTTTGATCTATTCTTCGGCGAGCACTCGGCAAGGAAAGGGCTTGGTAGTTGTTGCCCCCTCATATCGCTTGAATATATTTGGCTTCTTAGCCACTGAGCAATTAACAGAAGAACAAAATGGTACAAGTGGGAATTATGGGATTCAAGATCAGATTGCAGCGTTAAGATGGGTGAAAGACAATATTGCAAGTTTTAATGGAGATCCGAACAATGTGATCATTGGAGGATTTTCTTCCGGAGGTACTTCAGTCTTTGGTCTACTATCTAGTCCTAGTGCCAAGGGCTTGTTTGCTGCTGCCATGTCGTATTCAGGATCGACGAATGTAACGATGGATCTTCCTACTGCACAGATTCAAAATGCTCCAATTGTCAATGCTACTGGTTGTGAGTTACCAGATTCTACTTACGAAGAGATTAATGCCTGCATGCGTGAACTGTCGTCCGACGAATTAGTTGATCTTATTCCAGATAGTTGGTATACGCCAGGCATTTGGGGACTTCCTTTATCCCCTCACGGTCAAGGTTACGCAGGTCTCATTATCGTTGACGGCACAGTAATCACTCACTCCTTCTCCAGTGCTTTAGCACAAGGTGTAGTTGATGTTCCTTTCCTCTTTGGTCATATGGGTATGGAACCTGATGAAAGTCCTGATATGTATGTTGGTGGTTACAATAACAGTCAATGGTACGATCTTTTAAATGAGACTTTCTCCACTTGGCCTAAAAGTCAAGAGGTGACAAATATAATGTATCAACTCTACTTAAATGATTCATCACAAGATGCGCAAAAGGCATACGATCGAATAGTCGCTGATTATGGATTATTTTGTAGTCAAATAGTGTTAGCGAAAAATGCTTTACCCCCAAAAGGTGTCCGAACCTCTCCGATGTATCTCTACTATGATGGTAAGTCACTGCCACCTTGCTATCTAACATCTTCTAACGAAGTAATTGTTGGTATTATCTTTTGATAGAATGGCATTTAAGCAAAGAATTTATTAGTTGGAGTGAAAACCCTGTTAAATATGCTTTTCATAGTGTGTTTTACATTGAAATGACAGATCAATGGTTTTGGTTAGGAAATGATACGTGGACCTATACACCTGATTCACAAGACCTAGCAGCTCAAAATGTGGTTCAAAGCAATGTATGGAGTTTCTTCCT
>VFQN01003652.1_pt1 | contig 21597 bp, 31 predicted proteins | sample 3512371 | NCBI WGS metagenome assembly VFQN01 (sample SAMN10412370, study PRJNA504923) | tailings metagenome | isolation source: Replicate 2 from Balatoc abandoned mine | place: Philippines: Itogon, Benguet | collected 2017-08-28
GCTTGAAGCTGACGACGCAGGAGGCTCTGAGGAGACAGGCTTCGTCAAGCTTGCCCACACCAGTAAACTCCTGAACAGGGGAATGGGAGTCATCCACCAGCTGATGCCCGACGGTTCATCATCCACTGGCAGCCACCAACCACCATCACGCCTACCCTGTGGGTCCGGGCAGACCACACAGGCGGACGAGGCTTGAGGAAGGCGGAAGTGCGGCCGCTGGCAGCGCCCGGCCGCTGCCCCTGCTGCCCCACCTTGCCGCCGCCCAGCTTTCCGCCGCGGCCTGCACCGCCCGCCGCCGTGGCGACGCCCTGCCGCCGCCCCTGTGACACGGTAAGGATAGAGTTCAGTTCCTTCCGTTGCCCGCATGGAGGCAGCGGGATACCGGACAGCATACAGGGTTCGGTGCTGGGTACGTGCGTCCCGCAGAGGGCACGTAAGTATCGGTACCAGGTACAAGCACCGGTCCCTACCGCAGTTAGCTTGGCCAGGCATAGCTGTGGCATAGCTGTCGCAAAGTTGCACACCAAGGTCCTAGGCCCCGTGGCCTGCCCGTGCGTCCGGCCGCTTATGCCCTCCTCCAGTGCACTGTGTACCTTGCCGCCTGCAGCCACGTCGGCACCGAAGCTGCTGACCAAGGGGAAACGCGCTGTGCCGCCGCCAGGCCCCTCCGGTACAAGCTGCCCGCTGCCGCCGCCGCCACTGGTGCCGTACAACCCGCCGCCGCCAAACGGCTCAAGCCCCAAACTCTTGCTCCTCCCCATCCTCAGGCACATCCTCCTCTCCCTGCCCGTCCCCAACCCCCTTATCCGTCTCGTTAGATGCGGCCCAAGAAACGCCTTGGATTTTATGAAGTACCATGAGTGCCCCGAGTGTGCCGTAAATCCGCCGGCTATGTCCAGGTCCAGCACCTGTTTCTACTATTTTCTGGATTTCTTTTTAGGTTTTTGCTAAGAACACTTGCTTCCAACGCAGCCGTTTGCCTAGTAGCGGATGCACTTCATACATGAACGCGTTATCGACTCACCAACGTGCAACCTAATAGCAGCTGTATGTTAGCATAAATCGATACCAATACCTGGTGATGCAGCTCAAGAGCTTAAGCCCTGACGCCACCTCGGTAAGCCGTCGATGCGCCTTGCGGACACGCCAGCTAGCACAACAGCACTACATAAGCAGTGCATAGCGTTTCACGGACGAGCTTTCCTTCAGCGAGATGCGGACAGGGCATGCGGCTGCGGCCCGAAAAACGTTTTTTGGAACCGATTGCCGTAGCAGCCCTGGTCACCAGGGCTCACTGTCGACCCGTAAAGACTGGGACAAGCGGGCCTACGCTGCAGCGAACACCCATCCATCCCCACGCCAAACGGGTTCCTGCACGCTACTGTTGCCCAACTAAAATTATCCTCGACGCAGCCAGGAAGGAGTGCCCAGTCAACCCACACCCGCCAACGATCACCCCAACACTCAACTGCTTCCCGGTACGCGCTTCCCATGTACCATGTCCCCACAGGTCCCTCCCGCTCATCGGTCCCATTTCACTGAGCCAGTTCGTACGCCGGTCAGCTTCTAATCCAGGGGCCCCATGGAGCGCCCACCTACCACAGAACGATCCCTGCGGCAGCAAATCGCAGACTACTACGACGTCCTAGCGTCAGGCCGCCGCCCCACTCTCTTCCAGCTGCAGGCGGCATGCGACTTACTGGACTACAAGAACCGCACGGTGCACTACAGTTTTGAGGCTGACCCACTATTCAAGGCCCAGTTGGTCTCGTTCCTCGCCTTGCTGCTGCGAAACGGCCCAGCTCCCGTGCAGCAGGCCGCACCTGCAGAGGCAGGTGCATGTGCATCTGCAGCGGCAGTGGCAGAGGCGGAGGCGGAGGCGGAGTCACAATACATAGATGCGTTTCGTCGGCTGCGGCACGTGACATCTTGGGTGTGCGGGAGAGCTGCGGCGGCGGAGGCCACGGAGGGCAAGATGGCGAGTCGGCGCACGGCGCTGGCGCTGCTGCGCTCGGGCACCCTGCACGTGTACGCCCAGCAGCTCGCCCACGCAGCCATGTGGCTGGAGCAGCAGCTCCGCAAGGACCAGCAGCAGCGGCTGCAGGAGCAGCAGCAGCAGCAGCGGGCGGGGCAGCAGCTGCAGGAGCAGCAGGAGCAGGTGGAGCAGGTGCGGCAGCAGACTCCGTCCGAGTTGCTTCAGCCGCCGAGTCAGCAGGCGCAGCCGGCGATCAACCCCGAAGGCCACAAGGGCGCGGCAGACATCTGTGAGCTGCTGCAGGATGTTACGGAACTGCTTTCGAATGTGCTGCCTGCTGCAGACGCGTCGGAGGTGGCACGTGGCGATGTGCTCCCCGTGCTGCAACAGTCGGGGATCCTGGAGCACTGCGCGCGGTGTGCGCTGCTGCTGGCGGGGTTCACTGCACGCTCAGCACACAGCTGCACCACCGGCGGACAGGGGACTGGCGGTGAGAGGTGCCAGCACCAGCAGAGACAGACGCAGCATGGGGCTGTGCTGCAGCAGCTCCAATATAGCCTTGTGGAGCAGCCGGAGCAGCAGCAGCAGCAGAAACAAAGCGAGCTGCCTGCCTCAGGCGACCCCAGCAGAGCGGCAGCACTGTCAGTTGCCTTCCCCGGTGGCTCAGCTGCGTACGACATCGCAGCGCGATACCTCGCCTCGATGGTGGACCCCATTTCCTTCGACGTGGGGTCCTTTCCTGACGAGCTGCTGCGGCTGCCCGTGTCAGTGCACGGCCCCTGCCTGCGGTACCTGCTCACGGTCTGTGCAGTGCGGATGGACAAGGACCTGACGAAGGTGGCACGTGCCAGGCGCGTACGACAGGTGGCGCGTGCGAATGGCGGCCAAGGAGGGGGCAGCAGCAGCAGCAGCAGCACGGGACCAGACGCAGGGCCGTCAGGGACGCAGGCGCAGCGGGCGGCAGCCGGGCCGGCGGGACAAGGGGAACGCAACTCCTTGGGCCTGCCTGAGTCGGATGGCGTAGGAGCGCAGAAGCAGGGGCAGGGGCAGGGGAGGGGCAGCGAGCAGGGGAGGGAGCAGAGGAGCGGCAGCGACAATGACATGGAGACGGAGGTGCACCTGCCCTGCCCTGACAAGGATGTGGTATCGCTTGCTGGATGGGCCATGCGCATGTGGCGGGACATGCTGCTGGAGGAGGCGAGGCAGGAGCAGTGGGTGTGGCAGGTGCAGCAGGGGCAGCGGCTGGGGCAGGAAGGACAGGACGGGAGGGAGCGAGAAGGGCAGGGCGCAGGGCCGTTGGCAGGTGATCGAGGGGCGGAACCGACGGTGGCAGGGGAGGCAGCTGCGGCTGCAGAGGCGGGGCGATTGCACTGGGTGTCGTTGCAGCCAGTAGACCGTGCGTGGGACCCCGATGCGTCGCCTGCTGCGCCGCCCGAGTACTGCATGAGCCCGAGTCTGGTGTTCGGGGTGTGCATACGGACGGTGCGGGCCGCTACCGTTCTCAAGGCGTGGCGCGGGTGGCCGGAGGGGGGCTGGGAGGGGCAGGAGGCATGCGGGGCCCGGATGCTGCGGCTGGCGTTGGAGGTGGGAAGGCACGTGGCGATGAGGGATGTGCGGGGGGCGGCGGTAGAGGGGGCAGCAGCGGCAGCAGACAGCGGCGGGGCGGCTTCGCCGGCGGGCCAGGGGGCGGAGGGTGGTGGCGCAGAGGCTGCAGCTGGGCTGCGGCTGCGGCGGTGGTGGCTCGCCGCTGTGGGCCTGGTGGATGGGGCGGTGTCGGAGGGGCTGCGTGGGGTGGCGGTGAGGGACGCGGAAGACTGGGGGCGACTGGGCCAAGTCCTGAGCCCACAGGCGATGGCCTTTCGGGCTGGGGCGTTGCTGTCCGAGGGTGCATGCGGGGGGGCGCTGCTTCCCGTGGACCGGGATGCAGACAGAGACGTGGTCGCTGCGGTGGCTGCGGGGTGGCTGCCGTGCATGGAGCGGCTGGTCAGGCGGGCAGCTGCAGCGGAGGCCATCGAGGAAGACAGGGGTGGCGGCGGCGGCGGGGGTGGCGGCGGCGGGGGCGGCGGCAGCTGCGGCGGCAAGCCCGTCCCGATGTGCCTACCCTTCCACGGTCTAGCCTTTTCAGAAAACCTATATGAGCAGCCGCCCAAGCGAGGTGGCAGCGCGTGGCTGTTGGCGGCCCTGGCCCAGCATGGCGAACCGCGGGAGGTGTTTTCGCTGCTGGCCACCCTGGCCAAGGTGCTGCGGAGGAGGGTGGCGAGGCTGCGGTTTATGGCGGCGCCGGAGCAACAGAAGCCCCACTTTGGCGCATTCAACGCATGCGGCCACGCAGGGAGCGCGCTGTCGCGTGTTGCGACGCTGGTGGAGGGCTTCAGCCACAGGGCCCTGCTGACCGGCTTGCTGGCGAGGTTCAGGGCACCGGTACAGGAGCGCGCTGAGGCGCGGGCGCCGGCCGGTGCGAAGCAGGTAGCCGCCGGGGCAGCTGGGGCGGCAGGCGGGCAGGTGGCTGGACCGGACGGTGGTTTTGCCAGACCGCCCACCGACCCGCGGGTCGCGGAAGAAGCGGATGGCGGGCCGGGCTGTAGCCCGCTTGAAGCCACGCGCGGCCCCGTCGGCCCGCCCACCGACCCGCGGGTCGTGGCGGTCCTGTGCGGGCAGCTGCTGCTGCTGCGGGAGGCGTGCAGCGGCGTGGTGGGGGTGGCCGAGGCGAAGCAGGACCTGCTGCAACAGTGGCAGCGGCGTCACCCGTACTACCGAAAGGCCTTGGGGCAGGCGCTGAGCAATTGGGAGAACGCGCGGTGCGCCTTGTCGTTCGTCATGATGGACTGGGTGATGGGGATGTCGGAGCTTGCGCTGAGCTTGGCCGGGGACTCGTGCCTCGTGGATGCGGGTGCGAAGGCGTGCAGGGATGGGATGGGGAGGCTGCTGTTTGAGGAGCTGGGGGTGCTGAAGGTGGTGGACGGGGTCCTGCACGAAGTGCAGCGGACGGCGGACGATGCTGTGGGGGTGGGCGGGATGCAGCGGACGGCGGTTGGGTCTGTGGCGGAGGCCGGCGTGGGGCCGGGCGGATTTGTGCGCGCGGCGGGCATCCCGCGCATCTTGGTGGCCCTAGCAGTAGCCTATCCAAAGGAGGTCCGGCGGGCGGTGGGTGCGGACGGGGCCAGCGGTGGCAGCGGCTCGGAGTTGCAGATGCTGCGCCTGGGGGCGTTACGGGAGGTGCTGGGGCCGGGGGGCGCGAGCTCGTCTCCGCAGGTGCTGGCGGCGATGAAGAAGCTGGTGGTGCGGGGGCGTGTGGAGGCATCGGACTGCGACTGGGGTTGTACGCCGTGGGGTGCGAAGGAGGCGGTGTGGCTGGCACGGCACCTGCTGGCGGCCGCCGAGGCGGTGGGAATGGGGGCGGGAGGGGGGAGCGGGCAGGGCCGGGCCGGGGCCGGGCCGCCGGAGTGGCTTGGCGGCCTGCCGGCGGGGTCGCTGCGGCCGTGCAGCAACCCGGTGTGTGTTAGCGTGTCGTGCGACAGCGAGGTGGAGCTGCTGCGGGGGCTCAAGGCGTGTGGGAGGTGCGGGGCGGCGTGGTACTGCTGCAGGGAGTGCCAGGTGGCGCACTGGCGGGAGGGGCACAAGGCAGTGTGCGGGCGGCGGGGCTGAGCGGGGAGGATAGTGGGTACGGATAGTGCGTGGTTAAAGCTGTGCACTGGTGCAGACGGCAAAGGCTGTGAAGCGCCGCTGTCGTGATACGGTAACCAATGGCATCTATCCTTGTTGCATGCTTGTGCTGGTCGTGACAACCAATGGTGTCTTGCATGGCATACCGGTACCAGCGTACCAGTTGTACCATTTATGCTGTGATACCTTGTAATGGAGCGTCATCAACTAGCGACATGTAGTCCTGACCTACCTTGCCGACGTAGACGTGAGCATGCAAAGACAGGTGTTGACCATTGTAACCCACACGTGCCATGTGGCGCGCAGCAGCTTTCCTTGTCGATGTGGCCTTGAACACATGTTCATCGTTCCGAAAGTGGTTCCGAAAGTGGTGGGCACTTTGCCTTTGCAGTAAGTACACGAGTGGCATGCGCATGCACCCCGCACTGACTTGGCATTGACTTCCTACAGTGCTTTCGTACCGTTGTGCCGCAGTAAAGATGTGACCATACAGCTAAGCCACAATATCTGGCACATTTACTGCGAAGGTGGGGTGTTGTTGGGTAGCAAGGATACCAGGGGAGAAGGATACTTTCATAAGGATATTGTGTTGAAGCGGTACGCGCGGCCAGGTGTGGAGAACTTCCCTGGCCTGAGGGCCGAGGCATGCGTGGTAATGCGCTGTACGCCTTGTTGAAGCACTCGTGAGTCTCCTGACAGTAGACACTGGGCGTGTTTAGTGCTGTAAGGTTCATGTGGTTTTGTGTGGCTCACAGCGGCAGCATGCCACCCATCCGGTCGTTCGGGCATGCGTGTGCGCACACATAGGCATTGTATAACTATCAGTTGCTGTCCCCCAATCCGGGCGAAGGCCAGTGGCTTCAGGCCTTTAGACCACAGTGCGGGCAGAGCAGTTCCATACGCAGTTGCCGCACCAGGCTCGTACACAAGAAGGGTAAAGTGATGGTTGCATGAATCACACCCAGACTGCCTGGGCGTATAATGCATGAAAATGCGATGGCAGCTGTGGTCTCGATGCAGCACGACTCAAAAACAAGAAAAGCTAAGTGCTTCCAGGCCATGACTCTGACGCCGCAACATGCAGCTCCAAGGACCACCCTGGACCACCAGAGACAATCCATGCACACGCACGGCACATGCACCAGCAGCACCACGTTCCTCCACAGTCCCCATGCAGCCCGTGGCGGTGTCATCCAGTCCATTGCTTTCCTTTGTCATGATACGTGGGCGTAGTTCTCTCCCGTCGCATTGTGTTACGGTCCCGTGTGCACATCAGGGCCGGTGCAGCCCATGCGAGTTCGCTTACGGGCCCAGCCAATGCACCTCCCCTGGCGGGTGCACCGCAGCGGAGGCTGCCCACCACAAGCACTCCGTATTACCGCTGCATCGGTTTAAGGAAGGCATCAATGCGGCCGCTGGCAGCGCCCGGCCGCTGCCCCTGCTGCCCCGCCTTGCCGCCGCCCGCCTTGCCGCCGCGGCCCGCACCGCCCGCCGCCACGGCGGCCCCCTGCCGCCCGCCCTGCAGTGCAGTACGAGCACGGTTCAGTTATGACCGTTGACAAGGTGCCGCGGGATAGCAGATTACGTAGAGGGTTCGGCGGTGGGTCCTGGGTGCGCAATTGGCATATGGTACCGGTACCGGCAGCGAACCCTACCGCAGTTGTCTTAGCCGCCGCATGGTTGCACACCCACGTTCGACATTCCATGGCTGGCCCGTGTAACAGGCAAAAAATTGTAAAAATCAGGCTGCTAAGGCCCTCGTCCCCAATGCGCTGCGTACCTTGCTGCCTGCAGCCACGTTGGCACCGAAGCTGCTGACCAAAGGAAATCGCGCTGTGCCGCCGCGCCCGTCAGGCCCTTCCCGTACAAGCTGCCCGCTGCCGCCGCCGCCAGTGCCGTACACCCCGCCGCCGCCAAACGGGCGGGCGCCGGACAGGCTGCTGGCGGCGCCGCCACCGTTGGCGAAGCCGGATGCGTAGCCTGGCGGCCGGGGCGCCGGGGCGGGGCCCTGCGCGCATTCCAGGCAAACGACATGCAGGCAGACGTTGGCACAAGCTAAGGTTCGAAATATAGGCAAGGCGTTGGCAGCGCAGGTCTAATGGCCACTCGGTAGCATGCTGCATACTCGCGTGGACGGGGAGACAGCGGTAGGACCTCGATGCCGCCCTGCCCCCACTCCTTGGCACCGGGGCCTGAGGCGTGTAAGACAATCCTGCGACGCAGCTTCGCGACGCAGCTTCTTGTGACGGCAGGTCCTCCTTTACCCCGCTCACCTTCGCAGCAAAGGACGCCACCGTCCGCACAGAGGGAGCAGCCGCAGCCGCCCTAGCCGCCGCCCCTGCGCCGACCACCCCACTCCCGCCTGCCGCCGAGCCCCTAGCCGCGCCTGCCCCCACCGCCCCCCTTCCCCCCACCCCCGCAAACACCCCCGAGAACGCCCGAGGCAGCACCGGCACGTCCTCGTCGTACTCCATCCCCGCACCGCCCCCTTCCTCCTCCGTGCCCGCCGTACCCCTGTCGTACTGCGTCGCGTCATCGTCTCCCTCGACCTCCTCCTCCCAGCCCTCCCCTCTCCCGGCCCCCGCGCCCTCCGCCACCCAGCGCCCCTCCTTACCCCCCAGCCCCAGCCCGAGCCGCTCCTCCGCCTCACACAGCGCTAGAAGGGCATCCTCGTCATCCTCGTCGTCCTCTTCCGCCCTATCCAAGGGCTCATGCTCTTCCCCTTGCAGTTCATGGCTTCCTGCACTTTCCCCTCTGGAGCCCCCTTGCGCTTGCCTGTCCCCTAGCACCGGCCGCACCCCGTGCTGCTGCAAAGCAGCCCCCTGGTGCGTCCGTTGGGATGGCGGCTTGTGCGTTTGCTGCTGCTGCTGTTGGCTTTGGCCCTGGCAGGCCGACCCGTGGGTCGCCTTGGGCAGCAGCAGTGCGCCTGCAGTGGCGGGCTGGCGGCTGGCCGCTGTGACGCCGCCGCCGCCGCCAATCAGCCCGCCGCCAGCTGTAACGCCTGCCTCCACCTGTCCTCCAACCTCCAGGTCCCGCAACCGCCCCAGAGCCTCATGCAGCTTGTACTGCAGGGGCGGGCCGTGTTACCGTACGGGGTGCAACTGATTAGCCGACGCGATGTGGGTTTGGCTGGGAAGGCAGGGCAGCGTTCAAGCTGTATTGTGGTTACAGCGGCCATGGCACAAAGCTCCACTTCAGTGGCAGCTCACGACAGTATGGGCACGGCTGAATCAAGTATGGCACCAGAAACGCACACAGTTTAGTGCGGGAAGTACAGACTTGTCGGCACTGTACCCACCTCCACCTCGAGCAGCTCTCGCTTGGCGTCGTCTCGCTCCTGCGCCACCGCCTGCGCGTAGCCAGAAGTATAATGTCAGTTGCAGGTAAGGGATACTGCAACGCAAACATGACATGTTCAGATCAGCAATGCGCCACCGCCTGCGCGTGGGCGTGGGCGTGGAGTGTCACGTGTTGTTAGTGTGTGTAGCGATGCAGTTGCGGGTAAAACAAATACTGTGACGCACACAGGTACTCAAGTAAGCGATGCCCGTAGCATGGGTACTTACCGCACATGCCGTACCCACCTTGACCCTCTCCGCCCCCGCCAGCCGCTCAGACGCCAGCCGCTGCTCCGCCTCCGCCCCCGCCCGCGCTAGGGCCGCGCCCAGCTCAGCCACGGAGTCCTGCGATCTGCGCAGCTCCTCCACCTGTGCGGGTGCAGCACGGGGGTGTGAACAGGACCCAATTGCCAGCACCTAAGGGTGTAACTCCTCCACCTGCGGGGTTGTTGTCGTAGACGTTGTGGGCCGGTGTGCCATGCACGCACGGTCAGCCCATCCGACACGCATGCGGCCCTATGCAACTGGCGGCGACGCAATGGCTCCACCGGTACGGGCGTGAAATGGCATGGCTTGGTGCAAACAAGCACACCACCTGAGCAGCGCAGCAGCAGCCTGCGCGCAGCACCTCTGACCGCATGCATGGTCGGCACGTGGTGAGTAATTGCTGCAATGGCAGCGTGCTACAGCAAACGTGAGGCCGAGGGTACAGTATGGCTGGCGACGGACATGCGTTGCATAACGTGTATGCTTCTGTGCCGCTCCGCCTGCCCCATAGCCCCTCGCTGCAATTACCTTTATGGAATACACCTCCTGCCAGTCTTCCTGCGTTCAGGGAAAGGACAAGCGCAAGGCTGGATATAAGGCGCATCGTCTAGGTAGTAGGCATAGCAGGTATGACAGCTCTGTCAAAGCCCATGGCAGCTCCGGCACCTGCCGTGCCACCATCACTCCAAGCGTGACCAAGCCACGCATGCACCGATGCATGCGCGGTCTGTTTTTGTGTTAATACAGCCACGGTCCTTGCGCACCCCCATCAGCTCCGCAACCTCACTGGATGGCACTTGACCGGGCACCACATGCGCAGTGCGATGTGTGCTCACAAATGCAACCCCACCTAGTGTTCCCCCACCAGCTCCGCCACCTCCAAATACCACTGCACCAAGCCGTCGACCTACAACTGCATGCGCGCACGACTGTATATTAACACACCGCCCACCTTGTGCTCCCCCAGCAGCTCCGCCACCTCACGGGGTGCCATCGCCGCCCCGCCCTGCCGAGCCCGCGCCAGCCTCAGCTCCCGCTGCAGCCGCATGAGGGCTGCCTCGGTTTCCGAGGCGGACACGCGAGCTTTTTCCTGCGTGGGTTAACGGACGATGGTGTGGGTCAAACGAGCACAGCGAACCTCAGCGCCTGACGCACACCCGCGGGCCTAACCGCCCAGCTGATCCCCACGACCCAACAGAACCAGTTTACCGAAAACCCCCGCCCCACCACCTCCATGCGTGCCGAGTGCAGCCCTTGTCGCGTGCGGATCAGCTCCTAACCCACATCTGCCTGCTACCCACTTACCCAACCACTAATCACCCAACCGACCATGTAGCACATTACCCACCAGCTCCATGCGTGCCGAGTGCAGCGCCTGCCGTGTGCGGACCAGCTCCTCGGTCAGCTCCCGCTCGCGGCCCTCCTGCCGCAACACGGTCTCATTGAGCCTGTAGTTAGTTGACACACAGGACAGCATATTAGTATGACATCAAGGTTGTGGGGGGTTGTGGTTTGGGGTGCCTCCAGCCGTGACACGGACGCGGCCAGCCTGCCAGTACAAGTTGACAAAGAGGGCTGGGGAGCAGAGGGCCCGTCAAGGAAGTGGGAGCGGTGCAGGCGTTGTGTGGAGAAGTAGATCTGCCCCCCTGGCCACAGCCTTGGCGTGCTCATTACGCTCCGCCCTTGGCCGCCACACCTCGCCACGCAATCTCCTTATGCCGGGACCGTTCACCACAGGTGGGCACCCCCTTTCCCCAGCTGCCGACCTGGCCACACATATCCTACCTGCCCGCCCCTCCCTGATTCCGCAGCTGCCCACCTGGCCACCGCATTAGCGTACTTATATTCTTATGTCTTTTAGTGTGTATTGTTTACCCTAGCTGGGCCCCCTTCCCCCACCTGGCCACCGCCTTGGCGTGCTCGCCCTCAATGGCCGCCAACCGCTGCTTGCGCCGCTCTGCCTTGTTCTGCGGAGGGAGTTGCGGGATGGCACGGCGAATGCTGGAGTGTTAGCTTTGGCAGTGCACCGACAAGGATAAGTGCGGATAGGCGCCAAGGCCCCGGTTACCGCACCCCTTCCACCCCCACCGCACCTAGTGCTTACAACCCACCCGTCATCAATGTCCATATCCACCCAGTTTGTGTTCACTCACGCCCCACACGGAACCCCCAGCGCACCCTTGCCGCGTCCAGCTGCGCGTGCACCGTCCACTCGGCCATGTCTCACATGGACTTCCCTGGACGCCCAAACGGACCCCCCGACCCCCCTGAACAGCGCCCCGCAGCAACCCAAGAACCCCACTCCCCGCTCTCCAATGCACCCTTGCGCTGCGCCCAACCCCTCCACAACAACCCAAGGCAGACACACAGACAAACCCCCAAGTCCCCAAGCACCCATGCTCCCTCCCCCACCCCACCGCACCCGTGCCGCCTCCAGCTCCGCCTCCACAGCCTCCTTTGCGCCCTCCAGCGCAGACAGCTGCAAATATCAGTGAAAGTGCGCAGGATACAGCAGGACCGTCTCACAAAGTTTGTACGGTGTGCCTGGTCTAGTGGGTCAGGGTCGAAGCAAGGTATGGCTTAGCGTTTTTGCCAGGGTCACTACAGTACATGACCTGCCATTCCTGCAGATTCCTCCGAGGCCCCCCAACCCATACCGCATCCCGACGGAGTCCATACTGACTTCCGCCGCCCACTTCCCCACACGTACACACAACAAGGCTCAACAGCCCACGAAGGAACCCGAACTGTTTGCCCAGTGGGCCCGTTTTGGCTGACGGCCTGGCACTAAAGTGGCGGGGCTGTTTGGCCGAGCCACACATCAGGACACACCTGCTCCCGCATGTCCCGCAGCTCGCCCCTTAGCCGCGCACACCGCTCCCGCTCCGCCGCAACAGCAGCAGTAGCAGCGGCTGCCGCGGCGGACCCTCCAAGGGGCGACCCCGCAGTCCCGCCCATGCCCCCAGCCCTCGCTGCTGCCGCCGCTCCTCCACCCAGCCATGGGCTCACAGCTGTGGGCGCGGCCTGGCGCTGGATGTTGAATAGTCTTATTGGCTGCCCCGATTTGCAGGGGCATCTCTTTCCATCGCCGCGAGACGGTTGCAGCTTCGCCGGTGCCTAAAGGGTTAAGGAGTGTCAGAGCTGGGTTGGAGCGGTGTGGGTGGTGCGCAGGCAAGAACTGGTACAGCACTGCCCCTCGTTGGCTTCCCACTCCGTTCAAACTGTATCAGTAGCCGATACCAAGCAGTTTGGCATGGTTATCTTACTCTGCATGTGGGGCAGATGTCCTTGGCCAGGAGCGACCGCTTCAGGCAACCGGTGTGGAAGATGTGCCCACACAGGAGCGTCGACCAGTCGCCGTCATTGCCATAGCAGATAACACATTGCAGGACATCTATAGTCTCTCCGTCATGCTGGCTCATGTCTACGGCCTCAAGCGCCGGGGCGCTTAGGGCGCTGAGGCCATGTTAAGTGCAGGTGTCCCTTAGCGCACCATACTCTTACGGCCCATGTGACAAGATTTGGAAGTGAATATTGGAGTATGTATGCGTGTGTACCACGAGGTTCGGCTGGCCAAAGGGGCCGCGCAGGGCTTCGCGCGCTGTAGTTGCCCCATGCATGTTAAAATTTGTGCCCCGCTGACCGGTGACCACCGGATGGCGAGGCAAGCAAGTGTAAGCTGTATACAAGTATTCGCACTACTTACTTTACACTTGCATGCCGGTGGCCCTGACAACGTTTCTAGAGGACTCAACGTGGTCCATCAGACGCTCCACAAGAGCTTGCCAGCATGCTTCTCCAACTGCAGGGCCCACAAACAACTTTGCTGCAATGTAAGAAGCGACCACTGCTGCCTCGGCCGGGCTTGGCAGCACCCCTATGGGTGCGGCACTCGATTCTGTGCCGGAGGTGAGGAAGCAGGCGACGGGTTTCACTTCTCTGGCTAACAAAAGCTAAAGACCAATGGAATACTGACTGCGTGCTTGCAGCGCTCCCGAGGAGCCCAGCACGTCCGCAGCAGGTGTCGGCCGTGGTGCGGCCAAGGCAGCAGCCCCCACACCTGCCAAAACCGACCCAAACCCCGACCCGAAGCCCCCAACCTCCGGGACTGAAGCTCCAGTTACAGTAACAGTGGATGCAGAGGTCGTGCCCCCAGCCCCAGCCAAGGAGGCCTCCGACTCGGCCAAGGCCTCCGCCTCAGGCACCGAGGTCCCCGCCGCTGCCAGTGTCAACCAAGAGCCCCCCGCCGGTCCCAGCACACCTGACCTCGGTGCCCCTAGCACCAGCGCTACAGCTGCCCCTGCGGCCGCAGCTGCTGCCGACAAGGCCAGTGCACCCACAAGCGACGCCGCCCCGAGCACAAGCACCACCAACACCAGCAGCAGCACCAACGCACCTGGCAGCAGCACCAGCGGCAGCGGCGGGGGTGCCAGCACCACCACCAGCACCCCCACCCCCGCGAGCACCAGCAGCAGGACCGCCGCGGGGCCCGGCGCGACGGGCGGGGTGAACGTGGTGGCGCATGCGCTGGAGGACGTGCCTGCGGAGGAGGAGGAGGACATGTTTGCTAGCAAGGTGGGGCAGGGTCGCATTGCCTCCGTGTGGTGGGCCTAAGGTTAGGAGCCAGTCGAAGCTTCGGGTCAGCCATAAACCCTGAAGGTGGCACTGGGGGAAGGACATGCTTGCAAGCAAGGTAGGGCAGGGTCCAACAACCTCCTTGTGGTTGGCCGAAGGTTTAGAGCCAGTTAAGGCTTCGGGTCAGCCACTGCCAATTCCTATAGTGGCACTGGGTAGAGGGGCCTGTTTGCAAGAAGGATGGGGCAGGGGGAGCAGGACGGTTATGTCTGCGGGCCAGGTGGGGCATGGGAGCAGGGCGTGGGCCCCGCCGTGACATCCACACTTCTACAGGAGCTGGTTACGCCCCAGTCATCAGCACGCATCTCGACAACTACCCACCGACCCAACAAACCGGTGTATCAATTGCGCTCCTCAGGAGCTGATCCAGCAGTGTTTTCTTGTATGCTGTTGACGTGTTTAGTAACGGCCCCTACTTTGACCTACGGTATTGTACGACAGGAGCTGATCCAGGAGCTGGCGGACGCGCGCAGCTTCGGCAACCGCGGCGAGCTGCTGTTTGTGGCGCAGGTGGGGTTGACGGAAAGAAGCAAAGAGGCCGTACTAAGCCTGGGTGGCACTGGGCTTGGCTGCGCCTGATAACTGTGACTTGCATTTGGGACTGTAACCGTACCTGCTGTTTGTTTGTGGAGCAGGCGGCTGTGCTGGTCATGATCGTGGTGCCGCCGCTGACGCTCAAGGTGGGTTTGAACAAAAGCAAAGACAGGAGCATTGTGACCATTGTGGCAACGCCCCTGCGTTGGCATCGCTCCAGTCCGCGTTGCTGGTGCCCTGTCGCCCGCCGCGCATGGCCTGGAGTACGGCGCTGTGGCCAGGTCAGCACGACATTGGCCCTGCCGTTGGTTTGCTGCCAGGCGCAGCGCAACGACACATGTGGTCGCGCCGAGCCACTTACATCGGACGCTGGAACCCTGCGCTGTCCCCCACACTCCTGCAGGGCCTGGTGGACTTCGTGGCTACCGTCAGCATCACCGCAGGGGCCGTGTTCATGTGGGTGTATTGGGTGCCTGGGAGTGGACGGGGCAGGGCCGGGGCTCACGCTAGCCACACATGGTCATGCCGTTAGCAGTTTTTCAAGGTCTGGGGGTGGTGTTGCGGTCGGACATAGGCATGGGGTCGCGAGGTACGCCATATGTTGGGTACGGGAGGGGCTGGCTCCCCCGCACAGTAAATACTAGGTGGGGTGCTGTGAACACCTGGCCGCGCCCCAACGCAAACATCACCACGTCTCTGCGCGTTCCTAACCCACGTGCCCTACCCCCCTGACCCCTCCGCAGCCTGTACGGCCTGGTGTCCCTGGGCCGCAACCTCAGCCCCCTGCCGCTGCCCCGAAAGAAGCACAGCCTGGTGATGGAGGGGATATACGGTGAGGAGGCGGGGGTGGGGGTGGGGGGGTGTAAGCGGATCTTGGCACTTGTGTTGGGGGCGGGGTCTGGTCACAGAGGGGATATACGGTGAGGAGGCGGGGCAAAGACGTTACGAGGATATGTGCATTAGTATGTACAGGGCCGTGCCCTGTTCATGTGGGGGGATATGCGGTGAGGAGGCGGGGATCTAGGGGGTGACGCAACGAGGCTAAAGGCTTAATCATCTGGGGGCCGGGCCTTGCTCTTCGAGGGGATGTACGGTGAGGCGGCGAGGCGCTGCGGGGGCCCAGGGCACACCCTTGTATGGGTTTTTGGAGGGTAATCGACAGCCGGACCGTTCAGGGAACAATCAGTGAGGCTGCAGGGGTTCGGAGTCCTGTGCACGGCGGGCTGCCGCTGCGCTCTCTGCACTCTCAAGTCCCCTGCCTGCACAACTTAACACCCTTTGTACTGCCCGTACAGTACGTACGGCACCCCATGTACGGCGGCCTGCTGCTGGGCAGCCCGCTCTTTTTAATAGGGTTCAGCTCTGTAACCGCAAGCATCGCCCATGTACTGCCCGTACAGGCTACGTACGGCACCCCATGTACGGCGGGCTGCTGCTGGGCAGCCTGGGCCTGGCCATCCTGACTCATGTGGAGCTGTCTGTGACACCCTTGTACTGCCCATACAGGCTACGTACGGCACCCCATGTACGGCGGGCTGCTGCTGGGCAGCCTGGGCCTGGCCGTCCTGACGCGCAACGAGAGCCGCCTGGCGCTGGTGGCGGTGCTGTGGTTCGTGCTGGAGAACAAGGTGGGCGGGCTGATTGTGTGATGCATGCGGGGTGTGCTGGAAAACAAAAATGGAGCGCTGCATGTAAAGTGCGTAGGTTAAATGTGCGGTATATGGGCTTCCTGCTGGAGAACAAGGTGGACGGGTCAGAGGAGCTCGCTCGGGATGGTTGCTTGTCGGAGTAGTGTATTACGATGTGGGTGCGAAGTGGGGTTGGGCGGATGTGAGGGGGGCGCAAAGCATTGTACATGTCAAGAGCAAGAGCGGCACGACGTAAGCGTGGTCTTCTTAAACCCGCATGAGCCTAGCATAACACGGGCAATGGCGGCCGCCGCAGCTGACCTGTGTTCGTGCTACTCTTACAACCTGCTGGCATGACATCATTGCTTGCGCCACTGCCGTGGCTGCAACAGGTCGCTTTGGAGGAGAAGGCCCTCAGCGAGCGCTATCCCGAATACGAGGAGTACAAGAAGAAGGTCAAGAAGGTAAGGCCGCATCAGGGATGGCTTAGATCAACAAGGTAGTAGTGGAGTAGGGTAGTAGAGTAGTAGGAGGTAGCAGTTACTGCTCTGGCATCTGGCCAAGGGTGCGGACAGCGAGCCGTCCATGTGGTGCCTGGGGCCTGGTAGGGTGGTAGATGCCAAGTGATGCAAGAGCACGGCAGAGTGTGTCCCGGGGTGCAAGGTTCATTGACTATCGAATGCGTCAAGGCACTGTGTTACGTGGGGAGGGCTGTGCCTGTGGTGCTCAGCACGGTGTTGTCCACCAGTCGCCAACTGTGTATCCATGCCGTTGCTCCTTACCCGCAGTTCTTCCCCTACTTCTACTGATCGACCTCAGTGCAAGCATGCCAGCGTACCCGGCCGCTGGGTATCAGCGCTTAAACCGGGGCCAGGGACACGAGGCTGGTAGCCGGCTGGCCGCGCTACGAGCAGGGGGTACTCGATGCATGCTCGTGTGTGCTATAGCAAGCCGGCAGTAAGGTGGTCGGCGGGCCACAACTGGTCGAGTGCTTTTGGGCGTGGGGTGGTCTACATGTGCCGGTGTGGGGTAGCGGAGAGCAAAATGGGGGGCATGGGGATGTAGCGGCGTGTGGGTGACACGAGGGATGATAGGATGCCAGGGAGATGGCCTGGCGGTGAGGCAGGCAGTGTCATGCTGCAAACCGATTGCTCCCGCATTGGGGGCCAGCAGGGGTTTCAAGACATGTACAGCCCACATGGGCAACCTGCGGTGTTTTCACTTTGCTTGGATTCCATTTAATCATCGCTTGTTGTCTTCTCAGGCATGCAGTGGCTTGGTTGCAAGGAGAATGCGGTGCGGGCCTGCACGTTGAGGCAAGAACTGCAAGGGGTCTGTGCCGAATGGCACGGTCATGATATAGCCAGGGGAGCCCTGGATATAGCGCTGTTGACGGGATGGTGCATGCGGGGCGTCTTCCGCTCGCTTTTGGCATGCGGCTGTACAAGGGGAGTTCCCCTAGACCGTACCGTACGCAGTCCCCGTGGGAAGTGGGAACCATGGGCCTCTGTAACATACCACGGCCTGACGGCAACCTGCCATGCACCGGGTTGTGTACTGTGAATGCTACATCCGGCTACGTCACGTTGTACACTGCAGCCGTGCAGCGCTGTGCCCCGCCCAGCGCTCCAGAAAGTGAGAAAGTGCGCGTACGGGAGTCCACACTGGTCCACAATCCCAGGGCCGCATGGCGCATGCAGCACAGCAGCAGCCGCAGGGGCGCAGTGTGTAAGCCGTAACAGTCCAGGTCTTGTGGCCACAACGGGCGGCACGATCCTCACCGGGGGGCCTTCCAGTGCAGCATCAGCAGGTTTCCCGCAAGGCTACACCAGCGGCCAGAATGATCCGCAGGGCGTCAGGGCGGTGCTGACGCAAGACACCGGTACACGCCTGCTTGCCAACTAGTCATCAATGGTACTCGGCAAGATTGCATCGACCCTCCGAGAGCGCACACCAACACATGTACGAGCGAGCCGGTGGTTCAATGATCACCATGCGTAGTGCAACCTGCCGAGGACTCGTGCTTGAGACCCGAAACTGAGCCTGCCAGCTGCCGTGCTGCAACCCCTGGACCTGGTGCCGGCCAGGGAAGGGCTCCCCTGGTGCCGGCTTGCCCACCGCCGTGGCACTCGGTCCCGCCAGCGCCGCCACCCGCCTTCACTGCCGCACTTCGTTAGCCCAGAGCAGTAAACCCCCTCACGCACCAGGGCCCAAAGAGCACCTCTAACCCTGTTGAAGCGCTTGCCTGCCTTGCCGTATCCACTTCCTTGCCGGCAGCGTGGACTTTGTCCAGATGCATTGGTACAAAAGGATTAAAAGGTACGGCACACCTGATGTAGCCTGTGCACCAACCTCAGCACGCTAAGCAGAAGTCCAGAACGCAAGTGCTGGTGCATGCATGCAAGGCCCCCCAACCTCCCTGGAATCGCACCGCCTGAAACCCGCGCGCCCTCAACAATCGAATCGCGCCCCCTACCGCCGCACCCGCTTCCGCTCAGGCCCCTCGTCCCCACCTCCCCGGCCCTGCTCCTCCCCTGCTCCTGCCCCCTCTGGCTCCTGCCCCTGCTCCTCCTCCCCCTCCTGCTCCACACCCACATCCACCACGTCCCCTTCCTCGGGCGTGCGTGCGGCCAGGGACCCGTCCTCCTCTGCGCCCGCCGCCGGCCCCGGCCCCGCCGCTCCTGATGCCCCTGCTGCTGCCGCCTCCCCCAGTGCGCTGCGCTCCAGCTCCAAGGGGAACACGTTACCACGCTTGACGCACACACCCTGCGTACAGCGATGCAGTTGTGGGGACACAGTATCACTCCTTGTGCACATTATCCATGGGACACCAAAGGTGAGTACTATTCAGGTGAGCCCTGGGGCGCAGTCGCACGAGCTCTGTTTGCTGCTGCTGGAGTCGACGACGGCCAAGTCCGTCACTCCGCCAAGACCAAGTTCCGTCCAAGACCGCTGCGGCTTTTGTCATTAGCTTGGCAAAATACATAGGCAACAACAGTGTGATGGATGTGATAGGCAACAACAGACCACAGCAGTGTGATGTATGTACGGCTGAGTATGGGCCTGCTGTTGGGGTTCCCTGATAGTGTGATAGAGCATCTAGCAAGGCACCTAGCTTGAGGGGAACACGTTCCCGCGCTTCGACGCACACGGCACACGGCCACGGCAGGTGTGCCAAATGTCTGCCGCAGTGGGACGCTAACTGCGTGACTGGGGACAGCTGGGGCAAGTTCCCAAGCTTAAACACATGCGACCGAAGCAGACGGGCGCACAGTCAGCAGTAGCGGTTGTGCAACAGAGCATGGGCCTTGGGTACCTTGCGCCAATCCTGCCGCGTCACGCTGTGCCACGCGCCACGTGCCTCGCACGTCTCAGTTGCGCCCCTGCCCCTTGTGCCTTGTGCCCCACGCGTCCCAGCGGTGCCCTCCCTTTAACCACCTGCACGTACACCTGCGCCAGGCCCATAACCTCTGCCCGGCCGTGCCACGTGCCTTATGCCCCATGCGTCCAACCGCCCGACTTTGGCGCCCTTCCCCACCTCCACCCGGCACATGCCGCCTATCCACCCGTGCCACATACAACGTGCCAAGATGCCTCGTGCCCCACGTATCCCCCGTTCCCCCCCCCCCCCCCCCTTCCCCCACCTGCACGTACACCTCCGCCAGGTTCCTGTCGTCGCCCAGGTTGATGAACTTCTCAAAGCGCTGCTCGTCGTCCTCGCCGGGGAACACGTCGAAGGGGCCCGCCGTGCCGCCCAGACACGTGTCCACCAGCAGCGCATCGAACTCCTTGCCCACCTCAAACGTGCCCACGCGGTCCGCCATGTCCAGGGCCTGGGATGGCAAGGGGGAGCGGCGGCCAGGAGGGTTAGCAGTATGAGGACAAGCTGACATGGCACGGGAGATGCGCGTTTGACACTGTCAGTTGCCACCCGTAAGTTACCACTCCACGGTCACCCCTTCAACACGGTCGCCGCTACCGCCTATCAGCTGCTGCCCGCCCGCGTGGCCGCTAAATCTTTACCATCTACCCGTCATGGTGCCCCCACCTGCGCGCCGCCCACAGTGGCCAGCCACAGCGCCTCCTTGAATGTGATGACGTCCACCTCCATGTCCGGTGTGACGGTGGTGCCCCCGCGTGCCGCCAGCTTGTGCGCGCGCAGGCAGCGGCTGTTGACCACCGCCATGCGCTGCGCCGTCAGCATGGAGGGCGAGATGCCGCCAGCAACGTCCGTGCCCAGACCCACCTTGAGACCCAGCTGCAGCGCGTGGTTGACCCTGTGAATGCGGCAGAGCAGCAAAAGCAGTATAGTTGCCAGTCTCAACGAAAGCCGTGCCGTTGTTGGACGGAATAGTATGCTGTGCACTGTACAGGATATGTAAATTGAAAGGTGCCAATGACGATTGCCCATTGGCAATGGCAGGGGGCCTACATGCAGTGGGTTTGGGGAGGTGCAGGAAAAGCGAGAGCCTGTGGGGGCGGCAGTGCACCAGTCAAGCACCACGCGCATTGCTATCAAGGATGGCCACTTGGTCCCTGCCAGGCTTGTGCGGCTGTACCGAGCGCAAAAGGTGGCCAGGTGCGGTTGCAGACTCAGGGCAACCGAATACGCATTCTCAAGGCGGTGCGTGGCGTCGTGGACGCACGCGTTAGGGGACGCGCGTCCCCAAACAATGACAGTACGTGCTTCCTGTATCAAGCTCCCGCCCAGCGCGCACCTGAAACACGCGTCCCCGAAGAAGAAGTTGCTTAGCGGGCAGTGCGACACGGCAGTGCCACGTGCTGCCAGGTGACGGATGTCGTCGTCGGACAGCAGCGTGCCGTGCGCCATCACGGTCCTGGGCGGGGGGCGGGAGGAGGGCATACACCAAGCACAGTACCAGATAAGTACCAGCAGCATTGTCATATGCTGGGCTTACATGTTCTGTGGTGCCCCCATACATGCTCACTCCAGCACCCACCAACCAGCCTCTCTTCCCCACCTGTGTGTGAGCAGCCCCATCTCCTCGAACACCGCTGTGTCAGAGGCGTACTCGGGGTGCATCTCGCGCACGCAGTTGACCTCGCCGCAGCACTCCGAGATGTGCGACTGCACGTGCACGCCGTACTTCTTGGCCAGGCCAGCCAGGCCTGTTGGGGGCGGGGCGGGGACGGAGAGGGCTGTCCTTAGAGTCGTTGCGCAATGTGCAGAGACTACGCTGGGCGCAAGGCCGGACTTTCACAGAAGCTGAGCTGCCGATGCGCAAGCCTGCCGAGGCACATGCAATAGTGGTGGCCAAGGCGGTCACGAGGATGCCCTCCTTGCCATGACAGTATCTTCCGGTGTCACAGGAGGGGAACCGTTCTAGCCCGACCAGCGCTCGGTTGGTGGCGGTTGCGTGGACCCATGGGTCCTTAGCTGTTGTACCACAGCGCACCCAAGCACATATAATTTGCAATCGAGATCGTTCTGCTGCATGATACGGTTCCCCGTACGGCCCCGCCCGTCGCCTCGCGCACCCCTCATGAGCTGTGGCGTGCACGTGGGAATGAAGCGCGGCGTGATGCAGGGCTGTAT
>VFQN01003653.1_pt1 | contig 21594 bp, 17 predicted proteins | sample 3512371 | NCBI WGS metagenome assembly VFQN01 (sample SAMN10412370, study PRJNA504923) | tailings metagenome | isolation source: Replicate 2 from Balatoc abandoned mine | place: Philippines: Itogon, Benguet | collected 2017-08-28
AGGCGGCGTCGCTGGAGCTGACCAACATCTCGGTGGAGATGAAGGTCGCGATCGAACAGCTCCGCGAACAGGTGCAGAACATCGAGTGAGGTTTCACGGGGTCTCTTGACACCCCCAAGCAGCCGGAAAGTCCAGCGTTTACGCGGGCTTAGCGTTTCAGGAGGTTGAACAGCGGCCCACCCCATCCCAGAATTTGTGTGTACGCAGGCGTGTACCCACAAGGCCAACCGGCCGGCAGTGTGTACACACGGCAAGGGGTGGCGATGGGGAAGCTGACTGACGTGGCGATCCGGGCCTGGATCCGGTCCGGGGAACGATTCGAGGGCCGCTCCGACGGCGATGGTCTCGTGCTGACCTGGCGAGAGAAGCGCACAGCGCCCAGCTGGCGGCTTCGCTACCGCTTCTCCGGCAAGCCGAGGGTGATGGAGATCGGCAGCTACTCGGATCTCACCCTCGCCGCCGCACGCCAAGCCGCGAAGGAACTCCGGGCCAAGATCGCCCTCGGCCACGACGTGGCCGGCGAGAAGCAGGAACGCAAGTCCGCCGCCCTGGCCCGCATCGAGGCCGCGCGCAGCGTCACCACTGTCGGCCAGCTCGCCGACGAATACTTCGAGCGCATGATCAACGGGCGCTGGAAGCACCCGAACATTGCGCGCAGCCGCATCGAGAAGGACATCAAGCCGCACCTGGGCAAGCTGGCCCTGGATGCCGTGGAGCCGAGGCACATCGACGCGATGCTGCGCGCCGTGGTCAAGCGCGGCGCGCCCACCATCGCCAATGACGTGCTGCGCTGGGTGCGGCGCATGTTCGACTACGCCATCAAGCGCCACCTGGTGCGCTTCAACCCGGCAGCGGCTTTCGACCTGGCGGATGCCGGCGGCAAGGAACTCGCCCGCGAGCGGGCGCTGTCACGCGACGAGCTGGTGACTCTGTTCGAGGCGATGCGCCAGGCCAAGGGGTTCAGCGTGCAGAACGAGCTGACCGTGAAGCTGCTGTTGCTGCTGGCCGTGCGCAAGGGCGAGCTGATCGCCGCACGCTGGGACGAATTCGAGCTGGAGGCCGACCCGCCGGTGTGGCACCTGCCCGGCGTTCGCACCAAGACCGGCCAGCCGCTGGACATCCCGCTGCCGACCATGGCGGTGGAGTGGCTGCAGAAGCTGAAGGAGCTGGCCTGCAACGCCGCTTACGTGCTGCCGGCCCGCAAGCTCCAAACCCGCATGGTGCCGCACGTCTGCGAGTCGACGCTGGGCGTGGCGATGGGGAAAGTGAAGCACGGCCTGCCCCACTTCACGGTGCACGACTTCCGCCGCACGGCCCGCACCCACCTGGCCGCCCTGGGCGTGGAGCCGCACGTGGCCGAGCGTTGCCTGAACCACAAGCTCAAGGGCGTGGAATGCGTCTACAACCGGCACGACTACTTCGAGGAGCGGCGGCGGGCGCTCGAAGCGTGGGGGCAGTTGCTGCTGAAGCTGGAGCGCGGTGACGCGACGGCCAAGACCGGCAAGGCCAAGGCAGCTTGACACCTGGCGTACCCGACTTCGATGATGCCGCCATGACCCTGCCCAGGATCAAGCTCACGTTGCCGCCGGACCTTCGCGAGTACGTCGACCGGCGCGTCTTACTGGGCGGCTTCGTCAACGCCGGCGAGTACATGCGGCAGCTGATTCGCAGCGACGCCCAGGCGCAGCAAGACGGTCGGCTGCGTGAGAGTTTGGCAGCCCATCGGTCTGGCGGCGACAGCGTGCCCGGCAGCGACTCGCGCTGAGGCACCGACAGGCCGCCAGTTGGCCATCGATTACCGCTCAGTCACTTTCTGCTTGACCTCCAGCGGGTCGGCACGGAGAATGACCGAAAGGTAACTTCAATCGCCTGCCATGCCGCCGTCGGCCCAAGACTTACCGCTCGGTCACTCCATCGACTCAGAGACGCCGATCCGCTCCTCCGTGGAGTTGGGCCTCGTGATCCGTGAGCAGCGCAAGCGGCTGGCGCTGAAGCAGCTCGACCTGGCGGGCCTGGGCAACACCGGCAACCGCTTCATCGTGGACGTGGAGAACGGCAAGCCGACGGTGCAACTGCAGAAGGTGCTGGACCTCATGGACCTGCTGGGCCTGGAGGTGGTGGTGCGCACCAAGGCCTCTCGCTCGACTTCCTCGCTGTGAGGCGCGGGTGATGCAGCCAAGGCCCGACCGGCTGGATGTCTACTACGGCAGCGACCTGGTCGGCGCCGTGCACGACAGCGCGCCACTGACCTTCGAGTACGCATCGACGTGGCTGGAAGCCGGCCAACGCATGTCGCTGGCCGCCATCCCGCTGCAGCCCGGCCGGCAGGCCACGCCCGAGGTGCAGGCCTTCTTCGAGAACCTGCTGCCCGAGGGCGAACTGCGCGACTACCTGGCCGCCCAGCGCAAGGCGTCCACGCTCTTCTCGCTGTTGCTGGAGGTGGCCGGAGACACCGCGGGGGCCTTCGTGCTGGTGGCGCCCGGGCAGACGCCGGACCCACCCCGCTACGAAGCCACCACGTGGGAGGCCATCGCCGCGGCTCTGGCCAAGCGGTCGGCTTCCGCGATCGACATCCACGAGCAAGGCGCCCGCATCTCGCTGGCCGGCGCGCAGGACAAGACCAGCCTGGCGATCTTCGACGACGGCGTGCCAAAGCTGCCCAAGGGCACCTCGCCGTCCACGCACATCCTCAAGCCCAACATCCGCCGCCTGGCCAAGGTGTGGCACTCGGCAGCGAACGAAACCATCGTCATGCGCGCTGCGGCGCTGGCCGGCCTGCCGACGGCCGAGGTCTTCTACGAACCGCGCACCGAAGCCTGCGTCGTGCGCCGCTTCGACCGCCAGCTTCGCCCCGACGGCACGCTGGCTCGGCTGGTGCAATACGACCTGTGCCAGCTGGCAGGCACGGTGTCGGACCGCAAGTACGAGAAGGAAGGTGGCCCGGGCCTCGCCGCCTGCGCCGAACTGATCCGTCGCTACAGCGCGCAGCCTGCCGTCGACCTGCGCCACCTGGTGCGCTGGGTGTTCTTCAACCTGTATGTCGGCAACAACGACAGCCACGCCAAGAACCTGTCGATCCACAGCGTGCCCGGCAAGGGCGTGACGCTGACGCCGTTCTACGACCTGATGTGCACGCGGTTGTACCCGGGCCTGTCGGCAGAGTTCGCCTTTGCGGTCGGCGGCGAGGTCAGGCCGGGCGAGATGGGTGCCGAGCACCTGGCGCTGATGGCCAGGCAGTTGGGCATGCAACCGCGCTTCGTTGCTCAGCAGGCGCGGGATATGGCCAACCGCGTGCCCACAGCCGTCGATCAGGCTGTGCGCGAGATCGCCTCCGCGCTGACGCCATCGGCCTGCACGCTGGCCGAGCGGCTCGAGCGCTTCGTGTCGTCCACCACCAAGAAGCTGGCAGCCCGTCTCACATCGGCGCCATAAAGTCACCGAGCGGGCCGCCAGCGCTGGGCCGGCCGCCCCACGGCATCAGGCCGCGGCGTCGCCACCCGCGGCGCCACCGTCAGCGCCGCCCATGGTCCCGCCCTTCTTCTTGTGCATCACGGCCCCTAAATACGCTGCCGACGCCCTCCCTCTGTTGTGGCCGGCCAGTCGACTCACCGCCAATCGCGCCGCGTCTTCCTGCTCGCGCGTCAGCCCTTCCCCACCGCCGCGCAGCGGCGGCTCCTGGCCGGTGATCGCGATGTACTCCTCGATCAGCGCCTCGTGCCGCAGGCCGTGGGCGGTGATGCCCAGGCCCTTCGAGGTGATGCCGAACTTCCGCAGCACGTAGCCGAACCGCACCATGTTCTGCTTGAGATCGCGGTCAGGGTCGCCCGTGTGGGCATGACTGTCCCAGAAGGCAATCCGCTGCGTGCTGGCAACGGCCTGCCGGCGGCGCGGCGTGTTCATCGGCACGAAGCGCGGCCGGCCGCCTTTGGCGCCCTGGCGGATCCACACGTACTCCTCGCCCTGCTTCTCGGCCAGCGGCAGGCCGGTGTCGGCGAAGTTCACCACGCACTCGTTGGGCCGGAACATGATCGCCTCGCGCTTGCGCAGGCCGAAGGCGCGGATCAGCCGCAGCATGCCGCCCACGTAGGGGTCGAAGGCGGCCACCTTGTCGATCAGGCTATCGACATCCACGCCCTGCGCCGACCAGCTCTTGTCGCGCTCGTTGATGCCGCTGCGCTGGTACTCGGCCAGTTCCAGCCCGTAGTACGCCGGCGGGCGGATGAAGCCCGGTTTGCTGAGCCAGCTGGCCAGGCCGCGCAGGAAGCTGAGGTAGGTCTGGATGGTGGACGGCTTCAGCCCGTCTTTGCGCCACAGATCGACCGCGGCCTGGATGTGGCGCTGGCCCAGGTTGCGCGGGTCGGGCGCCTTCTTGAAGCCGCCGCGGCTTTCCAGCTCGCGGAAGAAGTGGCGCAGAAAGTTGGCTCGCTCGTACCGCGTCTTGAACGACACGCTCTTGGCGCGCGCCGTGTGCTCCATGTTGTGCAGCTTCAGCAGCACCTCCAGCACGGTGTGCGGGCTGGCCTTGCCGGGCACGAAGCGCGACAGGATCTCGTCATTGGACAAACCGGCCCACTCGCGCGGACGCAGCGCCTTCGGCGTGGCCTTGCCGCCCAGCGGCAGCGGGCGGGGGGTGGGTGAAGGGAAAGAAGGGATCAGCAGACGGTTGGGTTGCGAAGGCATACGCCCTCCGTGGACAGTGGGCCGCGCCTTCCCGAGGGGCACGGCCGGGTTGAAGGTGGAATCGCAGCGCGGCCGGCCGGCGCGGATTCCGTCGCGCCGGCCTGGCGTGGCCTGGTGATGTCGCGCGGCAGGCTGGCCACGGCCTGCTGCGCCTACTCCGGGTTCGCCGGCGTCGCTGCCGGTTGAAGGCAGCGGCGCCAGCTCGGTCGGTCTTCAAAATGGGAACGGGGTTGATCCGGCCCGCGCACGGGTTTCCGCGACGCGCGAGCGGGTGGCAACGCCGGCCTCCATGGGCATGGCGCTGCCGTCAGCCAGGTCGGGCCTGGCTGGCTGCGGTGGATCAGGTCTATGGCTTTCGCATCGCCATCCACCTGCTGGAGCCGCCCCTTACCGAAATGCCGGGGCGGGGTCAGGTGCACGAGCAGCCAGCGCCGGCCGCGGCCCCCAACGGGTCCAGGGCGACGAGGCACTGCGCCGGCCTCAGGGCAAAGCCCCAGGGCACGGCAGAAGCTCGAACGGACGGCGGGCACGGGCGCGCGGCATCGGGTGCCAGCACCGCGTGGGTTCGGTCAGCGGCGCGCTTCAGGAGCGCCCGGCGATCAACGCCGGCAGGCCGCGGACATCAACTCCGCGAATGATTTCCTCGGGGCCGCCGGCTCAAGGCCAGCGGCTCGCTCGGTTCAAGGACCAGGGCTTCAAGGGCAGGTAACGACTGCGACGCCTGTTCGCTCGCGATGAGCAAGGGCCAGGAGCCCTTCGGGAGCCTGTAGTGGACACCTCACGCGAGGGCAGCGTCAACGCGGTCTTGGGCATTGCCACCGCCAATCGCCGCGAATGGCGTGCGCTTGGGCGGGCGTTGACACCGCGCGTGAGGCGGCTCTGTTTCCAGCTCGTCGCTGGCGGCGGCGCGACGCCAGGGGTTGACATGCGGGGGCTTGGCCTCTGGTTCGGATGAACAGGTGGCGATGGCGTACGCGACATGGTTTCGGCACGGCCACAGCAGGCCTCCGATGTCACCGGAGTGCCACTGCGGTGACCGTCGACTGTCACTGCAGATATCGGCCGCAAAAGCGCCCATTCGGTGTCACCCGGGTGACCACCAGGAATCACTCGTGTGACCCCCGAGTGTCACAACGGCCGAGCAGACCCGCCTCCTCCCCGGCCTGGCGGGGTTGATCCGGCCCCTCGCCATGCCACCGTGACCGGTCCAAGACGAGGAGCCGGCCATGCGCGACTTCCGATGGGTCAGCGGCCAGGTGGCCGAGGTCCAGCGCTTCATCAACGTGCCGCGAGGCTGGTGTGAGCAGTACCCCGCCCGCGAACGCCGCGAGCTGTGGATCACCGCCGACCAGGGCCCGGAGTTCAAGTTCGTCGTCCACACCACGCTGATGCCCGCGCGGCGCGGCCACCACGTGCTGGCGCTGCTGATGGGCCGCGAGCTGGTGGCGCTGCACAACCTGCAGACCGGCGAATCGGTGAACTATCTGCGCAGCGACCCGCCGCAGCTGTGGCGGCGGTGCGAGGCGGTGGCGGCGGTGCTGGCCACGGTGGGCGGCATCGCGGCGTGCGCCGTGGCTGGCGGTGTGGCGCCGCTGGCGGTGGCAGCGGCCACGTTGATCGGTGCCCCCGGTGCGGTAGCGATGCGCTGGCTGGCACGGCGCCTGGCCCAGCGTGCGACCGACCGCGCGCTGCTTGAAGCGATGCGCCAGGCTGTGGCACCAGCACGCAAGGGGCCGGCATTGCGCCGCGTGAAATAGCCGCGGCTCCATCGGCCCAGCCGCTACGACGACGCGCCAACTGCTTGTCAGGACAGTCAAAACTGCCCGCCGTCTGATTAGGCGCTGCCTGTGGCACCTAATCCGACACCCTCGCGCACGCAGCGCGCCCGAACTACACCCGGAGCGTAGAAGCGTGCGCGCGCTCGACGTTTCTACGCTCGGGCTGTAGTGACGTCGGGACTCACCGCCCTCCAGAGCAGCCGTACCCGGCAGTTGCAACCCGAGCCATCTGCCTGCCCGCCCAGCACACCGCCTGGCAGCACCGATCGCATCCGAACGACTTGCCCGGCCGCAGGTTTCAACATATGCTTTGACATATGCCACACCACCCTCGGAGGCCCAGGTGACTGAGCGCCACGCCGCGTTGTTCCGCAACGGCCGCAACCAGGCGGTCCGGATTCCCCGTGAACTGGAGATGGAAGGGTCCGAGGTGCTGATTCGCAAGGAGGGCGACAGCCTCATCCTGACGCCCATCCGCAAGCACAAGCTGCGTGACCTGTTGGCGTCGTGGGCACCGATGGACGACGCCCTGCCCGAAGTGGAAGACCTGCCGCCTCAGCCGCGGGATGCCCTGTGATGGCAACGTCGCAATCCGCGTCGCCCCGCATGCTGGACACGAACGCGCTCTCCGAACTGATACGCAACCCTCGAGGCGTCCTCGCCCAGCGACTGAACGCCCTCGAACCCGACACAGTGTGCACCAGCATCGTCGCAGCGTGCGAGCTTCGCTTCGGCGCGCAGCGCAAGGGCTCGGCACCGCTCACGCAGCGCGTGGAGCAGTTGCTGCAAGCACTGACTGTGCTGCCCCTGGACACGCCGGCCGACGAGCACTACGCCGACATCCGCGCCACGCTGGAGCGCAGCGGCACCCCCATCGGCAGCCACGACTTGTTCATCGCGGCTCACGCGCGGTCACGCGGCATGACGCTGCTCACGCGGAACCTGCGCGAATTCCAGCGGGTGCCGGGCCTAGCGGTGGAAGACTGGCCACAGGGCGCGACGTGATCGATCAATCTTGTCCGCAGCCCGGCAGGTTCACCGCCTACAGCCAGCAGCAGCTCGCCTACTTCGCCCACAAGCTCACGTTGCGTGGGCCTGCCGATTCGATGGATCGGATGGCGGGCGCCTTGCTGGATGCGCAGGTCGACCTGAACCCCCATCAAATCGACGCCGCGCTGTTCGCCACCAGCAACCCGTTGTCCAAAGGCGCCATCCTGGCCGACGAAGTGGGCCTGGGAAAGACCATCGAGGCCGGGCTGCTCATTGCGCAGCGCTGGGCCGAGCGCAAGCGCAGGCTGCTGATCATCACGCCGGCCAACCTTCGAAAGCAGTGGCACCAGGAGCTGGCGGACAAGTTCGGCCTGCCGGCAGTCATCCTGGAGGCCAAGTCTTTCCGCCAGGCCATGAAGGACGGGGCGGCGAATCCATTCGACCGCGGTACAGATGCCACGCGACGCGACATCGTCATCTGCTCCTACCAGTTCGCAGCCAGCAAGGCGGACGAGGTCCGGGGCGTGGCCTGGGACCTGGTGGTTGTGGACGAAGCGCACCGGCTTCGCAATGTCTACAAGCCCGAGAACAAGACGGCCCGTGCGCTGCGCGACGCCCTCTCGCATGCGCGCAAGGTCTTCCTCACTGCCACGCCGCTGCAGAACTCGCTGCTGGAGCTGTACGGCCTGGTCAGCTTCATCGACGAGCAGGTCTTTGGCGACCTCGACAGCTTCAGGCAGCAGTTCGGCAACCTGCGTGAGGCGGGCAGCTTCGACGCCCTCAAGCAGCGCATCAGCCCGATCTGCAAGCGCACCCTGCGACGGCAGGTCGAGGCCTATGTCAAGTACACCAAGCGCATCCCGTTGCTGCGCGAGTTTTCGCCGGGCGAGGACGAGGCACGCCTCTACGGCCTGGTGTCGGAGTACCTGCAGCGCGACAGCCTCTATGCCCTGCCCAACAGCCAGCGGCAACTGATCACCCTGGTCTTGCGCAAGCTCCTGGCATCCAGCACCTTTGCCATCGCGGGCGCCCTGGACTCGATCCTGCGGCGCCTGCGGCAGACGCTCGAAGACAAGACCCCCATCGATCTCGCCGAGGAGCTGGACACCGACTACGAGAGCCTGGACCAGACCGCCGAGGAGTTGGGCGAGCCGGGTGAGGACGAAGCCCGGCAGAAATCGGTGCAGGAAATCGCCGCGATCCGCGCCGAGATCGCCGACCTGGAAGGTTTCCGGAACCTGGCGGTCTCCATCACCGAGAACGCCAAGGGCGTGGCGCTGCTGCAGGCGCTGAAAGTGGCGTTTGATCGCCTGCGTGAACTGGGTGCCGCCGAGAAGGCCATCATCTTCACCGAGTCGCGGCGCACGCAGGACTACCTGCTTTCGCTGCTGGCCCGTACCGAGTACGCCGGGTCGGTGGTGATGTTCAACGGCACCAACAGCGACGCGGAGGCGCGCCGCATTTACGCCGAATGGGCCGAACGGCACAAGGGCTCGGACCGCGTGAGCGGCTCGCGCACGGCGGACACCCGTGCCGCCCTCGTCGACCACTTCCGCGAGCGCGGCAAGATCATGATCGCCACCGAAGCGGGCGCCGAGGGCATCAACCTGCAGTTCTGCTCGCTCGTCATCAACTACGACCTGCCCTGGAACCCGCAGCGCATCGAGCAGCGCATCGGCCGCTGCCACCGCTACGGACAGAAGCACGACGTGGTGGTGGTGAACTTCCTGAACCGCGACAACGAGGCGGACCGCCGTGTCTACGAACTGCTGGATCAGAAGTTCAAGCTCTTCGACGGCGTGTTCGGCGCCAGTGACGAGGTGCTGGGCGCCGTCGAGTCCGGCGTGGACTTCGAGCGGCGCATCGCCGACATCTACCAGCGGTCCCGCCATCCGGCCGAGATCCAGGCCGCGTTCACCCAGTTGCAGCTCGACCTGGCCGGCGAGATCAACGACGCCATGCTGAATGCGCGCAAGGCGCTGCTCGAGAACTTCGACGAAGACGTGCAGGCGCGCCTGAAACTGGCGCAGAGCGATGCGAGAAGCAGCCTGGACCGGCTGGAACAGCTGCTGATGCGCTTCACGCGCGGCATGCTCGACGGCCATGCCCGCTTCGACGACGACGGCCTGGCCTTCACGCTGGATTCGGTGCCCGCGCCGGCCTTGGCCGGCGGTGCCTCGTTGGCGACCACGCCGGACACGACACCCGACCCCATTCCGCTGGGCCGCTACGAGTTGCCCAGGCGCAGCGACGACGCCCATGTCTATCGCCTGCAGCATCCGCTCGCACAAAGCCTGTTGAAGGCCGCCCGGGCGGCGCCGGCTCATCCGGCCCGGCTGGTTCTCGACTACGACGGCTATGGCGCCACGGTCGCAGCGCTGCGCGCCCTGAAAGGGGCGCAGGGCGTTGCGCTCGTGCGCCTGGTCCGCGTTCAGTCCGTGGGCACGACCGAAGAGTTTCTTCTGGCCGCGGCCTCGGCCGGCGACCAAGTGCTGGACGCCGAGCTCACCGAGAAGCTGCTGTCGCTGCCGGGCCGCGCACAGCCACTCGACGGCACAGCTGATGTCGCAGCGGTGGCCAATGCGACAGTTCAGGCGGCAGTGTCGGCCCAGCGCGCCCAGGTCATCGCCGGGATCGAGCGCCGCAACCTCACGTTGTTCACCGACGAGACCGAGAAGCTCGACGCCTGGGCCGACGACCTGAAGCTCGGGCTGGAACGCGAGATCAAGGAGCTGGACCGGCGCATCAAGGAAACCCGAACCAAGAGCAAAGGCGCCGCCACCCTGGCCGAAAAGCTGGAAGCGCAGAAGGAGCAAAGGAACTTGGAGGCCCAACGAGACAAACGCCGCCGCGATCTGTTCGCCCGACAGGACGAGATCGAGGCACGGCGCAGCCGACTGATCGAGGATCTGGAGCGGATGCTCGGCCAGACCATCGACGAGCAGGTCATCCTGTGCTGCGAATGGGAGCTGAACTGATGGCGGCGCTGGAACCACAGCACATGGCGGTGCTGAAGAAGCTGCTGGCGGATCGCTTCGTACCGCTCCTTCCCCCATTGCTGGACACCACCAAGCCTGCGGCAGAGCAGCAGGCCAAGCAACTGTCACGCGCGTTCAGCGCCTTCGCGTTGAACAAGCTGTTCAACGTCACACCGAAGGCCGCCTCGGACGCGGTGGTGGACGACTTCAACGACAAGGGGCTCGATGCCATCTACTACCACGCCTCGACTGAAACCCTCTATCTCCTGCAGACCAAGCTGAAAGAGTCAGAGCAGTTCAAGCAGGACGACGCCCAGTCGTTCTGCACTGGCATTCGCCTTCTGTTGAAGCAAGACTTCGGTGGGTTCAACGCGAACGTCCAGAAGCGCAAAGCTGAAATTGAGAGCGCGTTGGATACCTGCAGCCATATCAAGCTGGTCGTGCCATACACAGGAGACGGGGTATCGCAGTCGGCGGCCGAAGTGCTGCAGTCTCTTCTCGACGACGACGACCTTGGCGAGGAGCGCCTATCCAAGCAGGTGCTGTTCTACACCGCAGCAGAAATCGCCCGCGACCTCCTCGCGGAGCAGGCCTACAAACCAGTCCATACCGACATCGCGCTGCAGAAGCATGCCAAGGTCGAGAGCCCTCGTGCCACGTACTACGGCATCGCCCGCTTGGGCGATCTGGTCCAACTCCATGAGGACTACGGCAAGGCACTCTACGAGCGAAACATCCGCTACTTCCTTGGCAGCAGCCGGTCCAACGTGAACAAGGCCATACAGGCGACCCTGCGTGACGACCCTGGAAGCTTTTTCTATCTCAACAACGGGGTCACCGCTGTCTGCGACGACGTCGAGCAGAAGGGCAAGAACCCCGGCAGCGGCTTCCGCAAGTTCAAGGTTCGTGGCCTGTCGATCATCAATGGTGCGCAGACCGTCGCGTCCGCGGCCGAGTTCGTCGAACAGCATCCGCACAGCAGCATCGACGACGCCAGGGTGATGCTAACGCTCATCAAGGCGCCGGCCGATGGCCCGTTTGGAAAGCGCGTGACCAGGGCGCGCAACCACCAAAACCCCGTCCAGACAGCAAACTTTGCTTCGCTGGACGAAAACCAGGAGCGCCTGCGTCAGGAGATCGCGCTGCTCGGCTTCGCCTATCACTACCGGCCCGAGGCGCCAGCGAGCGGCGCCCAGGCCATCTCGCTGGACGACGCACTGCCGGCGCTCGCATCGCAGCAGGATGACCCACGCTTCGCATATTGGCTCAAGGCCGACGCATCAAGGCTGGCCGACCCCGAGTCAGCCGAGTACCAGGCCCTTTTCACACCAGCACTGAAGGGGGTGACCTTGGTCAACGCGGTGTTCTGCCACCGTGCCATCCGGACGCTGCTGGTGGACTACGACCAGAAGGCCCCAACGCGCAGCGTGGAAAGGCTGATCTACCGACACGGCATCCATGCCATCACAGCGGCAATGATGAAACGCCTTCGCACACGGATCGGCGCGCCAACTCTGGTCGATACCGCCGCACTCCCAGCGCTGCTGAGCCAGCCGCTTGACCAACTTCGGCAGGAAGCCCATGACGTTGCTCGCGGAAGACTCCTGGGCGACGGCCCTCTGGCGTACTTCCGCAATCAAGGAAATGTGAGTTCGTTCCTGGCCGAACTGATGATCACGAACTTCGGACTGACTGGTGACCCGGCAATTGCCCCGCTCCGCAACGTCACCGGGGCTCCTGAGGCCTACCCCCGAAAACGGCTGTTCGAATACCTGTCGGGTCGGGCGCCGCAGCTTTGAGAATCACGCGATGACCAAACAGAAACTTGAACTGACCTGGGTCGGGAAGGAGAAGCGGCCGAAGCTGGAGCCCCGCATCCTGCTCGAGGATCCTGAGAAGTCGTATCACGCCAAGCATCGCGTGTCGGATAGCGACATCTTTGATAACCGGCTAATCTTCGGCGACAACCTACTCGCACTGAAGGCGCTTGAACAAGAGTTCACGGGTAGAGTCAAGTGCGTCTATATTGATCCTCCTTTCAATACTGGCGAGGCCTTCGAACACTATGACGATGGCCTAGAGCACTCGATCTGGTTAGATTTGATGTCGCATCGAATTCGTTCCATACACCGCCTGCTGAGCAATGATGGAACACTGTTCGTACATATCGATGACAACGAACTTGGCTACCTAATAGCGATGTGCGACGAGGTATTTGGTCGAAAGAACCGAATCAATATCATCACCTTCAAACAAAGCTCGGCATCCGGCCCAAAGGCCATCAATCCGGGGCTTGTCACTACGGCAAACTACATAGTCTTCTACGCCAAGAATAAAGCGCAATGGTCACCTAATCGCGTGTACCAAGCTGTCCCGAGAGACGACCGATATGGAAGCGTAATTATAAATATCGACGAACCGTACTGCGATTGGCGAGTCGTGACGCTCAGAGAGGCCTTTGCACAGCATCATCGACTTGAAGACTGGGCTGCGGCCCGAGCCAAGTTTGCCGAAAGGCTTGAAGCCGAACTCAACAAGTTTGTGCTGGCGCAGCGACATCGCGTTGTTCAGCTTGCCACAGTCCGCGAGAAGGATATCAACGAGGAAGCAAGGGCGGCGCTTCGCGAATCAGTATTGACACCTGGCGTTGCGACTCGCAGCGAACGAAGCGATAAGGAAGATTACTACTTCCTGAACGGCAAGCAAATACTCTTCTATAGAAACAAGGTGAAGCGAGTTGGTGGAGTTGAGACGAGCGCACTTGCAGCTTCGAACATCTGGGACGATCTGCTCTCGAACAACGTTCACCAAGAGGGCGGCGTTTCGTTCCCAAATGGCAAGAAGCCAGAGGCTCTGCTGGAACGGATTCTGTCCTTTGCCACGAACCCTGGGGATCTTGTCCTTGACTCCTTTGCAGGCTCTGGGACGACGGGAGCGGTGGCACACAAGCTACGCCGCAAGTGGATCATGATAGAGCTCGGTGAGCACTGCGATACACACGTTGCGCCTCGCTTGCGCAGCGTGATTGATGGCACCGATACGAATGGAATCTCGGAAAGCGTGAACTGGCGGGGTGGCGGGGGATATCGCTACTTCCGCCTAGCCCCCACACTGATCGTCGATGATCGGTGGGGAAATTCGATCATCAATCCTGAATACAACGCAGCGCAACTAGCCGAGGCACTTTCGAAGCTGGAGGGGTTCACCTACGCGCCCTCGGAAACTCGCTGGTGGCAACACGGCCACTCCAGCGAGCGCGACTTCATCTACGTCACCACACAGAACCTGGCCGTCGAACAACTCCAGGCCTTGTCCGACGAGGTTGGCAGCGACCAGAGCCTACTGGTGTGCTGCTCAGCGTTCCGGGGTGTCACCGCGGCGCAGGCCGCGGATCGGTGGCCGAACCTGACGCTGAAGAAGATCCCGAAGATGGTGTTGGCCCGCTGCGAGTGGGGGCACGACGACTACAGCCTGAACGTCGCCAACCTGCCGATGGCGCAGCCCGAGAAGGCCGCGCCACCAACCGGAGCGGCGGGTGACAACAAGGGCAAGGGCCGCAAGACCGGCGGGGCCGATGCACGTCAAGGCGGCCTGTTCGCAGGAGACGACGCATGAACGCCCGCGTGATGCACGCCGTCACCGGCCGCCTGTCACTGCGCCCCCCCCAGGCGGAGTCGCTCACCAAGCTGGCCAAGGCACTCGAGGCGGCACCCGGCCTGTTGGGGCACGAGCGCGACGTGTCGGCCATCCTCTCCACGCTGCGCGCCGAGTTCAGCACGCTGGAGGACTTCGAGCGCGAGTTTCCGTCGCTGTGCTTCGCGCTGGCCACAGGCGTGGGCAAGACACGCCTCATGGGCGCCTTCATCGCCTACCTGCACCTGGCGCACGGCATCAACAACTTCTTCGTGCTGGCGCCCAACCTCACCATCTACAACAAGCTGATCACGGACTTCACGCCCAACACACCGAAGTACGTGTTCAAGGGCATCGCCGAGTTCGCGCAGCAGCCGCCGCTGATCATCACCGGCGACAACTACGACCAGACCGGCGCCGCGGTGGAGGCGCCGCCCGCCGGCTTTGCCCACGACGTGCGCATCAACATCTTCAACATCTCGAAGATCAACTCCGAGGTGCGCGGCGGCAAGGAGCCCCGCATCAAGCGCATGCGCGAGGTGCTGGGCGACAGCTACTTCAACCACCTGGCTAACCTGCCGGACCTGGTGCTGTTGATGGACGAGTCGCACCGCTACCGTGCCAGCGCGGGCGTGCGCGCCATCAACGAGCTGAAGCCGCTGTTCGGCCTGGAGGTCACGGCCACCCCGTTCGTCGAATCGGGCAAGGGGCCGGTGCCTTTCAAGAACGTGGTGATGGACTACCCGCTGGCACGGGCCATGGACGACGGCTTCGTCAAGGAGCCGGCGGTCGTCACCCAGCGCAACTTCGAAGCCAAGGCGCACACGCCCGACGAGGTGGAGAAGACCAAGCTGGAGGACGGCGTGCGGCTGCACGAGACAACCAAGGTCGAGCTGCTCACCTACGCCCGCGAGAACGGCGTCAAGCCCGTGAAGCCGTTCATGCTGGTCATCGCCCGCGACACCACCCACGCCGGGCAACTGCTGGCGCTGCTGGAGTCTTCCGCGTTCTACGAGGGGCGCTACCAGGGCAAGGTGATCCAGGTGGACTCCAGCCGCACCGGCGCCGAAGAGGAGGAAATGATCTCGCGCCTGCTGGCCGTGGAGAGCGTGGACGAGCCGACCGAGATCGTGATTCACGTCAACATGCTCAAGGAAGGCTGGGACGTGACCAACCTGTACACGATCGTTCCACTGCGTGCCGCCAATGCCCGCACGCTGATCGAGCAGTCCATCGGCCGCGGCCTGCGCCTGCCCTACGGCAAGCGCACGGGCGTGGCGGCGGTCGACCGCTTGAACATCGTGGCGCACGACAAGTTCCAGGAGATCATCGACGAGGCCAACAAGGGCGACTCGCCGATCCGGCTGAAGCAGGTCATCCTCGAAGCACCGAGCGCCGACGACAGGAAGGTCAGTGTGCAGGTGGAGTCGGGGGCGGTGTCACGCCTCGGCCTGACGAGCCCCACACCCACGATGACGAGCCCGGAAAGCGGCACGGCCGGCGCCTCCAGCGAGTCGCCCACCCCGGCTGCCACCAGCCCGGTATTCACCACCGAGGCCGAGAAGCAGGCGGCGCGCGTGGTGATGGACGTCATCGGGAAGTACGAAGTCCGGCGCGACCTGGTGCCCACCAGCAGCGCGCTGCTGAAGCCCGAGGTGCAGAAGGAGATCCTCGCGGAGGTGGCGGAACGACTTAAGCCGCTGCAAGGTGACCTGCTGGCCGAGGTGGATCCGGCTGCCGGCGCGCTGAACCTTTCGGCTGTGGTGGCCAAGACAACAGAGATCGTCGTACAGCAGACCATCGACATTCCGCGTATTGCGGTGGTGCCGACGGGTGAGGTGACGACCGGATTCCACCCGTTCACGCTGGACGTGAGCCAACTGCGCCTGCAGCCGGGCCAGCGGGAGATCGTCGGCCAGATGCTGCGCACGAACGATCAGTTCACGCTGTCGGCCGAGGTGGGGCTGCGCGAGCAGCGCGCGGAGGACTACATCGTCCACGCCTTGGTGGACTTCGACGATGTCGACTACTTCACCCACGCCGATCTGCTGTACGACCTGGCGGGCCAGATGGTGAAGCACCTGCACAGCTACTTGTCAGAGGAGGAGGCCATCAGCGTGCTCGACCGCGACCGGCGCCTGATCGCCCGCGAGATCCACGCTCAGATGATGGCCCACTTCTGGGAAGAGGCCACCGAGTACGAGGTGCAGGTCAGCCGCGGCTTCACGGAGTTGAAGGCGTGCAACTACACGGCCACGGCCGGCCAGACGGCGCACCACTTCCGCGAAACGGTTGCCGAGACGAGCCGCATCAAGCAGATGCTTTTCGGCGGCTTCACGCGCTGCCTGTACCCGCTGCAGAAGTTCGACTCCGACACCGAGCGGCGCTTCGCCATCATCCTGGAGCGGGACGCGCTGAAGTGGCTCAAGCCGGCGAAGGGGCAGTTCCAGATCTACTACAAGCTCGGTACCGAGCAACCTGAGTACATCCCCGACTTCGTGGCCGAAACCGACTCGACCATCTTCATGGTGGAAACCAAGGCGCGCGGCGACATCAACACGCAGGAGGTCCAGGCGAAGGCCGCTGCGGCGGCGCGGTGGTGCGCGCATGCGTCGGACCATGCAGCCAGCGTCAGCTCAAAGCCGTGGAAGTACCTGCTGGTACCGCACGACGAGATCGTGGAGTCGAAGCGGCTGACCGACTTCCTGCGGTACCAGGTAGTGCCGGCGGCTCGGAAGGCTTGAGGGGAGGGCCAGATGCCTTTGTACCGCGTCACGAAGGACAGGCTGGAGCCGGTCAAGCAGACCTCGTTCATCGAGGAGCGGCTTCTGGAACGGAAGGATCTGCAGCGCCTGCTGAAGGCCGACATCTCGGTCATTGGCGAGGACATGATGGTCATCGCCGAGGAGTTTGGCGACTGGGAAGAGAGCAATCGCCGCATCGACCTGCTCTGCCTGGACAAGCAGGCCCGGTTGGTCGTCGTCGAGATCAAACGAACCGAGGATGGCGGCCACATGGAGTTGCAGGCCATCCGGTATGCCGCGATGGTTTCGAGCATGACGCTGGACCAGGCGATTGCCGCCTACGCCCGGATGCTGGCCACCACCGACGCCGAGGTGGCGGCGCGACGCGAGATCCTCGAGTTCCTTGAGCTTGACTCTGCCGAGGAGGCCGAGCTGACCGACGAAGTCCGTATCGTCCTGGTGTCGGCCGACTTCTCGACCGAGCTGACGACCTCGGTGATCTGGCTGAACCGGCACGGGATTGACCTGACCTGCGTGCGGCTCAAGCCCTACCGGATGGGCGACGCGTTGTTGATCGATGCGGCGCAGATCATCCCTCTGCCGGAGGCGGCGGACTATGAGATCAAGGTCCGGGCCCAGGCACAGGAGATCAAGAAGGTCCGCACCGCTCGACAGGAAATCTTCCGTCGCTTCTGGGCGCAATACATCGACCGCTCTCGGGGCAAGACGACCCTCTACGCGAACCGCAGCACGTCCTCGGACCACTGGATCTCGGCGGGCATAGGCCGCAGCGGCTTCGGGCTCAACGCCTCACTTACTGAGGACCGCGCCAGGGTCGAGTGCTACATCAGCATGGGCAAGGAGAGCGACCAGCGCAACAAGGCGGCCTTTCGCGCGCTCCATGAGCGCAAGAGCGAAATCGAGCAAGCGTTCGGAGGCACGCTCGACTGGCAGGAACTACCCAATCGGATTGGATGCCGGATCTGCGCGGACCTGCCTGGGGGCTGGAAGACGCCAGAGCCGGACTGGCCGGATCTGCAGGACCGGATGCTCAATGCGATGGTGCGGCTCGAAGCTGCGCTGAAGGCGCCAGTCCAGGCACTGCGCGTGTGATACGGAAAACGATGAAAGCGACGATCGGCGAGTTCTGGCGCTTGCAGGATGGCCCCACCCGAGCACTCGCGCCAAGGATGGAGAGCATCAAGAGATGAAACTGCACATAGAGAACTTCGGCCCGATCAAGAGCGCAGACATCACACTGCGCGACTTGAACATTTCCGTCGGTCCCCAGGCCAGCGGCAAGAGCTTGTTCTGGCAGCTGCTGAAGCTCTTGCTCGACGCGCCGACCATTCGCGACGAGTTCCACCGCTTCAACATCGACTGGGGCAAGGACATCAAGGGCTTTCTGAGCCTCTACTTCGGCGAGGGCATGGAGCACCTCAGCGGCCCGGACACCGTCATTCAACTGGACGGACAGACGCGATCGCTGGACAAGCTGTTCGAGCGCCGCAAGGGCAACGGAGAGCGCGTCGAGGACATGTTCTATGTGCCAGCGCAGCGGGTGATGGCTCTGCGCGATGGCCTGACACGCACGTTTCTCGAGTTCCGGTCGGGCGATCCCTACGTGGTTCGCGACTTCAGCGACAAGCTGCATCGCCTGGTGCAGACCGAGTTCGCCAAGGCCGAGAAGCTGTTTCCGCAGGCCAATCGACTCAACGGCCACCTGCGCAAGCTGGTCGATGACGCGTTCTTCCGCGGATTCAGCCTGGAACTGAGCCGCGACAGCACGTACCAGAAGAAGCTGGTGCTCAAGCGCGAAGCGGTGCAGCTGCCGTTCATGGCCTGGTCGGCTGGCCAGCGCGAGTTCTCGCCGCTCCTCCTGGGTCTGTACTGGTTGATGCCTGCGGGCAAGGTGTCACGCCGCGACAACCTGCGATGGGTCGTGATCGAAGAGCCCGAAATGGGCCTGCATCCGATGGCCATCTCTGCGTTCATGGCGCTGGTGCTGGAACTGTTGCGCCGCGGCTACCGGGTTTGCCTGTCGACGCATTCGCCCCACGTACTGGATGTTGTATGGGCCTTGCAGACGCTCAAGAACCACGGCGGCACCGAGAAGGATGTGCTGAAGCTGCTGGGAATGCCGAGTAATCCCGCGATGAAGGCCATTGCAAGCAGTGCGCTGGAGAAGACCGTCTCGGTGCAGTACTTCAGGCCGGGCGTCGGTGCGGTTGATATCTCGCCGCTCGATCCCGGCTCCAGCCGACCCGACGTGGCCGGGTGGGGCGGCCTGACCGAGTTCTCGGCTTCGATCGGTGACATCGTCGCTGACGTTGTCGCGCGACAAGGGGGCGCCAAGTGACCCTGGCCGTGTGTTTGGAGGCTCGAGGATTGAATGACCACCTGCGTGCCGGCCTGAAGGCGTTGGGCGCCGACAGCGGGAGGGTGACAGTCGCTCGCCCGCGCAGGGCGATGAATTCGGTGGCGCTCGACGAGGCATTGAAGGCTCACCTGCCCCATGCCCCCAGGTGGGACTACGGGATCGGGTTGGTCGCAGATGGCGACACCCACGTAGCCTGGGTGGAAGTGCATACCGCCACGTCCAGCGAGGTCGACGCTGTGCTGAAGAAGTTGGCATGGCTGAAGCAGTGGCTCGCCAATGCGGACGATGCCTGCGCGGCGGCCGACCGCTCCTTCCATTGGGTCGCAACGGATGCCGGCGTGCACATTGACTCGGCCCGACGAAGACGGCTCAATGCGGCTGGATTGAGACTGCCGCAGTCCCGCCTACGGCTCTGACGTGCAATGGTGTTGTTGGAACCCGACAGAACGCGGCAATCGCCCCAGCCCCCATTTCCTGTGTACCCACACGTGTACCCGCCAGAGACCTCGAACCGGGAAACCCAGCATCCATGCGCCTTCCCGGCCGTCCTCCCTGAGCAGGTGCAGAACATCGAATGAACTCCGACGACTACCCCGGCAACCTGTTCGTCGTCGCCGCCCCGAGCGGCGCCGGCAAGTCCAGCCTCGTGAAGGCGCTGCTCGAGCTCGATTCGCACCTGGCGGTGTCGATCTCGCACACCACGCGCAAGCCGCGCGGGCAGGAGCAGCAGGGCCGCGAGTACCACTTCATCGACGAGGCGGAGTTCCGCGCCAAGATCGCCGCCGGTGACTTCTTCGAGTGGGCCGAGGTGCACGGCAACCTGTATGGCACTTCGCGGGCAGCGATCGAGACGCGCATCGCCGGCGGCCAGGACGTGGTGCTGGAGATCGACTGGCAGGGCGCCGTGCAGATCAAGAAGCTGTTCCCGCACGCGGTGCTGATCTTCATCCTGCCGCCGAGCTGGGAGGAACTGCGCCAGCGCCTGATGCGCCGCGGCGAGGACGGCGCCGAGGTGATCGAGCAGCGCATGGCCAACGCCCGCGAGGAGGTGGCCCAGGCCCGTCACTTCGACTTCGTTATAATCAACGCCCTGTTCGAGACGGCGCTTTTCGATCTGAAGACCGTCGTGCACTCGCAGCGGCTCAAGTACGCCGCACAGCGCCGCAACAAGTCCCAGGTGTTCGCCGCGCTCGACCTGATCTGATTCCCCGGAGAGCCCATGGCCCGCATCACCGTCGAAGACTGCCTGCACAAGATCCCGAACCGCTTCCAGCTGGTGCTGGCCGCGACCTACCGGGCGCGCATGCTGAGCCAGGGCCACGCCCCGAAGATCGAGACCAAGAACAAGCCCGGCGTGACCGCGCTGCGCGAGATCGCCGCCGGCGAAGTCGGCGTCGAGATGCTGCGCAAGGTCCCGGTCTGAGTGAGCACCCGGCGGCGCGGGTACGCGCCGCCACCCGCCGAGCGGGTGCTCAGCCGGCTTGGGACGGCCCGGCGCTCGGCTGAGCCCTCTGCGATCACCTTCCGCCCCACGGGCCGCGAAGCGGCCTGTTAAATTCGGGACATGGGCGCCCGCTCCCCCGATGCACTGCGTGACACGACGGCCTCGCCGGCCCGCCGCGGTGCCGCTGCGCCCAAGCAGGTTACGGCGGACGCCGCCGCGGCCTCGTTTGCCGCGCTGACCTCCAAGCTCGACTACCTCGACGCCGCCGACATCAAGCGCGTGCGTGAGGCCTACCGCTTCGCCGACGAGGCGCACCTCGGCCAGTTCCGCGCCAGCGGCGAGCCCTACATCACCCACCCCATTGCGGTGGCCGGGCTGTGCGCCGAGTGGAAGCTCGACGTGCAGGCCATCATGGCCGCGCTGATGCACGATGCGATGGAGGACTGCGGCATCCCGAAAGCCGAGCTGATCGAGCGCTTCGGCGCGCCCACCGCCGACCTGGTGGACGGCCTGACCAAGCTGGACAAGCTGCGCTTCTCCACCCGCGAGGAATCGCAGGCCGAGTCGTTCCGCAAGATGCTGCTGGCGATGGCGCGCGACGTTCGCGTCATCCTGATCAAACTGGCCGACCGGCTGCACAACATGCGCACCATGGAGGCCATGGCCGCCAGCAAGCGCGTGCGCATCGCCGGCGAGACGCTGGACATCTACGCGCCCATCGCCCACCGCCTGGGCCTGAACCAGACCTACCGCGAGCTGCAGGAGCTCTCCTTCCAGCACCTGCGGCCGTGGCGGCACGCCGCGCTGTCCAAGGCGGTGCAGAAGGCGCGTGGCTACCGGCGCGACGTGGTCGAGCGCATCCAGCGCGAGGTGGAGAAGTCGTTCGCCCAGCACAAGCTGGCGGTGCAGGTGTACGGCCGCGAGAAGACGCTGTTCTCGATCTACAAGAAGATGAACGACAAGCGCC
>VFQN01003654.1_pt1 | contig 21592 bp, 30 predicted proteins | sample 3512371 | NCBI WGS metagenome assembly VFQN01 (sample SAMN10412370, study PRJNA504923) | tailings metagenome | isolation source: Replicate 2 from Balatoc abandoned mine | place: Philippines: Itogon, Benguet | collected 2017-08-28
GCGGCGGGACGTCAGCGGGCCCGGGCGGGGAAGGGGGGGCGCCCGCTCATGCTACAGGGGAGGAGGGGGGGTGGGGGGCGGGGGGGGGGCGGCGGGGACGGCGGCGGCGGCAGCGCAGGAGGGGCGGCGGGCGGCCTGCTGCCTCGCATGCTGGCATGTGCGCACGTGCTCCTGGCGGCTGTAGTGCACGCGCATGCGCTGCGGCCGCGAATGTTCAACAGTACGGCAGCAGGTGACAGTACGGGGTCTCCGCCTTTGCCGTACGCCTGGGTGACGGCAGATCAGGCGTGGGCCCAGGTGGCGAAGGTTGCTGTGATGGCGGCGCGGTCGGCGGTTGGGGGCGGCGGCGGCGGCGGCGGTGGCGGGGTGGCGGCGGCCCGGGCGGCGGCGCTGGGCGGGGATGAGGAGCTACTGCCAGACCTGCTGCAACTGCTCAGAGGCATGACGGTAGGTCTAGTCTCTAGTGATGCAAGGCCAGGTCGTCACGGGGCACTTCGTGTGGCTTGCGTGAATGTCATGCGCGGTGCGTTTCCGTTACTTGTTTTAATGCACAAACCTTACGGTATGCTTGCAATGGTGTAGAATTGTGGGAATGGTGGCGTTTGACTAAGCGTAGTCCCCCATGGTCCAATCTCCAGGGTCTACGTTCGCTGCTGGTGCTTCCTTGGTCGGACACAGCGCCCGGCACGTCGGCAGCGGTTGCATCCCCGTCTCCCTCACCCACACCCAGTGCCACCCCGCCCTCCGGGCACGCGGGGGCGGAGCTGTCTGGCGGGGTGGCGGCGGCGGAGGCGGCGCTTGTACGGCACATCGTCGTGCTGCAGCGGGTACCCGAGGTGCAGGTGTGTTCACGGTCAAGGACCGCGTACTGGTGACGCGTAACGAGGCAAGTGACCGGGTATTGGTGTATGACTATGCCCCCGCGTGCACATCGCCGTGCTGCAGCGGGTGCCGGAGGTGCAGGTGTGTGTTAAGACATCGACAGCTGTCCCATGCTTCTGACGCTTCACGCGTGACGCTTTGTGATCAGGTACCGGAATGCTTCTTTGCTCCTGCATGGCACATGCTACCGCGTTCATCCGGTGGCATGCGTTATTACTGCTGGCAGCTAAGGTTGACTGACGCGCCTGTATGTAACGTTTCACTACACTCTCCCTCAGTCCTTCAGCACGGCAAGAGCTGGCGGGGCCGCAACCGGTCCGCTCCAAGAGGCGGAGGACGACGAGTTTGGCAGCCTCGCGCGCCTTCCAGTACAGCGCAGCCGCCTAGGTGCGGCAAAGCTGGCCGGCGGCGGTGGCGCCGGCCCTGGCGGCGGCGGCACAACGGCCGCTGGCGGCGGCGGCGCCGGCGCGCTGGTGGCGGTTGGGGCCGGGGGCATGGGGCTGAGTGCGACGCAGGCGGTGGCGGCCGGCGGCGGCGGCGGGGCAGGGACGCAGCTGCTGACTGGCCCAGGGATGGCGGCGGCGGCGCTGGCGGCGGCGGCGGCGACGGGCACGGCCCAGGACGTGGCGATGGCGGCGGCGAACCGAGGTCTGAGGCTGTTGGAGGTGCGGTTAAGGCTTTGCATCACCCGCCGCATTGCGCGGGAAAAAGCTTCACCAACATGCGATGGCTGGACGCTTCGCACTTCTTGGGCCCCCTTTGCGTAGCCTGCGAAGATCAGATGAATGACCGCTGCAGTCATTGTCCATGCCCCTTTGTTCAGGGTATGGCGGCGCTATGCCCCTCGCTGGTGTCCCAAGCCAACCTGCGGTGCTTCCGCCGTGCCGTGGGCATTGACACTTCAGCACCAGGCATGTCCAGCGGCGGCGGCGGCGGCGGCAGCTGCGGCGGCAGTGGCGGCGGCGACACCATGTCCCACGACGGCGACGATGGCCAGGGCAGCGGCAACGTCACGCAGGGGACGGCGGCTGGCGGCGGACGCGGCGGCACGGTGCCGCCGCCGCCGGAGGAGCTGGTTTCGGAGCTGGCTAGCGTCGCCGTCACGGCGTGCATCGCCGCCGGCCAGGCGGCGGCGGAGGCGCATGCCGCCGCCGCGGCGGCGGCGGGAGCCGCCGGCAGCCATGCCGGCGGCAGGGACGCAGCTGCGCATGCTGCACACGCTGCCGCCGGTGCGGCCGAGGCAGCCCTGAGTAGCGCCCTCCGCATCCTGGGGCCCGCCGAAGGCGCCCTGTCCCTCCAGCAGCACCACAGCGGCGCCGTGTACGGCAGTGGAACGCCCGCCACAGCTGGCGGCCGGCCGGGCCAGGACCCCACGAAGGCAGTGTGGACGGAGCCGCAGCTGCTCGCAGCTGCCGTACAGCTGCGCCGCCTCGCCCGCCATTTGGCAACAGCAGGTGCGGCCATCGCCGCCGCCGCCTCCGGTAGCGACGAGGCGCACGTGGCGGCGGTTGGGGAGCAGTACTTGGATCGGTTGTTGGTCGAGGGCGGCGGTACGGCGCTGCAGGACGCGCTGGCGGAGGTCAACGCCGCATTTGAGACCAACTGGCACATGCCGTACAGTTGGAGGTTCAGGGCGCAGCTGGCGGCGCTGGTGGTGGAGCTCATCCCGCTGCAGGTGGAGCGCTTTGCCCTGGGTAAGGAATATGTAAATTTCCGGGCGAGCCTCAGTCTACAGCGCTCTATGCTAGGCAAGCAGACGAAACGGATCCCTGGCCTTTGGGGCCACCCGCGGGGAGCCTGCACGTTGCCTCTACGACGGTGAAGTACTTGTATGGCGTACTGGCAGGCTGCTCGGTCCTGTCAATGGCCCTCTACTCCTCGTCTAACGCCACCCCGTGCCACTACCCAACGCGCGCAGGCACCGACACGTGTGACTTGTCAGACCTGGTGCTGTGCGTCACAGCGGGCGTGTCGAGCGAGGAGCACTCGTACCGTACACGGCGGGCCGTGGCGGGCGTCGTACGGCAGCTGTTTGCCACGTGGCCCGAGCACGGCAGCATCCTGGGCGCGCTGGGTCTCCCTGCTCTGCTGGGAGAGGCGGATGGGGAAGGGGCAGGGGCAGGGCCGGGAGGGCAGGGGGTGCAGGGGGCAGGGGAGCTGGGCCCTGTCGGCATGGTGGAGACGGCGATGCTGGCGTACGGCGAGGTCATTCAGGTGGGCTGACCGGCGCGGTTGCGCTTTGTGAGTCGGTGTTGTGTTGTGTGGGATGCGGATGTCTTGGGTGTCTTGAGTTCAACCTTTGTCCCAACGCGTGAGTGCACATAGTCGGTACTCGTTCTGACCCGCCCGGGGTTCGCCGGCCAGGAGGCCCCCATCTGGAGGTGCGGCCAGGATACAAGTCCATACACGCCCAAGTCCATCGATCGAACACTGAGTTTGCCCTTCAACATGCCTTCGTTTGCCTTCCCAGGCCTCCCCCCAGCTGGAGGTGCTGCTGGTCCGGCGGCTGCTGGCGCACGCGGCGCTGTGCCCCGGCGGCCGCGACACGTGTCTGGTGGCGGGCGCGCTGCGGCTGGCGGCGGCGCGGCTGGGGTACGGCGGAGTGAGCGCCCACCTGGGGGCGTTCATGAAGGTGGGCGACTGGGGTATTGGCATCTGTTCGCATTGCCTCGCCATGTGGTGCAATTCATGAATCTAGGCGACGGGTACGGTGTCTCGAACGCACGCTTCCTTGCCATGTGGTGCCGACATGGTGAAATTCTCTCTCGATTGCTGTAAGTTGCCATTGGGCACCAACAGCCTTGGACTTACTGGTGCAATGACGTACTGGCACGCTTGAAGTTTCCTGCCTTGCATACTAACACTGCACTGCCAGGTGACGGCCCTGGGCCAGCTGAGTGCCCCTGGCTCCATTCCCTTCAATGCATTCACGCTCTCTCATGCCTTCTTCCATCCTTTTTATTCCTCACCAGTCCCTGCTGTGGTCCTGGTTCGCCGCGCCCCTGTCCCTGGACCACCTCCTGTCCGTGGCACCCATCCTCGTCGACGGCATGCCCCAAGCCGACCCATGGGTCCATCCAAGCATGCGCACCTCCACCTCCACAGCCGCCGCCGCCGCCGCCGCCACTCCCTTCACCCCCAATCCCCTCGCCATCACCATCGCCGGAACGCCCGCCTCAACAACCCCCAACGCTCAACCGAATCCAACCGCAGCCGGCGCAGCCGCCAACGTCCCAACCGACCCAACCGACCCACGGGTCATCTTCATCCGCGCCAACCCGGGGCCGCTGCTGCTGCCGCTGCTACTTGGGGACGATGTCGCGGGTGCGGAGGAGGTGGCGGCGGCGGTGGGCAAGCCGGTTGGGGAGCTGCTGAGGGAGCAGGGGCCGCACGCCTTCGCGACGCTGTTCCTGCTCCGCGCGGCGGGCTTTGCCTTCCTGGTGGAGCAGGTGAGGTGCAGGCCTGCGTGGGTAGCCTGCTTACCTTGTCGCTTGCGTATTGACTTGCGGCAGGACAAGCGGTGTTGGATTGTTGCTCCAACGGTCGGTCACGCTGCGCCCGCCGGCCCAACATCAGTGTGCTGCTGACACGGGTTGATGGCGTCTCGCGTGTATCTTGCAGGTTGGCGCCAGCCGGCTCATGAGCCTGCACATGCCCATTGAGGAGATCGACATGGTGCTGGCGGAGCAGTGAGTACTGACAAACACATTACAGCCTTGGTATATCCAAGGTATTGCTTTGGATCTAATGGTACCACCCCATTGTCGACATGGTGCTTGCGGAGCAGTGAGTGCAGCGCAAGGATACGAAGAGGGAGGGGTCTGCGTGCAAGGGAGAGGGAAGGGGATACGACCGTTGGATAATGCACGTATGTAGAGCCTCTGCGCCGAGAGCTGGCGGATGCCTGTATGGCGATGGTACCCTGCTGGTTAGGACATATGCATATATAGGGCCTGCAGTACAGCTGACGCTTGAAGCTTCGTGACTTAACTCAACAGAACCTCGCTTCCCTACTTGCCCTCTTCCCGCCCTCGTCCTCTTTGCCCACGTCTCTCTGCCCCAGCTTCACCCACTTTGTGGGCCACATGCTGCACAGCGTGGTTCCGGAGCTGGAGGTGGGCTGCCGCCCGCCGCCGGGTGGCGGCGCCGTCCCGCGCGAGGAGGCGGCGGCGCTGCTACAGAGCCTGCTGCCAACCTTTGACCAGCAGGTGCGTGTTGTACGACAGCGCGCGACGTTTTGGGCAATAGAAACACACAGGGTGCAATGCTGCAGTGTGCACCGTGATACAAAAAGGCTCCACATGCCACTTCGATGCCACCAGCCAAGGCGCACACCATAGTTGCATAATACTGTATAGTTGCATAACCTTTACATAGGATTTGGTTCGCTCCTGCAGCTGGCAGTGCGGTGCCTTCTGGAGCTGGGCGTAGCTGCCGACGGCACGCCCGACCCCACGGCCCGCGAGGCCTTCCTGCGCCAGATGCTGCCCGGCCACAGCGCCGCGTGGGTGCTGCTGCTGCTGCACGAGGCCCTGGCGGCGGCGGCGGCGCCACGGCACCGGCGGCGGCGGCTGGCGGCGTTTGGCGGCGTGCTGAGCCTGCTGGGGGGCAGGGCGGCGGAGCCAGCGTTGTGCAGGTGTGGCGGGAAAGCGGTGGTTTAACACTGCATGGCCCAATACCTGGCCACCGGAAACCTGCATGTAGCCATGGATTTGAGTTGCCAACTCTGCTGCCTGTTGCATATGGCGTAGCGCCGTGAACCGATCAACTACAGTACCGACCGTTAAGCAAAAGCTGTTCCCACCCTGCATGGGGTGCCCCCAGGTACCTGGTGCACATCCTGCTGCAGCAGCTGCCAGAGCCCGCCATGCAGGCCCCCGCCTGCGGCCTGCTAACCGCCCTGCTGGACGTACTGCTGCCCGCCGTACCAGCCGGTACGGCAGACGCGGATGTAGTAATGCTGGACGAGCAGGACAACTCCGGCCAGCAGGACCAGACCGTTAGCCGCGAGGACCGCGTGGAGACCCTGGCCGAGCTCCTGCCGTACATCGTGTCCGCCGTATCGGAGGCGCTGGAGGCGTGTACGGCAGCGGCCGAGTCATCGCGGCTGCCGTACGGCGGCTTCGGTCTTCCCGGCGGCCCCGCCTCCGTACTCCAGCAAGACGATCCCGACCCCGGCCTGGAGTCGTACGTCGCGGCCACATCGTACAACGCGAAGCTCCGTACAGACGAGCGTACGGCAGCGGTACAGGAGGGCCGGCCGGCGCTTGTACGGCTGCTGCTGCGGGCTGCGCTGGGGGCGCCTGAGGAGGTACAGGCCAGGGTACTGCCCACGTGCCGGCTGCTGCCTGAGCTGCCGGAGCTGCGGCCCGCAGTGGCCCTGCAACAGGTGAGCAAAGTAGTCTTGAAGTAGTCCTGAAGTAGTCTTGGACAAACACAGGGTCTTACATCAGAGACAGTGTAAGCTTCGGGTGGAGGTCGTAGATCGTCACGCGTTGTTGGGGTTTGTCAGCGCGCAGGAGCGCCTCCTACTGTAATCGCTTTAACTTGCGGGCTAGCGTGCTTCCACTCGCTATGCACGTGTGTCCCGCAGGCCCTCCGCTCCAAGGTGTCCCTGCCGGAGCAGCTGCGCCACCTGGCCGCCACAGTACGGCAATTGGCGCCGGCAGCACGTGTACGGCAGGTACGGTGTGGCGTGGTTCAGCATTGGCCATGCAAAGGTCTATGTACTGGCGTTCTAGTTGCTCCCTGGCAGCCTACTGATGTGCCATTGTCATTTACAGAGCACAAGGATGCTGTTACTAGCGTTCCAGGACCCGGCAAAGCTGTATCGTCCAGGCGTATTTATTATTTATCATTATTATTATTGTTTATATGTTATTATTTAAAGAGCAAAAGGATACTGCTGCTGGCGTTCCCGGACCCGGCAAAGCTTTACCACCCATGCGTGGCTTACCCTTCCCAACTGCTTTACAGGTGGCTGCGCTGGCTGCCGAGGTCGATGCCCGCTGGGCGGAGCTGCTCGTCCAAGCAGGGTCAGCGGCGGCCGGCGGCGGAGGCGGCGGCAGCGGAGGCGGAGGCGGAGGCGGCGCTGACGGCCCGGCGGAGGTGACGGCGGACGTGGCTGCCGTCGGGTGGGGCCTGGCGGCGGCGGCGGCGGAGTTGGGCGACGTCGGGCTGTCGGCGCTGGCGGCGAGGCTGCTGGCGGCGGCGGGGCCGGACGACCCGCGGGCGCCGCCGCGGCCGGCGGGGCTGACGGCCGAAGGTGGGACACGAAGCTGGGTGCGGCAGATCCATGACAAATGGACGTTTGACGTATTGGCCTGAGGACGTTTGTTGTGTTGGGGTACTGGTTGCAGGCTCCGAGCTTCCGGGCAGCAGTCGGCAGCAGCAACAAAGCAGCAGCACTGCAGCGGCGGCTGCGGGCCTAGCCACCGGCGGCCAGGCCTCCTCCGCCGGCGCGACGGCGCCAGCCGGTCGCAGCTCTCGCCGTGGCGGCACGGCTGCCGCCGCTTCTGCTGGCGGCGGGACGGCCGCCAACGGCACCGCAGCGGCGGCTGCAGGCACCAGCGGGCGCCGCGGGCGGAAGGGCGCCACGGCGGCGGCTGCCACGGCTGCGACGGAGGGCGCTGGCGGCGGCGGCGCGTCACCGCCGCCCCCAGCGGCGGCAACGGCGGGCGGCGAGGCGGCGGCGGCGGACCCTGGCGATTGGATGCCAGCGGTCCTGCGGCTGATGGCGGAGAGGTACCTGGTGTCCTGTGACGTCAAGGTGAGCCCCCAGGCGATTCGCCGTACGACAGCGCGCCGCCACCGCCGTCCTTGCGCAATGAAACGAGCCCGAAGCAGTGCTGAACCCAGCCGTGCCCTGCGGCGCTGTCATCCAGATGGCCCCCGTGTGTTGATGGAGGTTAGCTTTGCCCAGGCATGTTCCTCCCAGATCCCGATGCCCGCAAACGTTTGCGCATCCATTCCACCCCACAGCTGGTGGGCGCCTGCCAGTGCGCCGCCGGGGAGCTGCTGCAGCGACCCGCGGGTCGGTCGGCGCTGGAGGCGCTCGGCAGGGCCAGCGGGCCGCACCGGGCGCTGAGGGTGTTCCTGGAGGACAGCGAGGTAAGGGTGAACGCAGAGCGGCAAAGACGCTGTGCACCTGCTGGTCTATAGGGAGCGACACGCAGTGCACCTGCCTGATCCGTGGCAACCTTGGATATCGCGTGTGAAGAAAACCTGCTTGATCCCTGCCGCATTGGCGTCTCTGTACGCAGGGCGGTGCCCCGCGGCCATCCCAGGACCCCGTCCCCAGCCTCGACCCCGGCCCGCCGTCGTCGTCGTCCGCCGACCCGCTCCTGCTGCACCCCGACACGTGGCGCGTGCCGTACGGCACGGGCGCGGCCGGGGCGGGCGCGTGGCTGACACGTGTCACGCCTGTGCTGCTGGGCCTGGCGGCGGACCCCAACCTGCGGCTCATGCGACAGCTGGTGAGGGCGGGGGGGATGTACATTGCGTTTCATTTGCAGCGCGAGTGGCCAGGGATGCTTGCAACGAGCAAGGAGCAAGGACCCGCAAGGACCCGCATTTACAGTATGCAATGTTACTTACAATACCGTAATAAGATGTGTGGCATGCTGTCCTGTTCCTTATTTCCCCGTAGTTCCGGGTTGATTCTATTTGGCCCTCCGGTTTGTGTTATTGCTGTGCAGGCCTCTCTCCAGCCCGACGTCTGCGAGGCCGTCTTCCCCGCCCTCCTGCAAGACCTCGCAACGGCGGGCGCAGCGCGAGACCCCGACCTGCCGTACAACCTCGCCCGCCAGATCGAGCGGCACGTGCTGGGGCCGTTACAACCGGTAACCGCCAACGGCAGTAACTCAGGCGGCCCGCAGGCTTTGTCTTCGGCCACGCCCCTGCCCCCTGGAGCTAACGCGGTCGCTGGCGGCACGCAAGGGTACCAAATGGCGGCGGGCGGAGGCGTGTACAGCGATAACGGTCAACCGTCGCAGGAAGCGACCCATGGGTCGGCACACGCAGTGGCGGCGGCGGCGGTGGTGCGCGTGGCGCAGATCGTGCTGCGGGCGCTGGAGCACCTGAGGTGCCTCCACACGCGCATCGTGCGGGAACGGAAGCCTAACCACCAGGTGCGGCTTGCATGGGGCTTGGCGCAACTCGGTCCATTCGGAAGTTGACGCGATTAAACATCAGAGCCAGACACATACCATACTGGGAGTACAGCGCCCCAGTCCTGACTAACACAGTTATCGGGCGCACTGGGCCTCCAGACGGTTAGTCGAGGTATCCGCAATTCCGTTTGCTCTTGGCTGCCAAGAAAAAAATGATTCTAGCATGCCACACCATATGCCCACAGGCAGCGCGCGCCAACGCTGCGCTGGCGGCCAAGGGGGCGGGCGCGAGCGCCGCCGCCACACCCGGCGCCGCTGGCGGGCGGCCTGCGTGGGAGCTGGCGGTTGACGGTTGGGACCGCGTGTACGGGCTGGACATAAACTACCTGCTCGTGGCCCGGGTAAGGCGTTTCGACCAAGCCAGGCATTCAGTATGTGACTGCCTGTGCTTGCCCCGGCAAAGGCTGTCCTCGCGTGCGTGCTACTTGCAAGACCCACTGAAAACATAAATCGCCAATCCCATGCCTGCTATACGTGAAGCCTATACGTGCGACGGATCTTTGCTGTCGTAGGCTGCCGTACGCTGCCGCCAGCCCGCCACTGCGCTTCTGTACGCCAGCCACTGGGCAGAGGTGGCCATGGCTGAGGTCCGCGTGCGCATGCGGGCAGCGGCGGACAGGGCCAAGCAGCAGCAAAAGCAGCAGCAGCAGCAGCAGGCGGCAGCAGGGGGGTCGGCAGCGAAAGGCGCGGGGGCGGAGGGCGGAGGATCCAAGCTCACCAACAGGCGGGCGCTGCAACAGCAGCAGCAGCAGCAGCAGCAACAAGCGAAGGCGGCTGAGCCTCAGGTGGGGTTGTGGCGTGCCCTGATGGGGCATCTACCGGTGTACCGGTACTGTACATGTTCTGTGGTGCATGATAGTTGTCAATGGGGCGCCAAAGCGGCTGAGCCCCATGTTGGCAATCCACCTGGATGCGGCGTCTGTGCGGTGCATGCTTGGTATTGCAAGGAAGTGTTCCATGTGGGACGGAAGATTGCGTGACGCCTTGAGAGACGGGTACGGTGCCTCACACTTGCAACGCTGCTGCCGCAGGTGCAGCAGGAGTCGCTGTCCAACGCCTTCGTCCAGGGCGGGGTGATGGCGGCACTGCAGGTGCTGCCGGCGTGCCAGCCAGCCCCTGCGGGAGCACAAGGTGGGTACTGGGCACACTGACGGGGCTGACTGCTGTATGTAAAATGGCCTCGCGTTGATCTCACAAGTACAGTTGGCTGTTGACTTGATTGCAGATGGCAATCTATGTGGTTATGCCCTTGCAGTGATTATGTTCAAATGGGTAGCATTGAAACGCCTTCCTTTCCTCCGCTCCTCCTTTTCCGTTGGCTGTTTGGCAGATGTCCTGTCAATCGTATTGGAGGCGTACGGAGCAATAGACGACCCCGACGCGCTGTACGCGCTTCCCTCGACGTACATGCTCATCGGCAACGCCAGCAGTACCACCAGCAGTACGACAACAGGCGCAGCCAGTACGGCGCTGGCCGTTGTACCGGGCGGTCCGAGCGGGGACCCGGGGGCAACTGAGGCCGCTCGGAACGCGGCGGCGGCGGCGGCGCTGGGTCTGACAGGGGGCCATCCGCAGGGCCCACAGCTGGCCCTGTCGCTGTTTGAACGGGAGGGGCAGTGGCAGGCAGCGCTGGCAGGACATGACCTTGGACTGAGATCCATGGGCCTCGGGGCGTCCCTTGGCTGCGAGGGCCGGGCGCAGCTTATAGGGGGTGGCGTTTCTCTAGGGGCAGCTGAAGCGGGCAACCTCGCGGCTGGGTACGGCGTCGGCGGCGGCGGTGCAGGGGCCAGAGGAGCAGCAGCAGCGGCAGCGGTGGGGATGGTTTCGGCGCTAAGACACATGGGCGGAGACGTGGCGGCACGGGTGTTCCTGTCGGGCTTGGCTAGCCAGCAAGGGCAACCGGGGGCTTCAGCGCTGGGGCCTGGAACTGGTGGAGGCGAACCGGGTGGCTTAGGGGCTCCGGGGCAGCTACAAGAGCTGCAGTACGAGCTCAGCTGGAGGCTGGGGGCGTGGGATACGGGAGCGCCCAGCGCTGGTATGGCGGGGCATGGTACTGCGGGCGGCTTCAGTGGCGGTAGCAGCTTTGGTGGGGGCATGGGCGGAGCGGGGACTTCCGGATTGGGGGCAGGAGGTGACGCGAGCTCCGGCACGGGCCTGCATGAATGCGTGCTCAGGTGCCTTTCGGCGCTGGCGGGTGGGGACAGCTACCAGGTGGGTCATCAGGGACGGGGGTGGTCGGGGCCGGGCGGTCTAGGCACTGCTGCGCTTCCGTCACTCTTCTGTAGCCTGTAGCCTGGAACCTTCCACACGAACATCGCATGTGCCCTTCTCCTCAACATTTTGCAACGTTTCCATGTGATGTACATGTATTGTTCATCGGCAGGCCGAGTCCCTGCTGCCCGCCGCCACGCACCGCGCGGTGTGCCGCCTGGCGGCGCAGATGGGCGGCGGGGGCGGCGGGGGCGCAGGTGGAGTCGACGGCGGCGGCGGCGGCGGGGGCTGCAGCAGCGGCGGCAGCCGGGAGGCGCTTGTTGGCTTACGGCTGCTGGGTGCGCTTAGAGACGCGTGCAGGGTCAGCCGCCAACCAACGGCTTCAGCAGCAGTGGGCAACATACTCGAAAGCGGCAGCCCTGGTGCTGCGTGCCTTGGTCTGCTCACGCCGCGCGGTGGAAACGGTGGTAACGGGGCCAACGGCGGTGGCGGTGGTGCTACAGGCGCGTGGGATGAGGAGTCGTTAGAGCCGCTGCTGGCGCTGAGGTGTTCGGCGCTGGCGGCGCTGCGGCGGCCGCGGCAGCAGGCGGCGGCGCTGGCGGTGGAGGTGGCGGCGGCGCGGCGGGGCGGCAGGACGGCGGCGGGACTTGCGGCGGCACAGGTGGGGTTGTGCCATGCTTACCACACATTAACGCGTTCCATTCCAACGCTACGACACGCCGTTGATTGTTGTGAGTCTGGTGACACAGGTTGAGAGTTACCCGTTGTCGTGAAACTTGTGCTCGCAGGAGCTACGGACGCTCTTGGCCCGCCATGCTTCGTCCCCTTGGGCCGCCAACCTCGCCGCCGGCAGCGGCGCCGCCTGGCGGCTCGACGAGGCCCGGCTCGTACGGCGGCGGCGCCGCCACGGTAACGGCGGCGGCGGCGGCGCTGACGCCGAGCTGGCGGCGAATATGGCTCTGGCGTTGGTGGCGCAGATAGACGGCGCGGTGGCGGCGAGGGTGGCGGGGGCGGCGGCGGTGGCGGTGACGACGCCTGGCGGCGGCGGCGGCGGCGGGGGCGAGGGCGTGTCCCTGCAGCTCGCGACGGCGCTGTCTCTGGCGGGCGCGTGGTGTGCGGAGGCGCAGATTGACTGCTCGGCGCATGGAGGGGTCATGGGCCTCATGGGCCGTGCTGCGGACATTGCTGTGCTAGCGCTGGGCCGGGAGGGGACCGGCAGCGGCGCGGCAGGAGGGCAGCAGGAGATGGACGGCGCTGCGGCGACCGCTTGGGAGAGCCAGGCGGCGTGCAAGGTGAGGCTGTGTCATGACTTGTGTGGACGTGGTGTACTATTGCGAGGTTATGCTGCCCGACGGCCGCTGCAGGTAGCTGATTCCTCCACGTTTACGCCGCAGGTGCTGTACCGCCTCGCGTCGTACGCGGACCAGCGGTACCGTGAGGTGCTGGCTGTACGGCAGAGCCCCGAGCACGTACGGCGCATGGCGGCGGCGGCGGCCAAAAAGCGGGAGGCCGCCACGCTGCAGGAGCGGAAAAGTGAGGAGGGCATATTGCTGTGTATAGTCGCTTCTCATGCCATGGCAGATGGCACTGTAGGAGGACGAGAAGGATGAGCACACCACGGTAAGGCGACGCCCAACGCTTGTGGAGAGCACGTGATGACCCCACCCCTGGCCCTTGTCGCCCTTTGCCACGTGCTTCCACGCTAACCCACACGCTAACCCACAGGCACCGTCCCCGCCAACCAGCGTGCGATGCTGGACCACCAGATGCGGCGCCTTGCCACCCTTTGCCGTGCGCTTTCAACCCACACGCTAACCCACACGCTAACCCCCAGGCACGGTCCTCGCCAACCAGCGTGCGATGCTGGACCACCAGATGCGTCTCCCTGCCACCCTTTGCCGTGTGCTTCCAACCCACACGCTAACCCACACGCTAACCCACAGGCACGGTCCCCGCCAACCAGCGTGCGATGCTGGACCACCAGATGCGGCGCCTGCTGGCGCCCGTGCAGGTGCGCACCTGTACATGTGTATTAACAAAACAATGCCTGTTTAGTGCCGCCCTAATACACATCTGGTGGTCAGATGCGTCGCCTGCTGGCGCCCTTGCAGGTACAGCGTCAGACCTCAGGCGCATAGCTCTTGCACATAATAACCCGGCTGAACACAAAGCCCTTGCACATGTGTATCACCAGGTCAACGCCCGTTCAATGCCGCCACAGAACACATGACGACCGCACAGTGTACGGTACTTAGTCATTGCATCCGTAACGCCCGTGGGTGTACGCGTTTGTCCTGGTATGGCATGTGCAGGTATAAAATATCGTAGTCACTTTGGCATCGGCCTTGCTACTTGCAAGCAACGCTCACATGCTCCATCTCGCCCGTACACACGCCACCGCCTGTCGGTCTCCGCAGGCCGACGAGGCGGCCGATGCAGCGCTGCACACGCACTTACACATGCACTTACACATGCACTTACAGACGCACTTAGCAGCCTGTCTGGCCACAAGCCTCCTTTCAGCCCTAACCTGCGCATACGCCGTTGCCTGACCAACGCCCTCAACACCCGCAGGCCGACGAGGCGGCTGACTAACGCAGCACACGCACTCAGCAGCCGGTCTGGCCACGGGTCAACCCACGCCCCTGCCCTGATTGTGCGCCCATGCCTGCCATCGCCCTTCATCCCCGCAGGCCGACGAGGCGGCCGACGCAGCTCTGGTGGAGGCCCAGGCGGCACTGCGGTCCACCGCGCTGGCCAACTACGGAAGGTGTCTGTGCGCAGGTGGGTGCGCTCTGTGCTGCCATGCGTGCGTGCCAGGCACGTCGCGACCGGGTGTGTAGGCTGTCGGCACGGTTGCGTGCACAACGGCTTGCGGCGCACCCCACGTTGCTGCCGTCGCCCTGCCCGGCCCATGGCGTCATGCCGCATCACATCGGCGCTATGCAGCCTCACATTCCGCCCGGGTAGTCAGCTGATGCGTGGGGGAACCGAGCGATGGGGTGAACCGAAGCACGGCGCGTGCATCTCGCCGTTCCCAGGCGACCGGTACGACCTGGCGTCCATGTACCGCCTCACACGGCACAACAGAATATACACATATTAAAATAAAATAATATCATTTGTCTAATATTTTGTTTTTGCTGCCCCAGGCGACCGGCACGACCTGGCGGCCGTGTACCGCCTCACCCAGCTGTGGCTGCAGCCCGCCGACGGGGAGGACATCAGCGCCGCCTTCGCCGCCGCCGTGGCTGCCGTACCGTCGTACAAGTGGCTGCCGCTGGTGTACCAGATGGCCAGCAGGCTGGGGGGCGGAAGCGAGGAGTTCCAGCAGGTGCGGTATGGTACGGCCCAAAGGCATGGACCTGGGACCCGGTGCCGATACAGCCGTGTTAAAGCGGTATGGTGCATGCCCTGGTCCAGGACCTGATCATAGGGGCTCCCATGTTATGAACGTTCCCGCCTTGTCATTCCCCACTCTCACTCAAAACACGCCAGACGCTGCAGAACCTCCCTTGGTCCCGGAGTTGCCAAACCTCGTGGCACTCCAACCGCACCACTACCCCATTACGCGATGCCCTGAAGGAGAGGTTCTCCTGCGGCTCTCCCACTGCTTCCAGCACCTCTTCCACTGCCGCTCCTGCAGAACCTGCCTTTCAAATCCTCATTATATCTCCCATGTCCATGCCTATGGTGCCGAAACAGACGCTCAACGACCTGCTGCTGCGGCTGGCCAGCGAGCACCCGTTCCACTGCGCCTACCAGCTGCTGGCGTTACGCCACGGCAACCTGGGCGTGGGGGGGCGACCCATGGGTCAGAGCGACCCGAGCGGCTTCATGGTGGCGCGCGTCGACATGACTAAGGTACGGCACACACGGCAGCACGGTACGGCATATCCAGGAGCCGGCTATGACGCCCCGCACTCAAGTGGTCCCAGGAACATTGGCCAGCGTTGTCCTCTTCTTGGACGGTGGGAGTGCGCTTCCTGCTGACCCAATGTCCGATGCCGCCGCCTGTGTGTCGCTGTGCTGTGTGCCCCACCAGGTGCAAGCCGCCACCTCGCTGTTGGAGCGCCTGGTGGCTCAGGGAGGGCGCGTGGCGTCCGTGCTGCGGCAGGTAGGCCACGGCGCCATGTTCGTGCAGAGCGGGCGGAGGCTCTGGTGCTGAGCGTCGCGTTCTGGCAGTGGCACACCTGCCTTGGGTTCACAGCAGCTGGCCTCTGGTGCCCGGGGCTGCGGGACGGAGGGGCAAGTCCTTGGGGTTTTTGCGCGCATAATTGGGCAATACGCTCCCGCCCGCCATTACACTTCGCCTCGGATGCAACCCGGCCCTTGGCGCGTACCTCCCTTGCCTCCTGACCTTCTCTCGCCGGGCGGAAGGCCTGGTGCGCGTCCCGGCTTTGACACGTTCTCCCTTCAGCCCTGACACTTGTCTGCGCTGGCTTACCCGCCCAGACCCCACATATCCACACACCCGCCCACACCCCCGTCAGGCCGAGCGCCTGGTGCGTGCCTACATTGAGCTGGCGGCAGTCCGGCCCCACCTGTTTCTTGTCTGACCCATGCACCTCGCCTGTTCCCCGCCTTTGCTCTTCCCGTCAGGCTGAGCGCCTGGCGCGCCTCTCTAGCATACGCATACGTCACTTGCTGCCCGGCCTGGGCACGTTGTCTCCACAGCCCTGACACCTTACTGCTTTGGCCTACCCGCCCACGCACCCCCGTCAGGCTGAGCGCCTGGTGCGCGCCTACATCGAGCTGGCCGCGGTGCCGGCCCCCCAAGGGGACAACCCGGAGCCGCAGCCCTTCCCCACAAACATACGGCGGCAGGTAACTGGGGACAGGCAATTTCACGCACCTTGCGGTTTACCTATCACATACGGCGGCAGGTGAGCCTTGTCAGGAGTCCCTCCGCATGGGCCAGTAAGGCATACGGCGCAGCCGAAAAACACATTGCCAATGCCAAAGCACCCTGCGGACCCACTATTATTACTTCACCGCCTTTGCAGGTAGGCACGGCATGCGCAGGGCAAAGACGTGGTCGCACCGTTCATTACACCTAACCACATGTTTCCTTTTCAGCACAACAACGATGGGCGCGCTGCCAGTGGCCCTCCCCCCTAAACGTCACAGCACACCCATATCTTCCATGGATGTCAACTGTTGTGAATGCATTAGCTTAGAACACTTCCCCCATATACTCCAGGTTGACGGCGGCCTGGACGCCCTTCCGGTCCCCTCCGCGCCTCTGCCCGTGGACCCCTCTGCGAGATACGTCGGTCTGCCCACCTTTGCGGGCTTCGGACCGCAGGTGGCCTACGCAGGTGCGGTGCGATCAGCAGACACGTGCACGGGGAGGTTGGTGGCTGTGTATTACCATGTGTATTGGCGCCTTCGGGGGCTTCGGGCCGCAGGTGGCGTACGCAGGTGCGGTGCGATCAGCAGACACGTGCACGGGGAGGTTGGTGGCTGTGTATTACCATGTGTATTGGCGCCTTCGGGGGCTTCGGGCCGCAGGTGGCGTACGCAGGTGCGGTGCGATCAGCAGACACGTGCACGGGGAGGTTGGTGGCTGTGTATTACCATGTGTATTAGCGCCTTCGCGGGCTTCGGGCCGCAGGTGGCCTACGCAGGTGCGGTGCGATCAGCAGACACGGGCACAGGGAGGTTGGTGGCTGTGTATTACCATGTGTATTAGCGCCTTCGCGGGCTTTGGGCCGCAGGTGGCCTACGCAGGTGCGATGCGATCAGCAGACACGTGCACGGGGAGAGCTGAATGCCACACGCGCCGTGCACACAGGGTGTATCGCTTTTGGGGAATTGGGGTTAGCTAAGGTGGGTCCGCACTGCATCTCGCTGCTGGCGGCATCACCAGTAAAGCCCAAGGACCGGAAGAGCACCTGCACGCCACGGGTTTTGTAGTAGCACCGTAACCATAAACATTGACACTTGGCCAACGCTGGGTCCGCGCAGGCGGCATCAACAAGCCCAAGGTGATCGTGGCCCTAGACACGCACGGGGGCAGCCACCGGCAGCTGGTCAAGAGCGGCAACGACGACCTGCGGCAGGTGGGCGGCTGTGTATTAGCATGTGTATTGGTGCTTGTGTATTAGCACGCTGTCGGTGTGGCAGCCACCGGCAGCTGGTCAAGAGCGGCAACGACGACCTGCGGCAGGTGGGCGGCTGTGTATTAGCATGTGTATTGGTGCTTGTGTATTAGCACGCTGTCGGTGTGGCAGCCACCGGCAGCTGGTCAAGAGCGGCAACGACGACCTGCGGCAGGTGGGTGGCTGTGTATTAGCGCCTGTGTCGGGGATGCAGTACGGCAGCTGGCCGAAAAGCGACCATGCCGCAAGGGCCATGGCGTTTCAGTTTCCTCAATTCTTCACTCCCTTTCCCCAACCATCACACATCCCATTACTTCATCCCCGCCCACATCAGGACGCCGTGATGCAGCAGACCTTTGCGCTCATCAACGGACTGCTAGCGAGGGACGCCGCCGCCTCACGCCGCCGCCTGCGCATCGCCACCTACCGAGTGGTGCCCTTCACGCCCGTGGCAGGTGTGTGTTGACCCACGTTGGTATAGCAGCATGTGTAGCGGTTTGTGTGTGCACCTATGACAGCCGACGATGTGCTGCCCTTCACGCCCGTGGCAGGTGCGCCCGGGGCTTTATTAAGAGTTTAGGCACCTGTTCATTGCTTACAACACTGCTGACCGGCTGCCACACAAACTTACCCTAACCCAACCCGTCATGTGGCATAATCTGTCGTACCGGTGCATTCATGTACCTTTGGCCCGCCAAGGTCTGTTGCAGAAGATGGAGCCCACAGTACGGCGTTCAAACGGTTGAAGGTTTGACAACAGCGGCCACTACAATACCGGGTAGTTCTGACGGTAGTGCATGAACCCCACCCCAGGCCTGCTGCAGTGGGTGGAGGCCACGGAGCCGCTCAACAGCTACCTGGTGGGGCGCAACCACGCGGGAGGGGCGCACATGCGCTACCAGCCGCCCGGCGAGTGGAGCTGGATGCAGTGCTACATGGTGCGTGCGGGTGGGTGGGAGGGGAACAGCAGCAACGGAGTGTGGGTTACGGTTGGGTAGTCAAGCACGCATGTGACCAGTCGCCCGGCGAGTGGAGCTGGGTGCAGTGCTACATGGTGCGTGCGGGTGGGTGGGGTGGTTTGTTGCCTCAACGGGGTGTGGGCTGCGCAACGCGTGGTGTTGCACGCCTGCCACCAGCCGCGTTAAGGCCTTCCTAGCACTTGCATTCCACCCGGCTAGCATTCGCTACTTTCAGGCCTCAACGCACCTGCCCCCCTGCGCCGCGCCAAGTCCTGCAGTAGTGCAATCTTCCGTACGAGCCCTTCGTGTTGTCTCTGGCCGGGACGTGGCCCACAGGCCATCCAGGACACCACCAAGCGGCTCAACGAGGCGGGTGCCAACGAGGCAACACGCAGCGCCGAGCTGCTGGCGGTGGGTACGTGTGTATTAGCGATACCCTGTGTATTGGCGTGTCAGCGCGTTTACCTGGTGCTGCCAACGAGGGAACGCGCAGCGCCGAGCTGCTGGCGGTGGGTACGTGTGTATTAGCGATACCCTGTGTATTGGCGTGTCAGCGCGTTTACCTGGTGCTGCCAACGAGGGAACGCGCAGCGCCGAGCTGCTGGCGGTGGGTACGTGTGTATTAGCGATACCCTGTGTATTGGCGTGTCAGCGCGTTTACCTGGTGCTGCCAACGAGGGAACGCGCAGCGCCGAGCTGCTGGCGGTGGGTACGCGGATGGCCCGTGTATGTTGAGCTGTATGAGAAGACACGCTTCAGGTGTGAGAGTCAGCGGCAACTTTGGCGGTGGTTCTGCAGAAACATACAAACTGCGCTGCTCAGCCAGCACGTGCACATGTCTCCCCTTCTCTCTTACTCGCCGGCTTCCCCCATTGCTGCCTCCTGCCTTTCCCTCCCCAGACCTTCACCGACGTGTGCCGCCGCTTCTCCCCCGCACTCCACCACTTCTTTGTGGAGCGCTTCGCAACGCCGGCAGCATGGCTGGAGGCGCAGGTGGGTTAGCCATGTACGTGCGTGGTACCCTCTGGCAACTGCTCGGTACAGACGGGGTACATAACCGGGCCGGAACAACCGCCAAGGAGTGAGTGGTCTCCTAAACTCGATTGGCGTAGCAGGCTGGCCTGTAGGGCTGTGCAGGCCACGCCTGGCCCCCTCTCACCTGTTTGCGGACACCCCGAGAGCGAGCAAAAGGACATTGGGCCCTGTAGCCTGGCTGGGGGCGCAACCGGGCTGGCTGTTCCACATGGTTGGGCTTGGGACGCTTTGCTGCGCAGGACGACGGAACCCCAGGACTGCATCCTTGCCGCATTCCGGCAAAGCGTGTCCCTGCGCACGCAGTGATACCGCTAAGCCGCCCCTCGCACACCCATTCCCATCGTGCAATCCCTTCCAGTCAACCTACACTCGCTCCACCGCCGCCTGCTCCATGGCTGGGTACCTGCTGGGCCTGGGCGACCGGCACAGCGGCAACATCCTGCTGCACACCGCCACCGCAGAGGTGGTGCACATCGACCTGGGCATAGCCTTCGAGCAGGTAAGGGGATGTAGGGTGTCGTACAGTCTGCACGCATGCCGTATAGTCCCATGCCAAGCCCACATGCAGCACAGACAGCCTCCCCCCGATTCCCCTGAGCTGTTCCCACTACGTCATAGCACGACCCCTTACCCGCAGGGCAGTTCCCTGATCACCCCCGAGCTGGTACCTCCGCCGCACAACTGGGCGGCTCCTGCTCATAATGCAACTGCCCACATGCCTGCTAACCCACAGGGCCGCTTCCTGACCACCCCTGAGCTGGTGCCCTTCCGCCTCACGCGGGACGTGGTGGACGGCATGGGCATCAACGGCACCGAGGTGCGTGGCGTGTGTATTAACCTGCTGGTGTGTGGGTGCATGGATGTGTGGGCAGCAGGACGTGGTGGACGGCATGGGCATCAACGGCACCGAGGTGTGTGTGGCGTGTGTGTTAACTTGCTTTGGTGTGGGTGTTTGGATTTGTGGGCAGCAGGACGTGGTGGACAGCACTGGCAACCTGAACCCGGCACTGAGGTGCGCAGTTGGGCTTGTGCGGCTCCCGTGCACGAGAGAGGCTTTGCGGTGCGTACCCTTCATACAACAACAGCGCGCCACGGACAGCGTGGTTACCACACCTTCACACACCCGTGCGTCATGCATCACGCAGGGCCCCTTCCGGCGCTGCTGCGAGGAGACGTTACGGGTGAGCTGGGATGGGGCACAAGGGGCGCAGGGCGCAGCAGGTGTCAGGCCAGTGCAACACAGCGAACCGTTGCCGCGTACCGGTGTCTGTCTTTGGGGTGCCAGTTGGCTAGGAGCCTTGTGCGCTTTTTGCGCCTCCTTGACTTCCCCACACGTATCCTCACCGTGTGTGCTCCGTCGATTGTGCATCGCTATCCCTGTGACATGCTCACATGCACAACCACATCCTCCATGCAATATCGGCGCTACATGCCGCGTCAACACAGCCTATCGTTGCCTCGCGAGCCCAACCGCGGACTCAACAGCTGCTTTTCCCTTACGCAAGTACGCTCCCGTCCTCGCTCCCCAGGTGCTACGCGGCAGCTCCGAGGCGTTACTCACGGTGCTGGAGGTGGTGCTGCACGACCCGCTGTACAGGTGGGCATGTGTATTAGCGTGGCGTGTCACGGTGCTGGAGGTGGTGCTGCGATGAGGTGTGCGCATGCGTGTACGGCACTGCAAGTACCTCGACGCCACCGTTACTTCCTTGCCCCTTCCCTCAGGTGGTCGATGTCCCCCGCCAAGGCACGTGCCAAGCAACGTGATGCGCAGCAGCAGGCAGACGACGACGGTGAGTACAAGCGCATCTTACAACCTGCGCTGGCCACCCGTCCTTCCATGTATTTACGTTACTTGATCATCGACGTTTTTTGCTAATCAAGAGCACCGATCTGGTGGAGTCGGTGTGCACGCGGATGCCGCCTGTGCCGTATTTTCAATCGACGTGCAACCGACAGTTGCCCTTCGTCTCATTCACATATAGTCTAACGCTGGCACGCCAATCCGCTGTACTCCGCAGATCCGGCGGCGTCGGTTGGCAACGCAGACGCAGCCCGTGCCGTGCTGCGAGTAAAGCAGAAGCTGGAGGGGAGGCTGGAGGCAGGGGGAGGGGGCGCGGGGGCGCAACGCGGTGCGGCGGCGGCGGGGCCAGCAGGGGCGCGGGGCGGGGCAGAGGCGGGCAGGGGGGCGGCGGCGGCGGGAGGGGCGGCGGGGGCGGGCGGCGCTCTGGCG
>VFQN01003655.1_pt1 | contig 21589 bp, 21 predicted proteins | sample 3512371 | NCBI WGS metagenome assembly VFQN01 (sample SAMN10412370, study PRJNA504923) | tailings metagenome | isolation source: Replicate 2 from Balatoc abandoned mine | place: Philippines: Itogon, Benguet | collected 2017-08-28
CAACGATCAGCCACCAAAGTACTCAAAGTCGTGCTGTATCCAGCCGCCTGCAGAAAAGAACTCAATCTCAACCCCCTTCCGCCAGCGGGGCTTCAGGCCCTGCTGCAGCAGCGAGTTGAACACGGTCTGCCGCTCCTTGCGGAGTGCGCAGCCCAGCGCGGTCAGGCACGGACCCACCACAACCCCGACCTGCTGCCGCAGGAAAGCAGCAGCCCGAAAGAACGCTTCACGCTGGGAGGGTGTGACCTCCACCACCACGTTCCAGTCCGAGCGGCCCTTGCCCTGCCAGCAGCGCACGTAGCGCCCCGAGACCTCCACCTGCGCCTTCCCACCACCTGGCCCAGTGTCCCGATCTTCAGTCTGGCCCAGTGTCCCGATCTTCAGAATTATCACGATTTTGGCGGCCGTTTCGGCCGCCTTCCAGATATTTTGGGGGCGAAATTCTGACTGATTCAGGAATTTCCCTGAGGTTTTGCCCCAGAAAGCCGCCGGAAATTCCCAGAAGTACGAGAAATTCAAAATTTCCAGACAAGGAGGGTAATTATGAGCTGTGAGGATTTTCCGCCAAATAAGACCAGAACACTGGTCTGGCCCTGTAAGTGTTAAGGCGCTTGTTAAGGCATGCGTGGAAGACGTAGCTAGGGCCCGAGTGGCTGCCGCAAAGACTGCGCAGCAGCTTGTCCATATAGACGAACGCAGGCCAATGACGTAAGAGGTGTACGTGGGTGTACGGTACTAGCAACAGAAGCAGTTGGCAGCGGACGAGGGGCCCGACCAGTGCAGTGAATTACCCTCTCAGCTCTCCGCTTACAAAACTGCAGGCTGTTGCCCTGTGACTGCCGCTCAAGGCCGAGACAGCAGTGGCCCTTGAGACCACGCCACAGACTGGTACAGGGCAAGCTTGCAACCCTGTCTCTCCAGCCCATACAACGTCTCCAAACACTCGGCATACTTCTTCTCTCATGAAGCTCACAAAGCCACTGCCAAAACTCGAGAGCAAACCGTGCACGTCGCTTCCACAAGTACAGCGGCACAGGAGACCCCTGTACAGCGGACTCCATGTACCAGCGGACGGAAGCGATCCGTGGGACCGGCGCTAAGAATACGTTGAATACAAGCTCTCCGAAGGAACCAGACGGTCCAGCAGGTTCTAGTTCCGAGCACTCTCACCACCCAAGGGCCATCTCAACCTAATGCCCGCAAGACACCGACAGCTCATACCCTCAGCAATCCTAATACACTGCAGCGTCGAGCCGTATGGGCCCTCCCCGCTCTCCAGACCACATGAACGACAAGAAACCTGCTACGCATGGGACTGAACAACAACTGCTGAGCCGGCTCGCAGCCCTGAACGCAGGCCGCACCCAACAGCAGCAACGCAAAGCGGACTCGTCGGCGAGTACATATCCTTAGTACGCAACATGCTGCAAGCCGCAGCGCCATATGTACACCTTGCCAAGCACCACTCCCCGTCACACGCTTTCCATTCTTATTGTTTCAGCAGGAGCTCAGCGCTTCACCACATCCCGCATGCCGTCAACTGCCTAAGCCTGCATGATGCAACCTACTCTCTGACCCCCAAACGCGCCGCCTCACGCCACCACGCGGAAAAATCACACAACGCGTCAACCCCGGTGACAACCAACCGGCACCCGCTGACAACCCCTTTGAACTCACAACCACGAGGCGATGGCACCATACATCAACATGCCTGACAGCAACCCGGTGTCCTCCCATGCAGAGGGAGAGATGCACTTCCCGCTGCAGTTCAGGTCCTGCAGCTGCCGCAGCTTTGCAAGAGAACAAGCATCGGCGCATTGCCGCACCACGTGCGCTTAGCGCCGGCGCCCGTTAGCCTTAGCACGCTGCAGCAGCGCCTCCCGAGCCGCCTTACGCGCCAGCGCCTCCCGCTGCTCCTGCATCCGCTGCCGCACCTGCAAATGGGAGCAACACCCACGGAAGGCACGGTAAGCAGCAGCCAGAACTCCATGCCATTGCCCCCGTCGCATGCCTCACGCACCAGAGCGCTACCCAAGGCACCCCTGCTCTACACAACCCACACCCACGCCCCAAAGCCCGCTGCAGCCTCACGTCACAATGCTAGCGCATCAACTGCTAACAGCTGCCGTCAACCGTCGCCAACCACCAACTCACCCGCGCCGCCTCCAGCTCCGGCTCCACCACGTCCCGGTACAGCTTGGGCCCCAGCAGCGCCGCACCCAGCGCCGCCGCCACACCGCCGATGGTGGGCGCCGCCGCGATGAGCTTGTCCAGCGCCTCCTGCGCCTTCTTGGCCTCCTCCTCAGCAGCCTTGGCGTCGGCCGGGGACTTCTTCGACGCCGCCAGCACCAGCGCCTTCTCCTCCTTCTCAGCCTTCTTCGCCTCCGCCTCCTCCTTCTTCGCGGCAGCCTCCTCCGCCCTCTTCGCCGCCGCCTCCTCGGCCTTCTTGGCGGCCTCTGCCCGCCTAGCCTCCTCCTCCGCCTTCTTGGCCTCAGCTGCCGCTGCCCGCTTAGCCTCCTCCTCCGCCCGTTTTGCCTCCTCCGCCTTCTTGGCCTCAGCGGCGACCTTGGCCTCCTCAGCCCGCCTGGCCTCCTCCTCCGCCTTCTTCACCTCAGCCGCCTTCTTCGCTTCCGCTGCCGCCCTCTCCTCCTCCGCCTTCTTAGCCTCAGCAGCGGCCTTCTCAGCCGCCGCCTTCTCCTCGGCCGCCTTCTTGGCTTCGGCGGCGGCCTTGGCCTCCGCCGCCGCCTTCTCAGCTGCCGCCTTCTCCTCCGCCGCCTTGGCCTCCGCAGCGGCCTTGGCCTCTGCTGCCGCCTTCTCCTCAGCGGCCTTCTTGGCCTCAGCTGCGGCCTTCTCGGCCGCGGCCTTCTCAGCTGCAGCCTTAGCCTCGGCCGCTGCCTTTTCCTCCGCCGCCTTGGCCTCCGCAGCTGCCTTGGCTTCTGCAGCTGCCTTCTCCTCTGCTGCCTTTGCCTCCGCCGCCGCCCGCTCCTCCGCCGCCTTCGCCTCCGCGGCAGCCTTCTCGGCCGCTGCCTTCTCCTCGGCCGCCTTCTTAGCTTCGGCGGCGGCCTTGGCCTCCGCCGCTGCCTTCTCCTCCGCCGCCTTGGCCTCTGCCGCTGCCTTCTCGGCAGCAGCCTTCTCCTCTGCTGCCTTGGCCTCAGCTGCTGCCTTGGCCTCAGCCGCTGCCTTCTCCTCAGCAGCCTTCTTGGCTTCGGCAGCAGCCTTGGCCTCGGCTGCGGCCTTCTCAGCTGCGGCCTTCTCGGCTGCTGCTTTCTCCGCCGCCGCCTTAGCTTCCGCTGCCTTCTTCGCTTCCGCTGCCGCCCTCTCCTCCTCCGCCTTCTTAGCCTCAGCAGCGGCCTTCTCAGCCGCCGCCTTCTCCTCAGCCGCCTTCTTGGCTTCGGCGGCGGCCTTGGCCTCGGCCGCCGCCTTCTCCTCAGCGGCCTTCTTGACCGCTGCCTCCTCAGCCGCCTTCTGCGCAACCTCCACCTTCGCCCCGCCAGCCCCCGCCGCCTCAACCTTCGTCGCTGCATCCACCTTTGCGGCCATCACCGTAGCCGCCGCCTTCGCCACATCCTCCTCGTCCACGTCCGCCGCCTTGGCCGCCGCCACCACCGCCGACGGCGCGTCGACGAAGACCGCCGGCTCGCGGCCCGCCAGCTCTGAGACCACCTCCGCCGCCAGCTTGGCTGCGTCGGCCAGCGCCGCCGCGTCCGCTGCCACCGCCGCCGCCGCCTTGGCGGCGTCACGTGCCTCCGCCGCCTCCATGTTGGCCGCGCTGCGCGCCTCCGCCTGCGCCATCGCAGCCTTGCGGTCGCCGAAGGGCACCCTCACGGCCGCCACCTCGGAGGCCACCTGTGGAAGGGGTGGACATGACCCATGGGTCGGGCAAAGGGAAACGAAGTCACGTTCGTGGTGGGGGCAAAGAACGAGAAGTAGGTAGCCCGTGGGTCTGCTGGACGACGCAGCAAGCTGAGGAGGCGCAAGCCTTGGGCGAACAGTTGTGGAGCCACGAGGGAGGAGTGGCCCATGGGACAGCTAAGTGCGCACATCATCTTTGCAGCAACAAGCCAAGGTTCTGACAGGCCCGTCTCGTGGCAGTGGCCATAACGCACCAGCCATCCCCACACAGTCCAGGCTCCGTCCCGCTGATGGCCACACTAGGCCCCCAAAGCCCCAGCGGAAAAGAGACGACCCCGCATCCCCGGCACCCCGTCACATCGAACGCCCAGCCAAGGCCCTCGACGTCCCCCGCACCTGCTTCTCCGCCTCCGCGACGACCTCCGCCGCGCGGGCCGTGTTGGCCGCCAGCTCCGCAACCTCCGCCGCCACGTCGGCCACGTCCTTGGCCACGTCAGCAACAACCGTCAACTGAACGGTGGGCGCGTTGGCGGCGTCCTTGGCGGCGGCGGCGGCCACGGCCAGCGCCTGCGTGTCCGTACGGCGGGCATGTGTTGTGTTACCAGGTCGTCGCCGCTTGTCCGTACGGCAGGGTAGGTGCGTGGCCGTACGGCAGGCATGTGCTGCCGTGTGTGGGACTAGGTGTCACCGGCGCAGGAGCCGGTGTCTCGGGTGATGTGCTGGACGTGCTGGTATGCTGAGTAACGAAGGCAGTGCTGCTGCCGGTCACAGCGTACCGGACTTGTTGACTATGCAGAAGGAATGGTGCATTATGCGGTGTTGCTGATTCCCGTAGCCCTCCGCCCGTTCCAGTGTCCTACCGGCTTTGGGTTAACTGCACAGCAATGGGCCATGGTGCCCAAACCATACGCCTAATGCAAAGCGCCCCTCCCCTGTGTTTGTTCCCATACTCGCCTACATCTACAGCCTACTTATCATCAACTGCACACATGCTTGCCCAACGGCCCTTCAGTGCCTACGTCCAATTCTCTAGGCCCACCTGCTTGGCAGCTGCGCTCCCGCCCCCACGCTCTGCCACCATCTCCTCCGCGCGCTCCGCCTTCTCCGCCACGACCGCCGCCTCCTCCGCCGCGGTCTCCGCACGCTCCGCAATGGCGTTCGCCAGCTGCTCGATCATGTCCGCAACCGCAACCACCTTGTCGGCGTCGGCGGTGGTTGGCATCTCCATGGACTCGGGGTCGGCGGCGACAGCCGCCTCGAGCGCCTCAACCACCTTGGGGTTGTCGGGCATCTGCGAGCGGTTGGGCAGTTGCATCAGGCGGGACGTACGTACTTGGATCACCATCATCATTACGTTGCTACAGCAGACATGCTCCTCAAGGATACTTCTGCAGTTTTGCTGAATTTGCACTCTTGTGCCACGGACTGTCTTCTGCTGGCAAACCTGAGCGCAAAGACAGGCAAGCGTGATAGTAACCGGCCCAGGCGCTGCCCAGCACGCACCTCCACGGTGATCGATGCTGCCGCGTCCGCCATCTCGGCCACCGCGGCCGCCATATCCGACACGGCGGTGGCGAGGTCAGCGATCGCCTGCACAGCACAGCACGCAGGTTGGGCCAAGGGGCGGCGGTGGTGGCGTTTATGGCAGTACCAATTGTGCGCACACGAAACGGTGGCACAACAGAGTGGTCCAGACTGTGTAGCATGGTAGAAAGCGATTCGTCACGCGGGGATGCACGCACAAGGAGTAGGCCATGCATGCTGCTACGATTCCCACAACAGCACAAACTGTGCGCCCGGTCTCCATCCTCCTACGATTCATGCCTTGCCGGCCTGCGGTCCAACTGACCCCCCCCCCCCGTACCCCATATCACGTAGCATACCGTGCAGACGGGTTTGGAAACACGGTATCCCTGAAACCTCGCTCGGTTTCCTCGCCCTTGACTCCAATACCCCCTTACCACGGCATCCAGCTCCGACGCCTTGGCCACCACCGCCGCCGCCTCCGCCGCCGCCGCGTTCTTATCCGCCGCCGACCCGCCCACCTCCGCCGCCTCCGCCGCCGTGCTCTGCGCCTCCGCCATAGCCTCAATCGCCTCCGACGCCTGCTCCGTCGCCGTCGCCAGGTCCTCAATCGCCGCCGCCATGTCCGCCATGGCCTGCCCCGCCACCTCCATCGCGCCCGTCACCGGCATCTCCGCTAGAGACGCCAGCTCCACCGCCGCCGGCCTGGCCTTGATCTTGGTCGGCGGCGGCGCCGCCTCCGCTGCCGCCTCCGGCAGGGCGTACACCTGCGCCAGGGCCTGCTGGATGCTCTTGGCGGCGTCCGGGGCGGCGTCGATGGCCTGCGCCACCATCTCCTCGGCGTCGCGGACCACGCCTGTGTTTGCAGAAGGTAAGAAATTTAGTCAAGGCACGTAATGAGAAACAGCGTGCAAGGGATGGGCGGGAAGGACGGGCCAAGTGTTGTGGTGCTGGTGCCTCCCCGGGCGCCATAAGTAGACCATGCCCCGTGTAGCGCACCGCGCCCGCAATGTGCAGTGGAGGCTGACGCGGCTGTACTAAATACAAACCCAGACCAGCTCTGCTGACCTGGCCCCACCTCCTGAATTTGCCGCCCCCGCTCGCCGCTCCCCGCTCCCCGCTCCCAGCGAAATCCTGGTCCCCACTCCCCACTCCATAACCCCACGGTTGCCACGCCCTGGTCCGCGCACCTTCTGCGACGGCTGAGTTCATCACCGGCATGGCGGCGAGCACCACAGCCCTCGGGGGCGCCACCACGGGCTTGGGCGCGGCGGCGGCGGCGCCAAGCGGCACCGCGCCGCCGTCGTCGTCGTCGGCGCCCGCCGCTGCAGCGGCGACCACCTCCGCCACCTCCGCCCGCGCCTTGGCCTCCGCCGCCTCCGCCACCACCAGCCGCACCTCCGCCGCCTCGCCATCGTCGGCGGCGCTGGCGATGCTGGCCGCAGGGCTCTTGGACTCTGCGAGCGCAGTGCGCAGTAAATCGCTACTTAGGCCGTGCCGTACTTGCAGGCTGTTTCGTGAAAACCCCCGACCGAGGCTTGATCAGGTCCACAAACCTCACACTGACGCAGCGGTCCACCAACACCTGGCACCCGCTGTCCGGCACACCACAAGACACACACCCGCTTAATACACACGCCCCCGCCCCGCACCCACCCATGGCCTGCAGCAGCTCCTCGCAGTCCTCCAGCAGCTCAGCCGCCAGCACCACAGACGGCGGCGCCGACGTCACCGCCTCCGCCAGCGCCACCTGCAGCGGCTCCGCCGCCTCCGCCGCCGTCGGCGGCGGCAGCGCCGCTGCGAACGCCGCCACGCCCGCACGCTCCTCCTCCACCGCCTCCTCTGCCGCCGCACGGGCGGCGTCGGCAACTGCCACAACCGCCACCTCGCCATGCGTCGCCAGCTGCGGTTGGGCACGCACAAACGCACACACAAATGATTGCTACACTCTTGAGCCATGGCGCCGTGGCGACGGGCACTGGCCCTCTCGTTCCGCCCCACACCGGCCTGAAAGTCAGCGACGGGGCGCTTGCCGTCCGTTTGAACGAATTTTAACCACTATCCCAAATGTAGCTCGCGCCTTGGCCAACAGCGTTTGGCGCCTGCGAGCTACGCCAGCAGCCCTGATGCCCACCCCCAGCCCCACCATGCAAAGCAAGCCCGCTGTACGTATGACTATTGGTGCAGCATTTATTTGTCCGCTACCTTGGCCAGCAGCGTCTGGCGCTTGTCCAGCTCCGCCATGAGGCCGCTGTCGGCCGCCATGCGGTCCAGGAAGGCGTCGCTGCGCACCAGCCGCGCGATCAGCCGCTCGTTGGACACAAGCTGCCGCAGCAGCTCCTCAACCAGCTCACGGTCGGCGTCCTGGGGACACAGGGCGTGGGTTAGGGCGCGTGGGTTAGCGGGAGGTCGTGTGGGGTCTGCGAGATTCCGCACAGCAGCGGCTGAAGTAGCAAGGGGGTGGAGTTTTGAGTTCGGCGTTTTGATGGGTACTGGTATGCGCGCCACAAGCACCTGTTTAGCTGGAGGAAAGGAGAACGCTAGACAGTTGCTAACGATGACGCGTACCAAGCCAGGATGACTGGTGATTGGTGTAGCTGACATACCTGGCCCGACAGGGAAGGCGCAGACACGCCAGCTGCCCCAGCAAAGCCTGCCGTGGGTTAGGGGGTTAGGGAGGGGGCATCACGGCAAATGGAGGACAGGGGGGCCAACAATACTCCTGACGGTGATATGTGAGGAGAAAATTTCACAAGGACTCACAAGGACAAGGGTTCAAAGGGCGACGCATCCCCCTCTTGTGTCACCGACACCAGGCGGCGTGGGGTAACGCCTCGACAGCCAGCAACAGAGCTGCAGGCATGCTGCCGACACCCCAGCACGCCACAAAGCCACGGCCTTCAGTCTCTTGACATGTACTGCCCAGGACCCTGTGTGCAGCTCACTGAGTCCTGGAGTCCTACCTGTAACAGAAGCTGCCGTGCCACGCGCCTGACCCGACTCAGTGGGGTCAAGGGACTGCGCGAACGAAGGAGTGGTCGACGACAGCAGCAGAGATGCTAGGGTAGATATCGCTACCATCTTCCCTGTTGCGTTGCCGCTTGGCGCTTCGCAGTCTGCGACGGTCTGTGTCCTGAGCGACGTCAGCCTGTCCTCCATGTCGACATTGTCGGTTGAAGCTGCGTCACAGTCGTGCGTAGCATTGTTCCAAAGCTGTGCACGTCGAGAAGGCTGCTGAAGCGCTACCGCGGAGCGGGACGACGCGGGCGCAAGGCCAATTGCAGGGCCTGCAGCGCGAGGCGTGCCACTTGCAGGCAGTGCTTTTGAGCCATTGGAAACGCCTCCACGTACGGAACTAGCCACTGGCGTGAACATGGTACTCGGTAGGGGCTGCACGAGTCGCTGGGCCCTGCCGCGCACTGCGAAAGGTCGTCCGCTTGCAGTTCGTAGCGATCAGCCTCTTAAGGCAGTGACAGCGTTGTTTGCTTATCCCACTTGAACAGAATCGACCCCTCAAATGACTTGTCGCGTTGGCACCAAGTGCGGTCGTGCCGTGGTAGGCTTTGAGAAAGACTGGGCAGGCTCTAAACTACGTTCCCGACAGCAAAGGTGGCAGGCTCTTAGCATTACTGCAAGTGGATTGTTGTGTGTTATGATATCGGCTGCACTGCGCAATCAGCGGCGAGCCCCATGCGACTGCAACACCCACACGATTGGCCGATTGAAACCAAGCGCCCTGGATTGCCCCAAACCGACGACAAGCCTATAAAAGATGATAGAGAAATTTGTGAACATGTGTCTGCTTCACCTTATCATACATTCTCCACTCTCACATAGTCGTTGACCGACCCCCGGGACGTCAGGGGCAAACCATTTGACGCTCAGACCTCAGAGGTTCAGAGCATGCCCAACTCTAGTATGCGGGAAAGCACCTCTGTTGACGCGTCTCCCTGCAATCCTCATATCGTGTACCTGTATTCGAGTGTAGCCGAAGGCAGCCGCACCCTCTTTGAGTAACAAGCTGAATGCCAGCTTTGCCTCCAGTATCGCTAGCGGCGGCCCACAATGCGACCCATGGCAGGTCGGCAGCCCACGGCGGCTCATATCTAGAGCCCAGTGCGAAGCATGGGGTGGATGTCTGCACAATGCCCTCAACAACTCCCCGGTTGGGTTAGGCCGGTGGCCTTTGTGGCAGTTACTACCGGTTACTACCCCCGGTTGGGCTCCCTGGTTGGGGTGGGCATCGATCAGAAGGGGGGCAAGCAGGTACCGGGCTACCGCTACTTTCGTATGGGCCTGCATGGGCAGCAGGGGAGATGACCCCAGGCCCCAGGCCCCAGGCCCCAGGCCCCAGGCCCCAGCACTCGCCTCGAGCTGCCACGACCACGTACCAGCTGTGCCGGCCCAGCGCCAACAGGTAGTGATATCGTGCTACTGCGAAGTAGCAGTGCACGGGCGCAACGGAGCCCTTACAGTGGCGTGCTGAGCAAGCTGCAGCGCATAGCACTGGTTCCTGGGTGCGTGCTCCGACTGCCTGACCCTTCCCCAGTTTTGGCCGTGACCCCTCACTGCACAGGACCACGCACGTATTGTGCCCTGATTTTTTTTTTTTTTTTTTTTTTTTCAGGGGAACCCTGATGAGGAGCTTTCAGGGGAACGTGTAGTGACAACAGCACTGGGATTATGGAGGAAGGTGATCAGGATACACCTTCCAGTAGCACGGCTACTGATGTTTGGGGTGGTCAAGTGGACGCCAGTCTTTTGCGCAAGGGCAGTTGACAGGAGGCGCTCGTGGGTCGTGGCCAGCAAGTCAGCCGTGCGCCCTGCTAGCAGCCGCCACCCCTTCCCCCTAGAGTACCGTGGGCAAATTATGTACGTATGCCACGAGATGCGCACCCTGGCGCTCATGATGCCATGCAAATGGCTTTGAATTTCCTAGTTGCAGTATGCTTCGTTCACCGGCCTAGCGCTAGGTCCACGTTTGCATGGAGTAGGGAATGCGTGCGGGTGCACGACGCCGGACGCGCTGTGGTCCATGCCACTTGCAAAGCATCAAGGATGGGCAATTGCAGCATGCCTTGATGATGAGCAGCGGTAGTGTACGGTAGGATGCTCAGGCTGCCCTCGGCCAAGGGTGGAAAATGTACGTCGTGCCACCGTGCACGAGGGTTCGCCTCTGGTTCGCCTCGGCGCCTGGGGCTGAACGACAGGACAAATGCTCAGCCCCGACGCTTGCTAAGTCCACCTTCTGCAGATAGACACTTCCAAATGCCACAGGGACTTCCCATGACCCCTGGTTAGTCGGCATGATTTACAGAGGGGCCCTGGTTAGCTGGGTGTACCAGCACTCCGAGGTACCGGTAACGAACTTCAACAGACTCCAATGCCACAAGACAGGATACACCTTCGAAAAGGCTTCAGCTGCAGTATGTAACTGTTGTACCTACTCCAATATTTCATCACATGCACCAGCTTTACTGTCCGAGGGAGGCTAGTGCGCGCTTGGAGACGCCCGAGCAGCGGGAACGCAACCAGGCGCGCCGAGGCACCCTCTTGATACAAGCTTGATAATATACATGTTAGCATGATTGTCCCGGCGACGCATTTCTTCACAGTATACCAGGCCCTTAAAACGGATTCAAACTCGAGCGACGACCAGAGTGTCTACTGCTTTGCCGCATGCGGGGACGCTGACTCTGTATGTGCGTCCCAGCAACTGCTGGTGAGCATATGGCTGCGGACATTCTCCTATTCAGCACAGACCGCTGAGAGGCCTGGTGCGCTGCAGCTTTGCCAGCAGCTGACAGCAGCGCCTTGCTTTCCACGCTGCGCGCTGCAGAGCATACTGAACCGAGAAGGATTGCACTATTCGCTTATACCAGTTGAAAGCTACGAGGAAATCCGCTCGCACTTGGAAACGCTGAAAGATGCGCAGGTAAGCCTTTAAGCGACACAGCCAGCGAGACAGCGCTCATTTGCAAGCGATGCAAATATCATGAGGTGTTCCTTGGGGTTTTGCGGCTCCCGGAGGGCGCTTACGCCGATGGCCGCCCGTCTCCTCCCGGGAACCCCCCGCCGAACTCAGCACCAACACCAACATGCATTCCTGACTAGGCTCTTTGAACCCCAGCTGGGTATCAGGAAATGCCTGGTGTTATGCACCAGTCAGCGTCTTAACCCCATGTCCTGCAACAAGCTTTATTGATGGTAACCTGCAGGAGGTGAAAAGCGTGGTGCTCCTGAACTGCGGTGCCACCGAGGACGTCCGGTCGCTATGCGACCTCCCCACCAACATCCGCATCGTCATCATTGACCACCACCGGCCCATCTGGCACGGGCACAACGATCCTCAGGTATTTGGCATGACGGGGCATGGCTGGCGTGCCGTACATGCTAGTCTCCAAGCGACCAGAGCCATGCACTTGCAGCAGCGTCAGACGTGGGAGCTTTCACCTATGCGCTCCACTGTTAGCTCTTGTTGAGCGCCTACGTTTCGTGCGCAGGACAACGACACCTTGGTGCTGCTGGACGAGGACGACCCAGTTCCGCTGCAGCAGATCCCCGTCAAGGACGATGAGCTAGACCAGGAGGGTAAGGACGGGTTATTCTAGGTGCAGCCGAGAGCATTGCAGCGGCCGTGTGACCGTTACACCCTTTGGTAAGGGTATATCACTGCCCAGGAGGCTGATCCACTTCTATGTCTGCCCTGTAGTTGCTTCGGACGATGAAGGCTCGGACGGTTCCGATGACGAGGCGGAGGAAGGGGAGGACGAGGAGGACGGTGATGAAGACGGGCAGGACTCGGACGAGGGCGAGGAGGCAGGGGGTGCAGGGACCGGAGGCGAGGGTGGCAACCGCAAGCGGCGAAGGGAGCCGGGGGGCAGCCCGCGGCAGCGGCGGAGGCGGAGCCCAGGGGAGCGTGAGGCGGCGCGGCAGGCGGAGCGGGCGGAGCGGTTGCAGCGGCGGAAAGAGCGAGCCCAGGTGGGTTCAGCTGGTGTGGGGCGTATAGGAGTAAGGCGCTCCATGGCCCAGCCGCATGGGAGCGGGGTTACAGGCTCCAGGCTGCGGCTGCGTTGGGCGTGGGGACACGGCCAGGTGGTACTGCAGCAGTCAGCGGCCAGGGATTCCGATGCCTTCGGAAGGCTCGGTATGGGTCCAGTGGCAAGTTCTTTGCTCCATGCAATACGCCGTGTTCCTGTTGCCGTACAGGCCGTGGATGCGTACTACAGCGAGCGCAACGGGTACGGCAAGCCGTCCTCCGTGCTGCTGTATGGCCTGTGCAACGCGCTGCAGCAGGACGACTTCTTCCACGTGTGGTGGGTCCTTGGGCTGGGTTTGGGGTTGGACGCCGTTGGATCAGCACGCTGGTGCGACAGCCACAGCTAGGATGCACCGTACGTCAGTCAGTACACAAGCCAAAGCCGCGCCTGCGTCCATGCTACGTGTCACCTGACGCCTGACCCTGACCCAGATGGCTTGACAAGCAACATGCATGTCCCTCCACCGGCATGCGCTCCATAACATGCGCTGCCCGCTCCCGACCCAGATGACCGTCCACTTGCAGAAACTTCCCCCCGCTCGTCCTCCTCCTCTCAAACATTCCCCGCGCTACCGGATACCCCTTACCCCCTGCAGGTGCGCCATTGTGGGCCTGACGGAGCAGCTGCTGTTCCAGCAGATCAGCAAGGTGCACTACAACGAGTGGCGCGAGGCGCTGGTCAAGCAAGTGCACAACCAGGCGGAGCACGACGTGGACGCGGCGCAGTACGAAGAGGTGGGGCACCAGTTGGAAGGGCGTAGGACGGTTTGTGAATTGGAACCGTAGCTATCAGCAGAGCAGGAGAGCGCCTTGAGGGAAGAAGGGGAAGTGGGCCTGTGCGGTGTGTTAGGGTTCGAGCTTGCCGCGAGACGGGGTAGGGCGGACTGCGGTGAGCTTGCCTTGCACTGAACGCCCAATGGCAACCGAACAAGGTGTTAGATACAAAGTGTGTGCGCGGCGTGCACATGTCGAACTGACGAGCCAAGGACGCGTCGCCCCTCATCTGGGTCGTTACATTCCTTGTGGGGCCGGCTTCCCCTCGCTCCAGGCTGCTGCTGCGGGCATCAACCTGCCGCGGCACAAGGTGGCGGTGGAGGCGTGCGAGGACCTGCGGCTGACGCTGCTGCGCCACTGGACCATCGAGGAGAGCCTCAGGTGCGTGCACACTTCGGCCCGTTGCTGAATGGGTACAAGGTTTTCCTAGAAGAAACAAGCTAACCCTGCCCATGGTTGGCACCCTCGGCACCTCGGCACAAACTTGTAGTTCGAGCTGTCGGCGCAGCGGTGGTGTGAGAGTGGGTGCGGGGTGCATGGGGAGGCTTGCGTAGCGCCCATGCAATGGTGGAGCGAAGCTGTCTGGCGGACATTGCTGCTGGGAGGCTTTGGGCCATCTGGGTCAATCGGGCAGTCAATGGCTGAATGAATACACGGCGTGGACTCGTCCCCCCGCAAATGCACGCACCCGTGTAGGAGCCGAAGCCTCAAGGGCTGACACTATCGTATATCAATGTAGGTCAGATCGCAGTTGGCCGCGCACTTGCTGACAACGACACCCTGGCCACCGCACCACGCCGCCCTCCGCAGGTACACTGGCTACGTTGCGGCGCGGCTGCAGACATGGCGGCAAAAGGGCTTGGACAACCTGCGCTCGCTGCTCACCTACATGTGCATACCGCTTAAACATGCAACGACGGCATTCCGTGAGTAATTTGGGGCGCTGGAGCCAGGTTGCACCGCTCTGGATGCACCCGCTGAAAGCCTTGTTTGCCTTCTTTCGCAGGCGTGAACACCTCATAACTAGACGGCTTTGTGAAGCCCCTGATGCACGGTTCCACACGCGCAGCGCGCGGTTCGCTGAGCTTTTGTCCCCATTGCCCTGTCCCCCAGGCGGCCTGCGCGAGGCGTACAGCAGCCAGCTCCGCCTGCAGCTGCCCCGCGTGGCGCCCAAGCACATGCTGGCGTGGGAGGCGCTGCACATCAACAGCTTCAGGTGGGCGGAGGAAGTTGTCCATGCGTGGGGGTGTGTTCGTCGGTGCCTACGGGTGAACATAGGTAGCTGGTGTGCGCTGACGTGGCGAGGTCAAGGAAGGTACTCAATGTGGAAGATGTGGCGATCGGATGCGGGGAAGGAAGGTAACCTAGGGGGCGCGGGGAGGCTAATTGCCGTATGTGCTCAAGTACGGAAGCCGGATAGCCTGGCTGTAAAGCCCTGGTTTGCGGACGGATAGCACAGGCACAGCTCCAGGCTCTCTCTGCTCTATCTGGTGTCGCCAAGCTTGTAGCAGGGCCATGCCCCAGTTTATAATCGAGACGGGTCGTGCAGGACGCTCGCACCTGAACCTGTGCAAACCTTGCCCTTTCCTCCCAGGCTACTGTACAAGAACGAGGAGGTGGGGGCCTCCGACATGGTGTTCGCCATGCTGGGGCTGCTCACGGAGCCGGCGCTGGGGGACGACGGCGCGGCGGTGGCGGCGGCGGGCGGAGGGCCGGGGGCGGGAGGCGGCGGCGCGGGGGCCGGGGCGGCGGGTAGAGGAGGGGCGGCGGGGGCCGGCGGGGCGGCGGCGGCACACCTGCCCGCGCACCGGCGAGCCTTCAAGTGAGTAGCGCTTGTCGCAACATGTTATGGGTGTGGGGTGCGGAAGGGGCGTATGCTTGGTGCTCACCTGGTATTCGCGCTCCTTGTCTCGTCTTTCTTGATCGCTTGCGGTTGCTAATGAAGGTGCTTCATAACCCTGCAGCTCTCGCACTACATCCTTCTCCGCCTTACTCTGTTTCCTCGTGCTTCACGCGTACTGCGTCGGTGCGCCGGTGGTGTCGTCCCACATCGTCCCCACTCCTCCATATCCCGGTCACGCAAATGCACATTTCAGTAACCCTTCTCCACCACCCTCTCCTCCCCTGCCGTGCGCAGCCGCGCGGTGGACGCGCTGCACGTTCAGCGCAACCTGGGCATGGTGGCGCACGGCATCGAGTGCGCCAAGCGCCTGTGCCAGGACGTCGTGCAGTGAGTGGCGAGGCCAGGGCGCGGGGTTGTCAGTGGAAGCCAGGGCAAAGCCGGGGGGAATGGGGCACGATACTGAGCAAGCACAGACGACAGGGCAGCGGGTCCTTCCTTCTAGGGGGCTCAGGTACATGTCATCTGCCTTACAATCTTGCGGAAAAAATACCCACGCGGCCTCCTCTGACCCCTGGCACCCTCTATGCCCCCGCGCCTGTCTCTCCCCTCCCCCCAGCGAGTGCGGACTGCTCATCACGCAGGGCCACGTGCGCGGCGGCAAGTCCGCCGCCTACCGCTGGATCGACCTGGCGGGCAGCAACCTGGTGCTGGCCAACGCGCGATTCAGCCACCCCACCGTGCTGCGGGTGGGTGGGCACCTGCAGCGGGCCGCGCATGCGCAAGGGGAGGGTCAAGAGCCGGCTGCGGCCAAAGGCGAATAGAATGGCGGGGGTAGTTGCGCTTGTTGGCCTTGCGAGAGCCACCCATATTGCGGATAACCATGGCTGCCGTGGCCCTCCTGTACCGGCAGCTCAGCCGCGAATGGCACTTCCAACACCCTGTCCTGCCCTTGCCCTCCCGCCTGCAGTAGGAGCGTTGCTCCTGCCTGACGCCACCAACCATTGCTTTATGGTCACTTTGTAGCTCGAACGCCAGTGCTGCCTGCACCTCCTGCCTCCTTCCCGCAGTTCATGTCGCTGTCCTTCACGATGCCACCGGTCACTGCCAAGAATGTAGATTTGGCTTCATCACATTGCTGCTGCCTGCGCCCACTCCCTCCCTCCCTGCTGCAGTACATGGCGCTGTTCCTGCGCGACGCCACCAGCCACCGCTACGCCAGCGGCGACGCGCGGCGGCCCATGGTGGTGGCGGGGCCGCCGGACGAGGCGGGCAACTGCTGCGTGGTGGCGGTGGCGGCAAAGCAGATCTCGGGCAAGAAGCTGCAGGTGGGTGGGGCGGCGTGCGCTAAGGGCTGGGGTCGCGTGGCAAACAAGTGAGGGACGGAGGTGGACCACGGGGGTCAGAGGGTGTGGCGGACACGAGGTTATCGGCATGGCGCACGTAAAACCATAGGCGTCGGGCGTTGCATGTACTTGGAACGCAAGAGGCAAGCTTAGCGTCAGAAACCAGTGGCTTACATTGCTGCTGAGCCCCTCTCGTCGATCCGCTTGTTCGCTACGCGTGTTCGTGTCGCAGATGTCCTGATTGCTCCCTCCCTACACCCCGCTGCCACTGACCCGTAGAACAACCCCTTCGCCAAGCCCTTCATCGAGACGCTGTCGGCGCTCAACATCGCCCCCTCGCGCTCGGCCTTCGACAACGCAACCTACCACATGCGGAAGGACCAGGTGGGGAGGGCGCGGGGAGCACGAGAACCTTCACAAGGCAGCGTGCCTGGGCAGGCCATGCGCGCAGGAAAGCCGCGGAGGTGCTTGTTGCCTTGCGTACAACCCACACAATCCATGCTAACCCACACGGCCCCTGCCACCCCCCATCCGACCCTGTGCAGGTGCTGGCGTTCCTGAACAAGCTGCAGGACGTGGTGGCCGAGTACACCACCGCGGCGGAGGTGCAGCAGGCGGCGGCGGCGGCCCTGTGAGGAGGGGCACGGCTGGCCTGGCCGGGCCTCGCCTGGCCCGCAGCAGGGGGTCCTGGCTGGGGGGCTCATATGGCGACAGGGGGCTGCGCAGCGCAGTCCGGAGGCATCTTGTTGTGTGCGTAGTGGTTAAAGGCGCATGGTAACGTTGGCCTTAGTGTGCTGCTGGGAATGGGTGCTTGCCGGGAGGGAGGGAGGGTGCTGCAGGTCCTCACAGCGCCCGAACGCACGGTGGCAGGGCCTTATGAGTGCAGTGGTTGAGCTAATCGGGTTGGCTGCGGCTGGAGTTTGCCATCCAGCCGCCAAACAGGCTCCCGGGCTCCTAGCCGGCCACTCCGGTTACCGTAAGCATTTTTTGCAGACACGTGTCCAGGCATTGTTGACAGTTTGGTGACAGGCGACTACCATAGTGCAGAGCAGTGTAGCAGGGAGCGGTGCGCCTGGGTGGCGCAAAGCGGCTGTGCAGCTACCATGTGACAGGTGCATGAGAAGACTGTCAACACGTTACTGATACTCTTGTTTGACAGACGGTATTCATCAGTTTTTGGGGGACGTGCCTGACCAGCAACATGACACTGCCCCCAAGAGGCCGCGAGGCTTGAGTGTTGCTCCCTCCCTGCACCCAAGGGCAAGGCGGCCAAAGCGCGCGACTCAGTGGGCCGGCCCTGCGCGTGGTGCAAAGTGGTTTGGGTACCCCTTGGCTGCCCCCTCGTGGTCTTTGTGCCGGTATGTGGCTGCAGAATAGCCTGGTCCCAAATTGGCATGGTGAGGACGGTACAATTGCGTGTGGTGGCCACGGAAATCCCCAACGATCCTGGCCAACACAGACATTACCGGGCTTGGCGCGTGAAGCCCGGCTGCCCACGCTATATGTAACACAAAGGGGCCCTGGGCTGTTGGCGTTCTTGTGCCAGCGGGCTGTTGCGGCACATGTTCTAAAAGCAGGAAGGAGCGTTCTTGCGAGGCACGTTGTGGGGGCCCTGGACCGCGCGGGCCAGTGGTCTGGCGACGGCGTCCCAGGGGCAGCCAGGGGCAGCTGAGCGCCATGGGGCAACCAGGTGGGCTGCACGGGCTTGCAGCTACAAGGGAGAGACATACCGCACAACTTGCCAGTGGGTAGCCGGCCGTTGCAGTTGCCTTGAAAGCTGGCAAGCCGTGAGGTGGTGCTGTGATACAGCATGTGCGTATCGTACGGGATTACGGTACTGATCGTCTTGGGACTCAAAATGTCGAAGAATGCATGTGATTACGCATGGCAGTGCGCCATACGCAGAAGGCAATGGGCTCTTGTGAGTTGTGACCCTGGTGGTCACTCTCGTGCGCGCAGGTCGACGCTGGAAGCCGTACAGCGAAAGCGCTGCACCCAACTACATCCCTGCATGCACAACAATCCTAAGGTGCTACAGTATTACAGTGGCTCCCCAACTCACGCACAGAGCGATAGAGGATTTACGATACCGGTATCGCCCGCGACACAACATTTGCCACTCGCTCCCAGTGCTGTAGCTGCCAGAAGCACCTACGATGTATCGCTGCAATATATGTGCAAAGAGCATGTAAGGCTAAGGGATTGAGCTGCGCCGCTGCCGGCCTCAGTCCCTCTCTGACGGTGGCAGGAGCTGGCGGGAGTTAGTGGCGACGACCGCCCAGCGGTCCAGCTGTGGTTCTTTTGCCAGGCAGCAACCGGCCAGCCAGATTCCATCATTCCGTCCCACACCCTTCATCCTCACTAGTTATCGGTACCTGTACCGTACGTCCCCAGCTGCCGCTGCTCCGCCGGCTGCACCTCAAGTGCACCGTCAGCACGCAGCTGCGCCTGCGGCTACTCCTTCTTTCTCGCGGCCCAGCTAGCCCACCAGACTCGTCATTTACCTCGGCCCACGCCACAGTATGAGGTCAGCCACGCCTTCCCTCCTACGCTACCCGCATCGCTCCTCCCTCGCTATCCACGCCATCACAGCCAGGAGCAGCGAGAGACCCCAAGCCCTGGCAGCCCCATTAGACACACACTCAGGCGTCCCACTGCAGCAGAAGCACCCATGCCTTCCTTCAACCTCCTGGACCTCTCCACCCTACCAGCTAGCTCCTTTCCTTTCCCCCCTTTCCACCTCACGCACCAAGAACACCACCACCACCCTTGCAACCTCAGCAGCCCGGCGTACAGGCCCCTTAGCGCCCGCCGGGAAGGCCGCAGACCGCTGGTACAACTACATCCTCCTCTCGCCCTCCTCCCAACGAACCTACAACGGCGTGACTAACGACCTCAACCGCCGTGTACGGCAGCACCGCGGGGAGCTGCCCGGCGGCGCCAAGTCCACCCGCTGCTGCCGCGACTGGTGCTACCTTGCGGTGCTGCACCACCCCGCGTGGGGGCGGGCCGAGGCGTGCGCTGTGGAGTACCGCGTCCGCTATCCCACGGGTGAGCGAGGCCCAACGGGAACGAGACGAGGTGTCAAAGTTGTGCTCTGCATGCCGTCAAATGTACGGGGTGGTGTCCTTCGATTGTGGCGGAGTCGTGGAGCTCTGTTTGTGGTGCAATGGCGCTGGCGTATCGCAACGGATACTCTCTCATCTGTGTCCTTTGGGAAGGTGCGATGGGTCAGTCCCAATGTCCGCCTGTGTCCCCACAAAACCACAAAGTCATCTGTCCAGCACAGCACCTACACCTCCCAGTCCAACACCACAGTTCCCAACCGTCACGTACGGTACCCAGCCGCACAGTGCACGCGCCACACTGGTCCTTCATCCCGTATCTCCACCTGCAGCTACACTGTTCTACCAAACCTTAAAATTGTACGTGTACGTGTGCAGGCCGTCGGCCCCGCCCTGCTCGCTTCAGCGGTCCCGTGGGTCGTCTGGCCTCCCTGGAGCTAATGCTGCCACATCTCCTGCAGGGCGCACAGCTGGAGGTGCAGCACGAGCAGGGGACGCAGCAGCAGGGGCAAGGGCAAGAGCAGCAGCAGTTGCAGGGGCAGCAGCAGGGCTCTACAGGTGGGTGGCACTTCTTGGCGTTGGCTCCACATACCGATGCACGCAACTGCCAGGATATTCCTGGTCGTAATCAGTAAATCGCTGTCATACACACGTTGCGTCGCACATGTCCTGACGTCTGCAATCCCAGTTAGCCGTCCTGGATTTCCTGGTTATCATTTGCACATTCAGACCTTGCCCGGTACCCCATGCGTTGTGCGCGGTTTGCCCGTTCGGCGAACAGGTGCAAAGGGTGACGGCGTCCAAACGCCGGGCACAGCCGCCCGAGCAGGGCGTGTAAGGAAAAGCGGAAGGGAAGGGCGCGGCAAGGGGACTGGCCTGCAGCATGGGGAGCAGCTGCTGCTGTGGCTGCACCCCCAGTATGCTACCACAGAGGCGGGCGCGGGGGCCATGCTGCTCGAGGTAGCGGCAGCGTCGGAGGTGGCTTGGCGGAGGCAGGGCCACGGTTTGCCCGACGAGTGGGTGTGAGTGGGCCGTGCCTTGCTGATTTTTCCGCACGGCCAGCGCGCCTGTCTGGTACGTCATCGAAGGGAGAGGATCGTGCCAGCGTGTAGGTGCCGCACTGTCCTATTGCGAACGGCTGATTGCGGTTTAGGTAACGGTGGTGGGATTGCACACACCTTCGTGCGTAGGGTACCTGCATAGGGGTCGTGTGTTGCGGTTTCTGGGCGTTCCGCACTATGTCGGTCAGTAAGAAAGACAGGGGTCGGCCCTACGGGGACGCGTGTGTAGCACTGTAGCCCCCAAGCCTCTGCACCAACCACGCCATGCCAAGCTGCCATATGTCCGTACAACGTGCACATGTGCCGGTACCGGTTTGCCGATGTAACCAGCAGAACAGGAAAGCTTCGTTCATGTCCCCGACACTTCGGGCCACCTCAGGCTGCCGCCGTGCTGCACCACGGTGTCGCACCCACTCACTACTACTGGTTGCTTCAGATCTGCACGCACAGGGGTTCACTTCCTGGGGTGTCGAGCTGTCAACTACACCCATCAGGTGCAGCCTCAAGTTCAAACACCAGCAGCAAGGGAACTGTGTGGATGGGGGCAGAAACGACGCCTCCGCTCCCGGCTCGAACAGCTGCTGCACGCTGATGCTATCGGAGTGGAGGGAGGCCGCAGATGTCTTCAGGAGCAGCCAGGAACAGGGCAGAGAGGGGGAAGCATCGACGGAGCAGGACGCGCTGCGTGCTGGTGCTCCTTCCACAACTGGGCTGGCAGGTGCCGAGGTTGGGCCGAATGGGTAGGACGGGGCTTAGGCGATTGGCAGTGCGGCTGGCAACAGTCAGCAACAGTGCTTCAGCTGTCGGAGCTGGTCGAAGGTACCTGTAGCCAGGAGCAGCACACGGCCTTCGTTAGGCAGCGCTGGAGGCGCCGCTGCCCCACCAGCGAAGGAGGCGGCCCTGAAGCACCTGCATGGCACTTCCAGAGGTTGTGAAGCATTGGATGAGATTTGAGAGGATCAGCGTAGGGCGGCATAAACCCACGAACCCGCGACACAAAGAGGACAATGAGAAAGCCCTCTCACATCAATATCCCCTGTTCAGGAGTTTACTGGTGTGGGCAAGCTTGACGAAACCTGTCTCCTCAG
>VFQN01003656.1_pt1 | contig 21584 bp, 38 predicted proteins | sample 3512371 | NCBI WGS metagenome assembly VFQN01 (sample SAMN10412370, study PRJNA504923) | tailings metagenome | isolation source: Replicate 2 from Balatoc abandoned mine | place: Philippines: Itogon, Benguet | collected 2017-08-28
CACACAGGCGGACGAGGACTGGAATCTCGCCCGAGGTAGGAATCGAACCCGGGTCCCTGGCTGCAGACGTGCGTAGGGGCCTGCAGCACCATCACCTTCGGCTCATTTAAAGAATCAGCGCGGGAACGCGCACATACAGGCGCGGCGGTACCAGGACGTATCAACAGCGGACGCCGTTATACCCCTCGGCTCACTTTGCCCCGCCCACTTCCACAAACCGCCAGTACTAGCGTCACTTGGTGCAGCACGCAGCTCATAACGGCGCACGTGGCCCCGCACCACGCATACATACCGCCTTCCACTCAATACAACCCCCAAGTGCTGCCCAGCGTGCAACGGCAACAGCGCAAGGCCCAGCGACTCCGGGTGCTTGAAATACACAGCTTCACGCCAGCCCCTCCGGCGAGACACACAGCCTCAAGTCAGCCCCTCCGGCCCCCGCTCGTGATTCACCTGGTCACTCAAGCCCATGTTCAGCTGGACCCGGTACCACCAGTGGTGCACCAGCCACAGCACCAGTACACACCCGTGGCCACCAGCCGGCTTCATTATCCCACATCCCCGCTCCCTGGCCCACAGATATTGCGAGTGTGCAGAAAACGATAACAGCTGCTCCGCCGCGCGCTTTAACGGGTATCACGCCGTGGCCCCTGCTCCCGCCCCTGCCCCTGCCACCGGCAGCGTGTTTGGTGTGTTGACCAGCTGCCCTGCCCGCACCACCGCCTTCTCGCCGTGCTGCAGAGTCACGAAGGATGAGGGCGGCAGGCCGGCGGCCCGGACCGCGGCCGCCAACCTGGTGAGGGAAGGAGGGCGACGGTTGGCAGTGCTGTTATGGGGACATTTCCGAAGGGAATGTGCGAATGGGTACATAAGGCGACGAGGGGCACACCACGAGCCTTGGGAAAGGACAGGACAAGGGAGGGTGAGGTAAAGCGTTAGCAGAATGGTGTTTATAGAATAACGTTTTGCTGCAAGTGGTTGGATAAGGGGAGGGGGTCGGGCCAGCAGCACGAGTCACGAAGAAGGAGGGGGGCAGACCGGCGGCACGGACCGCGGCGGCCAACCTGGGGAGGGGTTCCACGGACGGTGTTGGGATGCAGTGTTACATGTTAATGAATGGGTTCATGGTATTGGATTCGACAGGCTGGTGGATAGACGCCTTTGGTGGCGGCGTGGGTAGCACGGTGTCAGCAGCCAAGTGCCAAAGCATGCTAGGCTCTGTAGGCGTGTGCCAGGTGGCGCACACGGGGGTGGGCTTGATGAGGCGAAGGTTTGTTGACATTGGCGGTGCGCGGCCAGCCGCATCGCCCATGCACGCCCATGCCGTACGCCCATGCTCGTGTCGTACCGTACCTGGCGGGCGGTTCGTCCATGGGCTCGTCTGTGAGGCACCACGTGGCGGTGTGGATGCCTGCATGCGGTGGGGCAGTGCGCAATCCGAGGTGTGGTACCGGACTCAACGAACTCAACGGATTCAACGGACTCAAGTGGTACTGGGGCGCCAGCTGCGGCTCCGCACGGGCGCGTACGACATGTCGGTTTCAGCCACAGCTGGTGCAAGCACTTACAGGCCCATCAACAGAGCAACAGCAACCTCCAGGCCCAGCGGCCAAGTTCGGACGCAGGGCAGTCATGACAGCGCTTCCGCCCACCTATGCTGACGGCCGCCCGCACGTCCTGCGCGATCTGCAGCCCCTCCTCCGCGTTGGTGTGTTGCGGCTTCATGAACCACCTGGAGGGGAGTGAATAGATATGAATTATATTGGATGTTTGAATCATAGTCCATGCGTACTGACAACATAACTCAACATAGCCACCTATTTGTGATGATATGTGTATTACGTGCTAGAGCCTCATGGGCCCTGAAATGTTGGCGCGAGGTACCGGTAACGGTTTGTAAAAGAGGCATCGCGGAATGTACGAGTTACGCCCCCCTAGCCAGCCGCTAAGCAGCCTTGGGATCCCCGTCTAACTACCTAGTCCGGCGCCAGTGAGATTGCCCGGTGGCTTGCAGCCAGCGGCACCCGGCGTCCGTCTTGCCATACCCTTGCCCTCCTTGCTATTCCTCAAACGCAACCCCATGAGCCTACTTTACCACCATAACCCTTGCCAGCACTTCAATTAAACCCCCCTTCCCGCATCACCGCCCCCAGAGCCACGACCCATGACCCACCGCGGCTCATACGCCCCGATGGGGATGGCCGCCAGGTCGATGGGCCCCAGCCGCTTGCCGATCTCCTTGAACACGGGGCAGTAGCCCGTGTCACCCACAAAATAGAACGACAGCGAGGGAGGTGCAGATGATGATGACGCTGCTGCTTGCTTTTGCGTTTGCTGCTCAGCTACAATCCCTGACGCCACCGCTGCGTCTGCGCCTGCGCCGCCGGCTGCCGCGTTGTTCGAGGGCGCCTGTGTGTTAGCGCCGCCGGCAAACGCCGAGACCGGGGTGCTGGTGCTGGTGGTGGTGCTGGCGGGTGCGGGGGATGCGGTGACAACGTAGCCGCCCCACAGTGTCCGGAAGCGGTCCAGGACGCCTGTGTGCGCATGTGAAAGCGAGCAGAGCGTCGGGGGTAGGAAGGGTTTGTTGCTAGGGTAAAGGAGGGGATTACCACTGCGCTTTACAGGGCCCAGATGGGCTCAGGACGCCAGGCGGTCGCCAGACGCAGGGTAGGGTTGGTTGAGCAATGGCGTGCTTAGGCCTAGTCCGTGGCGTTGAACGGAGGGAAGGGGGAGGGTGGGGCCACGAGGCAGGGGAGGTCCCCTGGACAAACGTGAGAGTGCGGCGGGAGGCTGTAGGGGCTGGGCACAGCTTCGCAGGCCCATAACTAGCGGACTATTAGTGGCAACGGTAAGCTGTCGTACTATGCCGTACTGTCGTACCTCTCGCGCTCCAGTGCTGTGCGGGCACCATGGTCACCGTCACGCTGTGGGGCGGATTGGGGCGGGGCGAGGGGTTGGGGAGTTAGGGATGGGGGTGAGGGGGCATGGCGTCGGGAATGGGGTAAGGGGCGTTAGCGGCGAGGATATCCCTTGGGCAGGCTGGGGCGTTGGGTGCATGAAATGGAGTGTGGCTTCACACGAAAGTGCTGGAGGAGAATACAGTCACTCCGACTAACCACAATGACACGAATGGCTATTGATTGCTGATCTCTAGCGACAACCGCCCTACTAGATGAATGAACTCAAGGTACCGGGATACCCACGCTTGGTAGTGGGAAGGTACAGGCACGACGTGTGCAGCAGAGTTGGGGGCCTTCAGTGCTGCTCCTTCTAGCAGGTTGTCTGGGATACAAGTGTCATTAAATGCAGCTGCGGCGTCATCACACATGCCACGTTCATAAGTCCCACGCGCGTGGCGGCCACACCCACGCGCGCAGACCATGTCAACGCACCCGCTTTGTCCGCCTGTGCTACTGCTGTTGCCGCCGCTGCTGCTGCCCTTGTGCTGCACGGACTGCCACCAGTCCAACTCCACCACCGGCCCCGCCACGCGCCCAGCGAACCAGGACCGCAGACCCAGGGGCACGTACCACGTGAGGGCCTGAGCGGAAGGAAGGGCAGTTTACAAACAGTACGACCTCGATAGCACACCTCTTAATGCGCCTTGAGGATGCGGTTTCAATGCAACAGCGAGGGAGCCTCAAGGCGGCCGCGGGGACGATTGGCTTGTGGTGTTGCAGTGCGCTTGCTTGGCTAGCCGCCGTGTTCCGTGGTGCGCCGCCGCCGTCTGCCGTACGGTCGCGCTTCCATACTGCCGTACACGTGCGCCCACCTTGCCGTACCGCCTGTTGAGGGCATCCACGGATCCCGCGTCCAGGTGGTCGTAGTGGTTGTGCGACAGCAGCACGAAATCCAGGGGGGGCAGCCGCGGGTCGGCGGGCGCGAAGGCGGGGGGCACCACGCGCTTGGGGCCCATGAACTGGGGTCGGGGATGGGAAGGAAAGAGTGTGTAGACAAGTGCGGGAGCTGCGTTAGCGTGGAGTCAAGTTGAAGGAGTTCAGGGTGGGGCCCACCATGCGCCCCCGGCCCATGGACTGCCTGCCTGACCGCTAGAGATAATGTTCCTAAAAGGTGTGGTCGGGACCGGTAAGGACCGTGTGGCCACACCACCTGGAATATAACACAAAATGCCAAAAACATGACTGCCCAGGAAGGGGTCATCCGGGAGCAGCTCATTCCCGCAGGCTCACCTGCACCGGTGCGCAACGCTCACTGAATACGGGGTCCGTGATGAAGGTCACACCGCCCATCTGCGGGGCAGGCCAGAAGGCAGAGGCAAGGCAGGACAGGAGAGGGGCATCCGAACAGGCCATTAACCCACAAGGCAGCTCAGGACGTGCTAACACACGGTGGCTTGCAGCTCTTACTTCAGACGCGGTGTAGCATGCTACCCTTCCCGCACGCCTGCGCTGCAGCTGGCTCTCGCCTGCCTTGCCCGCGCTCTTGTCAGTGCCGGCTGCTTTCCCACCTATACCAGACTAGCCCCAGGCACCAAGACGCGTTTCGGTACTGCAGGAGGCAATGTGCTGGCACATGCCTGTGCAAAGGATGTTTGGCGCTCACCTGGACCAGAACCGTGGCGTGTCCAACCCACACGGCCTGGGGGAGGGGAAAACAGGAGGTGGCAGGTAGGTACCGCTGTGGCGTGAGGTCAAGGTGTAAGACGGCTAGGCTAGCGAGGACAGATGGCGACTTGGCGAGCACCGGAGGAAATGAGGCCGTGATACTGAGGCAGCCAGCGGTCAAGGCAAGTGCGAAAAAAGATAATACCTGGACGGCGTCGCGGGCGCAAAATAAGATAAGATTATACCTGGATGGCGTCGCGGGGCGGTGATGCGAGGGCTTCCCAGTCAACGGGGTTGAGGGGAAAGGCGCGCCTGCACAACGGGCAGGTGAGTTGCGAGCTGGTTGAGGCAGGTGAAGGGGCAGAGGGCGAGGGCCAATGTCATGACAGGCTAACCTTTTAGCACGCATGCATGCAAGCGCCCGTCCGGCCATACATGTACGCGACATGCACGCTGGTGCTCAGAGGGTCACGGCCCTGCAATGACAGCCACGTGCCTTGATGGCACACGGGTGCCACGTTGCCACTGCCGCTTGCTTGTACCAACTAACTGCAGCTGAATGAGCATGAACTGGGCGCGACTTACTTGAAGTCCTCTGGCTTGGGGCGGAGGATGCCCTGCAGTGAGCCGTCCGTGTTGACCTTGGCGCGCCGCCGCTCACCCATCCATTTCCACACCTGCGCCAGCAGCACGCCAACACACCAAGGTGGACCGTCTATGAGACTCTCATAAATAATGCGTGTTTGATTGTGGATGCTACCCGTGCCCAGGATGGTAGCGCATGTCGTCCAGCTGCAGGCTCAAGGCACCACGCGCCGTGGGACCAACACGTGGCTAGGGGCCTGGCAGCCTCCCCAAACGCGATTGTGCGCGTAAAGGGCTAGCAGGCATATACCCCATGATTCTCCGCCCCTGTTGTCAAGGCAACTGTTATGCCCTGCCAACGCTCGTCAATACGCAGAGCTGGTTGTGTGAAATGACCCCCACCCATATACCGTCCCATCCAAGAGGACATGGCCCTGCAGCCCAGCGGACGGGTTCACGCTGTTGCATCGTGCGTACTCACATGCGAGAATGAGCGCTTCTCGTATGTTTCCCAGGGGTTCTGGAACAGCGGGCCTCTTGAGCTAGGGTTGGGGACGTGGTGCGCAGGACGCGAAGTGGAATCGCCAGCAGCACCTTGACCCTTCTCGTCCTCAGCTGATGGAGCAGAAGTCGAATCCATTGTGCTATATAGGTGTTGAAAACTTACAAACGATGCGCTCGAGGGCGCGGGCGAGAGCGCCCGGACCGCTCGGCGACCTAATAAGGCGAGCAGTATGGCGACGATGATGCGCGCCGCTACTTTACGCGGCACAGCTGCAATCATATACATGCATAACGTGGAAGGTAGACACAGAAACCTGTTGGCGTCATCATACCTGATTACGCAGCACGTTTCCAGTTACGTTGCAACGACCAAATGGACCGGCCTGTCAACAGTCTAGTGAGCACTCGAGGGTGGCCTGGAGGCCCTTACCCCTATCCCAAGTCTCCGCCCTACCACGCTTCACATAAGTCTCCAAGCCATCACGTTCGAAAGGGGTCATCACGTTCGACAGGCCAGAGGCAACAGCAGTACACGGCGGGCTGCAACAATGAATGCAAGCCGCAGCCGTCCGTCCGTGCTGACATCAAGGTTCCCCGGCACTTGCATCCTGCCCATGTTCAATCACCTCACTTGCCTCACCACGCCCGCAACGATGAAACGGCTTTGAGCCGAGTTCTCAATCGAAACCTCATTATCTTAGCCCCAGCTGAACCTGGAACGCGTCCGGCGCCTCTGGCCCCCTCACCCTCCAGGCCTGCAGGAGCCTACTGCGCCTACTGCCCCGGCCCCCGGCCCCGTACCGGCCACACCGCCTCCACGCGCTCCGCCGTGCCCGCACCCCGTACGGCGACAATCCAGTCGTACAGGTTGACGGTTGGGTCGCAGTGTCCTGGCTGCAGCCGCAGCAGGGAGCCAACCGCCGGCAGGGAGGGCGGCATTTGGTAGGCGCCCTGCGGGTAAACAGAAGGCAGGGTGTGGTAACACACCTTACAAAGTCGTGCCTCTTTGAAATAGGCCCCTTGCTGCAGCTGAAGGCATGAAGGTCAAGCGTTTGCTCCCAAATGAGTGACGGTAGGGGGGTAGTCATAGCGGCAGAGTGCCGGATGCAGGTTGAGGTAGGTAGCCTAGGTACCCTGTGGGTTCCGTGGCAAACCTTGATGGAGTACGGGCTGTGTATCCACTAGTCAGTCAGGGAGGCTCCGCAGAGACGTCTATGGTGACCGTGGCCCTCCGCCCACCTGCTTTGCCCTACCACACATTCCCTCCCATCTGCGGTGCTTCGGCCAGGGGAGACCCATCTCCCCTGGGTCCGCCGACACATGGTACGGAGAGCAGTCGGCATCCCGCTCATCCAATCGCCTCACCTGGGGCCACAGCAGCTTCCCGTGCTCGTCCCCGCCGCTCACAAACTCCATCTGCACGCCGGCCGTCGCCTCCGGGGGCAGCACCGGGGGCCCGCTGTCCAGCGACACGGCCTTGGTGCCCGCGTCCACCACCGCTAAGCCACGGGAGGGCGACACGCTCATGACCTGGGGCGCATGGGTGATGGTCCGGTACAGCTCCCCATACCGGTATGAACACGTGCTCCTGGAGGCCGGAGTCCCAGGGACCGCAGTACGGGGCGCTAGGGTGGCCCCTGCAAGAGTGACTCAGCATGTGGGCATGGACCCTGCCCTGTGCCCATTTGGGGGGCTTTTCGTGCCTGGGTCATGCAAGCACGCACAGGCCCTGCCCTGCTTTGTACCGGTACGGCAGTTAGCATGACGGGTACGACGTGTGAATGCACGCGCTTTGCAGGCGTGCTGTGGCTGCCATTCAGCCAGTCGCCCAATCTTACCTGGGTCAGGACCCACAGGCTCTGCTTCCACTCGCCCACGCTCCCGTCGTCCTGGAGGGAAAGGGAAACCATTACTTCCGAGCACACTCCTTGCAAGGAAGGTACCAGAAGGGATGCGTTAATGGATCCCATGCCTTTCGGGCAGTCCGGGTAGGACTGCAACCTCATGTTGCTGCCTTGAGAACAGCAAGCCAGTGCGTACTGCACAGCATGCGTGCAGAGGTCTGACGCGATGCTGCCTTTGCAGCGGAGTCCCAAGTGCTCACGTCGTGAGTGGCCCAACGAATGAATCGAGGGCCACAGCACAGGTCGGACTACGTCCTTTCAACCCACCTGCACGTTCTTGGCGTAGTCTGCGTCCCCGAAGGCGAAAGACCCCGGTTGCACCTCCGTAAACACGCCGCTGGCGGCCTCAATCCTGGACATGACAGGACCACAATCGGCGCGCATGTGGTTTTATACTAATGAATGAAGCACGCCAGGAGCGGGTGTGCACGTATGGTGCAGCTTTCACGGTTAGATGCACGGCACGTGGCACGCTGGCACGGAGTACGCTGTCACCGCAGGTACACTCATGTGGGGGCTGCAGGTGAAGACATGACAACTGACGCGCTGCAAGGTTGCAAAGGCGCTCCCGTAGTGCTGTGCCCTCGAAACCTCCAACCCCATACCGCACACTACTCAGCTCACCTGTACGTCCCCGTGCCGCCTCCCGTCACCGTGTCGCAGGGGATGCCCTCCGACCGCAGCGCCTCCACCGCTGCCTTGGCGCGCGCCACAACCTGCAAGAGCGCATCCGTAGCTCCGTTCGTTCGAAAGCGGCATGGCCCATTCCGAGCTCATGTCCTGACCGTGCATTAACACCCGCCGGGTACCTTTAAACATTCCAAAAGTTCTATGCCTACATCTGTGTAGCGCTGTGCACACGTACTTGTCCGACACGTGTCCGCCTGTCGTGCGGGCTGCGCACGTGCTGCAGGCCGCCGTGGTACGCCTGGATGCCCGCGAAGCGCACAGAGTCCAGGGAGAGGGCGGCGCGCGCAAGGGAGACCACCTGCTCAGGGGAGTCCACGCCGCACCTGCACATGCGAAGGGTGCAGCACATCGGATGCAAGCCCAGTGCAAAGGTGCTAGGGTGTGGGGGCAGTAGCACGTGAGGGCACAGTACATGACGGTCGGAGCAAGGTGCACAAAGAGGTTTTCCTGGCTCCGGAAGGGGTGGCCAGTTGTTAGTAACGCTCAAGTCGTACCTGTATCGTGCCTGCAGCGGACCGGGACCCCTGCGCTGTCAGGAAAACGGGTACCGTCGTGTACAGTGAGCCACCTCCGCACTGTTCCGCACCTGTCCTGGCCCGCGTTGACCTCTATGAGCACGTCCAGGGAGGTGCCGCGGGCGGCCGCGGCAGCGTTGAGGGCGCGCAGGTTGTCCTCGCTCTCGTAGCACACCGCAACGCGCGCGCCTGGGGGCCTCGCAGGACATGGGAAGGGCATTCGGCCAGGCGAAGTTTGCTGTTGTCGCGCGCCTGCGAGGCAGACGATTACCCAAGACGTCCGTGCAGAACGCTTTTTCATGTGACCTGTGACGCACCTTCGACCGAACAGTGACGCGCACGTGCTAGCGTGCTGCAGCCGCAGAACCCCAATACTTACCGCGGCGCCACCAAGGCCCACTTACCTCCATTAGCCTCACAAGCCTGCTGCATGCCTGTTTGTTCCTCCCCCCTGCACCTGAGTGCGACACCCACCTGCCGCCGCCAGCCCGACCAGCCTGTCAATCTTCCTTGCCGCCACCACCTCGTTGGACAGCAGCAGGTCCGTGACGCCTCCCTCCGCCATGGCCTCAGCCTCAATCACCTACGACTGGGATCAAGCGGTTGGCAAATTAAACAACGGACGGCAAACGGGCTAGGGTAGCTGTCGTAAAGCGTGGGAGGGTGACGACTGCAGTCCCCTGCAAGCATGGTCCCGGGGCCCCACATGCTCTCGGCTGCGTACCAGTGCGCTGACATTGGATTGGCACTGCTCCCTCACCTCGTGTCCAAGGCCATTCCCTGCGGATCCCCACCTTTTGGAACGGTGCTGTCCCGTACCAAGGTCCTTCCAAGTGGTACGGGGGTACGGTGCCCCACCTTCTGCCACGGCACTGCCCCATCCCAAGGCCCTTCAATACGGGGTACGGTACCCCACCTTCTGGCAGCACACGCCCTTGGCCCCCAGCAGCTCCAGCTGCAGCCGCGCAACGTCAGCGCTCTTGTGGGCCTGCGAACCCGCGGGTCGATTGAAAGGGGTATCGCACGTACGTACCGAAATAGGCAGCACTGTGGTGGGATGCACGACACCCCGATGGGTGCTCTGCTCACCGGACCCACGGGTCGGTCAGTCAAAAGGAGTGCCGTACGCCTAATCCAAACAAAGAGTGCACAGTGAAGGGAGGCATACTACCCGCTGAGCCGGACGCCAAGCACTTGATGACTGCACACCGCACACCAGTCATGTGACCGTGTGCGTTTGAGAGGTGCTAACTGTGTGTAATCACATGGATGCCTCCAACAAGACGTACTGCATTGTAATTTTGCACGTCTAATGACCAAAGCCGCATCTGCACTGCATTGTATTGTGTTGTGGCACTTCGTACAGTGCAAATCATGGGTGCACAGGCTAGGTGTGGGCTGGGGGTTGGCAAAGGAGGCCTGCGACTGCTACCATCCCAGGGCACCGGTGAGCCCGTGTGTCCGGAAAGGACGTGGTGCCACAGATAGTGCCAGGCGGGTGACCCAAATTGCAACGCTCAGCCACTCCCGTGTTGGCTGCGAAGGCGTACCCTCGCCCCCAGGGGGCACACACAGCCACGAAGCGGCGGTCCAGTCACCCAGATGGAGTGATGGACCCAATAACACGTTATGGAGGACTCCGGCGATAGTGCTCTCTGGCAAGCGTCCCCCAATGCACCGGCGGCGTGCCTCTTTGGGGCCGCACCTTGGCGTGAGGCCTCACTGCCACTCCAGGGAACGCCGACATGACATGACGCAGTTTCCGGCAGTTGCTCTCAAAGGCTGCAGCGCAATAGGAGTTGATGAGCGCGGTCTGTCAGTGTCCCAACCACGCTACAGAAGGGGGAGGTGTGGGCCTGCAGCCCTTGAGTAGTGGAACGTGCATGTGCCGCGCGTGCCCAGGACGGTGGGGAAACGCACCGTCTAGGTCAAGCAGAAGGGCTGGCGTGTCCACTTCGCTTACAGGTCCACCCACGCGCGCAGGGGCTCTCTCGGCGGAGATGGTGGCGAGGCATCTGCCCGCAGGTAGTCAAGGGCGCGTGGTTGGGTGACGCGAGGAAGGCGGCGGGCGGAGGTGACGCAACGCTACTTAAGTTACAAGTGAAGTCACCTTACAAGTTTCCTTGCACTCCTCGCGGACGCACTTAGAAAGGCCGAATGCATTCCGGTCGCGGGCGCGTTGGGAGAAGGCACGAGCCGACGACCAAGAGCCAGTGGCATTTTATGGGTATACAGCTATCAGAATTGCATATTTCACACAATCCATGCTTCTTCCTTAGCCAGCACACGGGGCCGCACGCCCGCTGCCACGCCTTCTTCCCATTGCGCCAGTTGTAAAAAATGCCGTAACGTCGAGGACAGCCTCAACACAACTCTTCACCTGTTCAATTGATAATACTTGGTGTCCTATATATTGATAAGACTGCCTTACCGACAGCGACGGAACTCCCAACCCAAGCCGTCTGCGACATCCCTCGCGTTTTCAAACGAGGTTCTTGCTGCACGCGCTGTTTCTCGAGCTGAACGCACGCAACCATACAACTTATGACGTTCGTGTAGTCCGAATTTCGATCAGTTCGTAAGACGCTTCTACACTGGCTGCTACAGTAGCATCGCAGGCGGGACATCCATGGCCTCTTCCCGCGGACGCCGTGGTGCATCATTATCCATACTCAGTCGCTCATCTGCATCCATCGCCATCTAAGTCCCAGGGCCAGGAGGCCCGCCACTCCAAAACGGACTGGCACGGGTACCACCAGGACGGGCAAGATGGCTCGGTGCTCCCGCACCACCATGTGCCCGTCCACCCCTACCACCACCACGGGGCGCCACCCTACCCCGTCCACCCAGGACATACCCTGCCGCACCACCAGCCCCAGCACATGCTACACTACCATATGCACGAGGCGATGGCAAACGGCCACATCCCCGGCCCGCACCACGGACCGCCCCACCCAGCGGCCATGCACCCGCACCACCTGCACCACTACCAGCAGCTCCACCACCAGCAGCATGTAGACCACATGGCAGCAGCAGCCGCAGCGGCTGCCCACTCCGCTGCCGCCCACGCAGCCTACATGGCCGGCCTGCAGCACGACCCTGCCGCAGCTGCCGCGGCCGCCGCTGCAGCAGCAGCGGCTGCAGCGCACCACGGCCAGCCTCCACCACACCCCCACCACATGAACATGCAATCTGGGTCAACGCCCCCTCAAAGCATGGGCGTGGCCGTCCATTCCCCCTCTGACCATTTCATCCAGACGCCCGTGCCCGACTCAGCGCTACAGCAGCCGGGCCACCACTCCCACAGCCAGATCCCCTCCCTGAGCTCTGGACAACCGCACCACCATACGGACGGGACGCCCCACTCCCAGGGCCAACACCACTCCGGCCAACACCCACACCAGCAGCATCCACACCACGCCATGCAGCACCAGCAGCAACTGGGTCACGGCCAATCCGCAGATCTGCAGCACCAAAACGGCCACCACAGCCAGCAGGGGCGTTCCCAGCCTCAGCAGCAGCAGCCAGCCGCCTCCGACCCCTCTCAACAGTCTCAGCAGCAGCAGCAGCAACAGCAGCACGGCGGGATGCCCCAGATGCCCTCCCTGTCCCAAGGTGCCAATGGCGTCGCGCCCCCGGCCATGGCAGATGCAACCCCGCAACAGCAAATTGCGGCTGCGGCGGCGGTGGCGGCAGCTGCGGCCGTGGTGCGTGCCCAGCAACAGCAGCAGCAGGAGGCGCAGGGCCAGGGCTCCGATGCTCAGGATGGGCGGACCCGGGCAGCTAGCGGCACCATGGCGAGGACTTCATCCGGGAAGGGGGGCAGCGGCAGCGGCGAGGGAGCGGCGGCGGGGCAAGAGACGGGCGATGGCGCGGGTGGCGGTGGGGCAGCTGCGGGGGGAGCAGCCTCCCTGGGCGCGAACAACTGGATGGAGGCGTTACTGTCAGCCGACATTGCGGTAAGGCCTAATCGCGGGGTGGCGGCGGGCGGAGTAGCGGTCTTTCGACACAGCTTAGAAACAAACCGTGACTGACCCGTGCCGGAGTGCCACTTGGGTCGGGCGATAACACGTCGTAGCAGCTGCCTCCTGGCCCACCGGTCCTGGCCCAGGTCATTTTCCTTTTGCGTTCTTTCAATTTAGCAACCTAAGCGTTGCGCCCTGGCCGTTTCCCTCACAGCCCCGCAAGCGCATGAAGTCCGCGGCGTGGACCCCTGAAGAGGAGCTCAAGCTGGTGCAGCTGTACAAGTGGGTGAAAGGGGAGAGTGGACGGCTTTAGGAGGTTTGCAGTGGCCTTGGAAAATGCGCACAAGGATTTCATCTGGAAATGTCTTGTGCTTGCAAGGATTGGGGCGCGTGCGCACAATATGCACGAAGGGTTGCTCACTTGCGCAGCTTCAATTATGCACAAGCAGTGACACGAAGTACCGAACGAGCGTTGTCCTTCCACACTCCTCCGGTGGCTTAGGCAACTGAACGGCGAGTATCTGGAGCGAAGGAGCTTGTGGGAGGCGGTTGCGAACGCCCTCAACCAGGCCGGCTACGACCGCCGCGCCGCGTCTGTCGTACAGCGCATGAGTAACCTCACGACGTCGTACAAGCTGCTGGCGGGCTACATCGCGTCGCTGCCGGGGGGAGAGGCGCGCTTCTGGAGCGCAGATTCGTCGGAGCGCAAGCAGGTGTGAAACCGCTGCACACGCCCATGCTTCAGGTCACCAAGCCCGTACCGTGCGTCACTGGTTTCCTCGTCCCAGGCCTGTCCCCGAGACACCAAAAATGCCATACCGCTTGCTGCAACCCTGACCCACCATGTGCTGTCACGTTCCTAAGCCATGTTACGCGTCATCACATATGAAGGAATACATTGCATCCCTGGGTAATCCTGCGTGGCGTTTACATGCCCGCTTGACAGGTTATGTACGCGCTGAAGACACCCCTCACGCTGGACCAGCGCGTGTGGGACGCTCTACGCGACGTGGTGTCGCTGGAGAGCAAGCGGGGAGACGGCAGCGAAGACGACCCCATGGGGCTGGGGCTGGGGCCAGCAGGGCCCAACGGCGCCCACCCCGGTGCGGGCGGCATGGGCGCGGTGCCCCCTGGGTTCCACTTCTTGCAGAGCATCCAGGGACTGGGGCAGAACAGCAACGTGGACGCTGCGCTTGCCGCGGCGGCCGCCGCCATGGCGGCGGCCGTGGCTAGCGGCGTGCCGCCGCCACCGCCGCCTCCCGGGGCGCCGCCAGGTCTTGCAGCGGCGATGGCTGCAGCAGCGGCGGCGGCGGCAGCGGCAGGGGGCAAGCGAGGCCCGAGCGTCGGGAGCGGTGGGCCGGCAGGGGCGTACGGTGCCCAGGGTGCGGCTCGGGAGGCTGGGTTTGGGGACGCGAGGGCCGCGAACGGGGTGGGGAACGCGATGTCCCCTGGGGACGGAGGAGGGGCCGGCCGGCAGCGGCGCTCGCCGTCTGATACCCCTGGGGCCCAGCCAGGGCAGGGACAGGGGCAGCGTCAGGGCTACCCGGCCGATATCATCTCACCCGTCAGTCCGGCGGTGGGTATTGGCGGCACCGGCGTGCAGGAGGCGGGGAGGCGGGAGCGAGAGCCGTCTGCGGCGGGGGCAGCCACGCATGCCCAGGGACAGGGACCAGCCGGCGACTCGCCGTCCGCACAACCCCGCGCGGCGGTTCCGAGGCCGGCGCCCCCGCCGCCGTCCGCGATAACGGTGCCGCCGCCGCCGGCGGTAGCTGTGGGACAGGGTCCTGCGGCGCGGGAGTCGGGGGTCGTTGGTCCAGGTGCCGCGGGGGCCGGCGCTGCTGCGGCTGCGGCAGCTGCTGCTGCTGCGGCAGCAGGAGCTGTGCGTCAACACCCGTACCTCCTGGTAAGCTGCGCATCCAACATCGTCTCAACGCATTTCGACTCATTTGATTGGTTACTTGTGCCGTCCGTGCCGCTCTGCTCATGCCCGCTACGACCCCGCATGCCAATGTCCATTATCAGTTTTGCGTCCCTTCCAGCGTTGCCACGATTACTTGGCGTCCACATGCCACCGCATGCTGACACGCACACCTTGCTGTGCCCCATTACCTGTGCACAGCAACTCGCGGCCGCCGGCATGCGCTCTGCCGTACCGCCGTACGCCGCCGCGGCTGCTGCCATGACCGCCGCAGCGCAGCAGCGCGGCGTACAGTCGGGCCACATCTCCGCCACGTCGCCCCACGCCTATGCCTACGGCCTAAACCCCGCCACCGCGACCGCTGCGGCGGCCGCAGCGGCCGCGGCCGGCGCCCCCGCTGGCGCCCCTGCAGCAGCTGCCGTCGGCCTCCCCACCGGCCCAGTCTCCGCTGCAGCGCTGCCCGGCCTGTTCATGACTAAGGCGGCGGCTGCGCTCGCGGCTCAAAGGGAGCGGGAGAAGGAGGAGGCCGCTGCAGCGGCGGCGGCGGCGGCGGCGCAAGCGGCGGCGGAGGGCGCGGGGGCGCTGGGGCCGGGGGTGCTGTCATCGCTAACCCGGAACGTGGTGATGAAGCTGGCAGAAGCTGACCACCTGTTGGGGAGGACTAGCGCGACAGACACCGACAAGGCCAGGGGCTACTTGGCGCTGATCAACGATTGTTTGGCCATCCTCCCAAAGCTGAAGCAGCAGCAATCGCAGCATTACGACGAGCTGGGGCTCGATGACGGCATGGACCTTGCGCGGGGCGACAGGGACCCGGTCAGGTCGCCTGAGCTGTACGGCAGCGGCCAGAGCGGGCGCAGGTGGCAGCAGCAGCGCCCTTACAACTACCAGCACTTGTACAGGCGCCCGTCGCACGACGGTAACCGGGAGGAGCAGGGGCCGCGGGCCCTGGCGCTGCTGCTGCCGCAGCAGAGGCCGGAGGGCTCCCCTGTCGGGGCCAGCCCTATGCAGGAGGACCAGCAGAGGGAGCAGCAGCAGGGCCAGTCCGTGCAGGAGGAGGGCGCAGTGCAACCGGGGACCGGGGAGCGACGGGTGAGCCCACGTGGGGATGGCAGTGGCCTGGCGGTGCCGATGGAGATCGGGGATGGGCCTGGGCCGGAGCAGCAGGAACAGCAGCAGGTGAGCGGTGAGCTGCTGCACACGGTGCGCAGTGGTGGTAGCACTGATGCAGGCGCGGAGCAGCAGGGGCAGCAGCAGCGGCCGCAGGGGGCGGTGCAGCGGCTGAGCAGTGGCGGCGGGTCGGATGGGTCGGGCGGCGGTGCGGAGGACGAGGCGCCTCAGCCGCCCGAGCACCGGCAGGATAAGGCACAGGACGTGGTTCAAGACCAGGAGGCAGCGCAGCAGCAAGAGCAGCAGCAGCAGCCCAAGGCAGTGGGGGGCGTGTTGGAGGGTGGTGCGTGAAGGCCGCGGACTAACCGTGCTGAGGCACGGGGCGTGCGTGCGGATGTGGGCTGCAGGATTGGCAGCAGAGGGCGGGAACACTGCTTTGGCGTGTGTTCGGTGGTGCTGTACGCCCACTTGGGTGTGCTTTTGAGGGCGTGTGAGTACCTGGCGTAACCGGCTGGACTTTGTGGGCATTTGTGGCGTGCGGGATGGATTTTGCGAGGCGCAACCGCCAGGAGAATTACAGCATGCATGTGTGCAGTTATGACTAGCCGACGGCGCGCTTTGTAGCAATCACTTACTGACATCTGTTTGACGCGCGCTGCACACATTCCACAACCGCTGCACGCAGCAGTCTTGCATAGCGCGGCAGGCTGGTGTGTACGGTATTTGGCATATTGAGCTGCTCAGGGGCTCAGGTGCACCCTTAGCCCCCCCTGAGGGTGGACCAGCGGCACATTGCGTGCGGTACCAACATGAACTGACGCTGCTCCGGTTTCCACAAGGACGGTACACATCCAAAAAGTGACAGCTACGAGTAATAGGTGGAAGAGGAGGATATGGTGCAGCTGGAAGGCAAGGCATGGTGTGGGTGTTGATGGCTGGCGCTAGGGGTGGGAAAGAATTCCAGATTTCCAGTGCATCCCCCCGGCACGGTCGCGTCAGCACGACACGTGCTACCGGTAGTTGGATCACTCTTGGGATGAAATATCTGAACCTTCTGACAAACGCAGGGGTGCGAATTCTTGTAAAATGTTCCCCATGCTTAGCCATGAGCGAACGGCTCGGGCTAGCGGTTAAGGGGTAATGGGTGATGGGAAAGTGGGCAACGTTGGTTGGGGCCCGGCTTCGGCTGGCGGGTCAGGGGCAAACGTCCCTCATCAGTTGGCCTTACAACCTTGCCTCGACCTCTTGCCTCTCTTCGTGGACCTGTAGGTCAATGCAATGTATATGTACCGTTAGGTTGTGCCATCCTGACAGACGGGATGGCCTTGTGCGAGCAAGATGCCTTCGCGGTTGTTGGTAACGTTTCGCCCCCTGCGGCAACGTAAGCATGGCCGTTGACAGACCTCTCCAGTTCATTGAGGGATACTACATTACATTTACGCCCATGAGTTGCAGGAGGAGAATTCGTGCGTAGCCTTCATAACAGAGCTTGGCACGTGACACAACCTTCGCAAGGCCTTTGCCATTCACCGTCTGCCCGCAAGCGCGTGGCACACCTATCAAATAGTTTAATCTGAAACCGGATGACAAACATCGGAGGGCACTTGCGCCAAGTGGCCACGGCCCACGAACAGGGCCGCACTTCCAGCCGACCCCGCCAAGCACCTTGCTCCCCCGCAGCCCCTCCCCCACCCCACCTGCGTACCCTCCACAGCGTCATACGCCTTCTACTCCTGTCCTACACCCTTTACATGCCGTTGCTCTCAGTTCCCCACGCGTACGCAGCCCCTTTCATTTGGCAGCGGCTGGACCCAGCCGACCCCACCGCCCCCAGGCCCTCCCCTCGGCGCGGTAGTGCCCTTGCCTTTGATCCCCTGGGGCAGCAACTCATTGCGTTCGGCGGCATCGGTACAGAAGCCATCTTGCAAGACACGTGGTTGTACGACATTGCTGCGAGAAGCTGGAGGCAGCTGCAGCACCCCGAAGGAGCACCCCTTCCAGGTAGGTGCCATGGAAGGGACACGGGAGCACGGCCCCATTGCCCACCTGCGCCTGGAATCTGGGGCGAGCCAAGGACTCCAATCCATGCAGTACTATGCAAAGTTTTCTTAGCAACAGCAGTTGCATAGAAAGTACCCAGTTGTACAGCATTCCCATGCTCTGCGGCCTTGGCCCCTGCGCCCAAGTTCTCCTTGTGTTAGGGCTTAGGGCCTGACCTCTGACGGCAAGCTCACCCCTCACCGCATGGCCTTGACCTGCCTGCTGCCCACCACTCTTTTGTCACCTGCAAGGCAGAGCCGTATGCTATGCGCTTGGGCTTGTGACTGCGCCCTTACTCCCTGCATCACAGAGGCCCGCCACACCTTCACGTACGGTCTGTACATCGCCAGTGTCAACGCAAACTCCAGCAACAGCAGCAGCAGCAACACCTCAGCGGGCTCGAATAAAGTCAGTTCAAGCGCAATCGCAAGGCGTTCCTACCTGATCGTGTCCACGGGCCAGGGCGCGGGCCGTGTCCTGTCTGACACGTGGGCGCTGGACGTGTCGGACGGCACGTGGCGGCGGCTGCCGGACAACGGAGACGCGCCGCAGCCACGGTACGGATCGGCAGGATTGTCTGATGCCAGTCGGCAGGCGTAATTTGGCATGGTCGGGGAGAGAGACACGAGTGGTGGACAATCCGTTGCGTGCTGCTTTGATGTTGCTGCGGCTCAGGAACTGGAGCTCGAGGTGCTTGGCTGCTTGCAACCCCCTGCTTCCATGGCTTGCAGGCCCACGCACAAGTCACACACTCACTCACACTCTCACCGCATTTTCAAAAGCTTTACCCTGGCAATGCCCGCCCTGCAACGCGTGCATGCAGGAGGCATCGCCGCTATGTCAACCTACACGCAAGACCCAGGCAGCGCCAACGGCACAACCACTTCCAACCGCTTTTGGCTCTCCCACGGCTTCGCCTCCACACGCTACTCCGACACGCGCTACTACGACCTGGTCTCGGAGCAGTGGGTGCTCGTACACGGCAACGTGAATCCGTACAACCCAGCCGCCCCGCACTCCCGATGCATCGTATCCTCGGCCGTTACCCCTGCAGAGGATCTTGTCATGTACGGCGGCTGCGCGCAGAACGGCGGTACGGGAGGGCCGTGCCCGGGTCGCGATGCATGGGTGTACGGCGGTGGGCGGGAGGGATACGGAAAATACGCAGCCTGGAAGGAGAAGAGCGCGTGCCCCAGTCCCCGGACGCGCGGCGGCATGGCGCCTCTAGCATCTCGGGAGGATACAAGTCGTGCACAGGGCAGCGGAGGTAGATACGTACTGCTGTACGGAGGGTACGAGGAGGACAAGCAGACAATCAGCGTTAGTCATGCGCCGGACGACCAGTTGCCCGTACTGGACCTCCGTACGGGGTTGTGGAGGATGCAGCGGGCGGCCGGGGACGTGCCGGTTTTCAGGTGCGTACGTGGGTTGGGAACACCCAGGCGAGCGCGGTTCTGGGTATGCGTCGTGACACACACGGCAGGGCACGCAATTCACAGGTGTAGGATGCTTGCACATTTCGTGAGCAAAGCCACACACGGAAGACGCTCACTTTGCACGCGTACAAGACATCTGGGTAGGTATGCGCATGCATGTGCCTCATCGCTCAGCTCACTGCCTATAGGCACATGCTGAAGCGCATGGGCAACCCCCAACTGCTGCAGGGGCTCCCCCGCTGTTGCCCACGACCCCGCCACGGGCCGCGTGTTCGTGTTCGGCGGGCAGCTGAGGGCCAGCGGCCAGCTCTCCAACGAGCTGTTTGTCCTTGAGGTGGGCGGCTGGCTGGGCTCGCCGAGCGGTGCAACACCACCAGTAGATAGCTCGTCACTATTAATACACACCCCTCCTTGTCGACGGTTGAAGTAGCTGCACCTCATAAGGACTTGTGCCTGCTGCCCCCTTGCACCTCAAGCGTTCTCCCGCTGCAATTTCGTTCCAAGGTAATCCCCAGCCCCAACTCCGCTGTCCGCTGCTCGGCAGGGTGATCCCGCAGACACGCCGGTCCACTCGCACAGCTGCGCCTCCTCCTTCCTGTACCCACACCTGCATGGCATTTTCATGGGCCTGGCGTGGGGCGTGCTGCTGCAGGTATGCGGGTCAGGAAGTGGGTGTGCCGCCATGGCCCCACACAGCTTTTGGAGTTACACCACACAGTGTACAGGCTGTACAGGCGTAGGTTGTCCGCAGTATTTTGTGTCCACTTTGCGTCCTTGCCACACACAGAATCTGCCTCCCAGCGTCGTCCAGTCGAGGGGCCGCTCGTTCCTGATGAAGGCCCATGCGGAGCCCTATGCCCAATCCAACAAGCCAACTGATTATCCTTAACCGTTGGCCCCTAGGCCGGCTGGTTCATAGCCCGCTACTTCAAGCGCCCCGGCTCCCCCACCTGGTTCCACCTGCACCGGGGGTGCCAGTTGGTGGGGCTGCTGCTGGCGGTGGTGGGGCTGGCGGTGGTGCTGGCAGGTGGGGTGCAACGTGCAAGCGGTGTCCCGTGCACGTGTGTGCGGTCCAGGATCCTAAAAGCTCTGCCTGAAAGCTAAAAGCCTTTCCGGCAAGGACGGGTGTGTCCCTGTACTGAGTGCAGTCCCTGCACAGGGCACTGGGAGTCCGTTGTGCTTGGCACAGCTTTCGAGACCACCCGCCCATACACACACGCCCCGACCTGCGGGCCAGGGCCTACTGGTCCGTGCCCCCATCCTGTACACTAAAGGCATACGTACACTGGCTTGCACCCACCCACTCAGCCGCCTGCCGCCGGTGTACTGTACGGTATGCCTGGCTGTCGACCATCCGCCCCCTTACGCTGCGAGTGCCAGGCGGCGTAAAGGGAAGCAACCTGGGCTTTTTTTGCACCATAACACAGTGTATCGGCCGCGGCCCGCCCCCCTGATCAGGCGGGGTCAAGGGCAGCAACCTGGGCTTCTCGCACGGCGTGATCGGTCTGCTGGCCACGAGCCTGGGCCTGCTGCAGCCCCTCAACGCCTTCTTCCGGCCGCACCCGGGAGAAAAGTACCGCACGCACTGGGAGTGGCTGCACGTGTCGTGCGGCAGGTGCGTTGGGTGCTGACCGGTCCCTCGGTGTGATCAGCTTTGTGCCGCCCGCCCCACAACCAGTACACGGTGCCTGTACAGGTGCACCTGGTCCGTTGCTTCTGACAGGGCTACCTAGGCTTACCTACCACATGGCGATTGGTGACCCTGAAGCCGCGGGGGATATATGCTGTGCCTTATTTGTTACCGGCAGTGTGCATCATGTCAGGTTTTATGCTCTGGGCTGGCCGTTAACGCCTTATACCTCCTCCCTTGCCATGCGCTTTACCACAGGGTGGCGGTCGTCCTGGGTGCGGCCAACGTGAGCCTGGGCACCTTCCTGATCCAGGGCCCGTACGCCGTGTGGATCACGTGGCACGTGCTGCTGGGTGTCTTCGTAGTTACTGTTGTGATCATGGAGGTCCGACACCAGAGGGCAATGAGGCAAAGCGAGAGAGTCAGGATGGCTGAGGCGGCGGAGGGTAGCAGTGAGCACGAGGCAAAGCAGGTTGAGGCGTCGTGGGCGCCGGGAGGCCAGGAGAAGGGAGGCTTTGAGGTGCACACCATGTGAGTTGCGGTGTTGAGGGGAAGGAGATTAGCGCATCACACACAAAGCGCTAACGTGAGCTAGAGTAAGGGACATGTATACGACGGCTGCAGATTGTTGCGCCCAGCCTGGCGGTGGACCGACGGGTGTCACCAAGGGGGGGGTAGGAAGTTCAGAAAATGACCCCATGCCTCAAATGTGTAGTACTTGT
>VFQN01003657.1_pt1 | contig 21572 bp, 17 predicted proteins | sample 3512371 | NCBI WGS metagenome assembly VFQN01 (sample SAMN10412370, study PRJNA504923) | tailings metagenome | isolation source: Replicate 2 from Balatoc abandoned mine | place: Philippines: Itogon, Benguet | collected 2017-08-28
AAAAGCTTTACCAAGAGTGTCTGACTCAAGGATGACTCGATCAGTAAATGAAATAATTGCACTATCCCATTCTTGTTTGTAGTCCCTGATGTATTCCTCATACCATGATCTCGTATGGCCCTTACTTTGCTCTTCTCCCAATTTTCGCTTCTTTTCCTGAGCCCGACGAATAGCTCCTGAACTTGATAACCTTTCGATGAGCTTGGCATCAAAATATTCTTCTAATCCTTTTTCATCTAACATGCTCGAATCAACAATATGCTCTCTTGGAATAGAGTCCAATGATTCATTCAGACCGAGAGATAAATTCAATGAATGAGCTCTCCCTCTCGACCAACCATCCATATTATAAAGATATTCATCCGACTTTTCAAGTCCACGCTTCTCAACAGCATTTTCAGGGAGAATCTCACCAACATAATCAGCAATAAAAGTACCAGGCGGAATGTCTGTTTGACAACGAACACCCCATCCTTTGTATGTATTTTCACATCGAAAAATTTCTAACTTCAACTGAGGTCCGTTACTGACCACTCGATTCTTGCAAATTCGTCGATCACAACGACATTTATAATTGCATTCGTAGACATAGCTAGTCTCTTCTCTTTCTCTCAGTAATCGACCTTCAAAAGAATAAACTGAACCTCCTGAAGCAATTGCACATTCACATTTGCTTGTATCTCTACAGCTACTTTCACAAGAGCAGTAAATGAGAGAGTTTGGATGATTTGTAAGAACTGCTCCATGGCTAACAACAGGTCTGGTGATGTATACAAAGTCAAGTGGTGCTTCTTCTTCGTCATACTCATTAATTACAGGGATTTCAAATTTCTCCCTTCCTCGAGTAACATCAATGCATTTAATTTGACTGAAGCTTCTTGTTGTTGAAACTTCTTTGTAACCAAGAGGATTTTCCGATCTCGTTGATGGCAAACATTGTGCTGGCAATATTTCAATATTATCCCAAGACTTTCTCTTGATTAAAGCCTTTAGTGGCTCAGGATAGCAAAGAAAGCAATGCCATAACTTTTGGCTGCTCTTTAATCTTTCTGCTTCCTCTAATCCAAAGTTATTCTGAATGCAGCGTTCACAGAATGACTTCGGGCAACTATCACAGAGAATTAAACCACCTTCACCTTGCCCACACCAACGGCAATAAATCTCATTTCCTGACATTTCATCAATAGAAAAATTCCCTAAATAATATCGTTGATTACACTCCTCACAAACAGGAACTGAAAGTAATTCATGGGAATGATATATCGATGTCCACTGAAGACAGGCAGAACAACGAATTTTTTTCGCTCTAAACATAATTTTCCTTGAAGCTCAGACAGCAATCTGATAGCAAGATGGACAGCTAGACAGTAATAAATACAGGAAGACAATGATCAATTCAATCGCTCATAATCCCTTTACTTAGTGGCGGCGTCCGTCTTGCCGGTAAGGCTCGGCCTGTGGCCGGAAGAGTAGAATACAATACAAGATCTAGAGATACATTGTTATGATTACCTGAGTAAGAAAAGACTTGTATCAAAAAATAAAAAATAAAAAATAATGGATAGAAGAAAAACGTAAGACTTTGTAATAGTAAATCAACTTATTTTTTCCAACTTTTGGGTGCTGCCAGTGTGGGAGTCAAGGTTGCACTAGGTGAATTAGAGTACTTGGTAGAATAGCTACGTGGTTCAACTCTTGTCGCAATTCTATTATTTCCACCACCTTTTCTTCCATCAGAAATCTGTATTGATCGTTCAGTCTCCATAGTTCGTAAGAATTGATGATTCTCCTTATCCGAAGCATTCCCTAAACCCATCATCCCTTCACTCGCCATATTCTTCGCAATTTCTGATTTTACCGTCGCCATTGTCTGCAAAGATGATGGAGTAGGAATTTTCGTCATGGTCATATCATCATTATAATATTTATAAAAGTTTTGTAAAGCTAATTGATAATTCTTCCCAAACACCTCCTTCTTACCCTTTCTACTATGACTCTGATGAAGTTCATTCACTCTATGATCATCATCTTTCATTCTCACGGTATCTCTTTTCTTCTTTCTCTCTTCCTCTCGTTCTTCACGTTCTAACACATCATCAATGGACATATTCTGAAGATCTTTTATCACAGGTGGTGATAAAGAAGTTATTAATCCTTTCGCTTGATGTTTATATAAAAATTGATAAAAATGTGTTAATCTTGTCTTTTCTTCTCTTAATTCATAGATAACCTTCGTTGCTTGTTGTATTTTCATTAAATATTCTGATTGTTCTTTCTTGATTATTTCATGATCTCTTTTTAATTCATTATAATCATGTATGATCGTGTGATAATCTTTCTGTTTTTCTAATAACTGTTGAGATTGTTTATCAATGATTTGTTTCATTTGTTGATATTCATAAGATATTTTCTTATGTCGTAATTGTAAATCAGTATATAACTTTTCATGTAAATGATGTTTTCTATCTTGTGATTTTAATGTTTCATATGATAGCTTCCAACTTTGTTTCTCGATTGCACATTGTTTATATTTCTGTATTAATGTATGATATCGTTTGAGTAATTGCTGATATTCATACGTTGTTACTGTCAGTTGAGAGGATGGATCGCCCCCATCAGACGATGGTTTGAGAATTCCTTCTTTCCCTCCTCTTCTTCCTTCTCCTTCTTCTTTTTTTCGAACTGATAGGACATCAGAAGCATGTTGAATCTGCTGGATATGCTTCTCTTCTCTTTCGATCTGTCTCATTTCATCCTCGTCTGACGTTGGTGCCACCTTTACTCTTCCTCTACCTCCTTGTCTTTGAGTACTGTTCCCCCCACTTTTACCAGGAGAATGTGTCGGAGGAACAACACCAGATGCTTCATATTGCAACTCTAACGTTAGATTACGATCAGATAATCTTTCATTTTCTTGTTTTAATCTTTGTAAATCTTTTTCATAAATTTGATAAATTTCTTGTATAGAATGTTCTTGTGTTAAAATACGTATCTGTTGTTGTAATGACAAGGTTTGAAGACGTTGATTTTCTTTTTCTATTTCAAATAATGTTGTTAATTCATAATTTTTCTCTTTCTCTTGTGTGACAGTATCTTGTGTATGTGCTAATTGTTGTTTCGTATCATAGAGTGCATCTAATAGACTCTCCTTAATGCGATTGAGCTTCTCAATCTCCTGTAAAGCCAATGGTAAAGTGGAGAAATGTTGGATCGAAGGAATGTTCTCATCATATTGAAGTCCTGATGATTGAAAGATCTCTGTCGTGGCATAAGTGGATTGTGATTGACTCACAGAGGAAGAAAGCGAACGTTGTGAAGGAAGTCGACGAGAGCGGGACTGAGGAAGATTTGCCTCAATCTCTCGTAATAATGATCGCTTATCAGCTTTCTCTTGATTCATTTCCAATGGATGTCCATCACCCACAGGTAGGGTAGAATCTTCTTCATTTTCATCATTATTCTCTGAAAATCGCAGTGATTTACTCTTACTTGAACGAATTCCTTCCGTTGAGGTGACAGAATTTGGAAGAAAAAGCATTTCATCAATCATTTCTTCTGATAAATCCGCATTTTCGCTTTCATTGTTGTTACTTTCCGCTTCAGCCTCAACGAAGACTTCACTCTCATCCTCTTCCTCCACACCAACATCTTCATGGGAATGATTCTTCGAGAAATATCGAGAAGTAGAGGATGAGTGAAACTGAGTTGAAGGTTCAGTGTTTCTCCCTTCATCATGATAAGTCGTCGTCATAATTGGAATAGCAGTCAAACCACCGATACCACTGAGAAGTTCCTCTTCCATCGCTGCATTCTTTTCAAATTGTCGCTCCATATCATCCTCTTCATCACCCTCCTCGTCACTCTCATCAATTTCTATATTTCTTCGCCACGGTTGCGTGTTTTCGAGTGAAGAGACTAAGGAAGGCATTCCTCCCTTCTTTTCTTCTATAAATGGATTCGGTTGAGCTATCGGCGCTTTCCAAGGCGGCCAGAATCCGCTTTCCTCTGGTTGCCTGTTTGACTGATCTGATTCGTATTCATGGTACATTCGATGGGTCTCTTCAATGACATCGACGTTATTCACAAATGACGAACGAGTCGTTGCCTTTATCAGATCATAATCAACATCAATCTTCGAAGCAGCATAAGGAACTGGATTCAAGACACCCGTAGAGTCTTGTATGTCTTGCATAACGGAATAAAACTCATCCATAATGTCTCGAACGGCGCTTTTATTGCCGCCAGAGTTATTACTTGTAGAAGACGAAGGCAGATTTGGCGTTTTGTGCGGTGGAGGAGAGTACGATGATCTCGCGGGGGAAGGTACAGGAAAAGGACTTGGGATCATGTTCGTATCCTTGTGCGAGGTCATTTTCTTCGTATGGAACTGTGCTTGAGCCGCAGCAGACTTTGGCAAGTCAATATAATGATCGTTTAGAATCTGATCAAAGTTAATATCGCCATAGTCAGTTGCCTGGCTTGTTTCTCCTGGACTAGGATATCCAGAAATGTGATTTTTATTCATCCTTTTAGGAGTAGCAGTGTACTCAGCCGGAAGACTATGACTCGTGGTGAGTATTTGGAGAGATTTATATGAAACATCCTAGAAAATCATGAAGGGAAAGCATCAAATGAAGCAAAACGAAAGAGGTAGAAGTAGATTACCTCGATGTGATACAAAGGAATTTTAATCTTTTGATAAACAATATCACTTCCATGATATAAGAATTTTTTATTTTCATTAAAACCAGAAATTTTTGAAGAATCTTGTAAAAAATAAAGCAGGAATGACTTCACATTACCTTGTATAATCGGTGCAAGTAATGTCATGAGAGTATTCCGATGATGATAAGATTGATTGGTTGTTGTATCTTTCAGCTTGATTATACCTTCTTTTACACTCACAGGAGGGTATGATGATACCTGGGCGATAGAAGGTTGATTTAACTTCGCCATATCTTCTAATAATTGAAGTATAGCAGTAAGATGAAGATTTCTTTCTCGAACAATAACTTTCTCTGATGTTGATAAAGATTGATAATATTTCTTTTCAATATTTGTAAATCCAATTAAATCAATCAAATAAAAGCATGATAATATTCCAGTATCACTTTCTTGATAGACAGGAGAGGAGGAGGTGGAATGGCTTGACGAAGTTCGTGGTTGTTTATGAAGAAGAATACGAACAAAACAATGTGCTTTCTCTGACTCTTTTATTGGATCCTTTTCTGAATCTTTACAATACGATAGGCAACCTTTACATCGCAATCTTGCTTCATGCAGTAGGTGTAAGCTTGTTTCATAGGTTGGACAGAGAATACTGCTAAAGTCTAGAGCTTTGCCCTTGTGAGATTCACTTGAAGAATGAGGGACCATAAGATCAATTAGTTGATCTTTTTGTACAACCCAACATGATAAAGCTATTTGACAATAAAAGTCACGGTCATGTGTTTTCTGGTAGTGGAAAAGAGACTTCATCACTATCTCGTAAAGCGATGTCGGTATCGCATCGATTTTATACAGAGAATGCCCGGAGTGCCCAAAGAGAGACTTTGTTTTATATCTATTTCTCATGCCTAGTCCAAGTAAACAGGTGTTGTATCCATCTGTCATCCAATGACAGATGTTTTCACTGAGGGACTGTCCGAGATCTGTTTGAGAAAGTTCTTCGTCTTCGTCTGCTGAAAGAGATGTACATCCATTCACCGGGTAGTGATGAATATTGTCTATTTTAGCAGAATCTGGAGGGAGACTAATGTCTCTAAGGCCAATTGTTTGATCATAAGTCCATAAAGTTTGTCTCTCGTTCCCTTGATTCGGTAAGATCACACCATAGACATCAACAGTCGACAACTTCGTCTTCCCACCACCTAAAGCCTGTAATTCCTCTTGTAAACGTAACGTTTCTTCATCAATACCAGCATAGACAAATGAAGGAGGTTGGTTCATCTCCTTTAATCAACTCAAACACAAACAAATAACGTTTTCAAAAAAAATTCAATTTTTTCCAGGAAAAAGCAAGGAAAAAGGACTATTTCAATATTTTGCGTCGCTAGGTAGTAGTATTGTGTTGGAATGTCATCTAGAAAGCCTTTGAATCAACTGAAAAAGCTCTATAATCTTCGCAATCCAAAAGGTATTGCAGATGGATTCTTGAAGGCAGGAGAGAATATTGCTGTAGGTAAGGAAAAACTTTGCTGTTTTGTTTCTTTCTTAGTGCTTATCTTTGATGTTAGGTGCGATTAGTGGAGCGGCTGCTGCTGTTTCTACTCCTCTCGCCAAGGCTTATGAGGGATATAAGAAAGGAGGAGCTTTTGGAGCAGTAACGGGCTTTGGTGTGGGGCTAGGTGCGGGAGTTGTTCTCGGCTCTGCCTTTGCAGTCGGAGGAGCAATGACAGGTGTCTATCAACTAGGAAGAGGTGTAATCAACGCTCGTAATAGTATTTCATCGTCTCAAAACTATTGGGATGACGAAAATCGACAATGGATTGCTTATAATCTTCCTAAAGATGCTGAAAGATTTCTAAATATGTCAGATGAAGAATATTTGAAAATATTCGGAAATCAGAGAATTCTCAACGATGATGATGAAGAAGAAGATGGTAATAACACTTCTACAAAGTCAAAATCATCACAATATCAAAGTACATCCGTGAAAGATATGAGTTATTACAATGTATTAGGTGTTTCTCCGACCTCTACCACAGCAGAGATTAAACGAGCATTCTATATGAAGGCAAAACAAAGTCATCCTGATCACAATCCAAACGATCCAACTGCACAAGAAAGATTTCAAACAATCAGTGAAGCATATCAAGTCTTATCTGATCCATCATTACGAAAGAAATATGATCTCGAAGGTAAAGGAAGTCTTAGCCAACAAGTAACAACAATAGATCCACGTGTTCTCTATGCGATGACCTTTGGTTCTGAAAAATTTGAATTATATATAGGTAAATTAAATGTTGTCATCCAATCAGAGTTATCCGAACAATATAAAACATTAGAACAAGACAATCCAATACATTTTAAGATCATTTATAAATTACATCAAAAGAAAAGAGAATTATCTTGTGCAATCTCATTAACAACCCTATTACAACAATATATTGATTCTGAGGAATCTTTTACTAGAAAGATTAAGAAAGAATTAAATGAATTAACTGCAAGTCCTTTAGGTACTGTGTTAACAAGAACGATTGGTGAATCTTATCTAGAAGCTGCAAATGCTGCCATGAATTCAACACATTCTCTAGCGATAGGACTTCAACAGACGAAGAGAATGATGTCACAAGGATTAAATCTCACTTCATCTGGTATGAAGGCATCATATCTTCAAGCACAACTAACGAGTATTGAGAGAGAAGCTGTGCAACGATCCATCGCAGAGGAAGAGGAAAGAAGAAAGAAAACACCACCGAAGGTCTATTCCACACCTCCTCCTAGATCAGGGACAGGTCGTAATAATAAAAGAAGAGGAACGACAACTGATCGAAGGAAGAAAGAAGAAGATGATGATGAAAGAATTCAAATTGAAGTAACATTTACATCAGAAGAAATTCAACAAATAAAACAATTAGAAGAAGAATTAAAAGAACATATGATCTCTTTCATGTAAGAACTCCTTCTTCTCTTCTCTTCTTTCATCTCATGTTACTTACCACTGTCTTCTATATATGTATATATATATATAGGTGGTCAGTGTCAGAGATGGATATTCGTTCAACATTAAAGAAAGTCTGTGAGAAGGTTTTATCTGATCAATCCATTGATGAAAAGAATCAATTAAAACGACTTGAAGGATTAAAGAAATTAGGAGAATCTTTTATTCATGCTGCTAATATGAGAAAAGAAGTTGATAATGGTGAAGAATGGAAAAATTTATTTCGACAAGAGATGAAACCTCGTCATCATTAACATTATTATACACATCACCGCCACCTCCCCTTCCCCCCTCCCCCTCTCGTCGGGTTCCTGGTCTTCCTTTCTTATAAATTGAATTCGTTTGTGCATGGAAAGTTATCTGTTAAATTAAAATATACATTTTTCTTTTCTTTTGATAAAGTATTTTGTTCTATTATCATCACAACATTTCTGTCTATGTTCTCCGTTAAATCAAATCCTTTCTTATTATATGAAATAAAGTTTAGAGTAATCAATATCATGGAAAGAACACAAATCCTTATCTAATTTGAAGACAAAAAGCACAAATCTTTCTTTTCCTCCTATCTTCCCTCAGTGCAAAACAATGACGACAACGACGAACAAAAAACAATTCATAAAAATACAAAGAAAAAACACAAAACAAAACATTGCCCATTGATCTCCACTCTATTCCTATATCACTTCAATAACTTTTTATTATTTTAAAACTTATTTTCTTTTTTCTTTTATTATTCATCCCACATATAACTCGCTGTATAGGCAAAGACCCAATTCTTATTATCAGCATCCTGTGGACATAGATGATGCATAATAACTCTTTTATTTGGTAAAATTATATCTTTATGAATTAAATTACCACGATGTGATGATAAATTTTCAGATTCTGAACAATCAATTAACATAACTAATGGTAAATGATGTTTATTTTCAATTAATATTGAGATACCGTTAAATCCGGAGTAATATTTATATAAGCGTATTTTCCCTTCCTCGTAGGACGTCATTTCACCCTTCTGTACAATAACTAATTCTTGTGCATCCATATAAGCATTTTCATCATAAGGGACTATATCTAATGAAAATTCTGATATAGAATGTACTGATAATACACATGAACGACATGATCTTAATTGTAAATAATCATCATATCCTAATAATTTAAATTCATTCCATAATTTTTCTTCATCACCATTAGTTTTATTAAAAATATATAATTGTGCACGTAAAAATCCAGCTAATGATAAACCAGGACTATCACGATTTTCAAAATTATGTAATAACCATTGATATGCAATTGGTTCAATTGAAGAACCTTCAGTACGTAACATATATTGATCAATTTCATCTTTATTTAAATAACCATCATTATCAATATCCATACGAGTAAATAACTCAGTATAAACACGATATACATCATCAGTAAAGTCATATTTACCACCACCAGAAGAAGATGCATTATTTCCTGGTTTCGTTAATGGTAAACGTGCAGTAGTTGTGGTAGTATTGCCTGTTGTTGGATGTTTTTTGTCACCTTTTATAGCTGCTGCGGAAGTTGCTGGTGGTAATAAACCATAACTTTCCATATATTGACGTAATTTACAACCAGATGTTGTAGGAATAATTAAATATTTCCCTGGTTCTAATTCAATATCATCTGTCTGTTGTTGACGATCCGCTGAATTACCAGTACCAGTAACCAGTTGGAAAGTGCCATAGATTGGATCCGTTTTTAATATAGTAACACCAATATCAATATATGGTTGTGAATCTTGACAACGTTTATCTTGTTGATGAATTGATACAATAATGGTTGATCTTTCATGTAATGTTAATAAAAACATTGAACATAAGATACGAAATTCATCAATAATCATATTTTCATCATTAGGTAATGAATCTAATTGATCAGCAGTAATACGATCAAAATCAAAAGAAAATTTTTTACGTAATTCTTTCCATGGTTTTTTATGTAAACCAGGATAACGTAATAAACAGATATTAATGGAGGAAAAATGTTTGATTACATCTTCAAAGGACATCCAAAAGATACCATCATCAGCACGTGTTAATGGTTCAATTTCATTTTGCATTTCTTCTGTCCATAATGGTGAGGAATCTGACCAATCACCATTCCATTCAATTGATCCCCACGGATTTCTATGTGAAAAGATACGATAAAAAAAGGGAAAGAGAGGAGGTGATAAGGAGATAAACAATAGTTTATAGTATTTTCTTACCTTATTTTCAATAGTTTATCACCTTTTGATGTTAATTTAGCAGAGATAATTGTATAAGAATGTCCTGCAATTAATCCCATTGAATTCTTTTGTCTTTTACCTGTAATATTAATTTCATCTTCACCTGGTGTTGATGCTGACATTAAATAATTTTCTAAATCATATCTTAATAATTCTGACCATAATTCACCATTATCTATCTTTACTTTCATTAATGGATCATCTAAACGGAATGATTTACATGGTGCACCAGTTAAATCAACCATTGCTTCATAAGCCCATCCTGAACGGATTGCATCATAACTACCATGAAGTTTTGCGTATGCTTTCTCAACTAATAATACCCATAATTCATTACCATTACTACGAGAGAAGATTGGACCTGATGCAGGGAAACAAGGGAAATAATCATCCACACGAACGGTTACCCATAGACCATTCTTACAAAAACGAATATTATAAACACCCGAACGTTGATATTCTTTTGATTCTGTTGTAAATAATGCTTCTACTAATACTGGAAATTCAGCAAGGGCAGAAAGTGCTGATAAGAACCAACAATCACCTAATTGTCCTTGACGGATATCTCCTGGTTGAATACCATGATCAAAGACTTTAATATCACCATTCATAAATTCATGTGGTCTACGCCATTCAATATTACGGTAAACACTTAATACTGCATTGGAAGGACCAGCATTCTTCTTTGAACGTCTTGGTGATCCCGGACGACTGCCTTTATTATTCCTCGGTGAAGAAGGTCTAGAAGTTGAATTCGCCTTAGTTTCAACTTGTGCATCATCAGCAGTAGCCGATGATTCAGGTTTATTACTCGTTGAGTGTAAAGAACTTTCATTCGGTAAAAAATCACGATCTATAAAAGATTTACCATAGTTATTACAAATTTCTATGACTAATTGATTATTAGGATCTTCACGTGATGATGGGAATTTTAATTTTTTTGTTTCATTAATTAATTTATTCATTTCAGCATGATGTGTTCGAAGATAACGATCTACTTCACCTTGATCAGGATCTTCCATTGCCCAGGAACAACCTAAACGTAAAGATGCACGACGATCCATATCAATAATCATCACTTTACCAAGTTCTACACGACCAAATGGACGAATTTTGGCAGTTAAACGCATTTCTGCTGATGTTGTTGTTCCTGCTGATTCATCATTCTTAATCACACGGAAATTTTCTGAACCTTCAAAATTTAATGTAAAAGTTACAGTAGAAAGTGTTGCACATTCAACTTCATAAGATAAAGTTAAAGGATCTTCATAACGGGTAGTAAACAGATAAAGAACATCTGATAACACTGTCTTGCTTCGATTGGAATTAGAAGCCATTCTTTCTGATGGCTGTTCTTTTTTATTTCTCTTGAAATTGAATCAATAATGGAGTAATCAATTGAATAGGTAACAACGGTTTTAAAAGGATTGCTTGTGTTATTTGTGATGGAAAGTGATAGATTTGTTATGTTATATAAATGATGGGCGAAAGTTCTTTTTAACGGATTTATTAGATCTTCTCTTTAATTTACAGTACTAACGTCATCTTTTGCAAGAAACACCTGTCTATTATTGAATTTGGATTTCCTTCAAACATTTGGCATCGATAGAATTAAGAAATTTGTGAAGGAATAAGGATATAAAAACAAAAAAAGACTTGAAATAGTTCAACTGAATTTTTTAAATTATAAATTTCTCACGACATTTCCCGAAGTGAATGATTATACAGGAGGAGTATAGACAAAGAAACCAACTTTTCTCTTCCTCCAATCATTACTTTGTGATGAAGCTTTATTTGATCGAATTGCCGGATTATTTAATCTTGAAACGGATGGAATAGGAGTTTCCAATAATCCTTGTAACTCTTTTCTTAATGCTTGTAATTCTTTCTTTTGTTTATTATGTTTTGCACCTTCTACCACCATTTTCCCTCCTTTCTCCTTCTTACCCTTTCCTTTCTCTTGTTGGTTTGTCTCGGAAGTAGTTTCTTTATTATTATTCTTGGATGATTTACGATCTTCTTCATACATATCATCTAATAGATAATCATCAATTGGTAAATCAGTTTTCTCTGCTTGATCTTCTAACCAATGTTTTTCTTTTAATTCATGGGATAACACAAAACTTAAGGTAAAAATCTAATGAAAACAACAATGAAATAAGGAAAACCTAAACAAATCATCATCACACTTACCTTCTTAGCTAATTGAACTCGATCACGAAGATATGGTAAAACGTTTGGTTCCACTTTATAATTTTGAATAATGCTACTCGCACCAGTACTGTTATTGCTATGACTACCTTTCGCATTTAATGCTTTCTTCTTCCCTGTAACATATTCTGTAATCAATTGATGGAATTCAAACTCATCTGGTGTGACAAACGAGATCGTTTTGCCACTTTGATTCGCTCTTGCTGTACGACCAGAACGATGAACATATACCTGTGGTGTACGTGCAATGTCATAATGAATAACCGATGATATCTTTGGTATATCTAAACCACGTGCAGCAATATCTGTAGCAACTAATATACCACGTGGTGAGGATTGAAATGTTTCTAATGCTTTTAATCTTTGTCTTTGTGGTAAATCACCATGAATCGTACGACAATGGAATTGTAATGCACGTAATAAACCATCTAAACGACGTGCGGTTTTAATACTATTCACAAAGATCAACGTTCTTCCTTCATTCTATTAAAACAGTTGTCAATGACTATAACCAGAGAGGAAAAGGTAATAAATCACTTACATTGAGAAGGTAATAATAGGTATAAATATCTTTATCTTCCGTCGGGATACGTAATTCATATTGTGCAAGAAACTTTGGAAGTGCAACCATTGTCTTCGCAGCTGATGTCATACTTTGATGACCAACACTGCCACCATCGTTAGCAAAGTCTCCAACAAGACTGCCACTCTCTGCCACCTCACCAGACATCGTTAGCAAAGTCTCCAACAACACTGCCACTCTCTGCGACCTCACCAGAGGTTGTATGAGTGACGTCAACGACACGAATAACAGGTTGAATGGCAACCACTGATAACAGCCTAGAAGAGAACGAACAGACGAGAAAAGATTAACAAAAGAAGAAGAGAAAAAAAAAATCTTTTGAGAGTTTCTTACTCTTTAATAGCAATAGGTAAAGAACAATCATTTGCTAATCCTTTTACAGTTCCTTTTAATTTCATTTTCTTTGATTGTTTTGCATTTAAAAAGGATTTTTGTAATACTTTTTGATTTTTCGCTGTTTCTAATCCAGTGGCAGTAAATAATAATGTCTGACGTTGTAATGCGAAAGAAATGAAAGATTCATCCTTCTCTTCTTCTTCTCCTCCTTCTATTTGAGGATTTTCATCTGATTGATGAGAATTCTTGAGTTTATAGGTATGTGGTTCTAATTCATCTTCTTCCACAGCTTCTAAACCAAAGTCATGATCACCGTCATTGTCATCATCATTCTCTTCAACATCTACTTCTTCTTTTTCTACTTCTCCATCATCTTCCATTTCGTTTTCGTCATTATCTAATGGCTGGAAATCATCATCTTCCATAATCATCGGGTCTTCTTCTCCCTCTTCTGCATGGTTTCCTTCTTCTTCGACTTTCTCTGACGTACCTTCACGTCTCTTTTTCATAACATCACGAACACTTTCACCACGACGAACAATTTCATCATGATCACTAAATCGACTAAAAATACGATACAACTATTCGAACATCACAAGAGAAACCAATGAAAATAAGAGAAGTGAAGGAGGAGCATATAACATACCTCAGAGAAATGTCCTTCTTCCATCATACGATCAGCTTCATCAATAACTAAATATTTAATTTGTGATAAATCTTCAAATGCTTCAATAAAAGTATCTTGAAAAATTTCATTTAATCGACCAGGCGTTGCAATGACAATATGTAATGGATGCTTAGATGTCGATAATAAACGACGTTGTTTCTCTTCTGATAAGCCACCAACAACATTTACTGAATTAATTCTCAGGAAAGAGTATTGTTGCTGTAACGCTTTGGTAATATCTTTAATTACGGATGATATTTGCATGGACAATTCACGTGTTGGTGATAATATTAATGCTATTGGTGTTTTGCATGATTTACAGTAATTCCATGTGGTTAAAATTGTATTAATGATTGGGAGTACAAAGGCCTAACTCAGGAAAGGGGAAAATATGAGTCAGTGAGTCTGAAGGATGGTGAAAGGAGATAGAGGAGTGACTTACCAGAGTTTTACCACTACCAGTTTCAGCAATACCAACAACATCTGAAACTTCATTTGAAGATAAAACCATTGGTACTGATGATGCTTGAATTGGGGTAGGATGTTGAAAGTCAAGAGAAATTAATGCTTTTTGTAAAAGTGAACAAAGAGTGACATTATCCCAAGTGCTTTGAGGAGCTACAAGTTCTTCAATCTCCTCAATAGATTGTGGTAACTTCTTATTCGTTTTTTGATCGTTGTTCTTTTGAACAACAATAGTAGTAGTTTCTTTTTTCTCAGATTTCTTCTTTTTCTTCTTCTTTTGCTTTTCCTCTGCTTGTTTCTCTTCGGATTCAGAGATGGTTTCTTCCTCTTCAATTTTCCTTTTTCTGGAAGTTTTTTCAGCTTTGGATGACTCCTCTGTCTTTTTCTCATGTGATTTATCACTAGAAGTCTTCTTCTTATTCTTCAACTCCAGGTAACTGTTTCCATCAATCTCTTCCAAGCCAAAAAACATACTTTCATCAAAGCTACCTAAGTCCATGGCAGACACATCAACAGGCTTCCAGGGAAGAGAATCCCATTTATCCATTGCATAACCACCAGATCCAGGCACTGAATCAGATTGACGTAACTTGTTTCTCATCTTTTACTGCTTTTCCCTATGATTGGTTCTTATCTCTACTTTATTCAATCCCTTCGATACAAAAGATCATGTACTCTCGATAACAGAGAAAGTTCTTTTGGTCTGGACATGCCAGATTGGGCAAGGGCATAGAGATGTTTCCAGAAGTCAAAAATCTCTACTTTTCCAATAATCGAGTTTAATCGTCAGTTTTTTCACACACACAGAGTTATCGGATCAATTAGCACAGATAGTCAAAGACCTTCTCCCTCTTACACAAGCACGACAAAGTCATTTTAGAGCACTTATCAAAGTCTTTTTCTTGATTTCCTTTTCATTGGATTTGGTCAGATTTGATTGATTTGATTTTGAATACCGATTAAAAAGTTTTGTGTTAGATTTTTTTTTTATCGATTCATCTTATTTTCTTGTGTTTTGTTTTTCTTGCAATTTTTCATTTGAGTTGAGATTTTATTGTTTGTAATTCTTTGTATTATTTTTTTTTTGCCAATTAGAAAAGATTAACAATTAATATGGTGAAAAAAGTTGGAAAGTATGAATTAGGTCGATCATTGGGTGAAGGAACCTTCGGCAAGTAAGTGAAAAAAGAACCCCAACCATCCTCCTCCCACGCATCTCACCATAATTCCACCCTCTTTTTGTCTTTTTCTTCTTTCTTCTTTCTTATTTTCTATAGAGTAAAATATGCTGTTGATACAGAAACCAATGAAGCAGTAGCCATTAAAATATTAGATAAAGAGAAAATACAAAAGCAAAATATGGGAAATCAAATTAAAAAAGAAATTTCTATTATGAAAATGGTGAAACATAAAAATATTGTTGGTATGATTGAAGTATTAGCTAGTAAAACAAAGATTTTTATTGTTTTAGAATTAGTTACAGGTGGTGAATTATTTGATAAAATTGTTCAAGTTGGTAAATTAAGTGAAGATCAAGCAAGATTTTATTTTCAACAATTAATTGATGGTGTAGAATATTGTCATAAATTAGGTATTTGTCATCGTGATTTAAAACCCGAGGTAAGTATCTTCGCCTTTTTCAACACTCTTTCCCCACTCATTTTAACCCTTTCTTCCTCTCTTTCCCTCTCTTTCGCTTCCTTTTTCTCCATAGAATCTATTACTAGACGAACATGGCAACCTGAAAATCAGTGATTTTGGTTTATCATCACTCTACGTTGGTGATGCTGATGGTGAAGGAACAAGTCGAACAGAATTACTTCATACAACATGTGGTACACCAAATTATGTTGCACCAGAAGTATTATCCGATCAAGGTTATGATGGTAAAAAAGCTGATGTATGGTCATGTGGTGTCATTCTTTACGTCCTTCTTGCTGGTTTTCTACCATTTGATGAAAGTACAATCGTTGCATTATTTGCTAAGATACAAAATGCTGATTTTACTTATCCATCATGGTTTACACCTGAAGTGCGTTCATTATTAGATCAAATGTTAGTAGCTGATCCTAAAAATCGTATTAGTATTGCTAATTTAAAGAATCATGCATGGTATCAAGGTGGTGTTGATCATAATAATCATCATTCTTCACCAGCTGGTATTCCTGCAACCCCTACAGAAGCACAATTAGAAGCTGCTGTACAACCAGTACAGAAAGGTGGACAAGGGAATGAATTAAATAATAATGGTGAAGATGTTTTTAAAGATGATGAATTTGAAGATTTTGATACAAACACATCTACTGGTCCTGTTAAATTAAATGCATTTGATGTTGTTAGTCATTGTGGTGGTTTTATGATTGATAAAATGTTTAGTCCAGAAATTTTTTATAAAGTACCAACAGATGATGTATCCTCACCAGCAAAATCTTATTCAAATCTTGGTGGTTCGATTTTATTTGGTTCGACTGGTTCAAAATCAAAATCATATCAATTTACTGCATCAAATACTTCTGCTATTGATTTATCCCGTGAAGTATGTAATGCATTAGAAGCAATTCTTTTTACTATTGAAGGTAATAAAGAACGTTCAATTCAAAGTGGTATTATTAAAGCAAATCGTGTTACTGCTAAAGGTATGGTTGGTATTACGATTCAAGTTTTCATATTATCACCAACATTAAGTTTATTAACAATACGTAAAGGTAAAGGTGATTTATTAGAATGGAATAATGCGTATAGTGAATTAGTTGAAAAACGTATTGCACATTTAATTAATAAAGCGAAATCACCTGATGCTGATGTAAAAGAATATTATTAAAAATTGATGTCAAATCTGAGAAATTAAAGAGGGAAGGAGAGATCTAGCAGTAGAGAAGTGTGTATTTGTGTCTATTTGTGTGATTGTGTAAGTTTGTGATGGGTGAAATCAGGGTAATTCGCTTTGATTGCGTCTCAGCAGAACGAGCTATTCCTTTTTAGTTTGTCACATTTCTTCTTCGTCTTTTCTTGCCTACTTCTATTTTGAAGAAAGTCTTAATAACTCTTCTTCCTTCTCCTTTTCTTTCATTCATTTTCATATCCTTTTACCAATATCCATTAAACTCTTTAGCTTCTCTTCCATTCTATCAAAAACAAAGAAAGAATATTTAGACAATTCTTCTTAAAACAACGAATAATCATAAATAAGTAAGCGAATCAGAATAAAATCTAAATTTCGAGTGAATATACATCTCTTCTTAACATAGCGGACTGCCGCTACAACCCGAAAATTGGGGTTTATTTGATGAAATTAATTATTTTTCCAGAAATCGACTTTTTATGAATCGATCGCCTTCGCGCGGATATCGCAGACTGAGGGTAACTTCTGATTGATCTGATTGAACGAAGATCAAAATCTATTTATGATATACATAATGTAAGGCAAAAAACTCGACTTTTTATGAATCAAGCAGATTGAGTGTAACTTCTGATCTGATTGAACGAAACAAGAAGATCAAAATCTATTATGATATACATAATGTAAGGCAACAAGTTCTCCAGAATACCCTCTCACATGTCTCCTCGCCTGTAGTCCTGTGGTTCTGGAAGACTTTTCATTCGAAAATGTAAAAACATTTTCGTCTAAATATGCGCGACACTTTAGCAAAAAGATTTCTGAAGAGAAAGATATAAATAGATATCATGTTCATGATCATCGCAGGATTGATACACTTCGTGGTGAATATTGTATTGATCTTCCTTCTATTCATTATTGGTATTTGGTTGTATCAATTTTTTCATTTTAGATCAAAGGAGATTCAACATTCTTTAGTGAAAACAGCAAAAGGTTATCCGATTATTGGGAATTTACTTGATTTTCAGAGAAATGTTGTCTATGAGACTCTTTTAAACTATCCGAAAGTGTATGGACCATTTGTTCAATGTAGTATTGTGAATGTTCATGGTTTATTAGTGACGGATCTATCGATAGCAAAAGAATTACTCGCTAAACGACCTAAGAAGTTTTCACGTCCAAGTGCATTAGATTATGCGAATGAACTTCTTGGTTTAGATGTTGCTTTATTTAATGCTAATGGATTATTATGGGGTCGTACACGTAAAGCAACCGCTCCTTCTTTCTCTCTATTAAATATTACTTCAAAGTTTCAGAAGATTAACGAAGAGATGTTAAGTTGGATTGAACGTCTACAAATGCAAATTCAATCACAAAAGAAGAAAGGTATTAGTGTTGATATGAGATATGAAGCATTTACGTTAACCATTCGTACACTTACTGCTGTGGCATTTGGTTTAGATACTGATAGTAGTGATGCTTCCTCTTCTTCTTCCTCCTCTTCTTCTTGTAATAAAAATACAACTAATAGTCACTTAAGTGATTATTTCTTTTCTATTACCTTTAAAGAAGATGTTGAGAAGATTTTTGGTTTACAAAGAGAATCTGCTTTGTTTGGTTTACCTCGTTTCTTATGGAAATATTCACGTTATTATAAGTATGAAGTTGCTGCAAGAGAAGCAAATCAACGATTTACAGATGCTTGTAAACGTGTTATTGAACATAAACGTCAGTTTTGGCGTGGTCAAGGAGGATTAAATCCATCATCAGAGGGTCGAGAGAAGAATCGTCCAACATCTATGCTTGATTCATTACTCGCACAAGAGGTTACGAACACTGATTCTTCCAAGTTTATGAATGACGAAGAATTGATTTCTAATGTGAAGATTGTCTACATTGCCGGAACTGATACTACAGCGGTGACGATTACATGGCTGGTTTATTACAGTGCTTTATATCCTAAATACCTTCAAAAGATTCGTGAAGAAACCAAACGAGTTCTCTTCTCCTCTGTCTCTAATGATTCTAACCAAACCTTCCAAGAAGTATTGTCGAATATGAAGCAAATTCTTTCTGATTTAAGTCATACAAGTTTGAAAGAGTTAACTTATACGACTGCAATGATTAAGGAATCGCTTCGTTTAGGTGCACCAGTACCAACCATCGCTTTAGAAGTTGCTGCACCAGATGATCCGACCGAAGCGACCAACCCTGTGACTTTATCTAACGGTATCACTGTATCGCCAGGTGTGACATTGTTAGTCAATGTCGATGGACTTCACCGCATTGAGGAAGTATTCGAGGATCCTTTAACCTTCCAACCATCTCGTTGGTTAAAGAAAGAAGCTGAATTAGATGGAGACTATCTTCAACGATTAGAAAAGATGGAAGCTCATTTAATGCCATTTGGTTCAGGTCCTAGAATCTGTCCTGGTATGAATCTTGCAAACTTTGAAGCAATCTTAGCCATTGCATATCTCTCATACTTCTATGATATGAATATTGATTGTCCTGTACAAGAGATTCTTCGAGTTCCTAACTTTGTTGCTACAGCAAATAAAATGCCAATCAATCTGACACCCAGATTCCTGCTCTGATGAGGTGTTATTCTTCCTGTAGAGGGCGTTGTCCCTCTTTTTCAGATTTTTCTTTTTTTTGTCAATTTCTGATGATTCAAATTTTCTTTTCAGACTTTCATTATGATATAGGTAGATTCTTTGAGCTTAGATTATATTATATTATATTCGTTGGTAGGTAGATTTTTGAATTTCTTTACAAGGTATCATCAGCTTATCATCTATGCATCATAGTTATATTATAGGTTTGTAGTAGTAATGGTGTTGTTTCTCTGAACTGTTTTTAAGTAGTATCGATAGACTATATAGGTAGGTAAGAGATAGAAGATAGATATGAGTTATGAATAGAGTATAGTTACCATAGTTTTATAGTGGATTCACTGAATGATCATCAATGATGAAAGAAAGAAAGAGTTTTCCTTCCTATAATAATGATAACGATTCACCTGATCATTCATGTGGGAAGAGAAGAGGATTCATTCATCTTAACTTATGAAAACAAAAACAAACACAAACCAACGAACAAAAAGAAAAGAAAAGAAACAAAAAGAGGTTGTTGATAAGGAAAAATAAAAGAAAGATGAAAGCAAGCAAAGACAAAAACAATACTAGATAATGTCTCTCTGTCTATGTCGATGTGGGGAGGGTAGGATAAAAGAATGAAGGGACAAACGAGAAAGAGAAAAGAGAAAATAAAAGAAAATATAATAAAAATATCACATACTTCAAGAAGGAATTTTGACAATACACACCTACAGTGGAGAAAGCATATTAGAGTATATAGTAAGAGAACTACATACAACAACAAGCTAAACAACAAATACCACAATCAAGACACCAACAACAATCGATCCAACAGCCACAACAATAGCATTGGTTTTTACGAGGAGGAGGAGGAGGAGGGTTTGTCACTGGTGTCGCAACAGCAGGCGCGTAATACACCATTGATGGAGGGTTTCCAGTATTATTGACTGGTTGAGGGTATGATTGATCTGGGTAGTGCACAAGTTCAACTCCAGGTTGTCCTGGTTGCGGGTTAGTATAGATCACAGGTTGAGGCATCCCGACCACTGTGATGGGTATCTCATGAGTGGTGCTGATGTAATCCATTCTCTGAGAGACAGTAATCTGAAATCGATCAATTTCCATCAGATTTCCATGAATTCGATCCTGTATAGTAGGATAATAAAGATAATTGAAGGTATAAAAAGGATAAATCTGATTTAATTCATCCGTTAATTGCATAAGATGAGCATGTATCTCATTGGTAATAGCAGAACTATCACAGTCAGGGATAGTAGCAAATCTCTCTCGTAACCATAGTTTTTGAGAGTTTGGATCATTTCGATTGATTCTTAGTTGAGGAGTTGTGGTGGTAGTGGGAGGAGAGGAAGAAAACATCGCTCTCATGCCATCTTTTGCCATCTTATGATTCATCCGAGTGAAGGCAGACATATGAGGATCTTGTAAAATCAGATCAAGAACATGATCTCTTTTCTTATTTTCTGAAATACATAAGGTATTTAGTCGGTAAATCACCTTTGTTCCCCAATCTTGATAGGAGATACCTTGAGGAGCAGTGGCTGTCTGGAAGACAGTATGTGATTCATGTTGAGGTGAATTATAATTAATTTTCTCTAAAATCTTAGGATTATTAATTACTGCTTGAAAATCAATGACATAATTTGATCTTCTTTGTATTCCAAAGGTTATAAGAGTTGGTGTTGAGAGAAGAGGAATATTATTATTATTTCCTATTGTTGGAATTGGTTGATACATTTTTTGTTGTTATTGAAACTTCTCTTGTGTGTCTTTCTTGATATTACTCTTCATTAAAGGAGTGAAATTTTGCAATTAAAATATGAATAGCTTGACAAACAGAGGGCTTCTCACCTACTATTATAATCTTCTCCACTAAAGTGAGATTGAGATGTTATGTTACCGGTATCTCATATCGGTATCGGTGGATATTTAC
>VFQN01003658.1_pt1 | contig 21568 bp, 41 predicted proteins | sample 3512371 | NCBI WGS metagenome assembly VFQN01 (sample SAMN10412370, study PRJNA504923) | tailings metagenome | isolation source: Replicate 2 from Balatoc abandoned mine | place: Philippines: Itogon, Benguet | collected 2017-08-28
GAACAACCCACCAATCAGCACGTGCCTGTGGGCATGGGGGAGGGGTGGGGCCCGGGGACACAGCCTGGGTAGGAGGACAAAGGGGGGGGACGGGGGGGGGGGCGCCACGGTCTGCATGCGCATGCCGCTGAGCCGCTGCTGCAGCTGATGGAGGCAAAGGCGGAGATGGAGGAGGCGGCGCAGGCGGCGGGGGGCGAGGCGGGGGAGGGGGAAGGTGTGGGAGGAGGGAGGCAGCAGGGGGGCCCTGGCGGGGCAGAGGGCAAGGACGATGGCGCGGGTAGAGCTGGTAGTGGTGGTGGTGGGGGTGGGGAGGAGGACGAGGACGTAAGGCGGCTGCGGGCGCAGCTGGATAGCGGTGCGGTGGCGGCCCTGGCGGCGGCGAGGGCGGCGGTGCGGGGGGAGGCGCTGCCGTCGGCGCCGCTGGAGACCGGCAGTGGCAGCGGAGGTAGCGGCAGCGGGGAGGGGTCCGGCGGGGACGGGGGCGACGGCCGCGGCGTTGGCTGGGAGGTGCCGACTAGCACTGGGGCCAAAGGAAGCGGCGGCGGCCGCCGTGGGTCTGGCGGGGGCGACGGTACCGGGGCCGACGGGGGCGGAGGTTTAGTCGAAGACAGGGACGGCAAGGGCGGCGGCAGAGCTGATGAGCGCCATTGTGAAAGCGGCGGGGGCTGAGGCACCGCTGGGGTCCTCGGCGGCGAGCCTGGCGGTGGGCGGCCCTGCGGCGGGCCTCGTGCTTCAGCGCGAGGGGGCAGTGGCGGGGTCGGGGCCGGGGGCGGGGGTAGGAGGTGGTACGGCAAGCGGCGGGATGCTTGTGCAGGGGAAGGAGGCGGAGGCGGCGCCGGCGTTGGCGGCGTTCGAGGAGGTGACAGCGGGCAGCGGCACCTTCAGGGGCGGGGTGGGTGTGCAGGGGGTGGGAGGGGCGTGGGAGGCGGAGGCGGAGGCAGAGGCGGAGGCGAGGACTGTGCGGGCGCATGCGCCGGCGTTGGCGGTGTTTGACACGATGGCGCTTGCAGCTCTGGAGGAGGGCAGAGGAGGCAGCGGCAGACTGGGGGAGGTGGGAGGAGGCGATGGGAGGGCTGCGGGTCCGGGTGGAGACGCGAGGGGCAACGGCCGGACAGCACCTGCGGGGATGGGTGGTGCGAGTGGTGGTGGAGGACAGGGAGGGGTGGTGGGGGTGCCGGAGGCGGAGAGGGACGTGGGGCGGGCGGCGGGGGAGACGGGGGGCGGTGGGGACGAGGCGGGGGAGGCGCAGGCCGTGGGGGGCGGTGTTGGGCCCCCGGAGCACGGGAGCAGGGGGTGGGGGAGCGTGTGGATGTGACGGGCCTGGAGCTGGACGATGCCAACAGGGAGAACTACCCGGGGGAGATGGCGGATGTGGCCAGGACGTGTGGTGGGGCGGTGGGGGAGGCGGACGGGGTGTAGCTGGGTGGCTGGGGGCAGGTGGGGCGGGGTTGGGTCAGGTGGGGCACCGGTACCGGGGGCGGCATGGAGGGAGCTTGAGGGTTTATGTTGCGTGGAGATGAAACACAGTGGAAAGGCAGCGCAGGTAGATAGGCTTAACATGCAACAGCCGCACGGAAGTGGGGTTGGTTGTAATGAAGCTGATCAGTACATTTTAGTTCTATTGCTAGTAACCCTAAACGCGCACACGCTGGCATGAAGGTGACTGCCTGTGGTATGCTGAAGCCGCTGCAACGAAGGGGGTGCACCCCCTTGTAACTTGTGGAGGACACTACTTCTTAGACAGCGAGTTAGGAGTGACGACGTCAACGCTTACTCCTGTATGGTAACGCGCACAGCAGGGGCGTTTGCGGACCATGCAAACTGCATGCACAGGAGCAGCACCCCGCATCAGCCCGCGTTGGATTGGCAGGGTTGGCACCGACAGCGGGAGAGGTAGTGTGTCGCTTAACGCATGCTGACATGTGTGTGCGTGACAGGTGGGCACGCAGCGCAGGGCATGGCTTGCTTGAACACCTGCGTCATACGTCCTTGCGCAGCACCCCACAGCTACCGTCTGTGCGGTGTGCTGCTGGTGCGCTGGCTGCCGGGGATTGCCTGCATGCGCATGCCACTCTCTCGCTTTGGGGCGCAATAGCCGGAAGACGATTTTTTTCCTGTACAACGGTTTACAGGTAAGGAGACGGGAAGGGACAGGCCAGCGCGAAACATATCTCAACCAGCACAGGAAGCTGTGCCCTGTGCACTTGACCTATGCTGCAGCAGGCAACGGAGAGGGTGCAACCCCGTGTAAGTTGCGAAGGCAACTTCATCGTACAGCTGACAGTGTTTCACGACTTGGAAGCCAGTGCCCGTGACGCGCACAGCAGCAGACTATCACCATGCAGGAGCAGCACTCCGGCACCTCGGCCGTTCTGGTTTCGGGGCTGGCGCGCACAAGACCGGACTAACGGCACCTAGCCTATCCAGCCACAACTAACCGTTTGCTTGCAAAGAAGCATCCCGCATTCACCTGGTGGCCTTGGAGTGGCGGTCTAGAGCATCTAGCATCTACCTTGCCAGCCCAGGACCATGGGGACACCACTGGAACTGATCAAGTACAATGCTGCAAATGGAAAATTTGAAGTGGGAACTGCCGCGCTGGATACCCTGCGCAAGGTGCGGCAAAGCACCCTCAGACCCGCTCCTTTCGTTCTGTTATACGCTGGCGACAACAGTTTTGCGACAATGCAATGTCACCACAAGGGGTTCGATCATTATGTTGCTGCGTGGCGGCACATTTTGAAGCTCGTTTGGGCTGCGAAAGATGAATGCTGTGCGCGCTGCGCGCAGGTGAAAGGCCCGGTCGCCGTGGTAGCCGTCTGTGGTCGCGCAAGACAGGGCAAAAGTTTCATCCTCAACCAACTGCTGCTGAAGAGCAGCGGAGGGGGCTTCCAGGTCGGTTTCAGGGATGCCATGCTGTTTCGCGTCGACCTGGCCCACTGCCGCATCCCTTTGTACATCAATTTAGCGCAACCCCCTGCATAAATCCCAACGCGTAAAGCTTGCATGCATACGGCTGGGACAGACCTCACGGCGCCCTCACCCTGTTGCTACTCCCCAGGTTGGCGCCACGCACCGGCCCTGCACCAAGGGGCTGTGGATGTGGTCCTCCCCACAGCGCATGGCCGCACCAGACGGCTCCGAGCACCACCTGGTGCTGCTGGACACGGAGGGCATCGATGCATATGACCAGGTTAGCATCGGCCTTAGTTGATCAAATAGACTGTCTCCGTGCCTCGCACGAACCGTTCTGTGGGCCCGTGCAGCGGTGCTGTAGTCGCTACTCGCTACTGAGCTGTGAGCACAAAGTGACGTGCAACGATTTGTCTTAGTCCGCCCTCGGCCATCCGATCCGCCCCACAGACCGCCCAGTACAGCACACAGATCTTCTCCCTGGCGGTGCTACTGTCCAGCCTGTTCGTGTACAACCAGGTAGGGGACTGCAACGCTCCTCATGCTGTGTCCGTCGTGGGCTATCCGCAACCGCGCCTTGTCCTACTGCGGCCTGTGCAGCGAAGTGTTCTCAAATACGGCAAGCCCTGCGCTGGCTTCCCGGCACCCACCCGCCGCCCTGACCAATGCTGTCCCTGACCATTACCGGCTATTCTTAAGCCCACCCCTCGCCGCCTTGTCGGTACCCTGTTCTGGCTAGATGGGCGGCATCGACGAGTCCGCCCTGGACCGCCTGTCGCTGGTCACCGAGATGACCAAGCACGTGCGCGTGCGGGCCGCAACGAACAACAGCAGCAGCAACGGCAACGCTGGTAGGTGCTACATTGGGCCGGGGTGCAGGCCACACACGTGCGCGTGCGGGCCGCGGCAAACAACGGCAGCAACGGCAACGCGGGTAGGTGCTGCATTGGGATGGGGTGCAGGCAACGCAAGTGCGCGTGCGGGCCGCGGCAAGCAACAGCAGCAGCAACGGCAACGCGGGTAGGTGCTGTATTGGGCGGGGGTGCACGCCGAGCACGTGCGCGTGCGGGCCGCGGCAAGCGATGGCAGCAGCAACGGCAACGCGGGCAGGTGCTGTGCCGCAGATGGGGGGAATGCAGCTTGACTGCGGGTTGGGGACGGCCTGGGAGTGCGGAGCAGCGTGCAACCGCTTCATCACTAGCCATCTGCCTCTGCGGCCCAAGCTTGAAAGCGCTGTGCACAGTGAGGTACACCAGTCGCGTTCCGTGACTTGGTGTCAGTGCAACGCGACCTCGGTTGTCGCAGTGCCGGCAGCGTGCACGCAGGGGGGCCATGCGCCGTGCGCCAGCTGCAGCGGCAGAGGGCAAAGCACGGACGCACCTCCGGACAAACTGCCGTTATGTGTGGCTGACGTGTCGTGCCGTTCGGTCACCGCCTGCCGTGCGTGCGTGCAGGCGAGGAGGGTCTTGGCGAGCACTCCCCCGGCTTCCTGTGGCTGCTGAGGGACTTCTATCTGCAGCTGGAGGACGAGGGTGGCAGGAAGGTGGGGCCTGGTGGGTGGGGGGACAAGTAGGGGCTGGTTGTGGGGAGGGAGGAGGGTTCAGGTGGCACATGGCGGGGAGATGGGGACTAGGGGGTGTAGAAAGGTGGGGCCTGGCCACCGAAGGGTTCAGGTGGCAGGGTGGGGACGGCACAAGGCGGGAAGACGAGGACGAGGGGGGCAGGAAGGTGGGGCCTGGTGGGGGAGTAGACAAGCCTGGACTACGGGGCATAAGCTGTTGAGGGCGGGCGGGGTGCTGCCAGGGGGTTTCTGCCTGCGGCTGGAGGACGAGGCGGGCAGGAAGGTGGGACATGAGGGGGTTTGCAAGTAGGGAGAGGGCAGCAAGGAAAGCGGGAAGAAGCCGGGGCAGTACATGGCGGTTGGAGGACAAGATACCCAATAGCCTGGTGAAGGAGAGGTTGCAGGGGCTTGGCTCCTTGTGACCGAAGGAGCCTGTTCCAGCGGGCACCTGCAAGTACACTGCCGGGAGGGCAGGGCCAGGCGTGCACGCGGGGCTTCACTCTTCTAGCCTCGCTGTACAAAGCAACGGGGGTAATAGTCCCGGTGGATACGGTACCCGCCTACGCACACTGCCGGTCACCTCCCCACCCACCCTGCGCCCTGTGCTTTTCTCACCCTCTGCTCCGCTCCCAGATCACGCCCCGCGACTACCTGGAGACGGCCCTGCGCCCCGTGTCCGGCTCTGGGCCCAGCGTGGCGGCCAAGAACGGCATACGCGCCTCCATCACACAGCTGTTCCCTAACAGGTAAGCACCCGTTGCCATCGCTTGGGTTAACCCACTTGCCCTTCGCAAGTAAGCCAGCAGCGCGTCCGTGAGTCCCTAACGCCTTACAAGATGTCAGTGTACGGCACGGCTTTCTATTTAGGATGGTCCAGTATCTGTATGCGGTATGTATTCGCATTCCACGCATACTACCTCCAACAACAGGGACTGCTTCACGCTGGTGCGCCCCATGCACGATGAGGCGGCGCTGTCGGCCATGGACACACTGCCGCGGGAGCAGCTGCGGCCCGAGTTCAAGCAGGTGGGTGTGGGGGCGTGAGGCATATCCATTACAACACCACTAGGAATCGCTGTATCACGCCATGAGCGGGACTCTGTTGGTACCCGTATCAGCAGCTCGGCTGTAACGCGCCGGACCTCCCAAACCCAAAGCCATGCCACCCTCCCAGGGCCCCCAACCGAAACGTTGTTCCTGCTGCCCCAGGGTGTTGCGGACCTGACGTCGCTCATCTTCTCCCGCGCGCACCCCAAGCGCTTCGGCTCCACCCACATGACCGGGCCCCTGCTTGCGGGCCTGGTGGGGGCCTACGTGGGGGCCATCAACCAGGGGGCAGTGCCCACCATCGCCACGGCGTGGCAGGTGAGGTTGAGGGTAGGGCGGCCGGGCGTGAGAAACACCTCTAGGCTGCAAACCAGCATGCGGTGCAAACCGTTGCTGACCAAAGGGCGTTAACCGGGGCATCAGCCGGGGGCCGGTTCCCCGTATTGCTACTGCTCGCCAGGTAGGGGTGCAGAGTGGACGCGTTTGTGAAGGAGGAATGCGAGCAGGGGCTGGTGTTATAACCCTGACTGGCTCTGGCACGGCGGGGCCGCCTGGGCGAGATGGTAGAAGGGTTGCCGTTAGGTAGAGACAATGGCCGTGGGCACCTGTAGTAGCAGGGTTGCAGACATTTGGGGGCAGTGGGTCAGGGGTCGCTCATGGCTGCTTGCGGGCCTGGTGGGGGCCTACGTGGGGGCCATCAACCAGGGCGCAGTGCCAACCATCGCCACGGCGTGGCAGGTGGGGGCGGCTGGGCGCGTGTGCTAGCAGGGCCGCCGCAAAGTCGGTACTCGTGGGCCGCAAATCGGCAGGTTTACTGTCGCAGGCAGTGAGGCAGGACTCCAATGGGACGGGGCCTCCCCTGGGCCGCAGCGTGATAAGCGCGGGCAGCTTGGTGTGCGTCGGCAGGGCTTGCGACTGGTTGGGGCAATACCAGTGCGGTAGGTGCAGGCTGCGGCCTGACCGTCGGACCCAGCCCGTGGTTCGGGTCTGACGGCCTGACTTTTGGCTTTCGCCATTCCGCTACCCATGCACTGCTCGGGAGCCCGTGTCTGCCCCTCTGCTCCTCGTGGCTTTTATCCTACGACTTGCGGGCAAGCATTAATAGGACGCAACCCTGACCGATCTACGCGCGCCCTCTTCCCCTGATTATCAGGGCGTTGCCGAGTCGGAGTGTCGGCGCGGCTGCGACGCGGCCGAGGCTGCCTACGCCGCCGCCTGGGGGCAGGGGGCGCAGGGGGTGGCCAGCGAGGAGGCGGAGCTGGAGGCGCTGCACCAGGTGGGCATGTGGGCGTGTGTATTAACAAGGGGGCACGTGTGTTAGCAAGTACAGGGCGCATGGGGCCAGCGAGGGGTCTGCGCTGGAGGCCCTGCACCAGGTGGGCGCGTGCGTGTGTAGTATTGGTAGTGTTGTCAACGTCTTCCACCGTAGAGCATGGGGGCGGTGGCCAGCACGGTGTGGGGCTTGACCCCCAAGTGGCTGCACATGGTGCTTACAGTGGATTGCCAGCAGGCCAACCTCACCCCTCCCCCTCTCCCTCCCAGCGGTGCTTGGCCGCCGCCCGCACCGCCTACGACGACATCGCTGTGGGTGACGAGACTATCCGGGCGGCGCACAGGCAGCGCTACGAGGCGGCCCTGGCGGCAAGGTGCGTTGCGCGTACACATTCACATGTAGGGACGTGTCTGGGAGGACTGCGTCCTGCGGACTTGGCTCGGCATGGGTCGCTTGTGGTTTCATTGACGCGAGTAAGTGAGGCCGTTACATGGGAATAGCGTGGAGGCAGGTTTGCCCGCAGAGTCCGACATGCGGTCCCCGGGAGACCCAGATCGTCGCTCCTCGGGTTGTGCTAACACATGCCAACTTACCCTGTGCTCGCGGACCGCTTCGCCCTGTGCTCGCGGACCGCTTCGCCCTGTTACCCCACACACATGCACTGCAAGAGGCACTTCGGTTATGATGCTCACGCTCCCCGTTTTCCGCACGCAAACTGTGCTGCTTCCCACATGCAGGTACCGCGACGCCAAGGGCCGGCTGCTGGCTGAGGCGGCGGCGGCGGTCAACGAGCTGCTGCTCAAGGCGGCGGGGGACATCGCACAGGTGGGAGGAACAGGGTATGCAACGGCATGCCTGGGAGGGGGCGAGAGCCAGAAACGGGGTACGCAAGGGCATGCCTGGGAAGGGCCGGGGGCCCGAATGCGCAATGCAGGGCGCCAGGCAGCGCTGCGCGTGTTCAGATGAGCGCAGGATTAACTAAAGCAGTGTCCATAAAGCCCGATAACACACATATTAACCCGGCTAAACACAAAGCCTCGAAGTCGTAGATAACACACATGCTCTTCCCCGCCCTCGCCCCGGGCCCCAACCCACCCCCAGGTCGCCCGCAGCTGCCCCCCCGGCGACCTGTCCCCCCTGTCCTCCCGCATCGCTGCCTTCGTGGCTTCGTACGGCAAGGCGGCCGCCGGCCCCACCAAGTGGCCCAAGCTGGCAGCATTCCTCAACGAGACCTGGCCGGCAGCAGCGGGGCAGGTGCGCTAATACACACACCTTTGAGAGCTCCGATTTAACGCTGGCAGAGTAGTGCATATAGCAGCAGGGCGGCATTCCCAATGGGACGTGGCCGGCGGCATTCCTCAATGGGACGTGGCCGGCGGCAGCGGGGCGCTGTGCTAATACATATACATAGTTACGTACCTTGGGGAGCTCGGGGACGCGGGAAGCTCGGGGTTCATGTGTTGAGGGGCACGTGCAGTGGGTGGTGTATCGGTTGCGTAGACCAAAGCTTATCAAATGCATTACTGGCAGGCGGCGTGCAGCAGAACCGCAGGCGTGCAGCGATGCTGTTATAGGGCACTGTATGCTGCTGTTCCACAAAGGACCGTGGGCCCCCTCTTTGGCAGAGCTTCCAGCCCCTTCCTCCTGCTGCCCCAACCCCCAACCCCTTGCCCAGGTGCTGGAGCGCCAGGCTGCTCCGAGCCTCCTGCCTAGGGCCCATTATCCTGCCAACACCCTTCGTCGCACTGAGTTGTCTTCCCCCTCGAACCCCCCTGCCCAGGTGCTGGAGCGCCAGGCCGCCGCCGCCCGCACAGCCCTGGAGGCGGCGCAGCGGGAGGCGGCGGAGCTCAGGAGCGCGCTGGCGGCGGAGAAGCAGCGCGCCGAACAGGTGAGCGCCGTGCACTATGCCATATGTCGCCCTGCGCCGGACCCCCCGTTCCCTTACACCATAACCCCCTACCCCCACCCCCAATGCCTCAAACAAACACGCTCACCGCAGGCAGAGCGGCTGCACCGCGAGGCCTCGAAGTGTTGTTGCCACGTACCCGTCCGCCCCGTCGAACGCTTGATTTCGGCTGCCGTACATGGTCCTCGTGTTGTGTACTCACCTCCAAATGCTCCCCACTCCCCACCGCAGGCCGAGCGGCTGCACCGCGAGGCCTCCGGCGCCGCCTCCGGGCTGCAGTCCCAGCTGGGGGAGCTGCAGCAGCAGGCGGCGCAGCTGCGTGCAGCGCTGGACCAGAAGAGCGCAAAGGTGCGCTGAGGGAAGGGTGATAGGGACTATCCGGCATGCAGCGAGGGAGGGCGCAAGGGTACAATCCGGGTGTTGGGTGTTAAGAAGGGTCTGGAAACTTTCTGTGGTGTGACAAACCCGCACCAGCAGGCAGTGTTACTACTGTAACAGGGCATACCGGGAAGCTCGCCTCAGGGGCCATGGCACTCAGGCGCCGTGCACGTGAGCCAGCGCTGAGTGTGGTGGGCATACTGGGGTTGCACCGTCACTGACTTGGCCGCTCTGTTGAATGCGACCCCGAACTGACCGAAGTTGTCTCCCGCTTCCCTTGTCCGCCCCCTGTCCCGCCCGGCCCCCTGGCCCCCAGGTCACGGCGCTGCAGGCCCAGATGGAGGAGGTGCTGCTGGTCAGCGAGCGAAAACAGGTACCGGGGGGGGCGGACTTGGGATGGGTGGGGTGCAAGCAAGCAAGCAACACCTTACATGCTCCTTCGACTCGCTGTTCCACCCCGCCGTTCGGCTGCCCGCAGTCCCATGTGCCACGCATTTTGTGGCCAGTGGGCCATCAACGCACATGGGCCTCGTTCCCCACCCCGGCTCCCATCCCCCAACTGCTTGCCCGCTGTCTTTTGCCCCCATATCGCCACCCAGCTGACGGGCTACCTCTTGGCAGCTTCCAAGTTGCTGCGCTGACCACTTGTCCCCATGCTTTCACGCGCCCCCAGTCCAGCGCCGCCGAGCTGGCGGAGGCCCGGGTGCGGGCGGCGCAGGCGGAGCAGCTGGCAAAGGCGGCAGAGATGACGGTGGGTGATGAGACGAGATGAGATGAGATGGGTAATCAGATGAGAGACGACGGTGGGTGAGGGCTGCAGGGGCATGCGCCGCGTCTCGCTGTGGGCGGGTGTGCGGGGGAGGTGTTGTGCTGTTTGGAATACGAGCTGCCATGGCTGGGCCACTGGCCAAGGCCACGAGGATGACCGTGGGTGCTTCAGGAAGTGCACAAGGGCCGTACTATCGGACTCGACGGCCTGCAGTCATGGACACCAACGCCGTCACCACTGGGCATGCACTCTTGGACGTGCAGTTGCTTTGTCGCGATAGCGCTGTGTGTCGCTCCAACCTACAGGCCTCGCTGACCGCCGAGCGCGCCCGCGTCGACTCGCTGTCTGCCGACGCTGAGGCGGCCGCCGCCCGCGCCGCCGGGGCCGAGAGCCGCCTGGCGGCGCTGGAGGCGGACGGCGCCGAGTGGCGGGCGCGGTACAGCAAGGAGGCGGCGGCGAGGGTGGAGATGCAGGGGCAGCGGGACCAGGTGGGGGAGCGCGGGGAAAGGGGCATAAACCTCCAGGCGCACGCACGAACGAGTACCGGTATGTAGCCAGGCGTGCACGGGGCACACGGGGCCAGGTCGCCCTTCCTTTGTACCTCCCTCTCCTACCTCCGTGGCCCCAGCTTGGGCCTGACCTCTCCTCCCTCTTTCCTCTGCCTCCCCTGTCCCTTCCCTTGCACAGGCCCGCGACGCGCTGTCGCTGCTGGAGGTTGAGCGCAGCAGTGTGGCCCGGGAGCGGGACGCGGCCAGGGCGGAGCTGGCGCAGCTGCGGGCAGACATACAGGTGGGGGAGGGGGGTTAGGCGGTAGGACGACAGACGAAAGTCTGCAGAACGACGATGTCGATGATGAGGCGTATTATGTAAGCCCAGCCCAACCCACTACCAGACCGCCGCGGACGAATTGTCGATGCTGCTGCGATGCTGCGAGGAGTGCTGGTCCGGCGTGTAGGGCTGCTACGCTAATGAAGGCTATATGGGGGAAGGGGAGCTTTGGCGGTATAGATGCGAAGCAGCCGGTTGCAAAGAGTCAGGTGAAGGCGATGTGCGAAGGAAGGAAACCAGGAGCCAGGGGAAAGTTGCGAAAGGGGAGTGGGGAGGCGGGTGCTCGTGGTGCGGACAAAGCTAGCTAGCCGTAGCTAGATACCAGACCTTATACCGTATGCTGCTACCCGCCCTATGTGCTGCTACCAGGACGTGGCTGGCTACCAGGTATTGTACTCTGTTGCCCACCCTTGCCTTTATCCTGTGTGCTGCTGGGTGCCATGCCACACGGTACCGCACTCGCCTGAATGCCAACCCTAGCTGTTTGCCCACCTTGCTGCCCCTTCAACCCCGGCCTGCAGGCCGAGTCGCGTGCCAAGACGGACATGCAGGTGAGGCCGGGCAGTGTGTAGCGGTGCAGTTGCGGGGAAACAGTAGCATAGTGTGAAGCATGCGCCAGTGGTGGGCGAAGCGAGTAGCATGTCCAGCAATTAGTAGCAGTTGTCGAAGCAGGCTGCAGTCCTCGCGTGGGTTCGCCCCGCACGGCAGGCAGGGCAACAGGGGCACCGGTACCGTAACCACTATACACATTGCCCTGACCCTTGTTTTATTTATGAATCGATGAAGGCCTCGCATAGCCTGCATTGCGCAGAGCAGGCCGTTGCTTTATCCTCTGCGCATGCTGTACACCCCTCGCCCCCACCTGCTTCCCTTCGTCCAAAGTCCCACCAGAGCACGTCAAGTAACGTTCCTCTCCGCCGGTCCCCCTGCCCCCCTGCCCCCCTGCAGGCCCGGTTGGACGAGCTGGCGGCTGAGGCGGCGGCGGCACGCGCCGAGGCCCTGGAGGCATCGCACCGCGCGGCGGCGGCGGCAGCGGCAGCCGCCAGCAGCCGCCGGGACAACGACGAGAGTGAGTGCGCATAAATACAACGGATCGGTAATGAATGCATACAGCCTGGCTTTCCGGCGTAGCGTTGTGCACGTCCCGTACCGGCGGGGGTGTTTGCGGTCGCATGCCAGTGCTCGTTTCAAGCTGTTAGCTGGGGTATGTGGCAACACCGCACCACATTTCCTGCAGCGCGCATACGGCCGAACGCTCCTGGCCGTCGCTTCGGACCCTGCAAGCACAATGACGCCCGGACGCGCTGCCACATATCAACAGAGGCATGTACGGATCCGGCCCTGCCGCCGACCGGGGCTTGCATCAAGGCCAAGCGTTTTATGCACGCGCTCCCACCCGACGATCCATGGTCTCTGGGCCCCCTCCCCCTTCCCCCAGATCGTCCCTTTGCTGCTCTGCGGTTACCCCCCTTCCCCCAGATGCTCAGCCGCATGCTGCCAGCGGTGGGCAACCCGTGCTGTCCGACGCCGCCAACCGGTCTACCCTGCAACCACATGCAAGCCCGATCGCTCACGGCCTCTGGACCCCCTCTCTCCTGTCACTCCTCCTCAGATGCTCAACCGCAAGCTGCCAGCGGCGGCGGCGGCGGCGGCGGGCGGGCCGTGCTGTCCGACGCCGCCAACCTGTCCGCCATGACGGTGCAGGAGATCAAGGACGCGCTCACGCAGGTGCGTAGCGGATGCGGTGCGGGATGTAGGCCAATGAGCCTTATACGGTTAAGGCATACAGGAGTAGCAGGCAGAGTGTGGCGAGGCAAGGCAAGGCCGGAGAGTGGCAACTCGATGACTGTGGTCCCTCCGCTCACGCAGGTGCGTATGTGTTGTTGCATGTGTGTGTTATACCGGTACTGCATCGTATTAAGGGTGGCCGTGTGGGTGATGGTATGCACATATGGCTCTGATTGACGGTGCCTGTCCACGCAAACGCGTTTGTACAGTAGTGTGTGGCGCCACGTGCGGGTGATGGGCGTGCGTAGCTCATGTCGCGGTGCCGGAGAGGAAGGGGAGCGCGGGCGCCATACGCTCGAACCGGAAGCAGGAAGCGTACCAGTACGGAATCTGTGCCGCGGAATGCCTGTCCGCGTGCGCGCCCCGTCCCGCCCTACCACTGCAGCTGCGTGGTACCGGTAAATCATGCATCCCAACGACACCGCCATCGACCCCTCCCCTGGCTACGCTGAGGACGTGTGGGCTCCTGAGCACTCGCAGCCCTGACGGCGTACCTAGCTGTGTTACAACCCTGATCCTTCTTCCATCACAACCAACCCCCAGGCTGGCTACGCTGAGGACGTGTGGGCGCTGAGCACCCGCAAGCCGGCGCCCAAGAAGGCGGAGTGGGTGGAGCTAATGCGGCGCAGGCAGGACGCGGCGGGGGCGGCAACGGCATGATGGAAGGGGAGGGGAGAGGAGGGCAGGGGAGTGGAGGGGCTCAGCTGGTGCAGGACAGCAGAATGGGAGGGTGGGGGTGAAGGTCCTGTTGTGGCGGGAATCAACGGCGTGAGGGCCGAGGAGGGACGTTGAGGCAACTCGACGGTGAGGGACAGCAGAACGGGAGGGCGAGGGTGAAGGTCCTGTTGCGGCCGGGCGTTAACGCTTGCATTGCACGGCAGGGCGGGACGCGTGGTGCTGATGCTGCTATACCGGTGGTGATGGTGGTGAGTAGGGCTCTGTGTGGGTTGGAGTTGGGCTACTGGTTGCAGCGATATGATGGGGCGTACGCTTGCAGCACAACTGCATACCAGGCGGGTAGCGCGGTGTGTGGGAAAGGGGGCGGATATGGCCTTTCCAGGCAGGGGCGGTGTGTCATGAAGTCACGTGTCGAGCAGTAGTAGTGCCCGCAGGTTTGGGTGGTGAGCTGGCATGCAGTGCAGTGTCGCTTCCCTGTTGAGTCCTGCACATCGCCTTGTCCACGACCATGTGCATGCGGCGCTTCCATTGCTGCCGCGTGTAAGGATGGAAAAAGGGGTGGCGTGTAAGTGGCTGGCTGTGGGACTCGCGGAGGAGGAGGTGCGATGGGGCCGGGAATACGGGGCGTAACTGCCCGTGGTCAAGTCACGCAGTCTCTTCGCGTAACATGAAAGCAGTGAGCTGGAGCCGACAATATGGTACAGAGAGTACCGAAAATAAACCGCAGGCATACACACGGGTTAGAAGCGCCGCAAAAGGTTCTAACAGTTGCATTCGCCGTGCGCCGCACGTGGAAGCCCGATGACCCCGCACAAACGCCGTCACCTGTTGCCACTAACTTGAACGCAGATAGATGCTACAAGGGAATGGCACATGTATAGTTTCAAGAGCCTTTGGGTGCCAGGGCCCCAGCACGAGCCTCGGGCAACTTAGAGCCACGGCGCACGCAGGCTGGTTGTCCTGCCTACCCGCCACCTGTCATATAGCTATTACACAATACCAAGATGATCCACTACGATAACCGGTTCTGGGGCCTGCACCTCCTGTTCCAGACCTTTGGCTCGGCATTTCCCCGGGCGCTCCTGTTCGCTTCACTGGCAGCACTCCAGACGTTTTTGCTATACCAATATGCGCCCGAGAGCGTTACCATGTCGCTCAAGAACCCCACGCTGTTCCAAATCTTTGGCTTTGTAGTGGGCTTCGCACTCGTGTTCAGGTAGGACGTCGCTCACCACAGCCTGCCAGGGCGATTTGCGTCACGACTAAGAATACCAATGGTTTGGTGAATAACTACTTAATGCTCTTCCACCTCGGTGAGCAGGAGCAGCCTGTCCTACAACCGGTTCTGGGAGGCACGGACCATGTTGCAGTCCGTCATCGGCCGACTCAGCTACTTCACAATTGAGGTAACCGCAGGAGTGGAAGTGCGAGACTGCACGTACGCTTCAATAATTGCATATGATTGAGCTCAATCGGTGTTGCGGGGGCGGGGATAGGAAGGACACACTCATGCTGATTGGGTGCTGCGCACGTGCCGTGCCCACGTGGCCCCGTTGCGTGAAGGGCGTTGACACGGCATTGACACGCCCCCCAGCAACAGCCACCGCCTTGCCAACCACTCAGCGCATGACGGCTTGCAGCGCTGCCGTTGATGCACTGTACGATAAATTCTTCTTCCACTGGCTCACTCTCTTATCACGCTCTCTTACCTTGCCCCTTGGCCCCTGCACCCCACGCTGCCAGACGCTGGCCGCCGACCTCGGTTCCCAAAACCACGAGGCGGCATCGCCGGCAGAGCGCAAAGCCACGCACAAGTGAGCGGAAAGCCGACAAATCAAAGCGACAAGTTCTCTGCAGGCAGGCTCGTTTGGTGTACTAGTTGCAGTGACACGGCGAGCGCTCCTGCCAAGCACCACCTGTCACTTCTTCAGCCTTGTCGCGTAGTCCTGCATCCCACATGACTCCCATGCCTCACCCGAATCCACACATAATCACCACAAGCTGCTGCACCTGGTGCCCCATTAGTGTTACGTGCACGCACACATGCATGTGTCATGCCCTCATCTGCGTTAACCCACGCAGGTTCTACCACGAGCTGCTGCACATCATGCCCCGTCCGTGTTGCACGCACACGCACACACCCGCACCATGCCCCCACACATGTTAACCCACGCAGGTTCTACCACGAGCTGCTGCACCTGGTGTCTCTGCTGTTCGCGCTCAAGATGAAGCACCTGCGCAAGGACTGGGGGCTCAACAACGTCTACACGCACCGCATGAGCGCCGTGCCACCAATGCTGGTGCGTGCGGACCAAACACCACGCTTACGACTTCCATTATAGAAGCACTTTTGCACCGCGCAATGTATTAGCTGCCGTGTGCACCGCCCCCTCGCGGATGTGGGCATGAGCTCAGGTCTTTGCCACGCTTGTCCAAACCAGGCACCAGGTGTTTACCAGGTTTGCTGTTCTCTTACCACTTCCACCCCACGCAGGACGCGAATGACGCTGTCCGCGGCTGGCGGCGCGTCCGTGTGCTGCTGGTCCGCATGTTCTCCCTCAACGACATCCTGGGGCTCGACGGCAGCGACGTGCAGTGAGTTGCAGCAGTGCAGCGAAGGACGTTGCAATGTAGCTCGTCCGCTCCAGCAGCAGCAGCAGCAGCAGTCCCGTTCTCCCGTGATGACGTACTGGGACGCATTGGGAGTGATGACGTGCAGCGAGCTGCCGGCCTTGTGCTGGAACAGGGACATGTGTGTTGGTAGTGCATCGCAGGTTGGTGTGGATTGTAGTTCCTCCACTCTAGCACCAGCAGCAGCCCGCCAGATATGTGACCCCACATGGCGCCTGCGCTATGTGCTACCCCACACCCCACCGCTCGTGCCCCGTCCCCCTCCTCCCTTTCGACAGGAGCCACGACGTTCCCGTCATTGGCGGCCTGCGGCCCGAGGAGCGGGACAGGCTCTCCAACCTGGTGCCCACACTGGAGATGAAGGGTGCGTGCGTGCGTGCGTGCGTGCGTGCGTGTGTGCATGCGTGGGTTAACCTGCATGGCCAAACGCGTGGATGGACGGGCGGGGGCATGGGTTAAACCCTAGGGGCCCGCAGGTAAGGTGAAACCCTGGGTTGCGGGGTTGGTGCGGTTACTATGTCCCTGGCTGTCTTGCTCGGCGCCTTGCGGCTGTGATCTATGGCCTGTGCCTCACATGCTGCCACCCTCTGCATGTTGGGCCTTCCGCCGTTCGTCCCCACTGCTGCGACCACCGCCACCACCATCGTGTATCACCGCCATTGGCCCCACACAAACAGGCCGCGGCGGCAGTATCAACGGCACACGCACCTACGCCGTGTTCGCCCTCATCCAGCAGCTGTACATCAGGTACGGCACGGGAGCAGTACGGACGGGCGGCTTAGCACCTCGTGTTTGGTCCGTGCGCCGCTCCTACAGCATCCACGGTGCTGTGCGAAAGCCCCGTCCCTGCGTGTGGCAAGTGGCATGGTGCTACCGCCACCGTCCCTCGCCCCTGCGGCCTTTAATCTGGTGCTCTGGCACCCTCACAGTCACCCAAACACTATGCTCTCATGCTGCTCCAGAGCGCACCTTCCCGGCATCCTTCTGACAGCCCTCCCGCCGTACGGTATCCAACGCGCTGCGCCGCCTCCCTTTGGGACATTCGCGTAGGACGGGCGTGCTCAGCCTCATCTCGCCCTCGCCCCGTTCGTCAACAATTCAAAACACGCTTTCGCCCGGCCTTTGCATTATTAACTTTCCGTTATATTGCCATTCCACGCAGGCGCATCGCTGAGGGCGGTCTCAAGACGCTGCCGCCCCTGGTGTCGCGGTTGGGGGGCATCGCAGAGGAGGGCATGGCAGCGTTTGGGCACTGCGCGTGAGTGGGGGGTACGCGTGAAACGCCAGAAAGCCGTGTAAGGCGTCAGGGAGTCATGGTAACGCGGAAGGGGGGTATGCTTGGAGATCTCGTGACATCGCACGGACTGGGGCATGGCGGCGTTCGGACGCTGCGCGTGAGTGTGTGGGGATGGGGTAACCGCAGAGCGGCAGAGTGAAGGGACCAGAAGCCAGTTGGGAGCATGTGTGGGGGTCTGGGTTGCTGCAATCTGGAGCCGACTGGGGCATTGCGCGTGAGTTTGGGGTCTGGGGTTTGGGGCTGCTGCGACGTCGCGGGGACTGGGGACTGCACGTGTGTGGTGGGTGGGGGTTACCTCAGGGTAGCTACGGATTAGTGGAGGGGCTCCTGGGCACAGCGCGTGCACACTGCAAGGGTGTTCGGGTAGGGCTGCTGCTCTTGAGTATGAAGGGCGCGAGCAGGGAAGCGTACGTCGGTTGTGGTCAAACAGAAGTGCTGTGGTGCGGCGAGGTCCAGAGCGGGCCCAGGGTGAGGCGGGAAGACGCGGGGTGCATGGGAGAACTGCCGCAGGATGTGGCTTTGGGGCGATAGGTAGTTGCGAGTCCTGGATGGAGTTGCAAACATGCATTGCCCCTGTTTCTCCCCTGTTCCCTCATCCCTGCTGCAGGAAGCTGGCAGCCACGCAGTTCCCCTTCCCCTGGGCCCAGGTGGTGATGGTGTTCCTGGTGTTCCTGGCGCTGCTGCTGCCCTTCGTGGTCACCAGCTTCGTCAACGAGATGGTGGGTGGGCCGTGTGTGTTAGCAGTGGCTGGGGCATGTGTGTTAGCGAGGGACACGGTCTTATGTTACTGGTCTTCCTGGCGCACCCCTTCGTGGTCACCAGCTTCGTCAACGAGATGGTGGGTGAGCGTGTGTGTTAGCAGTGGCTGGGGCATGTGTATTAGGGCGGGACAAGGCCCGGTGCTCCTGGTGCTCTTTCTGTCCTTGTGGTCACCAGCTTTGTCAACATGGATTGTGCTTGCGTGTGCCGTACACGTTGCGGCCGTACGGTTGTGGGTGTTTCAGGCCCATCCGTTGAGTGCCATCTTCGCCTCATTGGGGTGGATTGACACCCGGCTGCTCGGTTGCACTCCTGCTGGCCCCGCCAAGCTTCGCTCCCTCCTCTCTTTTGCGGCTCCTGCCCCTCTACACACCCTCCCACACACCCACACCTATATTCACAACCCGCAGTGGATGGGCGTGGTGCTTACCTTTGTGGTGGTGTTGACCTACTGGTCCCTCAACGAGGTGGCATCAGAAATGGAGGACCCCTTCGGATACGGTGAGGGTATGGAAGGTTTGTGGCCCATGACGACCACCGGCCCCTGGGGACGTGGGAACGTGGGGTCGTTAACAGGGACACAGGCTAGCCTTTAAAATCTTGAGAAAATGAGAAAGTGTCCAAAGAATTTCCGAGCCCTTACTCAGCTATGCCAAACACCCTTCCCCTTCCCTGCGCCCTGCGTTCAACCGCAGACCCCAACGACCTGCCCCTGGCACGCTACGCCTTTGACTTCAACCAGGTGGGCGTGACAGGGTTGGAGGTCATATCACAATTGCTGCTTATCTGCTGGCGTGGAGGGACGTGGCTTGGGGGCCTGCCCGCAGCTCTGGGATGCGTAGCCGTCCCAGTCAGGGTCCCAGTCGTGCAGCATTGCTGTGATCACCTTCCCAAGTTATGCATAAATTTATGTGTTGCACCATGGTGTCACCCTTTACCGTCGCTGGCCCATGTCTTGTGTGCAAACCAGAGCTATGGCCGTGGGTGCCATTCGACTGCCTACCTGGCAACGTGCCACGTGCCACCTTCTTCCCTCTCCAGGGCCTGTTGGCCGCCGCCCACCAACTGCGGCCGCCGTACTTTGACGAGCTAGACGCGGTAGGTGGGCAGGAAGCTGATTTTTTTAGCTGTTACCAACGCTGTACAGGAACTTTCTCGTACAGTCGGTGGGCACGTCACTGGGGCACGTGACACGGCGGCCGCCGTGCGATCATGTACGTCATGTGCGTCACGGGCACTACTGCGATGCGCAAGTCGCGCCCATGGCCACATCGCGCACTCACTTACGCTGCATGCTGCAAACGTATGATTATCATCTCCCTATTCCTTATCTATCCCATCTTTTCGGCCTGCGTGCTGCTGTCTTTCAGGAGATGGCGGCATCGGCTGAATCCGAGAGGCCCGCCAAGCCCTGCGCCGTCGGGGAAGCCAACGGAGCAGCGACCTCCCCTGGTGCTGCTGCCGCCCCGTCCGCGGCCGCGGCTACAGCCTCCGGTGCAGGCGGCAGCGGGCTTAGCCACCGGCCCGCTGCAGCAGCAGCAGCTGCCGCCGCTGCGCAGGGGCACCAGCAGCAGCACCCTTCGGCAGATGGGCCAGCAACGCCACAGCACCACTACCAGCAGCAGTGCCAGGGTTCTACCGCTGCCGCTCCTGTTGGAGGAGGCATAGGGGCGATGCTGCCGCCGCTTGGAGCGGTTGGCGGCGGGAACCCGCTGGCCAACGGTCAACCGCCCTCAAGGTACGACACGGGGGGGACGTGTGTGAGAGGGGGCAGGGAGGGTGAGAGTGAGAAGGGCCGGAGAGCGTCTGGACGTTGCATGCGGGCATCTAAACAGTGTGTTAACACACGTGCACCGCGCGGCGGTGCGGACTACCGTCGTGTCGTGCGCAGATGGCTGGCGGGCGGTCGTACACCAGCGGCAGCAGCAGCAGCTACAACACAAGTAACACACTTTACAGGAGCAGCCGCAGCAGCAGTGGCGCCCAGGGCGCCAACGGGACCCGCCGACAGCTCGCAGCAGCAGCAGCAGCAGCAGCTCAACCCAGGCGCCGACCGAATGGCCCGTCGTATGTCCCTTGAGCCCCTGCTCGAATGCCAGGACCTCTGATCCACATGCACAAGCAGCTATCAGCCGCATGCGCCATTCCGCCCGTGCATCCCGCTCCTCGTGCCCGGGGACCCTTCCAGCCCGTGTCCCCCGCCTCCCACCAAGACCACCACCTGTGAATCCGCGCTACGACGGCCACTGCCACTGCTCCCTCCAATGCGTCGCCCAGCCCGTTCCGCTGCGCTTTCCATAATATTGCCTGCGCCCCCTTTCGGGTGTGAGACTCACTGCGCGCGGTTACCGTGCTCGTGTTCCTGGTGGAACGCTTACCCTACGCAGGAGCAACAGCGACGCTGGGGGCCGTGCGCCACGCAAGGCGGCGGTCATCCCTGTCAACAGCTAAGGGCGGAGAGTCGGCCGTTTGGCGTGATGTAAAGGCGTAGGAAGGACCAGCTCAAGTGGCAAGAGCGGAGGGCAGTGCCGGATCACTGTACTTCAGCAGGTGAAGACGTATGGGCATCGGTGTTTTATCAGCAACACGCCCGGCCTTGTGGGTTTGCCGTGGCACTTCAACGGGCTTGAAGATGGCTTGGGTACTGCATCGCGCTCGATTAAATGCGCGAATTGGCATTCATGTATGGGAAGGGTTGCGCACGTTGAGTGTAGGGCGGTAGCAGTTCGTACCAGTGGTAGACAGCAGGAGTAGCACTGTAGCAGGAGCAGCAGTAGGCGAGGCAATAGCCAGTAGCGCTGGCAGGAGGCAGGCAAGAATTTGTAGCTGTAGGTGCACCCCACGCATCAGCAGGGTAGTGCCAGAGTGGCAAGGTCAGGACCGCTCACGGGAGCACACTGAGTAGCACAGGCAAGTAGCGCATGCCAGGAGTAGCACAGGCAGGAGTAGAAGCAACTACGGCAGCTGTGTAAGAAGCTGCATCACTGCATGGGTTCATGGTAGCCGCAAGGCTTGGGATTGTGCTGATACCTGCCCCCTGCAGGTCGCTGTCGTGCACTGGTAGCGTAGGAGTGCAGTCAGGTGCAGTGTGGCTGGGCATGTGGGCTGCTACCTGCACTGTCAGGGGGGTGCGGTCGTACTGCGCCGGTAGCTTGAGTGCAGCTTTGTGCGTGGGCTCGTGTGCGGGGTCAGGACTGTCAGGAGTGTGCAGTGTGCTAGGTAGCATGGGGAGTGTACGACACTGTGTTTGCATGCCTGCAACCAGGCCCTTCTGATCCAGGCAGGGTTGCCACGGCGGTAGCTTTGTTGTGGGCGCTGATGTGTATGTGGTGTGCAAATACCGTCAGTTGGTGTGGCGCAGGGGCGGACGCCCGCTGGACGCTCCGCATACCGTACCGTACGGTACCCCCACGTGGCAATGTGACACGCAGTAGCAGTAGGAGATGGTGTGGCGCGCGTTGTGCTGTACCTGGGGCCGTGCTTGAGATAGAGATGCTAGCAATTGATAGTGTACTACACCTGTGCAAGGTGGAGTTTGAGGCAGGTTGCTTTGGGCCTTCGTAAGAGGCTGCAAGGGAGGTTGGTACCGTTGTACGTAACGGTACCGGTCAGGGCTGGCTTCTTCAGCCAAGGCATTTTATCAGTTCTGATAAAACCCAACGCCCAAAAGTCCCAGTATTTTATGAAAGGGTCTATGCCATGCAGTGTAGCACCTGAAAATTTGGAAATAAAATAAAATA
>VFQN01003659.1_pt1 | contig 21564 bp, 22 predicted proteins | sample 3512371 | NCBI WGS metagenome assembly VFQN01 (sample SAMN10412370, study PRJNA504923) | tailings metagenome | isolation source: Replicate 2 from Balatoc abandoned mine | place: Philippines: Itogon, Benguet | collected 2017-08-28
CCGACGTGATCCCACTCGGGGTAGTTGATTTACCCCGTCGCCGACGTGTGATTATCCTCTGCCCTCAAGGCTGGCGGCCCGACACTTATTCGCGTGGCTGAGGAGGGAAGCACGCATGGGCTCCGGGTTCTGCCGTAACGTGACGTTACCACACGGCGTTACGGGAGGAACCCATGCGTGCGTTACCCATCGTACACGATTGGCGGGGTAACGTCCGCGACCTCCTCCCGAGCCTCCACGGGCATCAGGTCAACGCCCTCGCCGACCTCAGCCTGGCGGTCGCCCAGGCCGGGGACTGCCGGGCCGGGCGGGTCGCCCCCCGGGTGCCGACCGACGCCGCACCGGCGTCCGCCCGCCGGCGGTTCGAGCGGACCCTGGCCAACCCCCGGCTCCACCCCCGACGGGTCCAGCGGGAGTTGGCCGCCGGGATCCTCCGGCACTGGGCCGGGCGGACGATCCTGCTGATCCTGGACGAAACCCCTCGGGCCAATGACCTGCGGGCGGTGTGCGTCCGGGTGGCCTACGCCGGGCGGGCGTTGCCCCTGGCCGGGGAGGTGTACCGCCCCGCCGCCCCGCCCCGGCGGATGCCCCTCCTGGTCCGCGGGCTCCTCCGCCAGGTCCGGGGGTGCCTGCCGGGTCCGTGCCGGGTCGTCCTCCTGGCCGACCGGGGGCTGGCTTGGCCGACCCTGGTGGACTTCTGCGCCGAGAGCGGGTGGGGGTACGTCCTCCGGCTCCTCGGCCAGACGGTGGTCCGGTTCCCGGACGGGTCGGAGAAGTCGGCCCGGGAGTTGGCCCCGCGGCCGGGGAGCCGGTGGGTCGGGGCGGCCGAGGCGTTCCGCAAGGCGGGGTGGCGCGGGGCCGGGGTGGTGGCGACGTGGGAGCGGGGGATGACGGACCCGTGGGTGCCCCTGATGGACGAGCGGGGGAGCCTCCGGCACGCCCGGGTGTACGCCAAGCGGATGTGGGTCGAGGAGTCGTTCCGGGACGACAAGGGCGGGGTGTTCGGGTGGGGCGACAGCCGGGTGGACCGGCCGTCCCACGCTGCCCGGCGGCTGGTCCTGCTGGCCCTGGCCGTGGTCCTGGCGGTGAGCCGGGGCGGGGCGGCGACGAAGGCCGGGCGGCGGCGGGCGTTCGACCCCCACTGGCGGCGGCGGTTGAGTATCGTCCAGGTCGGGCTCCAGTGGCTCCGGTATGCCGTCGCCCACGCCCTGTACGACCGCCTCCGGCTCCGCCGGTTGTACCTGTATCCGCCGTAGAACAAAAAGTGTCGGGCCGCCAGACCTCCGGGGGAGGGTCGCGGCACTTCGCCGCGGGGTGGGGGGGGCACCACACGAGGAGTAGACTGGCAGCGATGCCCCTACGGGCGGCGCACAAGTCAAGCACATACAGAATCGGGAGGTTCACGATGGCGACGGGGAAGGTGGCGATCGTCACCGGCGGCGGGTCGGGGGTCGGGCGGGCGGCGGCGTTGGCGCTGCACCGCGAGGGGTGGTCGGTCGTCGTCGCCGGGCGGCGGGCCGACGCACTCGCCGAGACGGTCGCCGGTGCGGACCGAATGCTCGCCGTCCCGACCGATGTGACCGACCCGGCGGCGGTTCGCGCCCTCTTCGACCGCACCGTTGCCGCGTTCGGCCGGCTCGACTTGCTCTTTAACAACGCCGGCGCCACCGCCCCGGGCGTGCTGCTCGAAGAACTCACCGTCGAGCAGTGGCGCGCCGCCGTGGACGTGAACCTGACGGGCGTGTTCCTCTGCCTCCAGCAAGCGTTCCGGGTGATGAAGGCGCAGACGCCGCGCGGCGGGCGGGTCATCAACAACGGGTCGATCTCGGCCCACACCCCGCGACCGAACTCCGCCCCGTACACCGCCACCAAACACGCCGTCACCGGGCTGACGAAGGCCGCCGCGCTCGACGGCCGGGCGTTCGACATCGCCGTCGGGCAGATCGACATCGGCAACGCGGCGACGGAGATGACCGGGCGGATGGCCGCCGGCGTACCGCAGGCGAACGGGACGGTCGCGCCCGAGCCGCGGATGGCCGTGGACGACGTGGCGCGGGCGGTGGTCTACATGGCGAGCCTGCCGCCCGACGCGAACGTGCTGTTCATGACCGTGATGGCGACGAAGATGCCGTTCGTCGGGCGTGGGTGACGGGCGTGTGAGGGGATGCCCTTCGCACCGCCGCGCCCGGGGTGTTGCCCCGGGAGCCCCGCACGCGGTGTCACGCTCAACTCCCAGCCCTATCGGCTCGCCACCGCGTATTCAGTGTCTCCGTGTGAAGAATTTTTCTCTTGTATTACGGCAGCCGTCGCGTACCGTGATGTGACGCTCGCGCCATTCGTAACACGCGCGGCGCCACCGCGGAGCGCTCCCATGACTCGCCGCGTCGCCTTCACACTGATCGAGCTGCTGGTGGTGATTGCGATCATCGCCATCCTGATCGGGCTGCTGCTACCGGCTGTCCAGAAGGTGCGGGAGGCGGCGGCGCGGACGAAGTGCTCGAACAACCTCAAGCAGATCGGCCTCGCCGTCCACAACCACGAGAGCGCTCTCGGGTACTTCCCGACCGGATACTGGCGGAAGACCTGGCCGACCGACCCGACCAACCCGAAGGGACACTTCCGCTGGTCGGCGCTGGCGCAGCTCACCCCGTACCTCGAACAGACCGCCGTCTACAACGCCCTCGACCTGACGTACCCGCTCTACGGCGGCGGCAGCCTCCAGCCGCAGGTCATCCCGTTCCCGCCCAACCGCCCGGCCGTCGCCACCGTGGTGCCGACGTTCCTGTGCCCGTCGGACCAGTTCCGGGTCGTGAAGCCGGACCAGGGGCCGTGCAACTACGCGGCGTGCAGCGGCGGTAACCCGGACGGCAACGCGCTCACCGGCGACGGGCTGTTCACCGGCGTGGACCTCGACGTGGTGAAGAACGCCGGCGTCCGCGTGGTCGGCGTGATGGACGGGCTGAGCAACACGGTGGCGTTCGCCGAGACGACGCTCGGCGCCGGCGACGTGGCCCCGGCCGGGGCGACCGACGTGCGGCTCTACTACAAGCAGGTGACGGCGCTGTCGCAGGCGAACTGCGACGCCAGCACGACGCTCGTCACCGACCGCGGCGCGCTGTGGGCGGACGGGGCGTACAACTGCACGCTGCTGAACACCGTGCGGACGCCGAACAGCCCGCAGATGGACTGCGTGCAGCACTCGAACCCGGCGTGGAAGGCGGCGCGCAGCCGGCACACCGGCGGGGCGAACGTGCTGTTCGGCGACGGGTCGGTGCGGTTCGTGCGCGACTCCGTTGACGCGGCCGCGTGGCAGGCCGCCGGCACCCGCACCGGCGGCGAGCCGGCGGGCAACTTCTGACGCGACCGGCTCGTCTTCGGGAACACCGGCTGCCCGAGGACCGGTAGACTGGCCGCATGACCCAGCCGACCGGCAACCTGTTCGCCACCCTCCCGCCCCCCGGCCCGGCCGAGGAGTTCCGCATGCTCTGGGAGAAGCCAGGGCTGCGGGTCGAGCGGATTGTCTCGCGCGGTCACACCACCCCGCCGGGCGAGTGGTACGACCAGGGCGCCGACGAGTGGGTGGTCCTCCTCGCCGGGGCCGCACGGCTCCTCGTCGAGGGCCGCCCCGGGCCGCTGGAACTGTGTCCCGGCGACTGGGTACTGCTGCCGGCGCGCCTCCGCCACCGCGTCGAGTGGACCGACCCGGACCGCGACACCGTCTGGCTCGCGGTTCACTCCGGGTGAGGTGGGTAGGTCGCGCGGGTGCGACGGCGGTGCGCGATGAGTCCGTACCCACATGGGTTTTCCGTCCCCGGCCTGCCGTCATTCGCCGAACGCGTCGCGGCTTATGAAACCCTCTCGGAGCCTCCCCATGCGCTTCCTCGGTGCCCTCGCGCTCGCCGCGCTCGTCACGACCGCGGCGCACGCGCACTTCGTCTTCGTGTACGTGGACGGCGGCGACGCGAAGGTCGTGTTCGGCCACCACGCCGCGCCGGACCCGGACAGCTTCCCGACCCGTGCCGAGAAGACCACCCTCACCGCCCGTGACAGCGCCGGCAAGGAAACGCCACTGGCGCTGGAGAAGGGGACAGGCAACTTCTTCCGGGCGAAGCTCCCCGCCGCGCCGGTCGTGGTGTACGGCACCACCTAGTCCGGCGTCACGCAGGAGGGCGACGCCCCGCCGGTCCTTTCCTGGTACTACCCGAAGGTGATCGTCGGCGACCCGTTCGCCCCGCACGTCGCGGCGGGGAAGGCCCTGGACATCGTGCCGGTGCGCGACGGCGAGAAGGTTCGCTTCCGCGTGACGGCCGCCGGGAAGGCGCTGCCCGACGTCGAGGTGACGGTCGGCATGGACGGGAAGGAGGAGGTGAAGGCGGAGACCGTGAAGACGGACGCCGCGGGGCTGACGCCGGGGTTCGCCGGACGCGGCCGCTACCTGGTGGCGGCGCGGCGGGTGGAGGCGAAGGCCGGCGAGTTCGGCGGGAAGAGCTACACTGCCGTCCGCCACACGGCGACGCTGGTGTGCGACGTACCGGGGCGCTGACCCGCGATGGGCTACTACCACCCGCTCCGGCGCCCGGCGCCGGGACGACTCTTCTGGGCCGTGATGGCAGTCGCGCTGATGCTCGCCGCGGCGAGCATCAGCGCGCGGCTTCCGTAGCGATGTCGGCCGCTCGGTGTCGGCCCGGGCGAACGGCCGGCGTGAGCCGGCTGGTCGTTGGTATCGGTGCCTTCGCAGACCCGCTATCACCCCCACGAGCCGCGACCGCCAGGGAGCGGCCGGCGTCCATCGCGGGCCGCTCCCTGGCGGTCGCGGCTCATGAAGCCACCGATACACTGCCCGGACACCGGTACCAACGACCAGCCGGCTCACGCCGGCCGTTCGCCACGTCGGCGCGCCGGCAAGCTGGGTAAGCGGGTGGGGCACCGACCGGCGGCGGGTTTGAACGCCTTACGCGCCGGCGGGAAGAGACTACCAGCGGGCACCGCCGGCGCCGTGCGTCCGGTGCTCGTTTCTTCTGCGATTTCCAGCGTGTTCGCGGAATTCCGGCGTGGCGCCCGCGGTCCGGCATCCGCCGTGCGATAGGGTGTGCCGTCCCCAGCAGGAGGCACTGATGACCGCGACCAAGCCGAGCCCGCGCATCACCCCCGACATGACCCCGGCCGAGCGGCGGCGGGCCGTGCGGTCGCTCCTCCGCGAGCTCGCCGCGGTGCTCCACGCTACCCGCCGCATCAGCCAGGAAATCCGCTGGCCGGCGCCCGCGCTCGCCGGCGCGTGCTGACCGCCGTCACGGCAGTCGCCGCGCCGCCGTGATGCGGACCGGCGGCTTGAGCATCTGGCCGTCGGCGGGAGAAGTCTGGATCTTCCGCACCACGTCCATCCCCTTGACCACCCGGCCGAACGCGGCGAACCCCTGGCCGTCCGGGTTGCGCTTGCCGCCGAAGTCGAGCTCCGGCTGGGCGCCGACGCACACGAAGAAGTCGCCGGTCGCCGTGTCCGGCCCGTCCCGGGCCATCGAGACGGCGCCGTCCGTGTGTGACAGTCCGGTGTCCTTCGTGCGCTCCAGCTTGATCGGCGGGAACTCGTCCTTCGCCTTCGCCGGGTTCACGCCGGCCTGGATCACCTCGATCTTCACCTTGTTGTCCGGCTGGTTCGTCGGCGTCACCGTGCGGTGGAAGACGCCGCCGTCGTACAGCCCGGCGTCGACGTAGCGGAGGAAGTTCGCCGCCGTCTTCGGCGCCTTCGGGCTGAGCTCCAGTTCGATGTCGCCGTGCCCGGTGCGGAGCAGCACGCGGACGGGCTTCGCGTCCTGGGCGTGCGCCACCGGCAGCGCGACGAGCAGGAGCGCGGCGGGAAGGAGTCGCATCGGCGTGGCCTCGGGTGGCGGGGTGAGCTTCGTGGTGCGTCTACTGATCCCTGTCGGCTCCGGCGAACGGCCGGCGTGAGCCGGCTGGTGGTTGGTCCAGGCACCCGTACCAACGACCAGCCGGCTCACGCCGGCCGTTCGCCAAGAGCCACGGCGATGCCCTCGATCCGCGCCACCTCGTCCGGGTCGAGGTGGAAGTCGAGTACGGCGAGGTCGGCGCGCATGTGCGCCTCGTCCTGCGTGCCCGTCAGCACCACCATCCCCACGTCGAGCGCGAAGCGGAAGATCACCTCGGCAGCGCCGCGGCCGTGCCGCGCGGCGACCCGCGCGATCTCGGTGTGCGTCAGCACCTGCCGGTTCGCAGTGAGCAGCGAGAAGCCCTGGTAGACGACGCCGTTCGCGGCGCAGACCGCCCGCACCTCGCGGTCCCAGCCGCGGACCGCGTAGCACCGGTTCTGCACCAACCGCGGCCGCACCCGCGCGCCCTCGCAGAGGAGGCGTAGCTGGTCGGCGGTGACGTTGCTGACGCCGAGAAGCCGTGCCCGACCGCCGGCGTGCAGCGCCTCCATCGCACCCCACGCTTTCCAGTCCGCGCTCCCGAGCCCGTCGCCCCGGCTGGGCCCGTGGAGGACGTAGGAGTCGATGCGGTCCGTGCCGAGGTGCCGCAGCGAACTCTCGAACGACTGCGCCACCTGCTCCGCGACAGGCGCCGCCGGGTCATAGGGGAGACGGTGATCCTGCCCGGGGCGGAACGTGAACTTGGTTTGCAGGAACAGGTCGGCGCGCGTGACGGTGCCGTCGGCGAGCGCCGCCGCGATCGCCTCGCCGACGCCGGCCTCGTGGTAGTGCTTGCGCTGGTTGGCGGTGTCGATGCCGCGGAACCCGGCCCGCAGCGCCAGCCCGGTGAGGCGGGCCGTGTCGTCCTCTTTCCAGGCGGTGCCGTACAGGAACCGCGGCACCCGCACGCCGTCGATCGTCAGCGCGTCGTCGGGCATCGATACCTCCGGCTCGTAGTGACGGCTCTGTTGTACCCCGCGCACCGGGATTCCGATAGCGTCACAGTCCGCGCCGGCGTCCAATGGAGGCTCCCTCCCACCCACCCCCTTCTCCCGGGCACGCCCATGTACGCCCTGCCGCTGCTCGTCGCCGCCGTCGCGCCCGGTGCCGACGTCGCCCCCGCGCCGCGCGCCGCCGAAGCCTCGCCGGCCGAGGTCCGCGCCGCCGCCGGGAAGGCGCTCGCGTTCCTCGAAGCGAGCTCGGCCGCGTGGCGTGCCGACAAGAAGTGCGTCACCTGCCACCAGGTGCCGTTCACGATCTGGGCGCTGAACGAGGCGCGGGGCCGCGGGCTCGCCGTGGACGTGAAGAAGCTCGACGAGCTGACCGCGTGGGCGTTCGACTTCTGCGCCACCAACGAGCACGAGGGCAAAAAGACCGGCGGGTTCCACCTCACGTCCGTGTTCCTGGTGCTGTCGCAGCAGGGGGCCGCGCCGCGCGCCGACGCGCTGAAGACGTACCCGTTCTTCGAGACGCTGTTCGCCAAGCGGCAACTGGTGAACGGCTCGTGGCGCGAGGGGAATCAGATCAAACTGCCCGGCGCCGAGCGCGAGGCCGACGAGGTGGACACGATGTGGACGCTTCTCGCGCTGCGCGAGCTGGAGCACCACGACGACACGCTCCCGCTCGACACGCTGAACGGACTCGCGGCGGAGCGCGAGAAGGCGCAGGCGTTTCTGAAAGACGCGAAGGCCGGGCGGCGGGTCGACTGGCTCGCGCTGCGGGCGATTCTCGCCCACGACCGCGGCCCGATGCCGCGCCCGGCGGCGCTGCTGGCCGAGCTGCGGGCACTCCAGAACGCCGACGGCGGGTGGGGTTACGTCCGCGGCGGCGAGAGTTACCCGCACACGACCGGCGAGTGCCTGTACGTGCTCACCGCGGCGGGGGCGACACCAGACGACCCGGCGGTGCGCCGCGCCGTGATGTACTTGTTGCGCACGCAGCGGGCGGACGGGTCGTGGGAGTGCCGCACCCGGCAGGCGTTCGCCACCCGCCCGGACAAGGTGAACGAGGTCACGTCCCACTGGGGCAGCGGCTGGGCGACGATCGGCCTGCTCCGCACGCTGCCGCGCGTGTGACGTCGTTATTACCCCACCCCCCAGTGGTCGGGGAACGTCGTCGCCGGGAACACCGCTCGCGCCTCGGCGAGCAGGTCGCGCCAGCCGGCGACATCGTACCGGTCGGAGACGTGGAACAGCACCAGCCGGCCGACGCTGGCGGCCGCCGCCAGCTCCGCCGCCATCACGCCCGTCATGTGCCGCGTCCGTTCGGCCAGGTCGGCGTTGGCAGCGAGGTACTGGCTCTCGCACACCAGCGTCCCCACCCCCTTCAACCACTCGGCGACCGGCCCGCGGGTCGCGGCGTCGAGGTGGAAGTCGGTGAGGTAAGCGACCGAATCGCCCGGTACGGACACGAGCAAATCGGCCTGGAGCGCGGACAGCGATTCGTCCTTTCCGCCGACCGCCACCGTTTCGCCCGGCGCCGCGGCCGGGCCGCGGACGCGCTTCAGCCACGGCCCCGGGGCGAGCCCGGCGGCGGCAAGGCGGGCCGGGGCCACGTTCACCCGCGGCGACTCGCGCACCAGGTACGCGGCCGACGGCGTGCCGTGGTCGAGCAGCCGTGTTTCCACAGTGAACCCGTCGCCGGTGAGCAGAGTGTCCGCCGCCGGCCGCTCGTCGCCCGGCGCCGCCGAGGCGAAGGCGTCCGCCAGGTCGAAGCGCGTGGCCCTCACCGCGGCCGCGCCAATGTCGTGGGCGTGCCACCCGACGGGCGTGCCGGCGGCGAGGTTCCACTGGAACCCGCGGAGGCGGTGGTGGAGGATCGCCGCCGTGCCGGGCGGCCCCCAGACGTGGTTCGGCCGGTCGGCGCGGTCGAAGGTGACGCGGAAGAAGGTGTCGAACCCGGCGACGTGGTCCATGTGGAAGTGGCTGAACAGCAAGTGGTCCACCTGCCGCAGCTCGGCGGGGTCGAGCGCGTGCGGGCAGCCGTCGCCGCAGTCGAACAGCAGCCGCGTGTTCGCCTGTCCGGTCTCGACGCGCACGAACAGGGCGTTGTCCCGCCCCGGCCCGCCGAGCACCTGAATCGTGAGCGCCATGACCACCCTCCCCCGCCCGGACACCGGCGCCGGGGCGGCGGTTCGACCGGCCGGCGGATTCGCGCGAAGGAACCGCCGCGCCGCCGGATCAAGTAGTATGCGGCACGAACCGAGCGGCGGGGGCACATGACCGGCACCGACCCGAATCACCTGGCGAGCCGCGTGCGGGCGCTCGCCCACGCTGCCGACCCGGCCGGCGGGCTCCCCGACGCGGAGCTCGTCCGCCGCTACGCCGACGCCCGCGACGCGGCCGCGTTCGAGGTGCTGGTGTGGCGGCACGGGCCGATGGTGTGGGGCACGTGCGCCCGCGTCCTTCGCCACCGGCAGGACGCGGAGGACGCCTTCCAGGCCACGTTCCTCGCCCTCGCCCGGTCGGCCCGGGCGGTCGGCCGCGGCCCGGTCGGGGGTTGGCTTCACCGCGTCGCGGCGAACGCGGCGCTGAAGCTCCGCGCCCGCCGCCGGCCGACCGCCGAGTTGCCCGACGTGCCGGGTGAGCCCGCACCCGACCGCGAACTCGCCGGCGTGCTCGACCAGGAGCTCGACCGCCTCCCGGCGCACCACCGGGCCGCGTTCGTGCTCTGCTGCCTCGAAGGGCTGACGAACGCCGAGGCGGCGCGCGAACTCGGCTGCCCGGTCGGCACCGTCGACTCCCGCCTCCACGCCGCCCGCACCCGGCTGCGCGACCGCCTTGCCCGCCGCGGGTTCGCCCCCGCCGCGCTCGCGGTCGCTGCCACGCCGGTGCCGCCGGCGACGGCGGCCGCAACGATCGCGCTCGGCACACACACACAACCACCGCCGCCGGCCGTCGATCGGCTGGCGAACCAGATCGGAGGGACCATGTTTCGCCTTCCCGCCGTCATCGGCATGGCATCGGCCGCACTCGCCGCTGTCGCGGTCGCCGCGTGGGCAATCGACGGCCAACCCCCGCCCGCCGACCCGCCTCGGCCCGCGCCAGTGCCCGCCGCGCGTCCGCCCGAGAAGGCGCCGGCACTGCTGTTCACCGAACTCATCACCAAGCCGGGCGAGACCGGTTCGCGCACCATCAGGCTGACGCGCGCGACGTTCCGCGACGGCAAACTCACCGCCCGCGACGCCCTCGACACCGGCGACGCCTCCGGGTTCGGGTACGGCGCGCATTACCGCGTGATCGGCAACCGGTACGTCGTCTACCAGTCGGCGACGGTGTTCGACCTGGCCGAGACCAAGGTCCGCCACACGTTCGACGGCGGGCAGGTGATCGCGGTCGGGGGGACTTCTGTTTACTTCTTCAGCGGCAAGGACGGTGCGCCGGAGGGCGTGTTCCGGTACGACGTGGCGACCGGCGTGCGCGACAAGGTGGCCGGCCCCGGCGAGGGCCGCTGGGGGCTGCGCGGCATCATCTCGCCCGGCGGGACGAAGTCCATCGGCCGAGAATTGAGGGTTGTGGAGGTGCTGTTGGGCAGCGAGCTCCCTTACGACATCCTGCTCAATCAGGTCGGGAAGCAGCGGGTGAACCTCGGCGAGTTCCGGGCGACGATGGGCGCCACCGGCGGGGGGGCGTTCGACGACGCGCCGCCCGGCGTGTGGCTCGACGACGACCAGTTCCTCACGCAGACGACGCTCGGCAAGGTCGTGGCGGTGAACACGGCGACGAAGGCGCGCGAGCCGGTGGCGGACATCCCGCTCGCGCACCGCCCGGGCGAGAAGGCGTGGGACGACCACGGGGTATTCGGGTTCACGCCGCTCGGCTTTCAACAGCCGCGGTTCTCGCGCCTGCCCGACGGGCGCGTGAGGTACGACGCGGACCGCGTGTACCTCATCGACGTGGCGAAGAAGACGTGGGAGAAGGCGGAGTGGCTGCCGCTGGGGCACGGGTTCGAGTACTCGGCCGAGCCCGAGCGCGTCAAGACGCCGGGCCAGTCCGGGCGGGTCGCACGGGTGGAGTTGCGGCACAACGGCAAGGTGATCGGCACGAGCGAGACGGTGTGGTGGACGACGCCGGAGAAGCCGCGGGCGGTGGCGGGCGCGGGCTACCTCGCGGTGGTCGAGCGCGCCACCCGCCCGGGCGCGCCAGTGCCGTCCGACGAGGTGCGCGTGTGGTCCGCCGCGACCGGCGCGTGGCAGACGATCGACGCCTGGACCGACGCGCTGGTCGGGTGGGTGGAGTAGCGCGGCGGGCCGGGGCACCACCTGCGGCGGGCGGACGCGGCCCGAACACCCAGCGGATCAATAAATTCGTACTCCCGCGGTAGCCGTTCCGGCGGGGGCGGGGATTTGATGGGTGGAGGGAGTCACGCGGGGGCGAGGGCCGCGGCGATGGCGACGACGGGCGACCGCACGGACCTGACACACATTTGCCGGTTGGCCGCACCCACCCTGTCGGACGGCGAACTCCTGCGCCGGTTCACCGAGCGGCAGGACGAGGCGGCGTTCGAGACGCTCGTCCGCCGGCACGCGCCGATGGTCCTCGCCGCCGGCCGGCGCGTCCTCGGCAGCGCACACGAAGCCGAGGACGTGAGCCAGGCGGCGTTCCTGATTCTCGCACAGAAGGCGGCGTCGCGGCGCTGGGGGCCGTCGGTCGCCGGGTGGCTGTACCGCGTGGCGCACCTGCTCGCGGTGCGGGCGCGGCGGACCGCGACCCGGCGGGCGCGCCGCGAGGGCGTCACCACCGCCACACCCGTTTCGGCCGAACCGCTCGCCGAGATCACCGGCCGAGAACTCCTCGCAGTACTCGACGAGGAACTGCTCGCGCTGCCCGAACTGTTCCGCGCCCCGCTCGTGCTGTGCTACCTCCAGGGGGCGACGCGGGACGAGGCGGCCGGGCGCCTCGGCTGCCCGCTGTCCACGTTCAAGAAGCGCCTCGCCACGGGGCGCGACCGGCTCCACGCGGCGCTCGTCCGCCGCGGGCTCGGCCTCCCGGCCGCGCTCCTCGTCACCACCCTCGTCGGGCGGCCCACCGCCGCTCCGGCGGCGTTCGTCAAGAACACCACCCAGGCGGCGCTGGCGCTCGCCGCCGGCGCCGCCGCGACCGGCCTCGTGGCGCCGGCCGTCCTCGACCTCGTACACGGAGGGATCGGTATGACCGGCTGGACGAAGGTCAGGGCCGCGCTCGGCCTGGTGCTCGTCGGCGGGCTCCTCGCCGCGACGGCCGGCGCCCCGGGCGGGAGCGCCGGGGCGCAGCCCGAACCGGCCGCGCCGAAGAAGGCGGACCCGGCGGAGCGGCCGATCCGCGGGGTCGTGAAAGACCCCGCCGGCAACCCGGTCGCGGGCGCCGCGGTCGTCGCCGGGACGGGCGACGAGAGCGGCGGTCGGCTGACGACGACGACCGGGGCGGACGGGAAATTCACGTTCGACCGCTTCCCGCCCAACCAGTACCGGGCCTTCGCCACGTTCGTCATGGCCGCGAAGGACGGGTTCGCGCCCGCGCACGGGTACGCACAGTGGACCGAGCCGCCGCACCCCGTCCCGGAACTCACGCTCACGCTCGCTGAGGCCGGTACCTACGCCGGCACGGTGAAGGACAAGGCCGGGCGGCCGGTCGCCGGGGCCGAGGTGCAGTTCGGCATTGTCACCCGCGGCGGGAACTACACCGGTTGGGGCTATACGCCGGCCGACCACCTCCGCGGGACCGGCGTCGGCCCGTTCTACCTCGTCAAGACCGACGCGACCGGGGCGTTCCGGTTCGCCACCGTGCCGGCCGGCGCCGAGCTGATCTTCCGCGCCCGCGCCGCCGGGTACGGCGAGGCGGACACCAGCGCCCGGCGGGCCGCGCGGCGGGCACATCGTCGGGAAGGCGACGCCGGTCGAGCTGACGCTGGAGCCCGAGGCGGTCGTCCGCGGGCGCGTCGTGTCGAAGGTGGCGGGCGTGACGGCGGCGGACGTGGCGGTGCGGCTGACCGGCAGTGACGGCAACCACGGCGTCTACCGCGGCGCGGTGCCGGACGCCGCGGGGCGGTTCGAGTTCCGCGGCCTCCGGGCCGGGCCGTTCAGCATCACCCTCGGCCTCCCGGACGGCGCCACCGCCGTGGCGACCGGCGCGAGTGTCGTCCCGAAGGCGGGTGAGCCGGTGGCCGTGACGCTGGAAGTGATCGAGGGCGTCGAGGTCACCGGCGTGGTGCGGGTGAAGGGGACGACGCAGCCGCTGCCGGGGGCGTCGGTCACCGCGAGCGGCGCCTCCGACCCGACGGGGCAGAATACCCGGCCGGCGAAGACCGACGAGGCGGGCCGGTTTAAGCTCCGCCTCCCGCCGGGCGAGGCCAAGGTGTACGTCGCCGGCATGCCCGCGGGCTTCGCCCACCCGAACAACCGCCACGCCCCACAGACAGTCATCGTTCCCGCCGGCGGGAAGGGCGTCGCGGTCCCCGAGCCGTTCGAGGCCGTGCGCGTGGTGGACGGGCTGAAGGGCGTGGTGACCGACGCCGCCGGGCGGCCGCTGGCGCACGCCAAGGTGTCCGCGCTCCAGCACACCAGCGTGTGCGGCAACTTCGCCGACACGCCGGTGTCCGCCAGTTTCGACGGCACGTTCAGCCTCCCGTACTCGCCGAACGGGCCGCTGGAGCCCGGCCGCAGCGTACCGCTGCGGGTGACGACCGACGACGGGAAGACGTTCGAGGCGGCGGCCCTCGTGACGAAGGACGGCGTGTCCACCGTCCGCGTGCCGACGCTCCCGGACGTGAAAGGGCCGGACGACGTGAAGGCCGGCGAGCTGGCCGGCGTGATCGTGGACGAGAAGGGCCGCCCGCTCGCCGGCGCGAAGGTCCACATGTGGGACTGGGTAGACGACCCGAAGAACTTCACCTTCAGCGGCCCGGACGGTGTGTTCCGCCTCAAGGCCGGGAACGAGCGGACGGTGCAGGTGCGGTTCACGAAGGACGGGTTCGCGCCGGTGTTCGTCACGCACCAGCCGGTCGGCGAGAAGGGGCTGGTGATCGCGCTGGACCGGACCACGTATTTCGAGGGCGTCGTCCGCGGGCCGGACGGGCGGCCGGCGGCGGGAGCCGTGATCCGCGCCGACTCGGGGCCGAAGATGATGGAGGGCGGCCTCGCCCCCGAGGTGTGGACGACGACGACCGCCGACGCCGACGGGAAGTACCGGCTCTACGTGCAGCCGGACGAGTACGCCTTCCACGTCAAGGCGAAGGGCGCCGGCGTGGCCCGGCTGGAGAAGACCGGCATCGGCCCCGGGCAGGCGCGCAAGCTCGACGTCGCGCTCCAGCCGGGGATCACGTTCCGGGCGAAGGTGGTCGATTCCGTCACCGGCCGCCCGGTCGTCGACTTCCAACTCTACGACTGGCAGCAGAAGGACGTGGACGGCCGGACCGACGCGGGCGGCGAGGTCGTGATCGCCGACCTGCTGCCGGGCGACTTCTCGTTCAACGTGAAATCGGACACGCACACCCGCTGGTGGTCCGAGGCGGCGACCCGCGAGTGGGAGCGGAAGCACGTCGACGACAAGAAGACCGGCTGGCAGCGGAACTTCGACGACCTGACGTTCAATCTGAAGGCGGGGATGCCAACGGTCACGATCGTCGCCGAGCCGGCGGTGAAGATCACCGGCAAGGTGCTCAACCCGGACGGCAAGGCGGTGGGCGGGGCGACGGTGGCACCGGCCCGCACCGGCTCCGGCAACTCACTCACCGGCGACACCCGCTTCAGCGTCGAGACGAAGGCCGACGGGACGTTCGTGATGACGCTCCCGGCGAGCGGTGCCGCCGAGTACAACCTGGTCGCGCACGACGGCAAGTACGGTCAGTGGCGGACGTGGGCGAACGGCGTCCTCCCGCCGGTAAAGACGACGCCCGGGCAGGCGATCGAGAACGTGACGCTATCACTGACCCGCCCGGCGGTGGTGCGCGGGAAGGTGGTGGACGCCGAGGGCCGGCCGGTTGTGGGACGCGAGGTGCGGGCGCACGCCGCCGACCGCCTGGAGAACCGCTACTACGACCCGACCACGCGGACGAAGGCGGACGGCACGTTCGAGCTGCGGTTCGTGCGCCCGGGCGAGCAGTGGGTGCAGGTAGCGCCGCACTGGCTTAACGGCGCCGACGCCCCGCCCGGCACGTCGCGCACGCTGACGTTGCGGGCGGGGCAGGTGGTCGAGAACGTCGAACTGGTTGCCGCCGAGGAGCGGCCGCGGTAGTGCGGCTGGGGGCTTCCGGAGGTCGGGTCGAGGCGTGAGATACGCCGACCGGGGGCGGTCGGCGACGCCAGGCTCGTCTATACGACCCGCACCACGGTTGCGTCCAACATTGCTGACAACCGGAGCTTTATTGGGCAAGTACCGAGGGGCTACGCCCCCGCGGCCGCCGGCATGAACGCCGCGCACAGCCGGAGGTGCTGGTCGATGTCCAGTGCCTCCGAGCGGACGGTGCCGTCGATGCCGAGCTCCTTCAGCTTGGCGTCCACCTCGTCCTTGTCCTTGCGGCCGGCGGGCCAGCCGGTGAGCGCCTGGCGCAGGTTCTTGCGGCGGTGGACGTACAGGTCGCGCAGGAACGCCCGGAACCGCGCCACGTCGCCCACCTTCGCCCGCTTCTCGGCGTTCGGCACGATCTTCACGATCGCCGAGTCCACCTTCGGCCGCGGGTGGAAGTTGGTCGGCAGCACCTTCCGCACCACCTCCACGTCGGCCACGCTCTGCACCAGCACGGAGAGCGCGTTGTAGTCCTTCGTCCCCACCTCCGCCCGCATCCGCTCGGCGATCTCCCACTGCACCATCACCACCATCCGCTCGATCGGCAGGCCGGCAATGAGCAGGTTGCTCACCAGCGGCGTGGCGATGACGTACGGCAGGTTCGCCACCAGCTTGCGGCGGGTGCAGTCGAACGCCGCCGCCATCTCGTCCCAGACGACGAGCATCTCGGGGTTGAGCTTGTTCTTCTGCGCCAGGCAGTCGCCGAGCACGAACCGCACGTTCTTCCTGGCGCCGACGATCTGCTGGGCCACCGGCTGCATCGACTTGTCCACCTCCACCGTCGTCACCACGCCGGCGTGGTCGGCGAGGCGCGCCGTGAGCGAACCGGTGCCGGTGCCGACTTCCAGGACGGCGTCGGTGCGGTCGAGCTCGGCGGCGCGGACGATCAGGTCGAGCAGGTTCAGGTCGATGAGGAAGTTCTGCCCGAGCTTGCTCTTCGCCTCCAGCCCGAAGGCGTCGAACAGCCGGCGGAGGTACGTGAGCGTCTGGCGCTCGGCTTGGGTCGGCTTGGCGGGCTTCTCGGGGGCGCTCATGGTGCTCGGTTGGGATCTCGTGTAGGTCGGGTCGAGTCTTCGAGACCCGACGCGGCGCCGCGGGTAGCGAGCCGAGAAGACCAGCAACGCTCACACGGCAGGGTTCATTGGTTTGGGAGGCGGAGTCGCCGCGTCGGGTCTCGAAGACTCGACCCGACCTACGACCGAGGCCGCACCAGCTTGCGGACGTGCTTCGCCAGCAGGTCGAACTCCAGGTTCACGGCGGCGCCCACGTCCTTCACGCCGAGGGTGGTGTGCTCGCGGGTGTGCGGGATGAGCATCACGCTGAACCGGTCGGGGGCCACGTCCACCACCGTCAGGCTCACCCCGTCCACCGCCACCGAGCCCTTCTCGACGAGGAGTTCGTCCCACCCGTGCGGGAACCCGAACCACACCGTCTCCCACTCGCCGCTCACCACCCGCGCCAGGATCGACCCGACCACGTCCACGTGGCCGGTGACGAAGTGCCCGCCGAGCAGGTCGCCGGCGCGGAGGGCGCGCTCCAGGTTCACCCGGTCGCCGGCGGCGCGGGCGGCGAGGTCGGTCCGCGCCAGGCTCTCCGGCCCGGCCTGGAACGTGAACCCGTCGGCGCCGCGGGCGACGACGGTCATGCACGCGCCGTTCACGGCCACGCTCTCGCCGACGGCGAGTTCCTCGCCGAAGCCGCGACCGCCGACGCGGAACTGCCGCCCGCCGCTGCCGTCATCTTCGGCCGTCCGGACCGTGCCGAGCGTTTGTACCAGACCGGTGAACATAGACGCATTGTAGGGGTTTGGGTCAACGACGCCGGCGGAGGCGGTCGATACGGAGTTACCGCACGCACGGGAGATGGGCCGATGGGGATGCTCGACCACTGGCAGCCGGTGATGCTGGCCGGCGACGTGAAGGCGAAGCCGGTCGGCGTCACCGTGGCCGGCGAGCAAATCGCGGTGTTCCGCACGGGGTCGGGGAAGCTCGCGGCGCTGGCCGACGCCTGCCCGCACCGCCGGCTCAAGCTCAGCGCCGGGGCGGTGGTCGGCGACCGGCTCCGGTGCCAGTACCACGGGTGGACCTACGACGCTTGCGGGAACGGCGAGAGCCCCGGCGCCCCGAAGCTCCACGCCTGCGCGACCAGCTACGATGCGCGGGAGGAGCACGGCCTCGTCTGGCTGAAGTCGCGCCGGTCGAACCCGGAGTTCCCCGCGCTCGCGCCCGAGGGCTTCTTCCCGATCTGCACGCTCGACCACGTCATCCCGGCGCCGATCGAACTGGCGGTGGACAACTTCACCGAGATCGAGCACAGCGGCACCGTCCACACCACGTTCGGCTACGACCTGGAGCGGATGCACGAGGTGAAGGTGCGGTTCGAGACCACCGCCGACAGCGTCCGCGTGGTCAACGTCGGGCCGACGAAGCGGATCAACCCCGTGTTCGCGTGGCTCCTCGGCATCAAGCCGGGCGACCTGTTCCACGACGACTGGACGACGTACTTCTCGCCGCTCTACTCGGTCTACGACCACTGGTGGACGAGCCCGGACGGCACCCGCGAGGCGATGGTGCGGTGGCGGCTGTACCTGTTCTTTGTGCCGATCGACGACAAGACTACCCGGCTGATCTCGGTCACGTACGCGAAGTCGCGCTACCCCGGCCCGGCGGGCGGGCTGCGCCTCGCCCGGCGGCTGTTCCGCCGCGAGATCGACCGCGAGGTGACGGCTGACGTGAACATGCTCTACCACATGGCCGACTACGACACCGGCATCGAGGGGCTGAAGCTGAGCCGGTTCGACAAGGTGCTCGGCCTCACCCGCGAGCGGATCGGCACGCTCTACCGCGGGGAGCGGCGCTTCCCCCTGACCGTGGCCGGCTGACCCGCCTTGCCCCGGTCCCCCGCGTCGGGTTACCCTCCCGCCCGCCTGCCCGGCGTGCCGAGAGGGACTCCCGATGGCTCGTTCGCACCCCGTCCTGACTGCCTGCGCGCTCGCCCTACTGGTCCCCTCGGTCGCGACGGCCGGGCCGATCGAGTGGGAGGTCTCCGCACACCTCGCACGCGTCGGCGGCGCGACCGGGCCGGGCGCGGCCATGCTGACCGACGAGTTCATCGGCGGCAGCTCCACCATCCACGAGACGACGTTCAGCCGGCTGGCCGCCGAGGACCCGCACACCGGCTGGGGCTGGCAGTCGTTCCGCGTCGGGGCGCTGCTCCCGGACGGCCCGAACTACGACCCGCGCCACGGGGCGGCGGACACGTTCGGCGTCACGGTGTCGCTGACGGACGTCGGCTCGGGCCAGACCGGGACCGTCGCGTTCGACGGGCGCGGGTGGGAGCAGTTCCGCGTGAACATCGACTGGTACGTCACGATCCAGTCGCGCGACGCGTTCGCCGAGCTCACCGGCGAGACGGAGCGGACGCTGACCCTGGGCGGCACCGAGTACCACGTCGGGCTGCGGGCGGTGAACCGCGACGGCGTGGTCGACTTCTACGCCGACGTGCGGGCCGGCGCCGTGGCCGCGACGCCGGAGCCGACGACCCTCGCGCTGGCCGGGCTCGGGCTCGGCGTCGTGGGGCTGACGCGGCGGCGTGTGTGCCGGCCGGTGTCGGCAACCCGGCGCTAGGCCGCGGATTCGCCCGCCCCCCCGCCCGACCAGCCTTGCCCGGTTTCCCGCGTCGGGTTATCCTCTCGCCCCCGCTCGCCCGGCGGACCGAGAGGAACTCCCGATGGTTCGTTCGCACCCGATTCTGATCGCCTGCGCGGTCGCCCTGTCGGTCCCGGCGGCGGCGACCGCCGGGCCGGTCCAGTGGGAGGTGTCCACCCACCTCGCCCGCATCGGCGACGCCTTCGGCCCGATGGCCGGCACGCTGACCGACGACTACATCGGCGGCGGGGTCACGCTCCACGAGAGCTCGTTCAGCCGGCTCGTCGCGGCCAACCCGGCCGAGTGCTGGGGGTGGCGGTCGGTGCGCGTCGGCTCGCTGATCCCGGAAGGCCCGCGGTACGACCCCCTCAACTGGGCCGACCAGACGTTCGGCATCACGCTCGTGCTGACCGACCTCGCCTCCGGCCAGTCGGGGACGCTCACCTTCACCGGGACCGGCGGCGAGACCCTCGTCCAGGACATCGACCGCCCGTACTTCCTCCTCTCCCGCGACTCCTACGCCGACCTCACCGGCGAGACCGAGCGGTCGCTGACTCTCGGCGGCACCGACTACCGCGTCTCGATGCGGGTCGAGAGCCGCGACGGCCAGGCCCACTTCATCGCCGAGGTGCAGACCGGCGAGATCACCGCGACCCCGGAGCCGACGACCCTCGCGCTGGCCGGGCTCGGGCTCGGCGCCGCGGGGCTGGCGCGGCGCCGGTCCGGGTTGCATCGCACGGCCGCTCGCGGGTAACGTTCGCCCCCCCGCGCCCGCCCGGCGCGGGCCGGAGGTTGCCATGCCCAGATCGCGTCCCGCCCCGTGGCTCGGGGCACTCGCCGCGCTCCTCGCGGCCCCGCAGTTCGCCCCCGCCGGGCCGCTCACCTGGGGCTTCCGCGCCGAGGGGCCGGACGGGACCGTCCTGCGGGAGGTCACCGGCCTCACCGACCTCTTCCACGGCGACCACTTCCTCGCCGACCCGCAGTTCCACGGCGTCTTCAAGGGCGGTGTGTCCGGCCCGGGCTTCCGCACCGAGCGGTGGGAGACCGAGGCGCAGGTGGTCATCACCGACGAGGCGTCGGAGGTGAGCGACAGCTTCCGGCTGTGGTGGCGGTGGGTGAAGGAGTACGAGGTCCGGCCGGACGGCACCGAGGACCAGTTCTACGAGGGGTACAACAGCGGCCCGTGGCCCGACCCGGTCCGGCTGACCCTCGGCGGGAACGTGTACGAGATCAGCGGCCCCGGCGGCGACCTGAACGTGACCGTCACACCCGCCGTCGCCACCCCCGAACCGACGACGCTGGCGCTGGCGGGCGTCGGTCTCGTTCCGCTCCTCGGCCGAATCACCCGTCGGAGGATGACGTCATGCGGCTGATGCTCACCGGTGTCGCGGTCGCGCTGCTCGCCGGTCCGGCGGCCGCGGGGCCGATCGAGTGGTCGTTCAAGACCGAGGTCATCTACAGCGCCGACTACGGCGACCGGTTCGTCGTGAACGCGGCGACCGGCGGGACTGTTCAGTCGGCCGACGGCGACCTGGCCGACTTGTGGCTGTTCAACTCGACTGCCGAGCCGCGCCCCGCGCCGGGCGAGTACAAGACCGAGTACAGCTTCGCGCTGAACGTCACGATCACCGACGCGGCGTCCGGCGAGTCGGCGACGGTCCCGTTCGGGGGGTGGTACTCGGCGATGTGGTCGTACCAGCCGGGGGACGACCCGGACGTCTGGCGCTGGGACTGGGAAGTGTCGGAGTTCGGCAACTTCGCGGACCGATTCCCGGTGCAGCTCGGGAACGTCGTGTACACGGTCCGCGCCTACGGCGGCGGCAACGGCCAGGCGCCGAACGGCGTGCTGCTCGTCGGCGTCGACGTGGTGGCCACGCCCGAACCGGCGACGCTCGCGCTGGCGGGCGTCGGCCTCCTCCCGCTCCTCGGCCGAATCACCCGCCGGAGGACTTCGCCATGCGTCTGATACTCATCTGTGCCGCCACCGTAATGCTGGCCGGCCCGGCGGCCGCCGGGCCGGTCACCTGGTCTTACAAGACCGAGATCGCGTACGACACCGACTACGGCGGCCGGTTCGCCGTCACCCTCGCGCCGGGCGCGACGGTCTCGACGGCGGACGGCGACCTGAACGGGTACTGGCTGTTCAACTCCGTCGCCAACCCGCGCCCGCTGCCGGGCGAGTACGAGGCGCGCTACGGCTTCCTGGTCAACCTGACGATCACCGACGAGGCGTCCGGGCAGTCGGCGACGCAGGGGTTCTCGGGGGTGTACTCGTCGCTGTGGATGTACCCGCCGGAGGAGAAGGACAACCCGGACGCGTGGCGGTGGGAGTGGGAGAGTTCGGACTTCGGCGAGTACTGGGACCCGTGGACGGTCCGGCTGGGGAACGTCGAGTACACGGTCCGCGCCTACGGCGGCGGCCAGGGCCAGCCGCCGCACGGGGAGATGGAGGTGCGGGCCGACGTGGTGGCGACGCCGGAGCCGGCGACGCTGGCGCTGGCCGGGCTGGGGCTCGGGGCGCTGGGGCTGCGGCGGCGGTTCGTTTCGTAGGACGAGCCGGGGCTGCGAGGCCCAACGCGGGACGCAATACCCGCAAGATGACCGACCAGGAGCACGACCCCGCCTGGGGTCGCGCTCCCCACTCCTTTGATCCTTTCAGTTGACTGTTACCCACTTCTCTAAGCAGCGAGCCGGAGTTCGTTGTCACCTTTGACGCGAAGTCGGCGGCGGTAG
>VFQN01003660.1_pt1 | contig 21552 bp, 12 predicted proteins | sample 3512371 | NCBI WGS metagenome assembly VFQN01 (sample SAMN10412370, study PRJNA504923) | tailings metagenome | isolation source: Replicate 2 from Balatoc abandoned mine | place: Philippines: Itogon, Benguet | collected 2017-08-28
GCCGGTCTCGAACGCCTGTACCGCGTCACGGCGGCGATTGAGCCGTTCACGGCCCAGGTCGGCCCGTGGCCTGACCAGGTGCGCGCGGGCGCCGAGCGGGCATCACTGGCCACGTGGACATCGGTCGAGGGGTCGAGACTGGAGCGTCCAGACTGGCGCGATCGGGCAGCGCTGGAGGCCTGGCAGGCTGCCTTGCGTACCAGGCTACTGAACGAGTACTTCGAGTTGCCGATGATCTCCGTGCCGTTGCGCGTCGCCGCGCGCGAGGTGAGTCGGTCGAGAACTGACTCAGGTGTCACGCGGCTTCGTGTCGAGGTGGAGGCGTTCGACGGCACTCAGCTGCCCGTCGAGCTGTTCTTGCCGCGGGACGACGGCCCTCGACCGGGCGTGATCGTGGTACCGGGACACGGGGCCGGGATCGTGGAGACGACTGACGACGGGAGTTCGTACCAGCACGCCGCCGCACGGCAGCTCGCCGAGGCAGGCTTCGTCACGGCCACGTTCGAGCTGCGGGGTTTTGGGGCTCTCGGGCCGGCGATTGGCGTGGACCATCGCCTCGTGGCGTACAACGCCATTGTCGGCGGAAGTTCCTACAAGGCCGTGGTCGTGAACGACATGAAGCGCGTGGTGGATTGGCTGGCATCTCGGCCGGACGTGGATGCCGGTCGGCTGGCCGTGGCGGGTGTCTCGCTGGGCGGTGAGGTCGCCGTGACGTATGCCGCGCTCGATACACGAGTGCGTGCTGCCGTGGTGCATGCCCACGGCGGGCGCGTCGGGCCCACCCCGGGACTCGCGAGGGAATCGAACGACGACGTGCCTCACTACTGCCATACCATCCCGGGACAGAACCGGGTTCTGCACGAGGAGGACTGGTTCCTGCTCGTGTCGCCCCGCGCGTTGATGGTGACGCGGGGGAGTCGAGACGAGGCGATGGTCCCAGGGTTCAGGGCGGCTCTGGTGGACGCCTACGAAGTCGCAGGGCGCCGGGAGGCGCTGTCGTTGATGGTGCCGCAAGGCGGTCACGAGTTCTTCGTGGAGCCGACGGTCGCGTTCCTCCGAAGCTCGCTGGACGTCACGGAGCGGGCAGCGGCTGGCCGATGAAGGAGCCACGAGTGAGCGGTGGAATGGGAGAGGACCGGAGTCGTTTGCGGGGGGCAGTGGCCAGGCGCCGGAGTGCGCTGCGCCGATTCGGCAAGACCGTGCGGTTCGCGCTGTGGTCGTTGGGCGGCCGCCTCAGGCATGGTCCAACCCGGTGGCTTCGGCTGGCGGATGGACAGCAGGTTCTCGTCCGGGTAGACGACTTCCGCGCGTATCGCATCGCCAGTGCCGGGGGGACCCAGCAGGGAGCCATCCGGATCTGGCAAGCGATGGTCGACCGGCAACCGACCGTAGCCGTTGACGTGGGTGCCAACCACGGGGAGCTCAGCAGGGCGGTCGTCGACCGTTGCCCGCACATCGTCGCCATCGAGGCCAATCCCGACGTGCAGGCCTGCCTCATGGAGACATTGCGGGGGTTCCCGCAGACCGTCGTCCTTCATCTGGCAGCCTCCGATCACGACGGAACCATCACGTTCTTCCCCAATCGGATGGAGAGCGGATCCGGGTCGATGACGGCGACGATCGTGGGGCCGAAGCTGGCGGCCTCGGGACGTGTCGTCGCGGATGCGATTCCGTGTCGCACGCTGTCGTCGCTCCTTCCCGAAGTTCTCGGTGCGACGCCGCCATCGGTCGTCATGAAGATGGACGTCGAAGGATTCGAGCAGGTTGTGATGCGAGGAGCGGAGCCGTTGCTCGCGCAGTGTGCGTGGTGGCTCGCGTTGCTGGAGTTCAATCCCGGTGCCATCCGGCGGGCCGGACTCGATCCCGCGGAGGTCTGGGCCTACCTGCGGACGTACGCTGGCGTCGCCATCGAGGAAGGGCCTGACGCCTGCGAGTTCAGCCAGACGTCAAGGCTTGCTGCAGAAGCTCCCACCTCGGCGTGCGACGTGTTGATCGGAGCTGGTCTGACAGAGTCCCTTCGTCTTGGCTGAGCACAACCCGCAAGCGTACGGCGCGGTGGCCCGGTCGGGGTTCCTCTGGGGCATCTCGGGTCGCGGGGGCAATGAACTGGTCGCGGTCCCCACCGCGATGATTCTGGCCCGCCTGCTGTCGCCAGCCGACTTCGGTGTGGCCGCCGCTGCCGCGTTCTTCGTCCAGATCGCGACGAGCCTCACGTCGTTCGGATTCAACGCCGCTCTGGTGCGCCTCAAGGATCTGCGTGAGGAGCACATGTGCACGGTGTTCTGGGTGAACCTGGCTTTCTGCTCCTTCATCTGGGGACTGCTGGTCCTCGCGTCTCCGTGGCTTGGCGTAGTGTTTCGTTCCGAGGCGGCTGCGCGTGTCGTCCCGTGGGCAGCCTTCACAATCGTCCTTGGTGCATTCGCCTCCATGCCGGCCGTGCTGTTGTCTCGCGAGATGCGGTTCCAGGCGATTGCCACGCTGGAGGTGTTCGTTGCCGTCCTCAGTTCTGCGGTGAGCCTCGTGATGGCCTGGCTGGGATTCGGGGTGTGGAGCCTCATCTACCCGTCGCTCGTCGGTTTCGGTGCGCAGGCCGTTCTGCGGAGCGTGCTCACGGGCTGGTATCCCAGGCTCATCTTCTCGCGTCAGGCCCTTGGGGATGTGTTCTCGTTCGGCGTGGGGCTTCACGCCAAGCGCCTCCTCGACACGATCGCCGGGAACATCGACAACCTGGTCGTGGGCAGAACGCTGGGGATGACCGGACTCGGCTTCTATGACAAGGGCTTCAGCACCATGAACCGCGCCGTGTCGGCGCTCAACACGGTCGGCCCAACGGTCTCCTATCGGATCCTGGCGTTGATCCAGGACGATGCGGTGCGCTTTCGCGCGGCCTATCGCAAGCTCGTGATCACGTCCACACTGATCGGGTATCCGATCCTCGCGGGCGCCGCCGTGGCCGGGCACTCGATCATCACCGTCATGTTCGGCGAGCGGTGGGAGCCGGCCGTGGTGCCGTTCCAGGTGCTGTGCGTGGCTGGCATGGCACGCATGCAGAACGCCTACGCGAGCACGGCCATCCAGTCCAAGGGACAGGTCTGGGGAGAGGTCATGCGACAGGTGGCCTACATCTGCCTGATTGTGCTTGGAGTATTCGTGGGCAGTCAGTGGGGACTTCCCGGGGCTGCCGTCGGCGTGCTCGGGGCCACGGTGGTCATGTGGGGGCTGATGCAGGCTCTTGTTCGGCGCGTCGTCGGCCTGAGGTGGACGGAGATGGTGGCCTCCCAGATGCCGGCGCTGCAGTGCGCCGGCGTCGTGGCGGGTCTGGTCTTGGGTGCCAGCCTGCTGCTGTCGCACTTCGTGCCCGGGAGACACGCGGTCGTCCTGCTGCTTGGCGAAGCGGTTGCCGGAGCGATGGGATACGCCCTCTTCCTGCTGGCTTCGCCGACACCTGCAGTCCGAGAAGTCGTCGACGACACGCTGCGGCAGTTCGTGCCGCGATTGGCTGCGGCGCTGGGACGCTGACGCCGATGGTGAGGGAGGTGAGCAGATGTGCGGGATAGCCGGCCGGGCGAACGTCTTTACCGGTCGACCGGTCGATGGCGCCATCGTCGAGTCCATGACCGCGTGCCTGGCCCATCGCGGCCCTGACGGCGCAGGGCTGCACGTCGGCGACGGCGTGGCCCTCGGGCATCGGCGTCTCGCGATCATCGACCTGACGCCGGGGGGGCACCAGCCGATGGGCACCGCCGACGGACGCTACTGGATCACCTTCAATGGCGAGATCTACAACTTCCTCGAGTTGCGCCGTCGCCTCGAGCAGCGGGGGCGACGGTTCGTGTCGGCGTCGGACACGGAAGTCCTCCTCCAGAGCTACGAGGAGTTCGGCCCCGAGTGCGTCACGTACTTGCGCGGCATGTTCGCATTCGCCATCTGGGATGCCGTCGATCGGCGCCTCTTCATGGCACGCGACCGCCTTGGCAAGAAGCCCCTCTTCTACCGCACCGATGGTGATGGCATAGCCTTCGCGTCCGAATCCAAGGCCTTCTTCGCCGAGCCGGGTTTCCAGGCGTCCGTGTCGCCTGCGGCCATCTTCCACTACACGGCCCTGCTGTACACGCCCGCCCCCTGGTCGGCGTTCGCGGGGGTGCACGTGCTGCCGCCGGCCCACACGCTCGTGGCCGACGCGTCCGGGGTACGGGTTCAGCGATACTGGCGGCTCCGGTATGAGCCGAAGCGTAGGTGGCGGGACGAAGAGGCCATCGAGGCCATCGAGGCCTCGCTCACTGAGGCCGTGCGGCTGCGGCTGATCAGTGACGTGCCGGTGGGGGCCTTCCTGTCGGGTGGTCTCGACTCGTCGACCGTCGTCGGACTGATGACGCGGGTGGGCGGGCAGCGGGGCCACGTCCGCACCTACACGATCGGCTTCGAGGAGGAGGACTTCAGCGAACTCGAGCGAGCCCGCGCGATCGCCGCTCATCTCGGCACGGAGCACCAGGAACTCGTGGTGCGGCCCGACGTCGTGCACGACCTGCCACGGATCGCCTGGCACTACGGTGAGCCGTTCGCCGACTCCTCGGGTGTGCCCACCTACTATCTGTCGAAGATGACGCGTGCGCACGTCACGGTGGCGCTCAATGGCGACGGGGGGGACGAGGCGTTTGCGGGCTACGAGTGCTACGCCGCCGGCTTGAAGCGAGACTGGTACGATGCCCTGCCATCAGGTTGGCGTCGGGGCCTGGCCGCCGTGGCGAGCGCCGTGCTGGCAGACGGAAACTGGCACGGCACGCGCGCACGGTTGCTCGGGCGACTGCAGCGGCGCGGTTCGTCGCCCGAGGAGCGCTACGCCGCATCGCGGTTGCATGCGACCGCCGAGCTGCAGGCGGCGCTGTTCACGCCGGAGTTCCTCGCCGCGGTCGACTCGCCTCACACGGCGACGCTCCTCAGTCGACGATTCGGCGAGAGCGACGCCATCGCGTGGCTCGACCGCATGCTGTCGGTCGACGTGGAGACCTACCTGCCCGACATGCTGCTCGCGAAGGTCGACGTGGCGACCATGGCGGTCGGGTTGGAGGGCCGCTCGCCGTTGCTCGACCACGGAGTGATGGAGCTTGCGGCCACCTTGCCGCCCGACCTGAAGATTCGCGGTGGCGTGCGCAAGTACGTGCTCCGCCAGGTGGCCGCTCGCCTGCTGCCCGGCGCGCTGCTCGAGGGACCGAAGCGGGGCTTCAGTGTGCCGATCGTGCACTGGCTCCGGGGACAGCTTCGCCCGTTCGTCGAGGAGTTGCTGCTGGACGGAACGTGTGCCCGTCGGGGTGTGATCCGACAGGACACCGTGGCGCGGTTGCTCGAGGACCACTGGGGCGGGCGGGCGGATCGGCACGAACTGATCTGGGGCCTTCTGATGCTGGAACTGTGGTGGCGGCAGTTCATCGATCGACGCCCGAGTCTGGATTGAGTCGTCATCAATGGCTCGGATACTCGAGATCTCGTCGTACCCGCCGCCGCATGCCGGCTGGGCCATCCGCGTGCAGCACGTGCGTGAGCGCCTGCTTCGCGACGGTCACGAGTGCGTCGTGCTCAACATCGGAGAGAGTCGCAGGGTGCCCAGCCCTGAATACGAGACCGTGGAGTCTGGCTGGGTGTACGTGCGAAAGGTGTGGCGGTACGCGCGACGAGGCTACCTCGTCCACATGCACGCCAACGGCGAGTCGCCGAAGGGCTTCGTGCTGGCGCTCCTGGGCCTCGGCATCGCTCGCCTGGTGCGGGCCCCGAGCGTGCTGACCTTCCACGCCGGCGTCGACCAACTGTACTTCCCACGGTCGAAGGCTCCGCGCGTGGCGCCCGTGCTCCGGCTGATGTTCCGGTGGTCGTCTCGAATCATCTGCAACTCCGAGGCCGTGGGGGCGCGGATCGCGGAGTATGGCATCCCGGCGTCCAGGATCGTCGCGATTCCCGCCTTCTCGTCGCAGTACATGCAGTTCCAGGTCGTCGATCTTCCGCCGGACATCGAGGCGTTCCTGTCGCGATACGACGCCGTGATCTTTTCGTACCTCGCGATGCGCCCGGTCTACTATCCGGAGGTATTGCTCGAGGCCTTCCGGCGTGTGCGGGCATCGCGCCCCGGTGTCGGTCTCCTGCTCTGCGGCCTCACTGGGCATGGCGACTCGGCCGTCGAGTCGGCCGTGAGGCCACTGCTGGACTCGCCTGACCTGAGGGGCCACGTACTGACCGTCGGTGACCAGACACACGATCAGTTCCTCACCGCCATGAGCAGGAGCCGCCTCTACGTGCGGACGCATGTGTCGGACGGCGTGTGCTCGTCTGTCCTGGAGGCGCTCACGCTAGGCGTGCCGGTGGTCGCCAGTGAGAACGGGACGCGCCCTCCTGGCGTGCACACGTACCCGGCCCCTGATGCGGTCGCCCTGGGTGCTGTGATCCTGGAGCAGCTTTCGCAAGAGGGTCGAGCGCAAGAGACTCGACGGGACGCGGTGGAGGACACCGTCGCGGTTGAGGCGAACCTGCTAGTGGCGGGGCACAGCCCAGCGGGTACCGAACCGTCGGGACGCTGACACCGTTGAACCTTGTCCATCAGAGGGCACTCGGCCCACGTTTATGTTTCGAAGACCTGAGTGTGGCTCGGCTTTTGCAAGCTTGGCCGTGTCCCGTAATTTCGGGCAAGGAACCATGCAAAGACCAATACTCGCCCTCCTGACCATCACGCTCGCCCTCCTGACCGCCGTGGCCCACGAAAGCCCCTCGCTTGCTCAGGGGGGGGGCTCTCCTCTTGTGCGCGGGGAACATCCGCGTCTCTTCATCAACACCGATACGTGGCCCGAGATCGCGGCCGTCCTCGGCACCGGAGGGGCATATGCCTCGGAGTTCCAGGCCTGGGTCAACTGGCTCGATTCGAGGTACGCCTCCACGCAGGGGAAGAATCCGGAGGAGTGGGCCATCAACTTCGCGTTCGCCGGCCTTGCCGCCGGAGGGCGTCCGGGCCTGGCTCCGGTGGCGGGGACCCGCTTCGCCTACACGGCCCAGCAGTACACCACACGGGCACTCGAGTACTTCCGAACCTACCGGGGGAACTCGAACATGCCGCCGCAGGGTTCACCGAATGCGATGCACGCGGCCGTCATCTACGACTGGCTGCACCACGCACTGCCGGCTGACGAGCGGGCCGCCTTCGGGGCCTGGCTCGCGAGCAACGACCTCGACGACAGTGGGGTGAATGCCTGGGCCGACTCTGGCGACGTCATCAATCGAGCGGCACGTCTCATGCGCGGCATCGCCATCAGCGGCGACGGGATCAACGATGCATGGGCGTCGGCCGCCGTGGCGAAGTGGACGCCCTGGTTCCGCTCCAGCAACCAGGGCGTCGCGGCCATCAACAGCCTCTACGGTGGTGACGATGGTGGATTCGCCCAAGGGTACTTCTATGGGGCTGCGTACACGATATGGCCGCTGATGCTGGTTGAGGAAGGTTACCGGACAGCCCTTGGCATTCCGCGGGGCGTGCACTATGCCTCCACGGCCACCAACGTGCTCCGGAACTTGCCAAAGTACTACAACGACATGGTCGTCGACGCGTTCCCGCGAACGTACGATGGCAGCCTCCCGGCCGATGGCTATCAGTGGTGGCTCTACAACAGTGAGTTGGTCTACTACACGCCGGACTCGGCGAGGCGACACTCCGCCCCTCCCGCGGGCATGTGGATGGCTGGGCAGTTCATGAGCAGTGTTCCCTCTGCGGCCGACCCTGCCATGGCGTCGCTTGGCAAGTGGTTCATGCGCCGCCGGATGGGTGACGAGCCGAGTCGCTTCTATCAGAGCGCCTGGATCTGGGGCCGCGCAATCTTCGGCCGGTGGGCGCCGGGCGTGCAGGAGGCCGACCCAGGGCAACTCGGCCTGCCCTTGTCCAAGGGCCGAGCCGACGGGCTCTGGGTCTTTCGCTCGGGGTGGACCAACGACATCGACTACCCGACCGTGATGTTGATGGCGGCGAGGTGGGTGCCACAGGACTACGGCTTTCGGCATACGGGCGCGTTCCACGTCTACCGGAAGGGACCGCAGATTCACCGCGGGTACTCGACCGATGGCCACCACAACAAGACGGGTATCTCCGGAAGCATCATGGCGTTCGTCCCGCGAGGGCTCTCGACGGTTCCAACCAACGGGCAGTACCACAACACCGACTACTGGATGGTTGGCGCCGAGCGGACGGTCGGCATGGCACCCGACTACGGCTCGGTGGCTGGGACGACTCACGAAGGTGCACGGACGCTGGGCGCATGGTTGTCAGACGGATCGTCGCAGCGGGATGTGGACTACGTGGCGCTCGATCTGACGCGGCTGTACTCGTCGACCCTGTTTGCCGGTACGGGCGGGCCGAGGATCAGCAACTACGTTCGCCGATTCGTCTACTTCAGGCCGGCCAATCCGAAGACCGACTCCGTACGTCTCGTGGTCTATGACCGTCCCACAGTGCTCGACCCGTACGACTGGGAACGTCGGACTGGGACGAACTCGAAGACCTGGATGCTGTGGACGGCTGGTGAGCCCTCGTTCGTCGGTGGATCCGTGCTCGCAGGGCCCTCGCGCGGGCCCACAGGCACGCACGGCAAGTGGTACAGTGACGACGCCGTGAGCGTCACCGCCACCAACACGGCCAATGGCGCTGACGGACGCGTGTGGCTCACACCGGTGCTCCCGTTGGCACGTCGAATCATCAAGGTGGGTGGACCGTCCGTCACTGGGCAGTCGTGGTCGTACGGCGGGACGGACCCGACGCAGTATTCGCATGAGTTCGAGACGCCGACGGGCTATGTGTGGAAGGCCGGCACCTATGGCGTCGACGCCGCCAAGGGCAACGCGTATCCGGAGTTCACGCCGCCGTACCACATCGAAGTCGAAGACCGTGGTCGCAACGCGACCGAGGTGTTCGTCAACGTCGTCGAGGTCGGCGACAGTGCTGCCGCGCAGAGCCCAGTGCAGCGCGTGGCGGGTGTCAAGTTCGTCGGTGCACGTGTCGGCCAACGGATCGCGGTCTTCTCGGAGTTCACCGATCAGGAGGTCGAAGGGAGTTTCGTCCTGCCGGCCACGGGCACGTTTCGTGTCTTGATCAGTGGCCTGCTGCCATCGGCTGAATTCGAGGTCTCTTGGGGTGGTGCTGCAACGCGTCTGCTGTCGACCGATGCCGGAACGATCTACACCAGTGGCAGCGGTTCGGCTGGCATGAGCATCTCGTTGAAGGCGACAGGATATCGAGGCCCAAGTGCTCCAGGGAATCTGCGGCAAGTCGTGCAGTGAAGAAGGCTCTGTCGGCAGTGGTTGACTGACCAAGGCGCTGGAACATGCTGGGCACTCTCGTAATCCTGTCCTGGTGGTGCGCGCTCGCCGGCGCGATCATGGGCATTGGGGCCGTGGGCGGCCGGGGCAGGCAGGACGACTGGCGTGGCTGGTTCTGGCGTTTCTGGGTGGGCCTTGCCGTCCTGATCGCTGTATTGCAGCTCTGGCATTTCTGGCTGCCCGTCAACGGCTGGGCGACGGCGGCACTGTTGCTGGCCGGTTGGCTCGCCCTGCTCCGATGGCCTCTGCCTCGGTTGCGACCGCGGTTGGTGACTACCGTCGTTGCGTTCGTGGGGCTGGCCTACCTGGCCAATCGCAGCACGTTTGCGTCCGACCAGTTCGATTCCCTCATCTACCATCTCCACGCGGTGGAGTGGAATCGTGCGTTCGCCATCGTGCCGGGTCTCGGCAACCTCCATGATCGCCTGGCCTTCAACAACTCAGGCCTGCTGCTCGCCGCGGCATTCGAGCTTCCTGGCGCGCCAGGCTCGGCCGGTCACGTGGTCAATGGCCTGCTGTGGTCGTCGTTCGCCCTGCGAGCGTTGGTCGCACTCGCCGGCCTTGTCGGAGGACAGGGGCTGTCGCTGTCCAATGCCGCGGTCGTACTGCTGATGTTTCCCCTACTGAACGATGCGTCGCACCACCATCTCTCCAGCCCGGGGACGGATATTCCCGCCTACCTGTTCTCCTTTGCGGCGGTCGTGATGTACCTCGACACCGTCGGAGCGGTGCTGTCGCGCAGAGATGCGGCGCCTCTGCTCTTGTGTGCGGGGGCCGCCGTGTGCATGAAGCTCACGACCCTGCCGGTTTTCGTCGGGCTCAGTGTGCTGGTCGCGGCGAGGCTCTGGCTTGCCGGTGGCGAGAGCGTTCCGCCGAGGCCTGCACTGGTGCGCGTCGCCAGCGTGCTGATGGTGGCCGTGCTGCTCGTGGTGCCATGGGCGATCAGAGGGGTCTTGCTGTCCGGATATCCCATGTATCCCCTGTCTGTTGGTCGCGTGGACGTCGACTGGGCCGTGCCTCAGGAGGTCGCTCGACACGCTCAGGACTACGTCGTCGCCTTTGCGAAGACGGCCGGCGATCATCGTACGGAGTTCGGCGGAGCGGCGGTGCCCTCCGACTGGTGGAGGGGCTGGCTGCAACGTGCGGTTCGGGTGAGCAAGGCCGATGTCGTGATCCCGGCAGTGCTGACCCTCGTGGCAGGGATGGCCGCGCTCGCCCTGCGGGCGCCCGTTGCGCATGCGCTCTGGCCACTGATCGCGCTCGAAGTGGGTTACTGCCTGATCTGGTTCCTCAATGCGCCGAACCTACGCTTCGGCGGCGGAGTGCTGTGGGTGATGGCGGCAACCGTGGGGGCAGTTATGCTGCGCCACCTGACGCCGAAGCGACAGGCCATGTTCGTGGTCGCGTGGCTCCTGTTCGCGATCGTCGGTCTGCTCGGCCCGCCGTTCAGTCGGGGTGGCCTGTGGGATCGGGGCTTCGGACAGGCGCGGGGACTCCTGGTGCCGGGGCCGCCTTCTGGACTCTTCCATGTCGCCAGGCGGACGAATGCCATGGCGCCGTTCGTGACGGCGTCCGGGCTCAGCCTCCACGTGCCTGTGCAAGGCGAGGGACAATGGAGAGCAATCCGCCTGGGCATCGGGGTGGACCTCGGGCTGCCGGAGCGAAGTCATTCGTGTTGGCCCGGGCCGCTCCTGCGTACGCCCTACCCGTCCCCTGGAATTTCCTTGCGCGATCCGTCACGGCTGGACCGAGGGTTTCGCATGCAACGAGTCACAGTCGACGCAGGTTGGACGGAGGTCCTGCCTTGACAAGGGGGCCGTCATCCGAATGCGAGCCAAGGAGTGGTGTTGACGAACAAGAGTGCCGTACCCATGGGCGATTGGGACTTCTACCGCAAAGAGGGGCGGATCGGGACCGGCGACTGGTCTCGCTTCCCGGCAGACCGGTTCGGTGACATCGAGCAAGCGGCCACGGAGTGGAAGAGGCAGCTCACGGGTATCGCGAGACCCTGGCTGTGCTGGTGCATCGAACCCGAGTGGTGTTACGTGCAACAGCAGCTGGTGGCTGCCGTAGGCTGGACCCCGGTGGTCGGCACCGACGGACGGCACCCGAGTCCGCCGCTCATCCCCGGAGCCGTGTTCGTCGACTTCAACGCTCAACTCCAGTTGCCGGGCATGTGGATGCACTTCCCGCTGGAGTTCGTGTTCCTGTTCACGGACCGCCTGGCGTTCTGGCACTCGGATGTGCTGCCGCCGCTCGACGCGATGAAGGGACTCGCCGCTCAGTTCGAGCGGATCCACCCGGATGAACTGATCGCCACACGCAAGGACATCGGATTCTTCTACATGGTTCGACGTATCCTCCGCGGAAAGCGCATCCGTGGCGTCGCCGGGTGGACCGAGATCGCCGGCTGCGTCTCGGCTGGCGCCAGCCGCAGCCAGTTCGAACATGGGTGTGGGTGGTGGCGGGGGCTCGCCCAGCATCCGCATGCATCGCCGCGGGTGGTCGCCCTGAATCCCCACTGGGAGCACGGCGTGGGCATCCGGCACTGGGAGCGACTCTTCGGGGGACGGGTCACCCCACTTGCCGTGGACATCGCGCCTTACCACTACTCGCGCGCGGGTCGCGCCGGTCACCGGTACCGCCGGGCGCTCGAGGGCCGGACGCAGGTAGGGAGCAAGGTGTCCGAACTGACCGAGAACTTCGACCTTGCCGCAATCGTCGCCGAGCTTGGACTACCGGTCGTGCTGCCTGGGGACCTATCTGGGGCAACGTCGCACCCATGACGATCCCCACCGACTTGCGCATTCTGCACGTCCTGGACCACAGCCTGCCCGTTCGCGACGGCTATGCCTTCCGAAGCCACGCGATCCTGGCCACCCAGAAGGCACGGGGATGGCAGCCGTACGTCGTCACCTCACCGAAGCACCACGAGAGCGATCCCGGGGCCGTCGACACGGAGGTGGATGGCGTGCCGGTCTTTCGAGCGGCATCGGTGCCCGCGGGGCCGCCCCTGGCTGGCGAGTGGCGCCTGATGCGTGCCCTGGAGCGCCGGCTCGAGGAGGTGGCAGGACGGGTGCAGCCCCACATCATTCATGCCCATTCACCCTCGTTGAACGCCTGGCCGGCGTGGCGAGTGGCACGCAGGCTCGGAGTGCCCGTCGTGTACGAGGTGCGCGCTTCCTGGGAGGACGCGGCCGTGAGTTCGGGCAAGTTCACGGAGGGCTCGCTGAAGTATCGGCTCGGCCGACTCGCCGAGACGCTGATCGCCCGTCGCGTCGACCATCTGACCGTGCTGTGCGAGGGATTGCGACGCGACTTCGCGACCCGGGGGGTGGATGCCACCCGAATCACGCCGATTCCGAACGGGGTCGACGTCGAGCAGTTCGTGGCACCACCACGCGATGAATCGCTCGCCAGATCGCTCGGGATCGCCCAGCGCCCGGTCGTGGGGTTCATCGGCTCGTTCTTTGCCTGGGAAGGACTCGACCTGCTGGTGTCGGCCCTGCAGATACTGCAACGCACCCATCCCGACGTCGTCGTGCTCCTGGTGGGCAGTGGCGAACAGCGAGAGGCCCTGCAGCGGCAGGTGGACTCGCTCGGGTTGCGGGAGCATGTCGTGTTCGCGGGAAGCGTGCCGCAACAGGAGGTGGGGCGCTACTACTCGCTCATCGACATCCTGGCGTATCCACGGCACTCGTCGCGTCTCACGGAGCTGGTGACTCCCCTCAAGCCCCTGGAGGCCATGGCGATGCGCAAGGCCCTGGTGGCGAGTGACATCGGGGGCCATCGCGAGCTGATTCTGCCCGAGCAGACGGGGGTGCTTTTTCCCCACGGCTCGAAAGAGGCGCTGGCCACGGCGCTGGCGCGTCTCATCGACGACCCTGCTCGACGAGCCGAGCTCGCGGCAGAGGGCTACCGGTGGGTGCGCGAGACACGCACGTGGTGGAAGACGACAGAGCCCCTCTCAGCGGTGTACGCCAAGGTGCTGGCCGACCGGGGGGCGACGCGCGGGAGCATGGCCTAGCTGGAGGCACGCCGGCCCTACGCCACCGAGGCGCCAACCTGGTCGTACCAGATCTCGAACGTCAACAACCCGAGCAACGCATCACTGTAGTCCTGGTGCATGTCCTGGTGAGCCCGGAGCATCGACTGCACGGCCCCGGCATCGAACAATCCGTGCCGGGCCAGCCGATCTGGTGCGAGCATTGCGTCGGCGAGGGGGCGGAGGTCGCGCCGGAACCAGGCCCCGATCGGGAACCCGAATCCACGCTTGCGCTTCTGGAAGACCGCATCCGGGAGGTGACCGCGCATGGCCGCCTTCTGTACGTGCCGGAGGGTGGTGCCACGCACCTTGAGCGACGCGGGAATGCGAGCGGCTTCTTCCACCATCTCGTGGTCCAGGAAAGGGACACGCGCCTCGAGGGAGGTGGCCATGGTCATCTTGTCGGTGAGCAGCAGCAGGCTCTCGACGAGGGAGGTGTGCAGGTCGAGGTGCATCATGCCGGCCACGGGGTCGTCGCCATCGGCCTCCGCGAAGATGCGTGCACGTTCGGTGAGGAGCGGCCCTGGCACATCGCTGCCGAGCCCGGGGCGGATGGTGGCCAGCGCGTCGTCCGACATCAGCCGCACGGCGTGGTCGTACTGGGCGAATGGTGGGAGCTCACTCGCCACGATGAACGAGCGCGCCAGCCTCAGGTAGTTCCTCAGCCGCGAGCCGCGGTCGACTGGCAGCCCTTCGGCTGCGCGTCGGGCCACGCGGCGCAGCGGTGACGGAACCATGTGCCAGTAGGGCGCCATGCGTGGGCCGAGGTAGCGTCGATATCCGCCGAACAGTTCATCTCCACCCACACCGGACAGGATCACCTTGACCGACTGCACGGCCAATTGCGACACGAGGTAGGTGACCACGAACGACGAGTCCGCCAGGGGTTCGTCGAGGTGGTGCACGAGCCGCGGAATCAGCGAGGCCACGTCGGGGCGCACGACGATCTCATGGTGATCTGTCCGGTACCGGGTGGCGAACGCCCGGGCGTCCGCCAACTCGGAGTGGAAGGCATCAGTGCCTTCGAATCCGATCGAGTAGGTGCTGACCTGGGTTCCGGTCACCTCCGACATGAGGTGCACGATCGAGCTCGAATCGAGCCCGCCGCTGAGGAAGGCCCCGAGTGGCACGTCGGCCACCAACTGGCGACGAACGGAGGCCTTGAGCGTGTCGTAGAGGGCCTCGGCGTGTGCGTCATCGCTGCGTTCGACGGGGCGGTACGCCAGTTGCCAGTAACGGTGCGTGGTGATCCCGTTGCCGTCGGCGAGGAGATAGGTGCCTGGCGCGAGCTTGCGCACGTGCCGCAGCAGCGTGGCTGGCGGGGCGACGTAGCCATAGCGCAGGAAGTAGGCGAGCGCCTCCGGGTCGACCTCCCGGCGTACCGTCGGGTCGGTGAGCAGCGACTTCAGCTCGGACGCGAAACGCAGCGAGCGGTCCGACTGGTAGACGTAGAGTGGCTTGATGCCGATGCGATCTCTCGCCACGAGCAACCGGCGACGCCGCTCATCCCACAGCGCGAACGCGAACATGCCGTTCAGTCTCGTCACACAGTCGGGGCCGTACTCCTCGTACGCCAGCAGGATCGATTCCGTGTCAGAGGCCGTCCGGAATCTGGCGCCGCGGTTCTCCAGGTCACGACGGATCTCTCGGTAGTTATAGATCTCGCCGTTGAACACGATGGTCAGGGAACCGTCACCAGTCTGCATGGGCTGGTGGCCGCCGGCGAGGTCGATGATGCTCAGACGCCGCATGCCGAGCCCGATGGGACCATCGACGAACTGGCCCTGGTCGTCCGGTCCGCGGTGTACGATCGCGTCGCACATCCGGCGGACGTCGTCCACGCTGACGGGTTGCCCGTCGAGATTCAAGCGTCCTGCGATGCCGCACATCCGCGTTACTCCCCGGAGAAGTCTGCGAGTCCAGCCACGGTCCCTTCCGCCCATGCCGCCGGCATGATCGAAACGACGGCCTCACCGTGGGCAGGGACTGGAGCGCGAGCCTGAAGGTCGCGCAGCGTCGTGAGGCACTCGAACGATCCGGCCTCGGCAATGGCTGTGATGACGAGGCGTGGGGCGGCCTGCAGAAGGCCGAGCGCGGGAGCCACCCAACCTCCGCTCGGCGGCGAGCCGCCGGTGACCAACTCGACACGACACGTGGCCGTTGCCTGCCAGGACAGGCGGAAACGGCCGGCCACCTCGACGGTGTTCCCTTCGAGCACCGTCGACACGCCCGGAGGGAACTGCCAGCTGATCTCGATCGGCCTCCCATCAGCAGCCCCGACACGATCGAGCACGCCCAGCAGCCCGGGTCGCCTCAGCCAGACCGTTCGGGTATGCACGAGACCACGCGCCAGGCGGGAGTAGCCGTCGTGCGAGGCCGACGCCCAGCCACCCGACGTGCCGACCGACACGTCGTGGAGGGAGACACGGGGCACGTGGCACCAGGTCATCTTGCCGAGATACACGGCCTGATCCTGTGCGCCGATGCGCACCGTGTTGTGGGCCGCCGTGCTCCTGAAGTGCCGCTCCCACACCTCGTCCCGGCCGTACGTGTAGAAGCCGGCATCCACGAGGATGGGGGCGCCACTCAGCCAGGCGGTGATGGCCAAAGCGTCGGCGTGGCCATGTGCGGCGCTCGGCACGCCGTCGTGGCGCAGACCGGCTGCCTGCTCGCCGTGGTCGAATGTCACATAGTCACCGGAATCGGTGCGCAGCACCGTGTAACCCGCGTGTGCGAGCGTCGACGACACCGCCCACGACGGCACGTCGGGCAACTGGCGGTAGCGCCGGCTGCCGTCCGAGCCGAGGAGCCAGAGGGCTTCCTCCGGGAAGCCTGATGCGGCGGCCTTGAAGTCGCCACGCTCGAACAGCACGGCACCGGCGGCCTGCAGATAGCGGAAATCCCACGGGACGTGCTCGTGCACGAGCACGGGGCGCGCATTGTCATTGTCGCCGATCGGGGGTTGCTGGCCGTCGGGTTGTTGCAGGCGCATCGAAAAGTCGGTGGCGCGCTCGATGGCGCCCCAGAGTCCCGCTGGCAGTGAATCGCCTCTTGCCCGCCCACTCAGGGCCGCAAGCAGCAGGAACGTGGCCGTCGCATGGTGATACCCGGTCGCCTGCTCCACGCTTCCGCCGTCGGCATGGAACTGCGCGCCCCACCGGGCCTCGAGCGCGCGGCGTCCACGGGCCGTCCATCGGCTCGATTCGGTCATCTCGCTGAGCGCATGGCCGAGGACGTAGAGAGTCGCGGCTTCGCCAATCAGGTGGTTGTAGGGGCTGGCATACCATTCGAGGTGGCGATGCAGGAAGCGCGCGTGCTCGACCATGGCGCCCAACCATCTCAGGTGGAAGTCCTCCTGTCCGACCAGCCAGTCGCGCAGGACGTCGTGAGCCCACAGCCATGACAGGGCGCGGTACGCGACCTCGAGTGGGCCGGCCCAGTTGATCCCGATCGCGAATGGATTCGAGGCAATCCAGTGTGTGACGAGCTCGGCGAAGCGCCGCGCGTACCGATCGTCGTGCGTGAACCACCACGCGCGAGCGAGATCGATGAGGTGCTGATGCCTGTTGATCTCCCAGGTGTCCTTGGGGTCGCCGAACGGGGCCGCCAGAGACACGTCGGCCTGGTAGACCATCGGCCACCTCGTCCCGGAGCGCGGATCCCTGTGCCAGTCTGGCGGATTGGGAAACGGTACGGTCTCGCCGAACACCTCCAGCCTGCCAGCGAGCAGGTCGTCGGCACGGCGGAGGATGCCGGCTACGTATGCGCCGTGTTCGCGCAGGAAAATCGAGCGTAGCGCCTCGCGGTCGTCCCCGGCCGGCAGAAAGGGACGGGCGAGCATCGCCTGCCGCCAGGCGCCACCGCGCAGTTCCGCCCGGACGCACCCCGTCAGGCGAGCAGGGTCTCGGACCTCGAGGGTCCGGCAACGCCGTCTCTCCCACGCCACGTACGCGTGGTGCGAGAGGCGAGTCCGAATCTCTGGCGCCGACATCCCGCGTAGCTTGCTCAGTCGCTGCAGTGGGGGCATGGCTCACAGGCGCGTCGCCGCGATGCTCGCTGGGCTCGGCGGCTGGCCCTCTGGACGTTCACCGTCAAGGAAGATGCGCGCCCAGACCTCGAGGCCCCACAACGCCCATATCTGACGCGAGAGGTTCTCCGTACCCCTGTGGTGGGACTCGAACATCGCGCGGACGGGCTCGCGCTGCCACCACCCCCGATCGAGCGCCCGTTCGCTGAGGAGCAGTGCCTCGATACTCGGAGCGAAGCGCTCGCGGAGCCACGACTCGTACGGCACGGGGAACCCCATCTTCTTCCGGTTGCGGATCGACTCGGGCAGATAGTCGGACAACGCCTCCTTGACGATGTGCTTGCCGGACGTGCCACGCACCTTGCGCGACGCAGGGACCGTCGCCGCGAACTCCACGAGCTTGTGGTCGAGGAAGGGCACTCGACTCTCGATGGACGTCGCCATGCTCATCTGGTCCTGCTTCATCAACAGTTCCACGAGATTGGTGGCGATGTCGGCCTGCAGCATCCGGTCGACCACGTCGTGTGAGGCGCACCCCTCGAATGCGGCCCTGTGAGTCGCATACACATCGACGGAGTCCAGCAATGGCTTCAGGGCCGGACCCAGAAGCCTCTGCTGCGCGACAGGGGGGAAGATGCCAAGCCAGTTGTCGAACACCAGCCCCTCTGGCACACGGTCGTAGGCGACGGCCGTGTGGCCGAGCGCGCGTCGAATGCGCTCCGGCCATGGTCCGTTCAGCAGGAGGCCTCGCAAACCGCGGCGAGCCGCTGCAGGCAGCCTCGCCAGCATCCGGTGCAGGCCGACGTTCAGTTGTGTCATCCAGTAGCGGTCGTATCCAGCGAACAACTCATCACTGCCTTCGCCCGTCAGCACCACCTTCACGTCCTGGGCAGCCAGCTTCGAGACGAAGTAGAGGGCCACGCTGGCCGTGCCCCAGAGAGGCTCGTCTTCATGCCAGATGAGATGGGGCAGCGCCTCTTCGAAGAGGTCCGCCGTGAGAATCACCTCCCGGTGCTCGGCACCGATGTGATTGGCCACCAGACGGGCGTGCGGCAGTTCCGAGTAGTACTCCTGCTCGAACCCGACCGAGAAGGTCTTCAGTCGGCCTTGAACCAGCCTCCCCATGACCGCGGCAATGGCGCTGGAGTCGAGTCCACCGCTGAGGAACACCCCCAGTGGCACGTCACTCATCAGACGCATCTCGACGGAACGCTCGAAGAGCTGACGGAACCGTCTGGTCAGGTCGTCGGGCGACGAGGACGTGTCGGGGGCGAAGCGGAGCTGCCAGTAGGGCCGCAAGTCGACCTGGCCGCGATGCCAGCTGAGCATGTGCCCCGGCTGTAGTTTCGAGACACCCGCAAAGAGGGTGCCCGCCCCAGCGAGGTAACCGAAGGCGAGTTGCTCCGGAATGTTCGCCAGCGCCGCTCGCGCGGGGACGCGCCCCGATGCGAGCAGGGCCTTGATCTCGGAACCGAAGACCAGCCCACGCGATGGTGTGGCGTAGTAGAGAGGCTTGATGCCCAGCCGATCGCGCACGAGCAGCAGCCGCTCCTGACGGGCGTCCCAGAGGGCGAACGCGAACATGCCTCGGAAGCGCTCCACGCAGGCCTCGCCCCATTGCTCGTACGCGTGGATGATCGTCTCAGAGTCGGTGTGACTGCGATAGCGGTGACCAGCCTGCTCGAGCTCACGCCGCAGATCGAGGTGGTTGTAGATCTCGCCGTTGTACGACAGCCAGATGGTCCCGTCCTCGTTGCACATCGGCTGATGACCCGCTGACGACAGGTCGACGATGCTGAGGCGACGATGGGCAAGCCCGATCGCGGCTGACTGGCCCACGTGTGTCCACGTGCCGGAGTCATCCGGCCCCCGATGCCGGATGGTGTCAGCCATCGTCTCGAGCACGTCGCGCGAGACGACCTGGCCGTCACTGGTGACGATGCCGCAGATGCCGCACAAGGGGAGCGCCTTCCCTGGCCGTTGCCATGAATGCCGTCAGGTGCGCGGCGTGACGCCGCACGACCCAGCGGTTGTAGAGTCTGGACAGCCACCCGGCCGGCCGGTGGAGCAGGCCGCTCGCGTGGCACACCACGTGCTGCAGCAGCATGAGCTGAAACAGCGGGTCACTGGGCGTGAGGCCCGGGTCGAATGCCTCGAGGAGCGCCTGCTGCAGCGCGGAGACCGTGGCAGGACGAAACACGGGCTTCGCCCTGAGCAGGTCGAGCTGCAGGAACAAGTGCGTGATGTCGTGCAGGCGGGAGCCAGTGCTCGACATCGCGAAGTCGATGACCGCGACGCCGTCGGGGCGAACCAGCACGTTGCCCGGTGCCAGATCCGCGTGAACCAGGACGCGTCTCAGCGCCAACTCGGGAATCCGTGCCCACTGGTGCGCGATGCCGTCGAGCACCACCTGTCGGTCCGCGTCGGTGAACGGGAAGGCGCGGTGCGCAACGAGCCGCCGGAGGCGGATGTCGATGTAGTCGCAGTACTCGGCCAGCGACAGCGACTCGTCCTGCGGCGCAGCGGCTTGAAACACGTGGAGCCAGCGAGCCACTCGCCGCAGGGCCGCCTCGAGCGGTTCGCGTCGGCTGGGGGGCACCCTGAACCTGGCGTCGCGCTCGATCACGTCGCTCAGCGACAGCCCCTCCACAGCTTCCGTCACCAGAGCGAGCAGGTCGGGGTAACACGCCACCGGCCTCGGCACGCTGAGCTCCGGGTGGGCGGCCATGTGCTCGTAGAGGCGCATGGTCATCGCGAAGTCGGAGGCGACCCGTCGAGCCATGAACGCCAGTTCGTCGGCCCCCGGCTGACGAGGGCGGAAGACCTTCACGTACACACGGGTCGTCTGGCCGCCGGCGACGCAGGCGACGCGGGCCACGTCCGAGTACGGGCGGGTCGCGATCCACTCCACGGTCGTCTCGAGGGCCGCGTCGCCGAAATGCGTCGCCCCGTCGGCGTGCAGCTGCGCGATGACACGTTGAATCTGCGCGGGCGGTACGGGTCGTGGCATGGGTGGCTACTGGGCGCGGCCTCGCGCCCAGGCTGGCGCCTGAAGTGCCGGCTGTGGCGACGCGCTGGCTGTGGCGGCGTCGGACTCCTGCGTCTCCTGCTCTGCTCGTGCCCTGTCCTCGAGGTGCTTCGACTGCAGGCGGTGCAGAGCCACGGCCAGGCCGCCCATCCAGTAGGGTGCCTCCGCATAGAAGCGATTGGAGAACGTGCCGGCAACCAGGAGGCCCACGATGGCGCACTGGAGAGCAACGCTGCGGTAATACCAGAGATCCCCGGACACGGCGCGTTTGCGGACCTGCCTGAGGAGGCGGAACAGTGAGCCGTAGTAACAGAGAAAGATGATCAGTCCTGGAATGCCCCACTCGGCGGCGACCAGGAGGAATGTGTTGTGCGACGCCCGCGACTCGGCGTCGCGAGCCATCATCTCCGCAGGCAGGTACTGCCTGCTGAGGATCTCAAAGCCCTTGCCACCTGCGCCGAGCGGGTAGTCCTTGACCATGTCCAGGCCGCGACGCCAGATGGCAAGACGGCCCGCGCCGCCATCTTCGCCGTCGACCTGTGTGGTGGTTTGCTGCCGGGTGATGTACTCCGGGTCGGCGAGGACGAACACCAGGAGGCCGAAAGCGATGCCCAGCCCCACCATGCGGATGCGATGTCCGCGCTTGGCCAGAAGCAGCGCCACGATGCCCGACATCAGCAACCCGAGGGTCGCGCCTCGGCTGTTGCACAGGATGAACATGTTGACGACGAAGGGCAGCGCCACGAGCGCGAGGGCTCGGAGTCTCTTGTCCTCGTGCTTGAGCAGGTAGACCAGGATGAACGGAATCACCGTGAGGAGGTGGGCCGCCGCGAAGTTGTCGTTGAGCGTATCCGACGACCCGGCCTTGACCAGACGCCCCGCGTCGCGCCGCGGGTTGTTGTAGACGTCCCAACCCCACCAGCCCGCGCCGAACATGTGGATGCCGATGAACACGTCGAACATCCACTCCGTGCGCAACGTCGCGATGATGAAGCCGTGGAAGAGGATGAACTTCAGGTAGTCGGTCGTCGCGCCCCAACTGGCCGACGGGCTGACGGCGAACGGAGTGACGAGCAACATCACCCCGGCGAGGCCAAGCAGCCACTTCGC
>VFQN01003662.1_pt1 | contig 21547 bp, 40 predicted proteins | sample 3512371 | NCBI WGS metagenome assembly VFQN01 (sample SAMN10412370, study PRJNA504923) | tailings metagenome | isolation source: Replicate 2 from Balatoc abandoned mine | place: Philippines: Itogon, Benguet | collected 2017-08-28
CCCATCCATAGTCTGGTCCCACTATTGTTAGGATGTTGACCGGGAGACTTAGCTGTCCAGTTCTGCCCCATAGCACGTCCTAATGTCCGGTTTCAGATAGCCTTGCTGTTATACTACATATAAGTGAAAGGAATGCCTGGTAACCGATAGCAGAACGTGCAGGAAGTGTGCATTGTGCCCTGCAATGCTGTGCTACACCCCTTGTACGGCAACTGCCATAACCACCTCGGCATACCAACCGCCTAGACAACGACCCACGCCAACAGGTAGTACGCTTCAAGACGGTCGCGGTGGTATGCACGGTGTTCTAGGCGGGTGGTATGCCGAGGGGTTTTCGGCTGGCAGAAGATAGGGCTAAAGGGGACACAGCCTGCAGCCGAAGTGGTACCCGCGTGGGTGTACGTGCAGCGTACGTGCGCGATGCCGGGGCTTGCGGGGGGGCTTGCGCCTCCGCCCCTACACACAGCGTAACTGTGCACTTGCAAACACTCATAGGAAAGTGCTCACATGCCTGCTATGGGACTATGGTAACCATGCTACAGACTCTAGGAGCTGCTGCTGGCGCACTTGTGCGGGCTAGGCTGTCGCTCTCTGCACATGGCGAGCGACTTTTGTTGGGTGAGCGTGTGCAAATGGGCTGCCTTGTGTTTGTTGCGGATGCCACGACTTGCCTGAGGCCAGGAGACGTCGGTTTTGTGACCCCTATACAACACGATGGGCACTTCAAAACTGTCCTAGGAAGCTGCTTACACGGCGTGCTGACAATTGTTGCAGGCACACTGGCTCGGCGCGGGCTCGGGCTCGAGCTGCGGGAAATTTCGTCCTGGGAGAACGGCGAGGACCCACTAGGTGAGCCTATCTGGTTGCTGTTTCAAACGGTTATTGGCTGCCTCGTTCGCTGCTGAAAACCGACTTTTTGCCGTCGCTGCTGTTCCAATGCAGGTCGCTACACCGTGGGGGACATAAGCAAGGACCCCTTCTCCTCCAAACCAGCCACTCGACTGCAAGAACTCCTCGCAAGGGAAATGCCGGAGGAGGACGCCCAGCGCATGAGCATCGCTGAAGTGCGAACGCTCATTGCCCGCGACCAGCAGTCGGGGCGCACGGTGGACGCGCGTGACCTGCAAACGGCTCTGGACGATTCGCTCGCTGCGCTGTATTCAGGACCCATCGACGTGCCCATCCAGATCCCATACGAGGACGTTGGCGGAGGCCGTGGGGGCGGCGGTGGCGGAGGTGCAGGCGGGGGCGGAGGCATCGCCACTCACAGAACATGGCCCACTTACCTCACCGACGTCAACCACAAAATCCTTTCTGGCGAAATCGCGAAGGATATGGGGCTGAAGCACCTCGCGCCTGCTGCAGCCCCTGCTTTGTGGCCTCCACCTTCACTCATGTACGGGTTTGCTAACCGGCTGATTGTTTGCCTACCAACTAGCACCCTACGCGGACCAGCGGTGAACATCTTCTACTTATTGGACACGGGCTCGCCCAACACGTACCTGAGCAGCAACGCCCTCAACGCGCTGGGTGTAGAGGTTGTTACCAGCAGCATGTCGGTCATTGTCAACGGACTGCAGGACCACGCCAACCCCAGCCCTGCACACCACTCGGATATCTCGCTGCTCGGCATGAGATGGTTCGTCGCTAATGGCGTGCGCATCGAGGTGGACCCTGACACCCGCAGCGTCACCCTCCGCCCCAGGCAACCAGCAGCCACGAGCAGCACATGATGCGGGGTAGAGGAGCGGCAGCACCTGGCGTGCATGTGGAGGCTATGGAGGGGCAGTGTCAGGTTAATGGCTGGGCGGGCTTCGCAGGAGCTGGAAGCCGTGTATTTGTATTGCACGAATGCATTGTCGATGACAAGGGGCTGGTAGCCAATAGCTTGGGCTCGCGACGTAAGCTGGAGACCCCCACTCCAGCCCACTGCGGACCACGCATCACCGTGCGTGTATGGAGCGTGGTGCTGAGAGACCGCGGTGGATTGGCGGTTAGGTAGGATTGCTGGGTAGCAGCACGCGTACGCAGAGCGGGATTGGGCATCTGAATTGAACAGTGCGTGGTGGTGGCAGCCGCGCACTGCCGCGCAACAGGGGCAGCGTGCTGCGCCCAGACGCATAGAAGGACACGTGCCCACCGCCCTGCCTGCCTTGACGGCCCTGGCCGCTCCTTCTGCGGGGGAAAAGCCTCTACCGTTAATGTCTTATGTCTTCTCGAAACACCTTCTTAGGCTTCTTTGAAGTCTGCTTTGCTTTGCGTGGTGCGGGCGACCGCAATACCAAAGAGTTGCCCGTGGTGCCCCCTTGGGGTCTGCACTGCAATTGACACGTGGGTGTGCCTGCCATCGCCGGCACTCCTGCACGGTTCCCATACCGGTAACAACTGTACTTAAGATTCGGGGAGGTTGACTGTGACTCAAGTGAGCGGAACAGGCCAGGCCAGAGGCGCCTGCCGACAATCCTGCCGAATTCCGCTATCGGGCCAATGGCCAACTTTTGCATCAACGCGCCAGCCGCGCGCCGCTGAACGCGCAGTACGCAAGGGGCATTAGTCCTCCACTGTGGGAGCGACATCGGCCTCCTGCCCACCAGGCCACAGCCATGCTGTGCTATGACTCAACCCCAAACCCGTAGCCTGCTGCCGTACCTCACCATTACAAAGCCAATGGCCTGTCATCGCAGTCGGATAGTGTTGCACGGCAAGCGAGGGTTCTCCCCTCCGCAAACGTAACGACCATGTCATCTTATTCCCCTCCTCCCTATGCCACGCTATGCGCCGCGGTGGCAATATCCCGCACCAACCGCTTTCATCTCAGCGCCTCCATGGCTACCAAAATCAGGAGACCGCTACACTGCCCCTATTATCCCCTCTCATGTCCTCCCTTGCGTCCGTCATTGTGTGTGCGCGTCGGGGGGGCCCTCCTGGTGCAAGTGGCTTCCATGCCCTTCGCTTCCACGCCACCTCGTCCTGCTGTTAATGCTCTGCGCCAGCACGACACAGCGACAGGTCATAGTTGCACTCCACCATTACAGCCCAGAGCCGCTGCTCACAGCGCGCCCTTAATACCCAACCCGCTGCGCACGGCGCTCATCGTCACTTCCCGAACCGCTGCTCGGTCCGCAGGAAGCGCGCCATCGCCGCCTCCACTGCCTCCCGGCTCACGCCGCACGACGCGCCGCACAGCGCGCCCCCCTTCTTCCCCCACAGCCCTGCTCCCTGCCCCCGCACACCAGCTGCCGCGCCGCCGCCGTCGCAAGCGCCGCCGCCCCCCGCCGCGCCCCCTGCCGGCCCCAGGTGCAGTATCTCGCTGGCGGCCACCTGGAAGGGTGGATAGCCCGCCAGGGTCAGCACCGGACCCACCACCTGAAGGCAGGAGGCGAGGGCGAGGGCACCAGCGACACGCGTGTTGGTACCTACGTGACATGTGCGCCGGTGTGTGGGCAAGTGCTTGACGTTTGTACTCAAGTGCTCAGGGTCGGCCTTGCCCTGCACAGCATAGCTATGCCACCACCCCTGATGCCATGCGCCTGCACCCGAACCATGTACACCCCATACACGCCAGGCACCCTGCACCGCTTTATCCACATGTTCACTCCCCCACCCAGCACCACCTGACCATGATGCGCCCTGCCCTGCCCTGCCCTTCCCCATGCCCCACAGGCCACGTCCCAACCCAACCCACCAGCACCAACTCCGGCTGCAGCAGCACGCCGCAGCCGCCCGGCCCATCCACCTCCACCTCCCCACTGCCGCCGCCGCCGCCGTTGCTGCTCTGCGGCGCCACCACATCCGCCATCTGCTGTCGGAGGCGCCCCACCGCCTCGCGGTAGGGCCCGCCGCCCGGGGCCTGCGCGGTGGTGCAGCATGGCATGTGGAACGGCAGCTCATTAGTTATTGGAGGCACGGAATTTGGTGCAGGAATGCACATGAGCACGGCCAACGGGCCCGAGAGCCCGCATCCTTCCGCACTTCCCAGGATTGCGAAAACACCGCACCCAGGGCACCTGCCACCGCCACGCCGGGCCCTTCGCCCACCCCAAGCCCTGCCCAGACCGTGCGCTGCGGCCCAAAGGGCAGTGCAGGTGCAGGTTTTCGTTCCACCTCGTCACGGCAGCAACCTCCAGTAGGCACCCGCCTTTGGCTTTCCCTGCCCGCACCCGCCCACTCCCCCGCACCCGGCCCCCCACCCCGCACCCACCCGCAGCTGCACCACGGCGCCGCACCCCCCGCACACGCCCCCGCTGGCGGCGGCCGCAAGCACCGGCCGGTAGCCGTCCTCCGCCGACACCACGTGCAGCCGGAGGCGGGGGCGGGGGTCGAGGCGGGAAGGGTCGGACACGTGTTCCTGCTGCTGCTGCTGGTGGTCAGTCGCGGCAAGGGCCGCTGCGACATGGCCGTTGGCAATGGAAGCATGAGCAGAGTCGCAGACTGCGGCCGTGCGCCGCTTCTGCTGTCCTGGCTGCCGTGCTTCCGCCTCCGCCTCCAGTGGCAACACGCGAGGAGCGCCGTCCAGAAACGCCTGGGGAGCTCCGTCTTTAGCTGAACTCACCCCTTCTACTGCGCCCTCACGGCCCGTCGCCCGCCGCTGCTGCTCCCGCAGCCCCGCCTTGCCAGCGGGTGCGCAGCGTTCCACTTCTGCTGTTGCGTCCGCGGCGGCCAGGGCCCAGTTCGTTCCTGCCGGAGCCAACCCAGGCCCCGCTAGCTGCACATCACGACCTCCCGAGCAAGCCGGCCCGTTAGCAAGCCCCACACATGGCTCGGTGTCCACCTTCGGCCCTTTGATGACACCGCCCGCAGGCAGCTGCCCGCAGTGCCTCCGGCGCAGGCCGCACGGCTGGCAGGGCTGCTCTCGCTCCTCCTCCCCCTCTCCGTCACACTGGCAGCCGCAGCCTGCCACCAGCTGGCCGGCAGGCGCCAGGGCCTGCCCTGCGCCGGTGCCCGCGTGGTCTCCGTTTGCATGGCATGGGCCCCCATGCCCCTGCCCCTCCGGCTGTTCGCCCGGCCTCCCTGGGTGTTGCTGCTGTTGCTGCTGCGTCCCCGACCTGACACCAGGAACAGAAGGAATGGGGCCATGAAGCGCAGGGGCCACAACAGGTATGGGTTCAGGTCCAGATCGATGCGGTTTGGTTTGTCCATAATGTGATCATATGCTCAAAACTCCTAGCCTCTGATACTCTGGTTAAGAGCACGCGAACCAGGCTGCGCGCCAGGTCCTTGGGCGCTGCAGGCAGATAGCACCATCGCAACCGCGTCCCCCAAGTAGCAGCTAGCTGGCAGGTTGATGGGAGGCCGGCTCGGTTGCATGGACGTGTGCCCCACCTGCAGGCCTCGCACCGCAGAAGTCCGGTGGCGCTGGCACCACCCGGCCCCGTCCCCCAGCCCACAGACATGTCCACCTACATGTGAAAAAGGTAGCAGCACCCGGGTTGCAAGCGGCACATTAGCGGCACTAAGGAAGTTGGTGCGGTAGCAGTTGGGCACGTGGTAGGCACGTCCTGTGCTCCTGCCCCGTGTATGAACCTTGTTTGATGCACTGAAAGGGGTATCTGGTGTACAGCGACACTAGGGTTGGAGCTACAGGAGAAGGCGTGAACCAAACGGGGAGGAGGGCGGGAGCTCAAGGTGCACGCCTCATTACCTGCGTCAGCGGGAAGCGCGACGCCACTTCCCGCAGCAGGTCGCAAGACGCGTGCTTCAGGTCTCCTACAGTTTCAGGTCAGATGGGGGCGGTGGGAGCATTAACGGGCGCAAGCAGGGGAGAGTGGACACGGTTGTGGGGCAAGGGTCAGCAGGAGGCAACGTGGCACGTTGTGCCTAACTGCAGCGCATAGCATACAACTTGACCTACCTTCCGGATCGTAGCAGACCACATCTTGCAGGCCGTCCCGGTAGCTCCTGCGACGCGCGGGCGTTAAAGTTTGTTGCGGACACGTCTCCCGTCCGTCCCCGACAGGTTGCACGCAGCTTGCCATCCCACCATTTTATGATGTCAGCTAGCTGCCGCACGGTTGAGTCCTGCACGGCCGCCTCGGCCCAGACGATGGCGATTGTCTTGGGCGGGCTTGGCTTTACACCCTTGAAGCGCACGACTTTGCTTTCATCAGATGACAGTAAAGGAACTGATTGTTTTAAGCGAAAGAGTATCGGCAGCTCTTGTGCGCACCAGGCGACAAAACACAAGACGCGCAACAACAGCTCGACGAGGTCCCTAAAGAGGCGTTGTATCATTATGTTAACATGCTGTGTTGACATGTGAGCTATCTAGAATGCATGTGTGGAATGCATACTCTCTTCAGCGGGCGACAGCGCTCAACCCAGAGTGCCAGGGGAGACCTGCCTCAACCCTTGTACGGCACCTGATACTCCTTGTTAGGGAACCGTGGGACGGATGACAGTTCTGTGTGGCCAAGGGATATGGTGTTAGAAAGATAACAACGCATACCGGTATGCTTTGGTCGGAGGTCGTGCATGCTCACACGTGTTAGCTGTCCAGGGAGCTCCCCTGCGCACCGAGGCCAACTGGAAGTGGCCAGTAGCGGCAAACCAGTTTAAACGGCAAGCCGTGACGTGTATTTGAGCCACTTTAAACAAACTTATGGATCGTATGCAGCTGTGCCCATACACTAATGCTTACGGTACCAGTTTTGGTATCGTCCAGACAACGCTCCCTACCCACGGCGCCTCGGCCCTCGACCTCACGGCCGGCTTGCGCCAAGCGCTATACAGTACCGGTAAGCGGCTCTTGCTGCATCATGCACGCACGATACCGGACAACTAGGGCTTGGATCTGTTATAGGACCATTCGAGGACGCCCCATGTCTGCAACATGTGCCAGTAGGCCGCTTGCTGTTGCACCGGGGGGCACCGGCACACCCATGCTCGTGCCCATGCCCATACTTACACCGCAACTTTCAGGACAGACTGCGGTGCTGCCGGCACTGTTGACGATACGTAATAATACCTCCCTACCCAAATGGATGCCTGACCCCTGTACCTGCCTCTGCAGTGCCCCAAATGTTGCAGGATGTGACACAAGTACAACGCCATGGTTCATAGGCTTGCATTACAGCTCCCGTAGCGCCAGTTCAGTACTCCGCCCTTCTGATGCGGCCAGCTGGGGCAAACACTTGCGGTAGGGCAGGACACCTCAGGTCACTGCCCGTCCCCGTCAGCCGCACGCCCTCTAATTAACGCTTGGCCCAAAAACAGTCAGCCCACGATGCAGAGAAAAAAAAAAAAAGTCAGCCCACGATGCAGAGAAAGCGCGTGAAAGCACAGATGACTCACAATCGAGTAGAGTGCCCAACAGTTCGTCTTTACTGCGCGTATGTTACGGTATGTAGGTGCGCAGATGACAGAGTGCGCAACATGAGCAAAAAGACTCAGCTATGGAGCAACCGACGCCGCCAAGCTCCACCACTCTCTGCACGGCGACGGACACGAACCGGTAGCGGCAGCTATGGGGCTGAGCCCCTGAGCACCAAACGAACGACATGCACGGAAACCCACGCAGATGCCGTCAGCCACAACAGTCACAACCACGCACGGCATCTTCCCTGGTGCCCTGCGCTCCTCATGCACGCCCCACGCGAAGCCGCCCTCACCTAGGGGGCATCATGACCCCACCGCTGCATGCATGCCATAGCGCGGCGTTGCGGGACGTTTCTAGCACGGCACACAGGGCAGCAAGGGGTCCTGCCATGCCTACTTGTCCGCAGATTCCATATTATGACAGGTGCCTTTAGTTTATCGTTCTCGCACGCACTCACACAGGAACAGAAGTACGCGTCATTTACGCTCACGCCCTAACAAGCAGAAACGGTTGGCAACAACCACCAGCACACACCTGACAAACTGCATACGCTACACACCTGACAAACATTGGTGGCTGTACAACGCAGCCGGAAGGTTGTGCGACCGAGCGGCGAGGCTGCCTTGCCCCTACCGGTACTCACGCTCACCTGATGTCTCTGCCGTCCCATTCAGCATTGTTGAAAGCACACCACCAATCGTCCACACACGAGAGTCATGCACGGTCCGAACGAACGCGAGAGTCGAGGTCCATAGCAAGGTGTGCCAAGAGATCGCCAACGCCCCTCCCCTCCCTACACCTACCATTGAGTCTTGGACAAGGGGCATGCACAAGCTTACAGCTGGCAGACTCGAAAACACTGGACCTACTTTCGACCAAAAAGGCTTACCCGTCAGCAAGGCAGAACGACGTCCGGGACGAGCCAGTGACCCCTTGTGCGACGGACTTACTAACATTGCACCATAACCTTTGCACCTTGCTGCATCCATCCAGTACCATGCACACCCTTGACCCCGAACAACACCGGCACATGGCCTTCGCTTCCTCCGCCTGATGCCCTTCAACGCAGCCCCCAACGTCAGCTCCCGACAGTCGCCCCCTACCCACGTCCACCTGCGACGGTCATGCTCCTGCCCCGCCATCGCTGGGGTTGCTCGCCGCTGCTGCTCTGGCAGCTGCTGGCTCCGGCCGCCCCCGCCTCCATTCGCCGCCGCCACGGCGTGGCTCGCTTTGGCGGGGTACCGGCGCCCGGCAGCGGCCCCACTGCATCGCTTCCGGCCTTCCAAGGTGTATATACCGCAGCTGCCGTGGACGCAGAACCACGCACCGAGTGCGGGAGCGGCATGCCGCCACAGGGTGTGCGCAGCAGCCCACTCCTTCCTGCGGGCTGGCCGGCCCAGGCATGACGGCCCTCGAAGGCCTCAAACCTTCGCGAACTGGGCCGGCGTCCTCCGAGCCGTCGCAGCAAGCGTTCCCCACTGCCGTCGTCGTCCCCTGGCTTGTCGCAAGGGCCCGCGGGCCTGCTCACCTGTCGCCCCACCCCTCACGCCGCCTGCATGCTGGCAGCGAGGCCGACCATCCGGCTCCCATGCCGGCTCAGCCCCCACCCGCCTTATGCCGCCTGCATGGCCGGCGGCGAGGCTTCCCCGTTGCGGTCTTGAACCCCTGCCGTGCAGCCCCGCCTCCCACGCTGCTAGCTCCCTGCCTGCAGCTCTGGCCCTCATGCCGCCTGCATGGCGGGCAGCGAGCAGCGGTACCTCCACCACCCTCCACCCCCGCACCTGCCCCTCTGCGCCCCGCCGTCCTCACGCCGTCCTCACGCCGCTTGGCTGCATGGCTGGCAGCGAGCCCACCATCCGCCTCCCACGCCGTCGCGTGCACCACCGTCCGCCCATCAAGCCGTTTGCATGACCGGAAGTCAGTCTCCGTCGCAGCTGCAGTCCCCGCCGCCGGGCCCACAGGCCTGCCGCATGCCCCCTCCCGCCGCTCACGCCCCGTGGGTAACCCCTGCGCCCCTCTCGCCGCTCACGCCCCTTCAACTCCACCCTCCACGCGGTCGCCTGCACCCCTCGCCCGCTCCCTCACGCCGCCTGCATGGCTGGCAGCGCTGCCGACCAACCACCTCTCACGCCGCCTCATCCCCCACCCTCCTCACGCCGCCTGCATGGCTGGCAGCGAGTCCTCCACCAGCTGGCTGCTGCCCAGGCAAATCTTGGACCTGTCCGCGGGCGTGCGCACCTCCACGTCCAGCACGCTGCACTGGCCCGTGCTGCTGGAGCCGCCGGCCGCCTGGTAAGGGAGGACGCGGCGGAGAATGGCGGGGTAGGGTGGGGACGACGCGGCTTCAGCTGGTGTACGACGCAATGCGTGCAACAAGAACAAATTGGGATGAATAACGTGCAGTAGCAAGGTCGAAATGGACATGGATGATGTGGGGAATGCGGTGGGAGGAGCGCAGCCCTCAGCTGCACGCCGTAGTGACCCCCAGCAACAGGCACCCCCAAACATGCAATTTATACTGGCCTACTCTCCGCTGCCACCCATGTCACTTTCCCCGTTGCTTGCACCAACCTACACGAAGGAGGCCAGCTATTGACAACCACGCACGTGCGACCCGCATTGCCCGCTGCGCTACGACTCCCATGCCCCCTTTCCCCTCCTCTACTCCACTCCCGGCATGTATTCCCGCCCAGTACCCCGCTTCGACAATAAACGCAAGCAGCTAAGGCCCATATGTGTGCGATCCAGTTCCTCAGCCCGCCCAAACCTCCCAGGTCTCTTCGCCCCCTCCTCCCCTGGCCTGCACTTCCGCCCCAGCCCCAGTCCCAGTCCCCCACCTCCACGATGAACGCCAGCGGCGCGCACTCGAACAGCAGGCGCAGCTTGGCCGGCGCCGCCTCGCTGCAGGGGTTGCAGAACACGCCGCTGCCCTTGGCCAGGATGTGGTGCACGTCGGGCACCATGCCGCCGGTGTACCTGCGGTGTGCGGAACGGGTGGGAAGAAACGGGTTTGCGAGTCGGTATGCGAGGGAATAGGGCGTACACATCGCATCTCCTCGCACGGCTGCGTCTAACGTGGTCGTCGGGGCTGCCATGAGTGTGCCTGGAGAGGTGGTTGCGTTGCCAGCGGCCTCCGCAGCCAGCTCGTCTACCTCCCGACCTTCCCTCGCAGCTCGTTTAAAGCAATTCGCACAGCGTACCAGTCCAGCCAGGCAGTGGTGCCCAGGCACGAATGCCCCGTCACATCCCCTCCTCTTCCCTCACGGCCTCAGATCTGCGCGGACGTCTCTCCACTAGTAGCACGGCGCCCTTGCCTCCCTAACACAGCGCCAGACCTCAACGCTTTGCGCATTTCCTTTTCCCGCCCCTACCTTAACGTGAACGCCTCGTCCGTCCACTTGCGCACCAGCGCCGCGTACTCGGCGTTGGCGCTGGCGGCCCGCAGGTTGGCGGGCGCGAAGGTGCGGCTCACCGGCAGCACGCCCAGCCCGCTGCGGGCCAGCTGCCACCGCCCGTCGGGCAGCAGCAAGAACTCCTGCACCTCGTGGCTGTCCTGCACAAGCCTCCCGTTCCTGGAGCTGCGGCACAGCCCCGCCGCCCCTGTCCCAGCACCCTCCGACGCGGGCCCGTTCCCCTCTCCTTGCCCCCCGTGCCCGCTCCCTGCCTGCTCGACCGTCCCGTTCGCCTGCGGCTGCTGCTGCCCTTCCCCTCCCTGCTGCTCCTCGCCTTGCCCGCCACCCGCCCCCGCCCCTGACCCAGATCCCGACCCGTGGGTCTTTGGCCGCGCCCACACCAGGATGGTCTGCGGGCCGTACACCGCGTACGCCGCCGCCGCCTGGTCCCTGCCGCAGCGACCCACGGGGCTGCCGCCGGGCCACACGCCGAAGATGGACCCCACTGCGAAGTTGGCCCCCAGGATGCTGCTGCCGTCCAGCGGGTCGAACACCACGCTGTAGCCTGAGCCGGGCAGGGGCCGCACCTCGGGCTGCTCCTCGCTGGCGGCCGCCTGCACGGCGGGGCAAGCGGCCAGGCGCTCGAAGATGAGCTTGTCCACCTGCACGTCAACCTGGGATGGGGGTGAGAAGGTGGGTGTCAGGGAGGGAGTTGGGGCTTTGGCAATAACGCAGTGTGGAGGTCAAGTGGACAGGAAATAGGAGAGGGCGATGTATTTTGAGTGTACTTGGTACATGTTACAAGGAGAATGGAGTTACTTTAGCGGATGGTGGTTGTGGCAATCGGCTGGAAGGGAGAGACTGGGAGGTGCGTTGCGACGTCAGGTAGACGGGACGGGAAGGCGGTTGTCGAGCGGCGTGGGGGACGCAGCGGGTGAGGTGATTTGGGGGTAGCGTGGGAACGCAGAGGCAAGCTGAAGTTGGCGTCGCGCCGTGAAGAAAAGGCCTCAAGCAGTTGGTGAGCGTGGCAGCGTGATGCTTCGGCGGCGGCTGGCGTTGAGTTGACCACGTGCACGACAGTCCAGGGGCAACGAGTGGAGGTGCAGGGGAGCGGCGATACACGGGGAGGAGCAGGCGGGGCGGAGATGCATTTCCATGCGCAAACTGCACAAGCACGCGCACGACGGGATTAGGGTAAGGGACAACCCGCGCACGGCGGGCGTTGACTAGAGTGTGGGACCAGGCCAGAGTACCGAAGTGAGCAGCTGCCAGCAAGCCGAACTCAGACACGACGTACCGCATAAATATCTTGCTCATATCGTTATTTGATTAGCTGTGAACAAGCATGTCGCTTATTGCTCAGGCAGCGCACACGGCCGTCCGCCGTCCGTTTGGCGCTAGTGGCTAAGACATCCTCAACAAATCATCAAAACTCACCTCTAACTGGTTGTCACCAAATGCATTCGTTCCACCACTGTAGCCTGAACCGGCGGACCGCAGGATGGCCTGTCGGGAGCGAGCGGTCGGTGAGCGCAAGAAGGCTTGAAGGGGCGTGGCAAAGGCGATATTGCATGCGAAGGTGCTTACCGATACTTCTGCTACGATGGACGCGATGCAGTTGAGGACTTGGCCCTGCGCGAGGCAGGACGCAGTGGCGCACATATCAGCGCCGCCGACGGCTGGTATTAGATACAACATATTTGAAATTATTGAAAATGCTTACAGCACTACTGCACTGTAGCAGCAGTGCTCCGCAACACCCACCAGGTCGCCCAAATTTCCAGCACTCTCCATCAAGGCCGGCGGGGCAGAAGCTCCGAACACGATGGAGGTATGTACCTCAGCAGCAGAGTTGCAGTAGGTAACAGCTGTCAACTCAGGTGCTGGCTTAGGCCTCTGCTCACACCTGGAAAAGGTTGGACGGAAAGGGAGGCTGTTGCTACCAGTTGTGGAGTTATGAATGAGTAGGCTTCTTTGCAGCTGTATGCCTGACAAAGACGCGGAGGACGGGTGCAAGGCAAACCGCTCCATCAGGGAAACCGTAACTTACGCCCAGAGCCCCCTCTGCTTACGCCGTGCTGCCGTGTGCCGTCATGCCGGCGAAGCCCTGAACCATATCCATATACTTAAGGATCTGATGAAGCACTGCCATGCTACACTACGGGCGGCATGGCTTGGCTGTGGCCAGTCAACCTATTTCAACTCTTCTCCTGCGTGACCTCCGCACCAACAGCACATGCTGCGTTTTGACTTGCTAGTATCAGCAGGTTTTGGCAGACCGAGGACTCTGCATGGCAAACCCGTCGAAGGGCTGCAGCCGCGCGAAGGGCTGCAGGTTGGGTCTGTGGGGCGCTCTGTGGGGCAGCTGGCTCCCCCTGTTCCACCTGGTACTCGCAATACCAAGCATTGATGGTCTTGCCGATATGGTAAGCGCGTTTGAGTGTTGGCGTCGGCAGCGCCGGAACAGGGCGATGCCGTTTTGCCTACGCTCAATGGGATGTACCCGCTGAGGAGGCTTTACATATCAGTATAGCATGGTGTCATAAACTCATAGAAGCATGGAAACATGCCAGCTGTCGACTTTGTACCCAAACCCTTTCGCACCCAACCGAAGGAACTCCCTTGCCCGTCCCTTCGACCAGCAGGCCCAGAATCCTTCCCGAGGCCTACTGCAGGCGTCTCATGAAGGTAGGCCCCCGCAAATGTTTCAACACCAACGATGACTCTGGACACCACAACATGCACACCGGGCGGTACCCTACGAGCGGCACGGTTTCCGGTTACGTACTCATGACACCAGCCCCAACCACGACACCCCTGCAGATGGCAGCCAGCGCCCTACCCCTCGCGTGCTGGTGCTGGCCGGGCCCGCGGGCTACGCCCCCACGTCCGTCAGCCTGGCGCTGGAGGCCCGTGGGCTGGTCGTGTCGTACAGCGGGCCTGGCGGCCTGGCGGGGGCGCAGCCGCCGCTGTCCAGGGAGCACTACGACGCAGTGCTGCTGCCGCGCCGCATGCAGTACGCCAGCTACGTGCCGGACAGGTGCGGCAGGTTGTGGACACGGCGCGAAGTGGCCCCTTAACCCCACCTGTTCCCGCTTGTTGGCGCAGTGGCACCGTGCTTGACGAGTAGTTGCTTGACGTGGTTGCTTGAATGAGACGTATTTGTTGGTGTGCTGTTGTGCACCGCCAGGGTGATCCTAGAGCGTTTCGTGTCCGCCGGCGGTAGCCTGCTGGTGGGGCCCAGCCCCGAGGCGGCGCAGACCTTCCCCGACCTGGTCAACGTGCTGCAGTACCAGCGCCTGGAGCGGCAGCAACAGCAGCAGCTGCAGCCCTCGGAGCAGCAGGAGACAGGGGGGCAGGCCCAAGAGGGCGTGGAGGCCGGGGGCAGTGACGGCGGCGAGGGCGCGGCGGAGGAAGCTGGAGGCGAGAGCGGAGGCAGTGGGGAGGGCGGGACTGGGGGTGAGGGCCAGGGCGAGCCGCCCGCACCCGTCCCGGCGGCCGCCGCACCCACAGTAGAGTGCACGGCTGCGGCACAGCCCACCGCCAACGGCACCGCACTGCGGCGTGTGGCCACGTGGGGCGACGCGTCGGTGGCATGGCCGGCAGTGCTGCCCGCAGCGCCTGACCAGGGCTTTACGGGCTACGGTCTCACCTGCAGCCCGCTGGCCAGCCTGGGCGGGGCCGTGGCGTATGAGGAGGCGGCAGCAGGGCAGGGAGAAGCTGGCGGGGGTGATGAGGGCCAGGGGGCAGCGGAGCCCACAGCGGTGGTCCTGTCGTACCCGCTAGGGTCGGGACGGGTGGTATACCTGGGTCTGGATTGGGACAGCGGGCTGCAGGTGGAGGAGTGGGGGCAGCTGCTGGAGGCGCTGGCGTGGCAGGTGGGGAGGGACTGGCCCAGATTACTAGGGGTTGTAGCACTCGTATGCCATCTTCTAGAAACTGGTAAGCCGCACCTGAACTCAAATTACAAGGGTATGCCGTGCTGCACTCGAAATGTAAGTATAGAAGGCAATGCGTACTCCTTCACCTTGTCGGAGCGTTTGACCTGTAAGCCGTGACACCTTCACTTTGTGCTCCGCAGGCCGCCCTCTCGCCCGGAGCAAGCCCTCCCCCTTCAGCAGCCCCCAGCAGTCCTCCCAGCGCACCCTCCGGGCCCCCCTCGCCCTCCGACACGGACGTGGACTCGCCTCTCGACCCCGACACGCCCTTCGACTGGCCGTTGGGCCGCGGCCGCGTGTCGTACACCCTGGACGGTCCCACCTCCGTGGCGGCCATGGAGACTCCCCTGCTCGCTGCCAGCCCGCGCGAACCTGTGCTATGCCACGTGCTGCCGGTGGCACGTGGCACGCCCCACGCGTGGCTGGCGGTGGACCTGGGCACGCGGCGGCGCGTGGGGGCGGTGCGGGTGCAGGCGCTGGAGGCGTGGGATGAGGCGGGGGAGCCCATCTACGGCGTGCTGGTGCGGCTGCAGGTAGGTGTAGATGGGTGATTGGTACCAACGTAACGTGACAACTTGTATGGACACGGATGCAGCGCTGCTGCCAGCGTGCCCGTTGCCCTGAGCTATTGAGCTAGTGCCAGTCCTGCTGTGTGGGGCACCAAAGTGCAAAAAGCCCGCTGTTAGTCGTATGTATACGGACTGGCCCGCAGGTCCGCGTGGGCGACGCCCCTGTTGCCAGCAGCGAGGACGTGGTGCTCAACCCGCTGCTGTGCCCCGACCTGGACCCGCCGCCCGCCCTCATCTCCGGGGGCCTGGCGGCGGGGCAGCTGGCGGCGGCGGCGGCGGGCTGCGGGCCGGGCGGCAGCCTGGCGGGGCGCTATGTGACGGTGGCGCTGGCGGACGAGGTGCCGGGGGCGGCCAGCGCGCGGCTGTGCGGCGTGGACGTCATGGGGGCGCTGCCGGGTGGGTGCGGCGCCTGGGGGTTTGCAGGTCGGGGGCGGTGTCGGTGTGGGTGCGGGTGGTGTGCGTCGGCATTTTGGGCGTGTCAACCTGTTGGGCGTGTCAACCGGTTGTAGGACGCCTTGCAACGCGCTGCTACCAAGTTTGTTTGCATCCTCTCTATAAGTTGCGTATGTCCTCGATGCTGTAGGTGCCTTCCACATGCTGGCGTCGCGCAGCCGGCCTGTGTGCACTGGCAGCGCCATTGCGGTGAGGGTTGAGATGTTCCGGTTTGACCTATGGGTCATGCGTCTCACTATAGGCCGTCCCAGACCTTGCACGCAATTGATGCGATTGCCTCTTTGACGATACGATACATGAACATCACCTCAATCTTGACGCCGCTGTGTGCCGCAGCCCCCTCCCGAGCTATCTCCCGCCCTGGCGGTTGACGGCGTGTACGTCAACCACCTGCACAGCAGCGGCGGCGCCAGGGCAGGTGGCGGCGGGCTGCTGTGCGCGCTGTCCGACCTACGCGCTGGGCCCTACATCACGCTGGACCTGGGGGACAAGTACAGCGTGGAGTGAGTGGTACGGCAGGGCGATGTGGCTGTGATGTGTGAAGGGAGCACGTTGGGCTTGATATGTCGTGCGTCGCACCCTTGGGGCCCCACCTCACGTGGGCCTAGGCGACAGGTACAGCGTGGAGTAAGTGGCTTAGCAACAGTGATGGTAGTAGTGGTGGTGGTGGTGAGGGGTTCAACATGGAGAGGACAAGCACTGTTCGCAGCCGGTGTTGTGCGGGCTGGAAGCTATGGCCCCTGACAACTAGCACCAGGCGCAAACAGCTATGGCCGGTAGAGTAAAAACGTGCGTGCGGCAAACCACGTTCCTGACCGCCTTCCTCCCTTGCCCCCACCCACCAGCCGCGTGGAGGTGACCAAGAGCGCCGCGGCGCACCTGTCCCACCAGCTGGACGGCCTCCTGCTGGTGCTGGCCAACGAGGACTGCGACGCTGTGGGGAACACGGTGCGCGCCGCACCATGCTGGGGGACAGAGTGTCTTGGTCGGCTAGCTCAAGCGACCGCGACCGCGCAGTGCTGATCTCAATGGGAACTTCCGTAACACACGGGTTCCGGGGATGGGTCAACGCCAGCGCTACCTTGCATAAGACCTATATTGAGAGCTGCCTTCTACAAGAACAGTAACTGACTTAGCTCCTGTCCTGCATCCCGCAGCTCGATTACGGCGGCAACAAGACCACCCTGGGCCCCTTCTCCCTTGCACCGGGCGATACGGGCGTCTTTGCGGTGGGCAACGTGTACGCAAGATACGTCATCCTGGTCATGCCAGGTAGGAGGTGCAACACTGCAACCCACTGCTTTCTTTCTTCGTTTCTGCTTACATGCTTCTTGGTGCAACCGTCGAGGTGCACTTTGCCCTTGACCTGCTGCAGCCGCCTTGGCTACCACCCAAGTTGCGTCTGCAATGTGTCCAGCCCCAGCAGCAGTACCAATAGAACGCATCGCTGTGTGCCATTGAACCTCTTGTAACACATGTACCCCCCAGGCGTGTACGGCTTCCTGCGCGTGTGCGAGGTGGACGTGTGGGTCAGCGCCATGCGCAGCCCGCGCCCCGCCCGCGTGTCGCTGCACCGCCCCGTGGCCGCCTCGCAGGACGACGTGCCCAGCGGCGACTGGGGGCAGCGCTTCGCAACGGACGCGGCGCTGCAAGGTGAGCGGTGCGACACGGGAGGGGATGGAATGGCAGGGCACGACTATGCACCGCGTCAGGGTTAAGAGTCACAAACGCGGCGCTGCAGGGTGAGGTGAAGTGGGTGGGCCCCCGCGTTCGTCGTGCACCTTCAGGACCAAAGTCCATCTGCTCTTCTTCATATGCATCTAAAAAAAGGTCCCACGCTGCCCTCCTCAGGCCTGCTGGTGGACGGCGTGACGCCCTCCGGCCTGCGCGCCCTGGCCGGCCCCGCCGCCCCGCTGGACGCCTTCTGCGCGGTGGTGGGCGGCGCCGCGGCGGACGCAGACCCGTGGGTCGCGCTGCAGCTGGGCAACCCCTTCAGCGTGGAGTACGTTGACGTGAGCGGTGGAGGGGGGCCAGCGCATGGGTACAGCAGGGGTGATGATCCAGATTGGGGCTAGGTGCAAGGTAAAGGTGAAAACGTGGACGGCAGTGGGACTAGGCGAAGTACACATCACGACCGCAGCGCGCCACACATACCCAAGCTCGCGCCTCACGTGTCAACCCGCAGCAACCGTGTTATGGCATGGACCTACACAAGCGCTTGGTGACATATCTGTAGACATAGGCCATTCATTTCCGCTGCAAGGCTTTCTTTGCTGAAGCGAAGGTGAACCTTCCTCAGGTGCACTTCATGTATGAGTTTGACACGCTGCCGGAGGGCGCACCATACGCCACCGCCCTGGACGTGCGTGTGGGCGCCGAGGTGCCGCAGCTGGGGGCGGGGGAGGGCCCCGCAGGCGGCGGCGCGCCTTGCGTGGCGGCTGGCGGCTTCTTCAGCGGCCTGGAGGCCTTCACGGATCTGTACGGCAGGAGGAGCCACGTGCGGTGCGTGTGTGGGGAGGAGTACGTTTGACGGTCCGCCTTTATATCCAATGGGGCAGTAAGAGACGGTGGCGTACAGTGTCTTGATTTGGATTTGTCGGTTGGCGAGCACGGGGTTAGGCTACTACCCGCAGCCTTGCCGATTCTCTGTCTATAGCCCGACGGGTCACCGGCTTTCCCTGACGTCCTTGCCTGCTGGCTACCCCGCAGGCGCTACCTGTGCGGGCTGCTGGGCACGGTGGTGGTGGTGTCGGCGCGCCCCCTGCCGGGACAGCAGGGGCCCACGCTGCTGCCGCCCATGTGCGAGGTCGAGGTGTACGCCACGGCACCAGGTGCGTGACCTGGCCACCGCCTTTGTACCCCAACATTACATTCGCTCCTTGCTCTGTCGACCCATATGTGTTGATCTCACTGAGTTTCCACGTACACTCCACAGGTCCCAACTATCTCGCCTCCGCCGAGCGCTTCGCCCAGATGACCTACCGCGCGCCCTCCCCCACCGTCGCCGCCCGCACCCACAACCTCACCTCCGCCAGCGCCACACTGCCCCTCCGCAACCCCAACTGGCTGCCCTCGGTGCCCGAAACCAACCGCTGCGCCACGGCAGTCGCTCCGGGGCCCGGCCTGCCAGCCTACTGGGTGGTGGACCTGGGCACCCCCGCGCACGTGACCGTCATTGAGGTCATGGGTTCGACCCTACCCGACGCCGGTACCACTCTTGTCTCCATCGAGGTGCTCCGAGATGAGGACCTCCCGGGCAACGTGCCGGTCCCCGTCCCGGGGGCAGGGATGCCTGTACCCGGAGGGAACCGGCTGGACCTGTTTCCACCAGGCTCCGTACAAAGGCTGGATAGCATGGCGGTGAGCCCGATGCTGGGACGGTATGTGGTGATACGGAATGAGGCGCTCGGTGCGCCCCTGACGCTGTGCCAGGTGCTGGTATACACGGACGAGCAGCTGGTGGGGCCGGCGGGGGTGCGAGAGGGGGTGGCGGCGGTGCGGGCCAAGGGCCGGGCGGCGGTGGCAGTGGGATCGCTGCCAATCGAGCCGGGGTGGCTGGGGGAGGGGGAGGAGGGTGGGGCCAGCAGCGGCTCAGGGAGGCGAAGGGCGGCGCTGATGGAGAGTGGGACCTCTGCGGGTAAGCAGCATACTGGACACGAAGGGGAGCAGGAGCAGCAGCACGTGCGCGGGCTGCTGCAGTCGGGCGGCGGCGGCTTGACACGTGGCCCTGCGTCGCTGGTATTGGACCTGGGTGTACCGCGCAGCGTGGAGGCGGTGGTGCTGCTGGTGGCGCCGCCGCAGACGTACGCCGAGCTGACGGGGGTGCAGGTAGGATGCCGCGGAGTATCGCTGTGCATATGCTCCTTGTGAGCTTGTAGATTACATAGTGCATGCGGCTCTGTGACGGGTCGTGGCTTCCAGCATTGAATATACAGGTCGGCCCCTTTCTTTCTCATGCGCCATGTGCCCATCTTGACGGCGCATTCCTTGTGAGCTCGCGCTCCTGCACTTCATACTATGCGTTCCTCAGCTAAGCATCCTCGCCGCAGGTGATGCTATCCAACGACCCTAGCGGCGTCCCGCCGCTTCGCCACTGCGCCTTCGACGCCTCGCTGCCGCTGGCGCTGCTCCGCCTGGGTGTGGGCTGCGGCGGCGGGTCTGGGCGCTACGTGGTGGTGTCCGGGGCCGGGCGGTGGGCGCTGCCGCCGCAGGTGCTGGGCGCGGAGGTGGTGCTCACGGACGACGCGCCAGAGGTAGGTTGGGGCGAGGGGATCGGCAAGGGAGCATGCGTTTGATTAGTAATCTACCTGTACGGGCAGGTCAGGTTGGGCTGCGACGACTCAGCCTTACAGCACGGTATGAGCTCCAACCATGTCCCTGGCCCCTGCAGGTAGTGCTGAGCAGCGGCCGCCCCACGCGCCAGGCCGGCGGCGCGCTGTCGGGCCCCGGCGGCAGCGCCAACGCCGTCAGCGGGTACTACTCCCCCGCCGCAGTGGCCGCGGCCCTCGCCTCAGGCGCCGTGCCCCCGGGCGCCCTGCAGTACGGCTCCGCCACACCCACCCTACCCGACCCCTGGTGGGCGGTGGACTTGGGGTCCTCAGTGCCCCTGCTTCACGTCGAGGTCACAGCCCACGTGAACCACACCCTTGAAAACCTCGAGGTCCGGCTCACCGACCATGCCGTACTGTACGGCGACGAGGGCTATGCCGTGCTCTCGGGGCTGTACGTGGCCGCGGGGGACACGCAGCGCTTCGCCCTAGGCGGCCTGCAGGCCCGCCACCTCATCCTCCGCATCCCCACCACGCCCACCAATGCCACCAGCACCTCCCTTCGCCTAGGCCAGGTGGACGTGGCCGTGGAGCGCTCGTCGTACGTCCCAACCGCCAACGAACTCCTAACCGCTAAGCCTCTGTCGTACCCCCGCGTCTTCGACATGGCACGGACCCGTGGGCCGTTCACCCTGCTCACCCCCACCGCCGCTGCCGGTGGTGGATACGCCGGTGCTTACGACGATTTGGTGACAGTTGCGGCTGGGGAGCTTGCGACCCTGGCGTTTGACGGCGTGGCAGAGGCCGGCGACGTGGGTCAGTGTGCCCGGGCGGGGCCGCAGGCGGGCGTGTCGCCCTGGCTGCAGGTGGACCTGGTGGGCGGGGCGTGGGGCGGCGGCGCGGGGCCCTCCCCTGCCGTGTCCCGGCTGGAGCTGCTCAAGGCGGCGGACCCTGTCGTGGGGGAGCAGCTGGACCACCTGGACGTGCTGCTGGGGGACAGCCCGGTGGGTGGGGTGTGCAGGGTGGGGTTGAGGTTGGGCGAGGGGGCGATGGCTGGGTTGGGAGATAGCTGGGCGGGTACTTTTGCAGAAGCCAAGGGGTCAGTCAGACATGGCAAGCTAGGACCATGGCAGCGAAGGCACTGGTGTGCGCGTGCGCCACTATCTGCTGGTGGGTAGGTCAAGTCTGCATGGCGTGTGGAAACCTTCTCCCAGGTGCTCGCTGACCGGACACGCTGAGCGCGTAACCGCCCCTGTCCCGCAGGACGCCGACAGCAACCCAGTGGTGGTGTCGGACGTTCGTCTACCGCTGCCGGGCGTGTGGGCCACCGTGTACCTGCCGCCTGGATCGGCGGGGCGGTTTCTGGCGCTGCGGCGGAGAGACGCTGACGGAGGGGTGCTCACGCTGTGCGAGATGCGTGTGTACGGTGAGTGGGGGTGCTTACTTTCCGTGCTCATCGCCATAGGTGCCTGCACGTGACACACATTCTTCCTCCGACACCCTCCACTTCATTGCAGGCCCCAGCCCGTACGATATGCCCCTCACGTCAGAACCTAGCCCCCCCCCCCCCCCCCCCCCCCCCCTCCCCCCCCCCCGCCCCCCCCCCCCCCCC
>VFQN01003663.1_pt1 | contig 21541 bp, 43 predicted proteins | sample 3512371 | NCBI WGS metagenome assembly VFQN01 (sample SAMN10412370, study PRJNA504923) | tailings metagenome | isolation source: Replicate 2 from Balatoc abandoned mine | place: Philippines: Itogon, Benguet | collected 2017-08-28
CGTTGGCCTCCTCCACCCTAACCCACACACCCACCTGCCCCTGGTCCGCCCCGTTGGCCTCCTCCACCCTAACCCACACACCCACCTGCCCCTGGTCCGCCCCGTTCCCACACACCCACCTGCCCCTGGTCCGCCCCGTTGGCCTCCTCCACCCCGATCCCACACACCCACCTGCCCCTGGTCCGCCCCGTTCAAACACACCCACCTGCCCCTGGTCCGCCCCGTTGGCCTCCTCCAGCTTGGCGGCGGTGACCCAGATGGCGGGCTCCGTGGGGACAGCCTTGCGCGCGTTGTTCAGCACCTGGGGGAGGGCGAAAACGGCGCATGCTTCGGTACCCTTGCGGATAAGAGCGCATGCAAGACGCAAAACCAGGCACTGACACTTTGTGCGTCCTCGTACGTCTCCGGCCGCGCCATCTGCCACGACTTTCAGGACGTACAGCAAATCGTACGGTGGCAGAACGGTTTGCGTCAACCCACCTTCCGTGCGTTTTCGTACGTCTCCAGCCGTGCCAGCGCCAGCCACAGCTCCACCGCCTGCGGGCAGCACTCCACGGCCCGGGACAGCAGGATGCGCGCGTCGTCCTCCTCCGCCAGCTCCACGGCGGCCTTCCACAGCCGCACGGAGGTGGGGATGCGCTCCAGGGCCTGAGGAGATGCGGGTCAAGACGCACGTTATGAATGGTGCGGTTTACTGCTGTATGGTGGCCTTTGACCAACCCGCCTTTGACAGTAGTGAATCTCGGGATGCGCAGCGGGTGCCTAACAGCAGCTACTGTGGGCTCCAGGGGCTCGAACCACTGCCTGTGAACATAGAGACGACAACCCCTCGTCACTAACTTCTGACAAACATCATAAAAGCACACACCGAGACAGAACCCCATGCCGACCTTTCTGAGCACGCGCGCCTTCGCCGTGTCGTCTGTCTCCAGCTTCGCGGCCGCCATCCACAGCTTGGTGCTCTCGGGCAGCTGGGCCACGCCACGTGCCAGCAGCGCCTTGGCGTTGTCGGGGGTCTGGGGAGCACAACAGGAAACCGTAATGCGTAGTTAGCTAGCTGGCTATTAACCATTGGTTGAGAGGAGAGCGCGCAGGGCCCAGTAATGACCGGCCAGCAGCGCCTTGGCGTTGTCGGGGGTCTAGCGGAAAGGAGGGACAAGGAAGTGGTGTCAGGAGCAGTACGCACAAGTAAGAGGATTGCACAAAGCTCGTAGAATGCGAGCTAGCAGCGCTTTTAGCATTGTCGGGGGTCTGGGGGGTGCACAAGAAGGCAAGATAACAGCGGGGCTGCGTGATAAGCTGAATCTTCAAGGGTACGACGGCTAAGGGGTGCGAGACACCGTGAGGACCGGTAAACACAGCGCCCTGGCATTGTCGGGGTTCTGACAAATAGGGGCGAGGCAAGAGCACGAGGGCAATCCCACATCAGACAGCGGTCAGGGGCCAGGGAGCAACATGCTTCCCAAGCCCAGGCGCACGGCAGTGCACCGCAACCCTCCAGTCCAGGACACACCCCTTAACACACACACCCTCCCTGCCCCCACCTGCAGGCGCGCCGCCTCCAGCCACATGTCCTCGCTGTTGGGGCACAGCTCGCAACCACCTAACACTTATCCCTTAATACACACCCTTAACACACACCGTCCCCTGCCCCCACCTGCAGGCGCGCGGCCTCCAGCCACATGTCCTCGCTGTTGGGGCACAGCTCGCAGCCCTGCATGGCCAGCTTGCGGGCGTCGGCCAGCTTGCCGGCAACCTCCTCCAGACTGCATAGGCGGGGGGCAAAACACGGGAGGGGGAAGGGGTAAGGGGCAAGGGCAGGGAAAGGCGCCAAGTCACCAGTGGCCTCCCGTCACAAAACACCTCTTGTATCCCCCTGTTGCCCCAGCCTGCACCCATGCGGCCCCTCACCGCGCCGCCGCGATCCATCCGGGCGCGTGCCGCGGGTTGGTCTGAATGACGGACTTGAGCAAATGGCGGGCCTTCTTGATGTCGCTGATCTCCGCATCTGGGGGGGTCGAAGGGCGGGGAGCAGGGGTTCACAAAGCATTCAAAGAGGCGGTTCCTTACGATCAGTCGGTGGATTCATTTAGCAGGAGGGGCATTAGTAACAAGTGCCAGCTGCAAACGCATGCACCCATGCACCACCTGCATGCCACAGGAACGCGTTGACTCCCCAGGATCTGACCACCATCCCCAAGCCCGTGTCACGTGTGCGCACCCGCGCCCCGCCTCCTGCCCTCCCTCCCCACACACACCGCTTACCCAGCTCTCCGCAGGCCCACTCGTTTCCGTTCCTGTTGCTTAGCCGTTCTGCGGTTACCCCACACCCACCTGTTGAGATCTTGATAGACTTGAGGTCCGTGAGGTATCCCTTGGGGTCGACCACCGTCTGCCCCGACACGCTGTCGGCCATGCGGTCCAGCTTGAGCCCCAGCACCGTGCCACGGCCGGTACCTGGTTGGAGACGGAATGGGAGCATGAGTAAACATCTAAGGAACACTACACCAATCAAATGAACGTCATCCCACAACCCTTATGGCATGGGCCATGCGGTCCAGCTTGAATGATGCCGAGCGCCGCGCCACGGCCGATACCTGACTGACAGCGGGAATGCGACGTGTTTGGTTCATTACCGAGGTGCCAATCGAAGGGTGTCATGAAGCTCTACCTGGCATGACCTATGCGGTCCGAATTCAGACCCGGCAACTTGCCGCGCTCGGTACCTGTCCACTTCCTGCTCACTTGTGCTCGCTTTACGCAGCACGGGCTGAATTACCCAAGCTTCTTAACCCACCGATTGCCGTGAGGTCGCTGACGGTGCTGATGGCCCCCTCCATGGGCGTGGCCAGGCCCCTAACCACCTCCGCCCAACGCCCCTGCCCGAGCCCCACGACACACCTTACCCCACCCATACAAGGTGCCTCAGCAACCCACCAAACACTGAGGCCCCAACGCCCGACACTGTTACCCTTCTGACACTGTGTCTGTTGTACTCTCTCCCGTCACCCACCGATGGCTGTGAGGTCGCTGACGGTGCTGGTAGCTCCCCCCATGGGCGTGGCCAGGCCGCTGAAGGCGCCCACGGAGGCCAGACCGCTGTTGGGGTCGATGCTCTTGGCGGCTCCAGCAGCGCCCTGGGGGGCAGCGGAGTTGGTAAAAGGGTTTGCGTCGAGTTAGCAGGGTGGAGAGGAGAGACGACAGCAATGGCGGCGGTAGTCCACGAGGGCTCTCCCTTGGTATGCAAAGGGCGGCGCAGCACGCAGCTACGCATTCCAGTTACCACCCGCCAGTCCCGCTTGCCACGGATGGAGAGCTGCCCAGCCCGCCGACGCTGCCCCACCGACTCTCAGTCCTGGTACCCCGTCTTCCCCAAACCGCGTGCCCCGACACCGAGGCGCCGGCCCCCGCGAACACGCTCACTTGCGCGCCCGCTTCCGCCGCCGCCCCCGGCAACAAGCTGTCGCACACCATAGCATGTCCCCCTTCCCCTGAACTCCTGCCCCCAACCTCTCTACTGGCCCCGCCGCGCACCTGCGCTCCCGCCTCCGCCGCCGCCCGCACGAGCAGGCTGCCTGGCCAACCACAGCGACTGCCCCCTAGGGCCCCTCCTGCCGCTACAGCAGGAATGTAATACCTTATCATCCCCTGGCGCCGTAACCCACCTGCGCGCCAGCCTCTGCCGCCGCCCGTGCCAGCAGGCTGTCCGGCACGGGCGCAAAGCGCTCCATGCGCCGCTGCTTCTTGATAGTGTAGTCGCCGATCTCGGGGATGGACTGGGAGGAAGGGTTACAAGGGCCGGGGATGTATATGACGTTATTGATGGGTGAGCAGCAAATTACAATTGTGCCCAGCACTCCTAGGCGTTGTTGCCACCGCTTCCAGGGAAGGGTTCGGGGCTGTGAGGTGGCGGTGCAGGACAATGCTTGTGGTCCCGCCTTGTCGTCGACAATATACTCGCCAGCTTGCGGCGTTCAAAACGACAAGCCGCACAGACGCGGAGTTGGATCTGCGCCCACCTCCCATTCGCCGTACGGCACGTCCGCCAGCTTGTGGCCAACCACGTGTCACATGACACGTGTCGAACGACACGCGCGTCACGCACGCTCGCCCTCCTGCCCCTGCGCCCACCTCCCACTCGTCGTACGACACCTCCGACAGCTTGCGCTTGAGGTCCGCGAACTGCTCGGTGATCTTGGGGTTCTCCGCGCGGTACCGCTCCAGCTCCTCCTTCATCCGCTTCTCGCGCGCCTCCTGCGGGTCGGAGTGCAAACACAGGCCGTTGCGACAAGACAAGTTCAAAGGGTGCACACGTGCGGAACGGCATGCGACGAGTGTGAGAGGGGTAGCCGTGAAGGCGCTGTATCACGTCGCTGCGCCCGTGCCACTTCGCAGCGAGATCCAGCGGCAAGGCTTGTGACCACCGAATGGTGGCATCAACGCGCTGCTCAGGGCTCATAATGAAGCCCGGGCGTAATATCATAGTAGCCGCCACCAGTGCAACATCGCTCCTGCTCGCCGTCACGAAGCGTCCATGACATGCAACCGCCTCGTACATGCACGCCAAGTGCTGCCGCCGCCCATGCACGCCTGGCAAGTGCACCGCCCTCGGATTCGCCTTTGCTCTCGTCAACCAGCCGCCCTTCCTTCGCCCCCGCAGCGCCGCAGGCCCCCATGCCTGCCGTACAGCAAGCCGTACGGCAGTGATGAAAAGCACCGCGGCGCCCCCGGGCCCCACCCCACCGCTGTGCGCCGCGCCCCCGGACGCGCCCCCCTGTACCAGCACGACCCCCCGCAGGGGTGGCCGTGCGGCCGGCTGCACGGTCCGGGGGAAATCGCGACAGCAGCAGCGGCGGCAGCGGGACCCGGGGTGCGGGGCTGGGCGGCTGGGCTCTGCTCACTAAAAATCTCGTCATCGGGCCGTTGGGTATGTGCTGTGGGGACATGCTGACATGTTTCGCGAGATGCCTTTCCTTCTTATGCCAAATAGCTTCACTGCTTTATGACCGCCCCCCTTACCCTGCGGCGCTCGTCCATGAAGTTGTCGATCTGGTCCCACACGGCGTCGGCCTCCTTGTCGTCCTCGTCGTACTCGCCGGTGGCAAACACGCCTGAGGCAGTGCGCAAAATTAGGCCAATGTCAAGTATGTTGTTCCATCTGCCGCAAGGAAATACTGGCAAGGTCCCTTGTCGTCCTTGTCGTACTCGCCGGTGGCGAACACGCCTGGGGGAGGGAAGTGCACTTGTGCGCTTACGGTCCTGCTATAAGGTTGCGAGGTCCGTGACTGTGGATTGTGTCAAGAGTCATTGTCTTGCTCGTCGTACTCGCCCGTGGCGAACACACCAGGGGGAAGCCAGGGGGGACACGACGCAACTCTCCCGTAAAGACATGCATCAGGGGAGGGCCCCACCCAGTTATGCATACGGCCGCTTCCGTGCTGGGATCGGCCTTCCCGTCATAACCTTCGTGCCCCCAGCTCGCCAACCAAGAGAGTGAGAAAAGGACTGACCTGCGTCCTCCCTCATACCGACCTAAGTGTCCCTCTTGCATGCGCAGCAACAACGCCGGGCACGACACCGCCTTCCGGCCTCAGTGTACCCCCCGCCCGCATACAATAGCCCCACCCACCGCACTTCCCGTTCCCTCCGCATCCACCCACCGCTCTCTCTGCATGCAAGAAGCCCCACACCGCACCCCTTCCGGCTCTCTCGTTGTACCCCACGCCACCACCACCCCAGCCCACCCACCGGCGTCGTTGCCCATCTTCCCCCTTGCATGCAACAAACCGCACATCGCACCCCCTTTCCAGCTTCCTGTCGTAACGTCTCTCCACCCTAGGTTTACCCATGATGCTCTTGTGGTTTCAGCATCGTATCAATACAACACCACTCCTGCCCACCCACCGGCATCGTTGCCCATGAACTCATCAAACTTGGTGTCGTCCAGTTGCGCCTCCTCGTCGCCGCCTTTGCCGCTACCTGGCGCCTGCAGGTGGACGGATATATCCGGATGGGGGGAAGGCAGACAGGGAAGGATGAGCGTGTGAGACAACCAGGCGGCAGCTATCAACGCAGCGGACGTGCCGCCTACTTTAGCCCGCCCCCGGACCTGCACACGCTGGGACCACGCGTACGCCCTGCACTCAACGCTGGGCCTGCACCTGCGAGCCCTGGACCCCTGCCGTGGCCTGCCGCTCCTCCCCACACCCCTCCTCCGCCCGTCTTCCGTGCGCGTGCTGGTTCCCCTCGCATGTCCTGCCCCTGCTCCCGCCCGCTGTGCCTCCGCACAAACGTCTCTCGTGCTGCCGCCAACGCCCCTGCTGCTGCTGCTGCCGCCACCGCCGCCACCGCCGCCCCCGGCTGACGGCCTGTGTCACCCCTGTCACCCCTGTAGCCCCGCCGTCGCAGTTACCCACTCGCCAAGTAGCCGGTTCCCTTCCGCCCCGCCTCCCCCAAACCCCTCCCAGCGCTCAGCTCCCTGTCCCAGTCCCCGCAGGCTGCGCCGCCTCCCGCATACGGTACGCTGCCGCCGTCTCACCCATACTCCCCGCTCCCTACCACCACCACCCCCAGCAGGCCGCGCCAGCAGCCTTGCGCTGCTGCCGCCAGGCTGCCCCCCACCCCCACCCCCAACCTCTTTGAAGCTTATTACAGTCGTATGCGTTTTGTTTAACAACATTGACTCAGCTGCACTCCTGCCGCCACCAGCCACCCCTCCCAGCCCCCCGCCTGGCTGCCGCCGCCGTTCCCGCACAACTTATCCCACCCTAGCGCGCCCGCTACTGCACGCTGCCCTGCGCTGTTGCGTTGCTGTAGCTTCCTGAGGTGGCAGCCATCCGTCCATGCATAGGGCCAGGTAGCTGCCGCTGCCCCCGCAACGGACCCCACCGTACCCCTACCCCGCCCCGCCCGCTGCTGCGTGCCAAAACGCCGAATACGGCTGCATCGTCCCAACTGCACGGAGTATGAGCGCTGGCCTGGGTCAGTAGTCAGGTCCCATTCCACACAGCACCTTTCGTGAAGCTGCCTGCCCGCCGTGGCTGTGCGACGTTCTGCGTGGCGCAGCTGCGGCCAGCCAGCCTGCGCGCGTGCTGGACGCTGCATTTGCAGCCCCAAGGACGGGCCCCATAGATCGTCCCCAAATAACACCACCGTCATCCAGGCGGTCGAGTTCCAGTTGCGCTGGTGTGGAGTTACCGCACAGCCTCGCCACCGCTGTCCTGGCTGAATCCGCAGCACGACGCCTTCCCCTCCGCCCCCAACCCTGGCCCCCACGGCCCCCTCAACACGTACGCATCACCAGTACTGACGTATCCTCACAAAGCTGCACTGCTATGGATTTTGTCACTGTCATGTGAGCCCCAATGCGAGCAGCGGCGTCGTGCATTACGTGGGCACAGCAACAAGGCGTGCAGGGCACGGCTGGTTCAACAGCACCTGCAGCCCAAGACACGCAAAACTCTCATGCAGCGACATCAGCGCCCAGCTCTACCTTGCAGTCTTGGCGTGCGACAGGTGCAGCGACGGCTATACATGCGAGTTAGCCCGCAAAGCGTCGCCCAAAGCCCCGATGTCCAGCGACTTACCCCTTGCTTTAGCGCGTCTATACCTCCTGCTCGAGCTGGACCGATGTCTGATCGTGTTGTGAAACCAGCTGCACCACGACCCAGGCCGGGAACGTAGCCAGAGGGCGCTCTGAGGCTGTTGAAGTCCACCTTTGTGGTGGGGGCCTTCGGCATAGGCCGAGTGGGGAGGGTGTCCTCACGCGTCATCCTAGCTAGATCTGGACCTAGAAAGCCCCTTCAAGGCCAGTAAACTGCTTGCTTGAAAGCTGCGCCCGCGAAAACGCTATGGCCTATACCCGCCTCCGGGTTTCAGCACGCCACCGGCCTGGCAACCGCTTGCCCAGGCCGGTAATGTTATATTTATCAATAAGGCTGTTGAAGGCGTGCGGTTGTCAGCTCTGCCTTGTGGATTGAAAAAGGCAGTGTCCCGAGAAAGTCCACAGGAGCGCTTAGCTTGGAGCAGCAAAGGAAGGATATGAATTCGTTATTCAGGCAATGCACGCGGTGGCAGGAAAACACTGGTTCCGGGGCCCGGACGTCGACAGTTGGCCGTTATCGCCAGATGCAGTTTGTTGGAGTCCCTGCAGGTGTGCATTGTCTGGCAGCGCTGGTAAACGCTACTAGGGGTGTCTGCCCATCCTACGCAACGGGCTTACAGAAAAAGTTAATTCAGGAAGCACTGTGCATAGACCCGGCATCTGCGCATGGAGCCATGGACCATGTCAGTCTCAATGTCGGTGCTGGGCCTGCCGCCCTGTGTCGCGCCCGGCGCGGCCCCTTGCAGTCCCTTGCACTGTGCCTCCCCTTCCAGCAGGTTCCAGAGCCCTAAGCAGCATGGTACACAGCTGCCTGAGCGTAGGTGATTCGTGTCGGGGTTGAGAGAATGCCCTGTTGGTGCCCGTTGGTGCATCGGAAGGTGCCCCAGCCGGGCCAGGGATGGTAGCAGCCGGGAAAGGGCCCACTCTGGGCCCGCTCGGAGCCTGTGCAACGGGGAGATTGTCCCCCTTGGGCCTGACAGTATCCAAGGGACAGACCCCGTTGCCTCATGCCCGTGCCCGTGCTATGCTTGGAACCCCTGGGTCAGCCCATGCCATGCCCAGACCCATGGTAACAGAGGGGTTGCATCCGGCGTACTCTACACCCCAGGGCTCCTCTGTTACTGCTTTAGTTGAAAGCATCTGGGGAGGGTGGTGAGGGCTTGGAGCTGTGGGGAAAGCCCGTCATACAGCATGCCGGGATGCCCATCCAGTTCCTTTACTGTATCATCATGACTTGGCCCCCCATACTCCCTTCCATGCCAGTATATGAAGGTGCACCAAACGTAACATTTGCACTGTTCAGGCAGTCCATGCAGGCTCGGCGGGTTCTGCGGCTCGGCTTCGCGCGCACTGAAGTCTCCGGGGATTAGGAAAGGGTGCTGCTTGCAAAAGAGCATACAGTTTCGAATAAAGCGTAATATAGTGTACTTATCGGTGTATTCAGCATTGGCTGGAGTGCTCGAAACGTCACACCATTTTAGCTCCAGTCGCGCCGGAACCACGGCCGGAACCACTATTCCTTTAATAGTAAGGATTTCCTGTAAAGAGGAACGCAACGCCCTGGAAAAGCTCTGGGTATCCAAACTATTCTTGCCCTCCCCGAGGCCGAGGGTGTCAACAAGGGTACGAGACATCTAGGACTGAGCGTTACACGCGCTGAGCGCCCCAGATCATCCTCTGTACCTTCAACGGAGACCTGCCAGACGGCGGAGTGCTCGCGCGTGTTCGCCTCTTGGACCATGCGGGGCATTGTCGCGCTCCTGGCTATGTTGGCCGCTGTAAGCAACGGTAAGCTGATTAGGTCTGATGCTGTTTGTTTCTTCGGGACATGTATGCAAGCGCGTTTGTGGGGAGGGGCTTTTCCGGCCTGTGCCGGGCAAGGCGTGACAAACGTGTTTGGCCTTTCGCCGACAGCCACGAAAAGGTAACGCCGAGCTTCAAGCTGGTTACATAACAGAATAGCATGTGCCACTTTATAATTTTGTGAACATGCTGATAGGTGAACTCATCGACTCGTGTCACGTCTGCCTCCGCTCCGCCTGCCACGTGTACCTTCACGCGTCATGGCAGTGCAGGGCGCCAGCACCTGCAGGGCTTCCTGCAGGGCTTCCTGGAATGCCCCACTGCACACACGTCAATCAGGCCACTGAACGCATTCTGCATTCCATATGTTTCATTTATGCATTTACTCCCTACCCAACGGCTTCCAACCTACCCAGCTCGCACCTCATATCTCAACCCACCCCATCCCTTCCACTGCATTGCTTCCCCATGCATGCCAGCTTACCCACACCCACAGAACAAACGAAAAGCTAAACGCCGAACTATGCATCACGCATTCAGCCACCCTAACGCATTACTTTCCCCAATCCCACCACTCCTGCATCTTCAGGCGTGCCCACGCACGCTGCCGGCGGCACCACTGCGGCGACTGCGGGGCTCCTACTTCGGGGCCAGGGGGCGCAGGGCCACGGCCGCATTAGCTCCTCCTCCTCTTCCTCTTCCGTGTCCTCCGCCGGTGTCGACTCCTTGGCATGGCCCGGCTGGCCTGACGACGATGATGATCAGGACGGTACGTCGTACGGCACTACCCGTATGCATGCATGCATGGCAGTGGAAGGCAATGTATAACACGGCTAGCGCTGTGAATGACACGGAATGGAAACGACGACAAAGACGGAGTGATATGGTGCCTTGCTGCAAAGCCAGCTCTTCGCCCAGCTCAAAGCCGCTACACCTGGACATACACCACTGCCAACATACCGGTGTAAGCACCCCTGGTGCTTCCCCTTGCTCTTCTCGCCTCTTGCACACCAAACCTTGCAATTGTGTGCAGATGCACCTTCCTCACGCCCCTGCTCCACCCGCCGCCGCTGCTGCCCGCCTTCGCCGCAGGCGCCCTGCTCCCCATGCATAGCGGCGACGTGGTCCACCTGCAGTGGCAGGGTGAGGCCGCCTCTCTGTGTGATAATCCACAGGTCTAGGGCTAGTAGGGCGCTGCAGCAGCAGCCACCGGCCAGCGCTACAGCGCAGGCAGGCTGATGTGCGGCAGCACCAGTTGCAAACACTGCGGCGCTGTGTCTTATACGCCCTCCTTCAACGCCCAATCAACACGCTGCCGTGCGCGTCCATGCCTCCAACGCTTCCCCACCCTCCGCACCCGCAGCCGGTGGCCTCTTCTGCAACACCCAGGACGTGGACATGTCCAGGCAGGCTGCTGGCGACACCGCCAACACCCCCACCAACGGCGTGGTGCGCAACGTGCTGGTGTGTGCCGAGGACACGGCGGCGGGGCCCCGGGAGGGGCTGCTGGTGTTCGGCAAGGACTTCATGAGCGACAAGATCAGGGAGGGCGGCGCCTTCTACCTCAAGGCCCAGCGCGTGGGCAAGTTCTGTGCCCCCCGGGCTCTGGGTGGCGCTGGTCCTTTGGTGGTCGTGTGCGACAAGGTACGTGGGGGTGCAAGGCGGTCACGCGGTGGGTGCATGCGGTGTTCGCCTGATGCAAACTTTTGTACGGCTTGGCTCCAGGCGCGTACGGTACTAGGGGCGCGGGGGAGGGGCCAGGAGCACAGAGGCCTCGTGCTCCTGGCTGGCTGGCTCGCCGCAGCACGGCTGGCCTACGGCATACGGCCACAACCTCTTCGCGTCCGCGTCTTGCTGTTGGCTCTCTGATATGTGTCCCTCCATCCGCAGATGCACTATGACCCCAGCTGCGAATGGGTGGCGCACCTTCCCGAGGCACCCGAGGGCAAGAAGGACAACGGTGGCGCCCCCGCAGTCATCTACCTGAGCCCCGCCAAGGCCCAGGGCGGCAGGGGGGCCGGGCAGGAGCCGCGGCCGCTGGGCTGCGCGCCGCTGGGCCCCCACGGGGCGGTGGTGTGCGACGAGGGCATCCGGCTGTGGGACGATGACGCGGCCCTGGTGGTCGTGACGTCGGGTGAGCAACGGCTGCGCTAAGTGAAGCAATGCCCTCCACGACCAACCTCCGTCCGGTAGTGGCACGGCTTTGTTTTGGACGGGTTGTTGTGTGGAGCAGTGCCGTATCCCTGCACTGCACCGCGAAACGGTGTTTTGAAGCCGGAGTGTCTTGCCGGCGGGATGTCACTTGGGCATCTTGATACTTTGCGCTTTAGGTCCACCTTCAACTGCAAGCGCCGTTGGGCGTGTCCAAAATGTTATGGGCACGATGAGTGCGTATGACGTGTGGCCCCCATTGGTCTCCCCTGTGTGCAGACGATGGCGGCTATCAGGTCTCACGGGGCGGCAAGGGCAAGGGCAAGGGCGACGAGCCGGGTGAGGCGCCCCTCGGGGCTCGGTGGGAGAGGGGCAGGGAGCAGCGAAACCGTGCGGTACATGGTGTCTGGGAGTCTGGCCCTAGCATGGGCCGTGGCACAGGTTGCTGCTTAGCGTGCTCAAGCGACTGTCAGCCCACGTTCCCGACCTGCGTGACGAGGAAGGCAGCATTGGGACCGGAAAGCGCTGGTGCGCACCCAAGTCGTTGCTGGCTAGCACACTTCCTGTAACGCTGGACGCTCCCCGCCCCCAACCCCCGCCACTGCTACCTCAGCCAAGCTGCCCTTCGGCACCGGGGCTAACGTGGTGCTCACCTCGCCCCACCTCAAGCGCGCCTGCGACACCGTGGACAACCCGCCGTACCCGTACGTCCGTACCGGTACGGCAGATGAAGAGGACCTGTACGAAGTGTACTCCTACGGCCTCGACAGCTACGGCCCGGACAGCTACGGCCCGGACAGCTACGGCCCGGGCGGTGACGGCGATGGCGGCGGTTATTACCCGTACCCGTCCGGCGGCGGCGGCCGTGGCGGGCGCGGCGGGCAGGACTCCCCTGAGCAGTACGCGGTGTACTGCAACGCCAGCATCCCTGACGACAAGCCCAGCCCTTGGCCGTACACTGCTGGTGCTGCTGGTACGGGTACCGGTACCGGTACTGCTGTGGACGAGCAGCAGGGCGCGCGGGCTGCGGCTGTGACCGCAGCTGTTGGTCGCAAGGGCCTGGTAGGGGTGGACAGGGCCCAGTCGTACGGCAGCGCTGACGTGGCGGGTGGTGTGGCGGGCGAGGGCGAGGGCGAGGGCGAGCAGTTGGCGGGCAACTCGCAGTGGGACCTGGCGGGCTTCATACTGCTGGGCACGGACTTCACCAGCCCGGACGTGTACGATGGCTCGGCCGTGTTCCTCAAGAACCAAAACGCGCGCAAGTGAGTAGCGGTGCAGTTGCTGGGACAACAGTGATCTTTTAGAAAGCGGGAAAGCGGGCACTAGATTCAACGATGGCAGTAGCGAAGGCAAGACACCCGATTCGTGCGCAAGAGCGTGAAAAGGCGAGGGAAGAGCAACTGTTGTGGAGGGTGGGAGGTGGGGCTCCTCTTTGAGGATGTGGGGCATGGCCTGGCAGGGTGTTGACTGTCAAGCGGTAGCAGGGCGGGGTGGAAGGAACAGGTTCCATTGTAGGAAAGTGCTGCCGGCCGTTGTACGGCAGACATAGCCCTTCCTTACGCCCTTACGTCCAGCGTTGGACGAGCCAACACCAAGTGAGCACTGGGCCCCACCTGCCACCTGAATTTGCACGCACGCCGCCACCCCCATGACCGACAGGATGTGCCGTGTGGTGACCAAGGATGAGGCCGATGAGCTGGCAGCAGCAGCAGCCGAGGAGGAGGAGCAAGCCGACGAGGCTCAGGAGGACGCGGCAGAGGAGGCGGGGGTGGACGGCGTGGCCCAGGAGGGCGATGGTGTGGGCCGCACCAGGCGCCGCCATCGTCCCACGCTGGTGGCGGGGCAGGTGGTATGCGACCAGATGCGCAGCGGCAAGAAGACCGAGTTTGTGATCGAGCTGGTGGAGTCTGGCAAGGGCAAGGGCAGGGGAGGCCGCGGCAAGCGCAGCAGCAGCAGCAGCAGCAGCAACGGTGGTGTTGATGGCGAGGAGGAGGATGCGGTGGATGCTGGCAGTGGTGGTGGTGGTGATGCCAGCGGCAGCGGGAACTGGCCCAGCGGGGACGACCGGCACGACGGCGGCAGGGGCAGCGGCGACGACTGGCCGGGCAAGCGCGGCAAGGACGGCAAGCCGGTGCACGTGGAGGTGCGGCTGAGGGCGCCCGGCAACAAAATGAGGTGGGTGTGGGCTAAGGAAGGGTGCTGAGAGCGTGGGTTCTGTAGAGGCACGGAAGTCGTGTGCATGTCTCCATGGTGGCAGTGCTCGTGGATGTGCGGCTGCGGGCGCCAGGGTGGTGGGATGGGCAGGGAGCGTTGGGCACTGTGGCACTATGATGCCGCGTGCCACTGAATCAGTGGGCAGCGAAAGGGTTGCCCGCTGCTCCCTCGCCCTGCTCATCCTAGACCACCACGACCTGGTCCCTGCCTCCTAACCCCTGCCCAGTCCATTGTTTTTTGAGACTGGCACACCCTCCCACCTTCTCGCCCCTGCCCCCTGCCCCAGGTACTGCGCCCCCGACCGCCGCCTGCGCGGCTCCCCCCTGCTGTGCGACATCCGCCCCTCCGACCTGGACGACGACGAGCGCCTGGCAGCTGCCGCCACCTTCCGCCTGGTGGACGCCACGCCCTCGCACCCCTGGGGGCCGCCGGTGTGAGGAGGTTGCGTGTGAGGAGGTTGCGTGTGAGGGGGCGCACGTGTGAGGGGGCAGGTGCCTCGTGCACAGGGCTGACCATCTGTAGAGGAACGCCAGGGGGCTGATCCTTGCAAGGGGACACACATGCAAGGGGCGCGCTTTGGCTCCGGGAAGCCTGGGGTGGCATGTGGAGCATACCAGGGATGGTCACACCTGTCCAGCTGAGGCGCCAGGCCTCCGGCCGCTGCTCTGGGCATGCGGTAACTAAAGTATGGGTGTGAGGTGCAGTCCACCTGCATGTGGTGGTGGCTGGTTCCTTGTGCAGCATGGTATGTGGTTTTCGCAGCCGGCCTGTGATGTTGAGAGGTTGATGTGCGGCGAAGGCTGGACCTGCGTGGGTTTGTGCGTGGTTGGAGGCACACTGGTAACCCATGCGGTAGCCCGTAGCGTGGCTTGGGGGCGTACACTGGCGTCCAGCAGGGAATAGGCCACATGAGGTGGTGTTGTGTACATGGGATGAGTATTGAAGTTGGGAGCCTCCGTTGCCAATGGCGCTCTGGAGTTGCAATTTGGAGAGGATATGTAGCGTTGGACGGTTGGTTGCGCGTCAGCACACCAGTCAGCCTGAAGGTACCGATACTGGATGATATTGCAGGCAGTCTCAGGTCACCTTGTTTGCCACGCAGCAGCGGCTTGCTTCCCTGGCCCTGGGCTGTGGCGTGTTACCAATATCGTACATAGGAGCCTGCAGGTTGTCCAACTTATGCAGATGGCACCGTGGACGGGTGCCTCCACCCTGCTGTGCCAAAGCTATGCTGGATGCTGATGAGCCGGATGAGACTGAATGACAGGGGCCTTCGGCTCTCAGTTGCATTCATCCTGCATTCATCCTGCCTCGCTGTTGTCACGATCGTGGTCCGACCTGACACTGGTATTGCACCTACAGGCTACAGCCACGACAGCATGGTTTGGTTACGGCACGGCGTGGTGCGCATGGGGGCCTGGCACTCTGTGCTGACCCACATAGATGCTAACATGTGCAAACAGCACAGCCGAAGGCAGCACGTCACCGGGAGGAGCGGCCGAGGGTGTAGGGGAGCAGTGTGGACCGCTGCGGGGGGCTAAGGGGGCGCAGCTGCAGCAGGGTATTCAGGGCACGCAGTCGTAAGTTTGTAAGTTTAGTTATTAGGAATGCTTGTATGTGACGGGGGCCGCAGTGTGCAGCAGGGCGAGGACCCCGCTAAGGCTGAGGTATCAGTAGAAGCACACGTGGAAGCGCCTGTCTGTGCGCCAAAGGCGCTGGCACGTGGGTTAAGGGAGCTGTTGAGTCCGACAGCCTTGGGTGGAGTGTCCCGCAGGCCATCCGGTATGGCCCGCAACCCCACCGCCCAGGGGAGCTCCGCACTGGTGCCCTACCCGGGAGAGGCTACCAGCCTCGCCACGTATACATCCAGCTGCAGACTACCGCCAAACCGTACCCAGACATGAATTTATATGTAACACGTGGCTGGCCTTGTGGAGTGGCCCGCAGCGCCGCAGGCCATCCCGCACAGCCCCAGACCGGAGCGCACAGAGGTCCCCCTGAACAGGTTCCCCACCGGGGATGTGCACCTTGCTCCGCTACGGCCGCTTCCCACGACGCATTCGACCGTGAGGCGTTGCATTGATACTTATGCACGACTGGGCGTGGTATGATGCCCGGTTGCGGCCCAGTGCATGCGTGGCGTAGATGGAATTGGCGAATTACTGTGCCGGCACAGCCTATGAAGTCCTTGCCAGGCCCCACTCTCCCCAGTTCCTGGCGCGTAGCATGTCTGGCTATTTCTGTGTCGCACTAGGCCATACCCGGTGTCTGTAGTGGTGCAGCGCAGATAGCGGTACGGACGTCTCGGACGAATGGCCATAGGGTGAACCGGTGAACCTGAAGCGCTGGGCGGTACACGGCCAGCACCTAAATAATGTGCGAGTGCAGTCATCAAGTGACTGGTGCCAACTGCCAAGTGGGACCCAGAAGGTTCTGGTGGGACCTGGTGGAACCACGACACGGCTGCTGACGTTTTGGTCCAGCCTTATTCAAAGCCAGCGGCTGCAGCGGGCACGCTTGGCGGCAGCTTGGCGGTGGTGTTGAGCCACGTCGAGCCCCGTTACTATACTACCTTACCGCGCGCAACTGTAGAGCTTGATCTTAGCGGTGTTGGCAGGCATGCAGTCGCCACAGGTATGGAGTTCGTGGGGCAGGGCCTGGGTACGGTATGTTTGCAACTAAGGGGCTCCCCTGTTCGCGTCCAGGCGCCGATCCCGCCATTCAGGTACGGCGCCGATCGCTTATTCCTGGTCAACTGCTACTGAGTTGACAAGACTGTCTAAGCGAAGTTCACATTAAGTACATGTCCGAACCATGGCGCTAGCCTCATGCCTTCGACGAACAGTGGTGGGGGGCCTGCTGAGCCCCACAGTTCTCATGAGCTCTCCCGCAGCACTCGCCCGTTCCACTTGTAATGAAACGCGGCTTAACCTTCGTCGCCTGTGCTGCGCACCCTCGCTGATGGGCAGCTCGTTCAGGCGGTCCCGTCACTCGCATGCTCGAGGTAGGCCCGCAGACCTTGAGCTCTATTGTTCAAATGCATAGCAACCACACCGTGTATCGTACTTATCACATGGTGCCCACTTCCAGGCTCCCACTGCGTTGCTCAGGCGTCGTCGCAAACCCGGAGTCGGGTAGGTGACGACAGGAAAAGGCAGTCCGCGATGCTTTGCTGTCAACCCCGGGAATGATGTCGGCCCCACTCCCAGAGGGCTTAAGACCTTTCTGGATGAACTCCAAAGCACAAAGACCGTTACAGGTGCATACGGCGGCCTCTATAACGTGCGCCGGGCGGGCCTTTCCGACGCACACATCCTGCCGGCAGCGCATTTGTTGGTACAATGGATTTGCTGAGGAAAATTATCAATATGAACGCCTTGCAGCGTTGCCAGACGTGCCAGGCTGCCAGCAGCTGATGGGGTGGGGTTCTGCAAAACCCCCAAACCACACCACCCTGCCCCCCAGTACACGATGGGGCCAACGCCAGTCGCGACCCCCACCCTCCCGCGCCCCCCGCTTGCACATAGCATCAGTACCTGCTATCGGAGGCCCGGTTTCAGGCTCCTTGGCCGTGGGCCCACGTCCCTGCCGCCGGGCTGCCGCACACTCGCCACCCTAACCACCACCAACCACGACCGTAACCCACACCACGGTTCCACCCCGAGATATGTGTGAATGGGGCCCACCGCCAAGGTCTCTGCACACCACATGCATGCGTAGAGTACCACCAGGCGCTGTCATTGGCAGAGTTCAAGCTGCAAGGCTATTTGGCCGTGGGCCCATGCATGTCATTTCTTGGCTGCCACCAGTCGCCATGCCAAGTATGTGCGTGCCCGAGCGAGGGGACGTGATAGGTACCTGTTGTTGTGAGGGTATTTGACACAACCCATGCTTCCCTTCCCATGCAGTACGACCGAGGCCAGGGGAGCTCCCCTGGTGGGAGCGAGGACAGGAGTGCACCTGACGTGGATGTTGGCGCTGAAAAGGACCGGGATTACCACAAAACAGATCTACATACCGCAAGTGCTCGGGGCTATGTGAAGCGTGTGCGATTGCTCCTGGATCAGGGGGCTGACGTGAACAAGTTTGAGTGGCCGGTGAGTGGGTAGTGGAATGGGTCAAGGGTTACGGGGCTACATTGCAAGCGCAGCAAGGCGGGAATTAGGTACAGGGGCCTTGCCTGAATTTTGTACATTGGTACATTGTAATCAAGTAGGTAGGGGCAGGTTTCGGGAAGTCAGGGGTCATGCTAGCTGTATTCCTTCGTCCGGCCTTGTTGACCGGAGGTCAACGACTCCACACAGCGTTACCATGCAGGAGTACGGGCTGGGCGGCACTGCCCTGAACGAGGCGGTTCGTGATGGGAAAAATGTGGAGCTGGTTCAACTGCTGTTGGAGCGCGGCGCGGACGTCGACGCTAAGGATAAGGTGAGACTGTTGATGTGGAGGGGAACATGACGTACGTCTGACACGCACGCAGTTTGGTGTGCGAGGAACAGGGCCGGCCGACCTTGCTTCTCGTTTCCATAATTACCTACCGGTACACACACGTCTGCTTGCATGCATGTTTTACCACGACAGGTAGTAACAGCCGCCCCATGAGCGTTAGCGGTCATAGGATTGCGCCTTGTTCCTCACCACTGCTGCGCTTTGGCATGCCAGGTTGACGCCGTTGTCCGTGTAATATTGATGTGCACTCCCTTGCCTGTTCATTCCCTAGTTGGGACTGACACCCCTGCACGCGGTTGTCCGCCTGGGCGCCTGGTATAAAGAACGGGACATAGAGCCTTACGTCCTTCCCTGCACCAAGCTCCTCATCAAGGCGGGGGCTGACATTCATGCCCGAGACCAGGTGGGGTGCTTCAGTAGGTGACGTGAGCACCTCATGGGGCCATGGCCAGCGGCAACCTGCGCACGCATTAAACGCATATGGACGAAGACGTTGCCGTACTGTAACTGCTGATGAACATGCATGACGATAGATGCAACGTCACAATACTGTCGCCAACTGCGATTGCGTTACAGATGGGCAATACCCCGCTGCACCGGACGAGCACGGGGGGTCTGGTGGCGGTGGTACAGCTGCTGCTGGAGCAGGGGGCGGACGTGGACGCACGGGACGAGGTGAGACGTGAGCCGAGGTTGGGGGTGGGTGGCCGTGCCGTCAGACGGAATGGACGATTGCATGCTGCCACGGTGCAGATGCCAATGCGCTACGTGCATCAGTGGGGCAGTGGGGCGGGCCTTTGGATGCGTCAGCGAGCATAGGGAGTTAGGGACGTCGGTGTCGTTACGGTCAGTCTAAATCCAAGGCATGCAGTCATGTCGTTACCGTGTTCACCTAGCAGCAACCCGTTAGTTACAGTGTGGAGAAGGTCCGGACGATGGCAGTGCCCGTTTCGACCTGCCGGCCGGCATGACGTCAGCCTGCGCCAGCATGACTGCTTACACTTTCTGGTCTTGATCCGGGACCCGACCCCGCTCACGGCAACACCCTGGACGGCGGCCAGTCAGCCCTCTGACTGTAAAGCAGGCACTGACCTGCGCCGTCACATGTGCCGTGCTGCTTCCAGCAGGAAGGACGCACTCCCATGCACGCTGCCGCCGACGGGACGCGTGTGGGTGTCGACGAGGTGGTGCAGCTGCTCGTGGCCGCAGGGGCAAACGTCAATGCCCGCGACAAGGTAAGCCGGCACGCATATGTGATTGTGCACTGGTACGTTGCTCCCTGGTATGTTCCACCACTTCACACACTGCTCACGGTGGTGCGCCATGGGTACCTGCCTTGGCTTGCGACCGCTGTCAGGCGTCCCGACACCCGCACTCGAACTGTGTACGGTTCGGCCCACATGGTAACTTGCAGAACCGCAACACTGCGCTGCATATTGCCGCTGCGAGGTGGCAAGGCACCGCCCTGCGACAGCTGGTGAAGCAGCCGGGGGTGCAGCTGGACGCGCGGGACGAGGTGGGTGGCTTGGGCGCATGGGCGGCTGTGCATACATGTAAACCAAGGATCGCCCATCTGCATGCATTTGCACTGATCTGCAGCCGTTGAGCTGATGTCTCGCACCTACCACACGCCCTCGCCCATTGGCGACACTCATATCTGGGAGACGTGCGTACCGTATATAAGTCTACTCAGCCATCTCGGTCCTTAGTACGGTACCGGTATGCGCATGCGCTGATGCTTGCAGGGGGGCTTGACGCCTGTGGCCCTGGCCGTCAAGGAGGCCAACGTGGAGGCGGTGAAGGTCCTGCACGCCGCGGGGGCGGACATGGCGAACCCCAAGGTGTGTGGGTCAGTGCACTGCTGGACCCCCACGCTTTTGTGCCGCACACACGTGTAGCTATGGACACAACAGCATGTCCACGCATTGCTGTCCCTGCGTGACACGTGGCTCCATGCCCGCCAGTGCCCGCCACGCCGCTAGCCTTGCCCATTGCAGGGTAGCATTGTGCCGACGCGTGTGACGCTTCCCCCACCTGCTGCCTGCCTGCCTGCCCCTGCGTCCCTGACCCCTCATCCACAGCTGCACAAGGTGCCGCTGCTTGCCCGGGCAGAGACCGACCTCAACGAGATCCTAGAGATGGACGAGGAAGTTGATGATGTTTTGTGTCGGGAATTTTTTACACAAGCACAAGGGCTCTACGGCGTCATCAAGTACCTCAAGGCCGCATGCGGTACGGCAGCGCCTCCCAGCCCCCCAGCCTAGCCACGGCGCGGCAGGCCTCCGCGCTCGGCCGGGGGCCCTGCAGCTGGCGGCAGCGACTCGGCGGAGTGAAGCAGCAGAGGGGCCTCACGGTGCAGGTGCGGTCTGTGTGGTGGAGATCCGAGAGTAGAGCAGGCTAGCAGGTGCGGAAGCTGCTGGTGCTGCTGCTGGGTTGCGTGTTGCCTGATGTGGCCACGTGTGCGGTATGCATGGCGGCTAGTCACGCAGTGCGTTTGGGATTGGGGGGAGGGGGCGGGTTGTCGCACTAACAGCAGGTATCACGTCGGCGGCGGCCAGGCACGCAGGGCCTGCTTGTGCCGCAGCTGCTGAGAGTCAACGTGCGTGTTGGGTGCATGCATGGGGTGACTAAAGAGGCTGCATGCACGGATGACTAGGGAGGGGGCATGTCGTACACCGCTGGCGTGAAGGGAGCTGGTGGTAGCTGGTGCACTATGAGTAGCAGGATACGGTGCGGTGAAGAACGTGTGCATGGACGGTGTTGGCTGACCTGGCCTGACCTGAGAAAGTGCAGTGCTGGTAAGCCTGAGGAAGAGTATCACGTGGTCTTTAAGGTGCTGCTTACAACGACCTTCGGTCTAGCAGTGGACTAAGTTTTGAGCAGGATTTCAAGTCGTGGTGGGACACTTCCTGCCCTGTCAAGGTTGGACGTTTCCTTGTTGCTGTACAGCAGCAACGCAACGCTACAGGATAATAATTCCTGATAGGTGTGGTCGGGAGCAGTAAGGATCGTGTGGCCACACCAACCGGAATGTAACATAAAATGCCAAATGTGGACCTGCTGTACGCCCCTACCTCGTCTGCCAACCGCCCATCGCCGTCCAAACCGCAACCCCCTTGCATGAGGGAAGCTTCCATGATACGCCATGGACACCATTGGTGCCTTGAAACCCGTGTTGCTACCCACGCAGCCCAGTGCATCCGCCCTTGTCCCCCAGGCGCTGACCCCCGACCGCAAACGCGCCCCCTGCCCGCCAGTACCCCAGTCAGGGCTGGCATCTTCCGCCAAGCCGGTATATCGGTTCTGATTAAATGCCAGGCC
>VFQN01003664.1_pt1 | contig 21530 bp, 31 predicted proteins | sample 3512371 | NCBI WGS metagenome assembly VFQN01 (sample SAMN10412370, study PRJNA504923) | tailings metagenome | isolation source: Replicate 2 from Balatoc abandoned mine | place: Philippines: Itogon, Benguet | collected 2017-08-28
TGTCGGTCGTCGGCTTAACACACACGACCAGCTCAGCCGTACACCCACGCACCTGGCGGTCGTCGGCTTAACACACACGACCAGCTCAGCCGTACACCCACGCACCTGTCGGTCGTCGGCTTAACACACACGACCAGCTCAGCCGTACACCCACGCACCTGGGGGTCGTCGGCTTAAAACACACGACCAGCTCAGACGTACACCCACGCACCTGGGGGTCGTCTGGCTGGGGTGAGGACAGCAGCGCCTGGAGGCTTAGCAACGCCGTCTTGAGCGTCAGGGCGGGGCTCCACTGCGTTCGGGTGCATGCGCGCGAGCGGCAGCAACACAGTTTGACCGGCTGCACCAGGACCAGTGCGACGGGGTGCAGCCCACTACGCGCGATGCGCCCCGCCGCCAAGCCCGAGCGTCAGGGGCAGGGCTACAGGGCAGAAAAGGTGTAGGAAATGTAGGCGGCGCTTCGGAGAGCTCACAACAGGCAGACCCGGTTCCAAGGGGGAGGTCTTGCCGCAAGCCGGGGTGCCACATGGACAATCAGCTGCACACGGAATAAACACCGCAGGGCCGCTGGGCATGACCCCGGTGACCACTGAGGCGCCAACCCTCCCGAGCGCCGCGTCGGATGGGGGTTACCGGTAGCTGCAGGTTAGGGGGTTACCGGTAGCTGCAGCAGCCCGAGCGATACTGTCAAGGCCGCGAGCAGGCGCCTCGGGGGCTGGTGCGACTGCGCATGCCCAACTCCCAAGAACACCACCTGTGCCGTGGATTAGCTCTCCAGCGGCACGTCACCACCGCCGCCCCTGCTGCTGCTACTGCGTCTACTGCTGCCGCTGCCCACCTGGTCTTTAAGGATGTCTAGGCAGATGGCGCCGCTCTGGCTGCTGATGTTAGGGTGCCACACCTGGGGCAGGGAAAGTGGAGAGGCATCCAGGCATGACCAACGGTGACCCTCGCCCCTCCCATCTGCCCCCACTGCATCAACTTGCTGTGAGGTGGGCAGTAAGTCCTACGGCCGCACACGCAGCGCTTTTTAAGGCATCCGCACGCGCATGGTCAGGACCTGGGCACGAGGGCCCTAACAAGATATTAGCCAGTCTGAAACAAAAGCTGTGCCGCTGTTGGACGCGACTTGGTCAACAAGCTTCTAGTACGACAGCTAGCAGCGTGATAGAGGTCCCTGGCACGCTCTGCAGAACCGCCGCTGGAAACCAAGGGGATGCTCCCGCCCTCCCTTGGCACGGCAAAGTCAGAGCCAGGTCACTTGCAGCGTGAATCCGATCTTGCCCGCCCGGCCGCCCAAGCCCTCCTGGCAAACTCAAGGTTCAAGGGACTCGCGGGCGCTCGGTGCCGTACCTTGGTGATGAACTTCATCTTTGGCGGTACGAACGGGTACGAGTTGTCCAGTACGATGTCGATGACGTACAGCCCGCCCTCGTACGGCGTGTCCTTGGGGCCCGGCACATGGCTGCGGGGCGGAGCAGCTGGACAGGCGTGAGCTCCTGAACGCCGGGCACTACCGATGTGACGCCTGCTGCTGCTGCTGCTGCTTGCCCAAATGGCGGGCAGTGAGCCAACGCATGAGCCAGTCAACTACATGCGCGCCACATGTACGACATGCAACGCTTCCCAGCTTGGCCCACTCCTTCCCCCTCGCGTGCGCCAGCATGCCCTGCCTCAGTCCCTTAAGGTCGGCCACTGGGCTGTGCCTGTCGCGTCAGTCCGTCCACCACTCTGGAAGCCCCGAGAGGACTTTGTTCCCCCCTAACCCTCACAACCAACGCACCCTATGAGGTGCTGTAGGTTGTTGCCCTGCACAGCGACCGTGACCCCGGACGCCTTGTCCTTTTCTATCTCTTTGAGCTCTTTTTGGACCCGCAGAAGGTCAAACATGTGGCTGACGTAGCCGCTGCTCCACGATGAGCAGCGGAGAAGATCGATAGAGTGGTGGTGAGCAAGGTGGGCGGCAAGCCTGCTGTGGGGGCAGAGGGAGAGAGAAGGGGGGATGGGATGGGCTAACGGGCCAGGGCAGACAGGTGACAGGACCCACGACCAGTCGTCATAACCCGCGTGGGGTTATAGTAAGCTTTATGATAACAAAGACGCTGTCCAAACAAGCAGCGCGGAGTCTTCCTGCTGCAGGACAGCGCGGAATCTCTAGACGTGTCCCTAGCATGCGTGCCTTCCTGCGTGTTGCCAGTCTACAAGAAAGTGCGCGGGGTCAGACGTCGCACCTTGGCAATGGCCAGATCGAAGTCCTATTGACAGGTTACGTCACCCCGTCTGGTTTACTGGCTGGTTCTCAACCCCCTGCTATGCCTATTGCTACAGTACTTTTACGGTCACGCGATGTGTTCTAGATGTATGCCTGTGCCTCAAGGTGCAGGGCTATAGGTGGCCTGGCGGGGTGAACCGAAGTAAATTTGGGGGAAGGGTACGGCACCTTGGTTTCGCGAGGGCCCAAATGACACGGACACGCCGGCTGAGCTGCAATACCTTCAACTGTATATCAAAAATGCTTCGCCGAGCAGTAACCTCTTTTCTTGGCGGGGAGCAGCGGCTCTCCCAGGCCGTTCCTGCAGCGTTCTATGCCACCGCTAGCACTGATTACGCTATTGCCATGAAACAAGCTGGAGAAATTACCGCTGCTACCACCAGCACGATTATGCCCGCAGAAGCGGGGTACACCACCGGAGTGCCGCTGGAGACCTTCAACCGGAAGGTTTGCCTCATATGTAGCATCTACAACAATGACGCATGAGTTGGCATCGAGGCACAAGAACTTACGGTGCATTCTGGGCTGCCCACCTCTCGGGCCCCATCATGCTCCTTCAGGTTCGCATTTGCCTTCCCGCACGCACGGCGAGCCAGCAGGGCATCGCCCGTGCTGCCGAGAACGCAGCTTCCACACCGCTTTGGAAGATTGAGTTCGACACCATGGCAAAGTGGGTTGTTGCTGACAGGGCAGGGTATCAGTACTCACACCCCCCAGTCCCACCCGCCTCGGTCACTTTGGCACTAGATGCACAGCGTGCGCCCTACATGGGCACAGCCCCACGCGGGGCATCAAGAAGCCGGGGCGTCGAGATTCGGGGTTAGGCGGTGCTGCAGGCACGCCAGCTGTAGCTGCAGGTAGCACGGCTCCTGTGCCAGCGTCCTTGACTCATCCTGTGCGCGCGTGCATTCACCAACTTGCTGTTATTCAATCAGGCAAAGCACGCATTGCATTTCGATGTTTCTCAGCTTGTTGTCTTGCTCACCCACTCTGCCCCCGCTGCCAGGTGGGCCAACCCGCTGATGGGCTGGACCTCCACCGCTGACCCCCTGGAGAACGTGGCCCGCACCTCCCTAGCCTTCTACACCCGCCAGGTGGGGCAACACGTGCCACTGCAGCAGCCTACACCAGCATGGATCTATATCTTATAGCGGCATCATTCCTCTTGCCGGACGGGTGCCGTTCCTGGTGGGGCATCATGTGCCGCGGCAGCAGGTCGCATACAGCGGTTTCGCCATTGTGGCAGGACGGGTGGTGGGGTGCCATGCCTCTGAAGCACAGTACGAGATGAGATGGCCGTTAGCACAGCACGTGGCTGACCGTTGCAGCTGATTTTATTCGCGATTGCGGCAGCGACCGGTCACTTGACCACATCTCGGTTCAGGCCGCTGCAGCCGCCTGCCCGGGCAGAGGCAGGCTATGACCCATGTGGGTCGGGCGCAGAGCCGGCCTTACCTCAGCCCCCGGTCGTGCCCGCCGAAACACGAATCGGGCTGCCCTGATGCCTTTTCCAGTGCCTTCGCATCCTATTGGCTTGAGAGTCACGCGCGGTTCCAGTCGGACACTTGCAAGCATTTGGATCGGGCCGCAAGGTCTTGAGCGGTGATTATGGCATCAGTAACTCATTGCCATCACCTGCTGTGTCTTGATATGCTCAAATACCTGCTTGCTTCCCGGGGCGCAGGAGGCCGAGGCGTTCTGCCTCAAGCACGGCTGGCAGTACACGGTGGAGGAGCCCAACCGCCGCCGTACCACGCGCCAAAAGCGGTACGCCGCGTACGGCGACAACTTCGGGTGAGCCACCCTAGACACTGAGCCGTCGCCGCTTTGTGGCATGTAGGGTGGGGCATACGAAGGGCTGACGCAAAGGTACGGAGGGCATACATACCGTATTTGTGTCCTGCGTAGAATAACCCGGCGCTATGTAGTGTCCTACAAGGACTACTTGTCACGCCCGGAGGATTTGCAGTAGGCGGTTTTACGGCCGCCCAGGCACGGCCGGAAGAGCCATACGCACCCTGCCCCATGCTATGCCCCCGTAGTACCAAGCGCAACGGCGTGCCGGACCTGTCGACCCTGCGCTCGAACCGGGAGGCCAAGTAAGCAGCAGCAGCGTCGTGTAGAGAGCGTGTGGCGAAGGAGCAGGAGGGAGCAGCGGCGCTCATGTGCAGGGGCGTGCTTCGTGATCGGTGTGCTTCGATGTGAGCTGCGAGAAGCGCGTGCCAGGCGTGCAGGACAGCCGGCGTGCGCCACGGATGGGGCTGGCGGTAAACTGCGTGATCGGGGCCCGTTCGTGCTCCCTGTGGTGGAAGGACATCATCTAACCTGGGGCCCGTCAAGTTGTGAGCGGTCCCGGGGCGGGGGTGGGTGCTGAAGGATAGTCGAGAACGGCGGTGGATCGGCTACATATGTTGCTGCGGTCTGGCGTGGGCAGCAGCATTGGCTTATGATGTGTAATGTGATGAGCATCGGGATTTGTGTCGTGCTTGTATAGTTGGTTGTGACCAGGGCGTGGGGCAAGTGGGGGGAGTGTGCGGCGCTGCTGCCTTGCCTTGTCAGCTCTGGTCATGCTGGTCCATGTGCTGCTACAGCGTGCAGGTAGAAGCTGGTAGAAGGGAACAGGCGTGAGCAACATTCCTGTCGTGGCATAGTAAATGCTGTGAGCAAGGGGCATCGACTCGTGGCTTACGGTGTGTATGGACGTGGCGCGTGATTTGCTGGAGGGACCGATGTATGCAATACCGATGTAGGCGGTCTTACCAACTTGCTAATACGTGTGGAGGCCCTTTAGATCAGGGGTACTTGACAATTGCAAACAGTGCATAGCCTGGTAAGGCCTCTCTCGGGACATGTAAAATGTTAGCCTGAGCCGCCCAACATACGGTATCACACGTAGCCTGGGGATGTAGCCCCTGGATGTTGGTACCGGTACATAACACCTTTTGCAGTGCACATGCACGAGCACCAGGTCCATGTCTCCAGCCTGCTCCAGCAAGTGGATAGCCTGCTGACAGTTGCACCCCCGTCTCTAATACACGGCATCGCGACGCAGCAGGAACACGCCGCCCTGCGTCCCATTGGCGGACCCGTGTGCCACCAGAACACAATGCTGCTCCACACCGAGCCTCTCCCAGCTCCCGCAGCGCAGAGGCACCCATAATGCCGACACAAACTGGCTGCGGACGGTACGACTCTCCTGGACTCCCCGACGCGGACCTGTAACGACGTGCCAGAGCTACTAACCGCAGCATGAGCATCCACATAACGCAGATCTATGCCCCCACATGTTGGGGTGGCGGCTACCGTGCCGCAGCAATGACACCGCACGTGTGTGGCACGTTGCCATGCACAGTCACGCTACCAATACGTCCGAAGAATGTGGCGCGCTACAAACTCCGCGCAAAGGCCCCATTTCAGGGGCCTGCCGGGCTGTTTGAAAGCAGTCCTTCTCGCGCACGCCTTCACAGTACCAGTATATCCATGCGACCATGCCTAATCACAGCAGCCTCGCATGCATTCCTGCATGCTGCAAGCCTATCTAGTCCCCGCGCACGCGCACGACGGCTCCCGTCCGCAGCTCATCCATTCCAGCTCACCCTCCCCTACAGCAACGCCCGCTCCCCTGCCCCAATCTCCCGTCACCCCTACTCCTCAAGTCCACACGTTACTTGTACGACGTGTAGTACGACGTGGTGTAGCTGGTGGCGTCATCAGCGGCAGGCACGTAGCCCGCGCGGCCCCCGCCCCCGCCCCCGCCCGCCCCCGTGCTGCGCAGGCTTGGCCCTGTGATCTGCAGCTCGGGGCAGCGCCGCCTGCCGTACTGCGGCGGCTGGTAGGTGCTGCGCCATGCCTCGTTGGCACTAGCGTGGGCCATGGTCTCGAAGCCGCCGCCGACGCCTGTGGGCAAGTGCAAAATAGGGAGAAGAGGAGGGCAGGGCAGGGCGGGGTTATCAGATGCACAATCGGTACGGTGCTGGGTGGCGTGAGGCTGTGCTTCTGTAACGGCACCTTACGTTCAGCGCCTATAGTGGCCTGATGCAGAGACCTGGAGGGCCTTGATGGGCAGGTGACAGTGCGGCGTGCTGGCGGGGAGGTGGGCTATGGACCCATGACGCAGTGAACATAGCTATGTCGGTATCGCAATGTGCGACGCCTACATGGAGCATGGCGCGCCCCTCCCCACCTGGGTAATGAGTGGCGAAGGGCGCCGCCCCCACGTGCGCCGAGTGCGGCCGCCCCCCGGCTGCCGGCAGCTCCTCGGGCCTCACGCGCTGCGCCTTGGGCCCCGAGTCCTGCATCGCGCCGTACAGCACCTCCTGCGGGCGCACGCACGCGTGGGCATGGGGTATCGGGTTGGTGGGAATCATAAAGGCACGAAAGGAGCCACCCGCATCAGCCCTTGCGGACCTGTGATTGTCCAGAGGCCCAAGGGAGCAAGTGTAGCCTGAACCACGTGCTATGGCGCGGACGTGCATCTGCCCTACACCTTGTGCACATGCCCATTGTCATGCGGTCAGCCCGGGCCCCCGCCCTGTCCACCGTCCATGGTAATGTCTGCGGCCCAACGATCCTTAACCGTGGCTGACAAGCCCCAAACGAGCCCCCAAGCGTACCTTAGCATTGTCGCGTCTCCCCGCGTGAACGTTGGCCTGCGCCGCCTGCGTGACAAGGAGAGGGGCGCGTTGCATAAATGACATAAGGCATAAATGACATAAGGCATAAATGACATTATGGCATAAATGACATAATGATATAAATGACGTAATGGCACATGTATGCAACTCATGGCTCACAAGCCTCATGCCTGCACGTTTCATCCAAGCCACCCCCAAACCCCCAAAACACACACATCCAGCAACGACACCGCGAATGCCGCAACGCCTGCAACCGCCTGCCGCTTCTCCGCCAACTCCACGACTACCATCCGACCCGTCCCTGCACCTTTACCCGCCCCTAACCCCCAACCACCTTACCATCTGCCGCTCCGCGTTATGCCGCGCCACCTCGCTCTCATGCAGCTGCATCTTGTTCACGTCCACAGCCAGCCGGTCCCACGGGTTGGCCGCCTGGCCGGGCTGCTGGTACGGCGCCTGCACCTGGTACTGCCCCCCGCCGTACGGCCCCCCACGCGGCGACGGTTGGTACCCCGGCGCGGGGGAGCCGTACCCCTGCTGCGGGCTGTACTGCGCACCGTAGCCCCCGCCCTGCGGTCCCGCCAGTGCGAAGGGGTGGTCTGCGGGCGGGGGTCCGCCCTGCTGTTGGGAACGCCCCGGGGGCTGCTGCTGGTAAGGGGACCGTGCGCCGGGCACATTGGCGCTGGCTGGTCGGTGGTGCGGGGGGTACGGCACCTGCCCCTGCTGGTACGGGTGCGGTTGCTGGTACTGCTCTTGGTGGGGAGCGGGGCTGCCGTAGGCTCCATTGGGGCCGGGGGAGCCGTTTTGCGCTCCTGCGAAGGGGTGACCCCCGGCGCCGGGCTGCTGTGCCGGGGCGTCGTACACGGGCTTGTCCTCCACTGCGGATGTGAGTCGGGGGTTGAGGTCGATGCCGAGGGCTTTGGCTTTGGAGACCAAGGCGACGTTGCGGAGGAGGGAGGCGGAGTCTGGGCGGGTCTGGGGCTTGAAGGAGAGGCACGAGGTGATGAGCTGCACTATGGCGGTGGTGTAGGGGCCCTGGACGGGGGCGAACTGGCCCTTCAGGATTTTGCGGATGAGGGCGCCCGGGTTCTGCGCGTCGAAGGGGTAGCGCCCCATACAGCACTCGTACATGACCACCCCTAGGGCCCACACGTCGGACTTTTCGTTGTAGGGCTTGTCCTCGCACAGCTCGGGTGCGAGGTAGTACGGGGTGCCCACGATGGTGCTGGCGAACTCGCTGTCCTTGCCGAGCGCCCGTGCGATACCCAAATCGCCAATTTTGATGTTGTCGTAGGCATCAATGAAGAGGTTCAGGGCTTTGATGTCGCGGTGGATGATGCGTTTGGAGTGGATATGGCTCAGGCCCAGCAGCGCCTGAATGAGGATGCGCCATACCACGTCCTCCGGCATGGGTTTGCCCTGGAAGGACTTGATGAGGGTTGCCACATTGCCCTTTGACGCGTACTCCATAAGGATGTTGAGCTTCTCCTCGGAGTCGACGAAGCTGTCATAGTGCTTAATAATGTTCGGGTGGTGCAGCTGCGACAGCATGCGCGCCTCGTCTATCGCCAGCTGGCGATCGACTTTTGTCATGTTGGCCAAGCTGACCTGCTTAAGCGCAAACACCCGGCCATCGCGCTTTCGGACAGCCCTGTACACTGAGCCAAAGGAGCCCTTCGCAATGATACCGCTCAGTTCATAGTCAGCTAATCGGTTCTGTTTTGGAGGTGGACTAGCCATCGTCGCTTGGTGGGTTCTGGGTGCGTAGCGAAGAAGGTAGGACGCGTCTATACGCAACAAGTGGGTATCGTGGGAGATTATAATACAGAGCTTGAATGAATGTTGTGGAGTAACAAGAGCCACAATCCGCGACGCACTATTTTGCACATCATTGTTGACCGTTGTACCTCCGGCGGGGTCTGTGCCCGTCTCCACGGCTTCCACGAAGGTGCGTGCCTTCCATGCTTCAGGGCTGCCATGACAACGTTTGAGAGCCTAGCGCACTAGTCGGTGCAAACTACACACGCTTAGCAACCACTGCGTATCTGGCCGCTCTGCGCTGGTGCACTCTGATCCCATCAGGCCTCATGGAAGGGCCAACTGCACTGGCCCCTCCAACTGGCAGATACAGACCACGCTTGGCAGGCTCACGCTAATCGTTACATGCAATTCTTTTACATGCTTGGGTGGATCATACAGTGCGTTTCCAACTATGCACCTGGCCCAAACCTAAGGGCCTCCCATGGCCCACCATGCATGCACGATGCCGCCCTCCGCACGCTCGCAGCTCGAAAGCTGTGTTAGACGGCCACAAAGCCCCTTTTCAGACACCGCATTTACGGAACTCATTCATACCTCTAAGGACTTATGTCCCTAAGGACTTATTTCTCAAATATACTATGGTGGCCCCAAAACTGGAGTGTCGCAGCTGAAGCACCTGTAACCATGCCTCTCTGCATGCAATGTGGAACGCATTACCATGTCCCTTCTCAAAGGCACGCCAAACCTGGTGTGGCGGCCGGCCATCCCTTCCCTCAACGGACCACTCTCTCGCCCTCGCTCCACTGTCAGTGTCCGCAGCTGGCCACCCGACCTCGGCACCTCAAGTGACAGAACACTTGTAGTCCCCAGCTCTCACTCACAGCTCCGCCTGCGTGCTCTCTCCCAATCTCAACTCCTTGCGCTCCCCTCCCCACTCCTTGCCCTCCCCTCCCCACACGCCTCCTCTCCTCTCACGGCAGCGCCTCCGCGCCGTCCCCCTCCCCTTGCCCCTGTACACCCACGTACTCCAATCCCAGGTCGATCCGGTTGTAGCCGTTGTGCTCCCCCGGTGCCGTACTATTATCCCCGCCCGTCAGCGCCGCCAGTACTGCAGACCGCGACAGCGTCAGCGTGTTGCGGTACGACGCCTTCCGCTTGACGTGCAGGGGGATGAAGGAATAGCCGCCGCTGGGGCCGCCGGCCTTGCCGCCCGCCTGTTTAGGCTGCACCTGGACCACCGCCTCCCACACCTGTGGGTGAGAGACGAACGTCCAGGCGGGATGAGTAAGTTGAGGGAACCGGTGAAGCGCACAGCAATCAGTACCGTAATAAGAATGCGTACACGCATGGGGCCGTCGCTTCCCGCACCTGGGTTCTGGTGCATACGAGGAACACACCGAGCAGGAGATGGTGCCCAACGACCCGGTTGGCAAGCTTTACAGCGCGCTGCTGTCAGTCGCAGGACCACTGCTTGCGCAAAATAAACAAACCTTTCCCAGTAGCCGCAGGGTAGGACACGTGCCAACAGGCAGGATAGCCGCTAGGGTACCTAGGACACGGCAGCCCTACCGCGGAGCCACCGGACGGGTCCTACCACCTCTTCACCAGGGTTCTAGCGCATCAGGTTTCACGCGCCACATCAAAACGCCCTACCTCCAGCGGCGAGCTGTTGTGTGCATACCCGGAGCCCTCCAGCTCCGCGGGCGGCTCCTCCCGCGCCCGGACCTCCATGTCAAAGGATATGAGGTGCACGCCCTGGGGAAGGATCGCAACAGACCGAACGACGGTGAATGGGGCAGCGGAAGTGGGGGTGTGTTTGCGGTGGCCGTCTTTGCAGCGGCAGGTGGGTCAGCAGGGAAGGTGGCTCCAGGGGTGTACTGTGCCGCTATGCCAGAATTGCAACGCCGGCGCCCCAGTACCCTTGACCCAACGCTGCCCGCGCCTTATGCTGCCCGACCATCCAGGTCCTTGCGCTGTAGGCGGCTGCACGAGTAGCCTAGGCGTTCTTGACGCGCGCGCGCGCACGATTGACACTACGGTATGCTAGCGAATACTCAAGTGTACTAGCACGTTGACTACGGGTCGCACCTGGATTGTGCTCTTGGTGAGCTTCAGTCCGATGCCCTTAGACACCACCTTGTCCAGGTTGAACGGGTGGGCGGCAAGCACGGACCGTAGCACCTGCAGCACAAGCAAGCAGCATCACCAGCAAGCACACCGTTCTCTGAGTTTACCGGGGACGTTTCCTGAAGAGGCGCTCAAGCTCCTGCGTGCGCTTCAGCAATGCGAACTGGTTTCCGAACAGAGCATAACACAACCGCCCCGTGTTTCTGGACAAAACGGTTTCGCGCTGCAGTTCAGTTACAGCTGTGTGCACATCGCGACAATGCAGCAAACGGCACCCGACCTGCTCGTACGGCAGCCACGCGCTGGTGTCCATGTGCGGCAGCGGCCACGCCCACACGTGCGACAGCGCGGCGGCGTCGAAGCCCCGGCCGCCGCCGTCCGCGCCGTCGGCCGTCGACAGCTGCCCCTGCGGCACGCAAGCACACCAATGCACGCAGTGGCGCGCCATGCCCCGGGCATACGGACGATTGGGTACTTGCCGCCCAAGTCTAAGTCACTGCTACTCGTTCCTCGAACGCAACACAGTGCCGGCAGCTCCCGCGCCACTAGCAACCGCCCCCACAACGCATCATTCCACTATGCCCCTGAAGCAGTGCACTCACCTGTCGGAGGCTGATCTCAATGGTCCCCGCCGCCAACCGCCGGACCCTGAGCTTGGGCGGCGGCCCACCCGCCCCTGCCCCTGCCCCCTGTGACCCCGGCGGGGCCACCTCGTGTGCCGCGGTGATTGTGAGGGCCCCCGGCAACACGGTGTCCACGTCAAGTGACAGGAGCGGGGTGCTGCTGGAGTTGGCGCGCTTGCGGAGCTGTGGGCAAATGCGGGGCATTGAGGGGAGGGATACGGCATGCGCCGGGTTAGCCGTAATCCTACGTGTTATCTGCGCAGCAACTCAGGCCATAAGGTGCTGATTCACTTGGCGCGCTTGTGGAACTGTGGGGTGGATTGATGTTGAGTAGGGTAGGGGGCTTGTGTGCCGGATGTGCAGGGGTGTTCGTTGCATGGGCGCAAATGCCATGTGTGTACCTGTACTGACGGAAAAAAGACGTTGCTACAGCACTGTCAAATCATTGACAGGTGACAGAAAATCACCATACACCTCTTCCAGGGGCTGTTCGGGAGGCAAGGCGTGCGGGACCCTTTTACCCGTCCATAATCCTGGCGCGGTCAGGGGTCTTGAGGCGGCGCAGTCGCCTTGTATTCCTGCTCAATAAAGCCTTCGCGTGCTCTCCGGCCTTGGGCCCCCCCCCCTACCTGCGACGCCATGTACAGGATCCCGGGCGCGAAGTGGAAGCCCTCCTCCGGCTGCCCCAGCTTGATGGCGGCGTACACCTCGGCCAGGTACTGCCCGGGCAGCCGGGGCAGGTCCACGGGGCGCCTGGGGGGGGGCCGGATAGCGGGGTCGGGGATACGCTTCAGACACAGCTTACTCCTACAGTTGTGTACGGCACAACTCGACAGATTATTGCAAGCACCACGGGCTCCACTGTTGTGGGGCAGGCTACCGGTGTAAGCTGAAATTCCGTTTTCCAAGCCGCATGCAAGTGCGGTCAGGTCGTGCCTGGAAAGCTACAGAAGGCCCAACGGGCGCCAGCATGATTAGGGAAAAGGGGATGGCCGCGCTGGCCCTCTCCAGCAGGGGACGCGGCCCCGACCCGCAGATCCCTTTACCCGTGCCATCCTCAGGCCACCCACCCGCCTCAGCATTACGCCCCGCTGTTTGAGCACCCAGACTTCGAACGCCCCCACATGGCCACGGCGAAGGCCATGGGCTCCGAAGCGACCGGCCCAACAACCCGCCTCAGCACCACGCGCCTCGGGCGTCGGGCCCCGCCAGACTGAAAGGCGCAACCCCGTTAAAACCCTTACGAAGCGGCTCTGTCACGCTCTGCACACGCCTCGCAAATCCATCGCCTGCGGATGACCCGTCTCCGCCCCATGCCCCGCCTCCGCTGCCAAAGGATGTCACCTGCCTCACTGTTGCGGCGTTCGAACCCCACGGCGGCGCCTCTGCGCATCCTAGCCCCACACACCCGGCCCTGTGCACGCCCCACCCCTCTGGGAACCCCCGAGAAGGACGTCTCCGCCCCCGCCCTCACCTCAGCGCCACCCGCCGCAGCCCCGCCAGCCGCACCGTGGCCCCCGCCTCCACCACCACACGGGACACGGGCCCGCCAACGTCGGCGGCGTGCGGCGTGAAGATGCTGACCTGAAGCAGGCAAAGGGCAGCGTTCGGCGTGACCGTACATCCACCCACATGGGGACGTCTCTTGCAAACCGCCACTCTAGACGATGCGCATAATGCCGCACCAGTAGTGCTAGCTGCCTAGCTCCAATCCGTCAGTTCCTGACACCGGCTGCAACCAGTCCGTGCATCCCACTCGCCCGCGCCTTCAGGACCAGCCCCGGGGTGTACATGTCTCAAGTAAGGGTTGTGGGTTTGCAAGGCCCACGAATAGCCACAAGGCCCACGCACCTGCTCCGGCTCGCTCAAGACCAGCTCCAGCGGCCCCGACAGCGTCGCAGCCGGCAGCGCCAGCGACGCCGCCCTCCCCTGACCGCCCGCACCCCCCAGCCCCGACCCAGGTCCTGCCGCCCGAACGTCAGCGAAGTGCTCGTCGGGCAGCAGGGGCACTGGCAGGGAGCCGGAGCCGGAGACGCCGCTGCTTGCGGCTGCGATGGCGGGCAGCGCGGGGCCGCGTGTGCCGGGGAGTGCGGCGCGCTGCTGGTGCTGCTGGCCCTCCCTGCGTGCCTGCTGCAGGAGCTCTTCGTCGTTGCCCAGCAGCAGCTCGTAAGACACGCCCTCCACCTCCAGGCCCAGGTGGTGCTGGCGACCCACAAAGACCTGGGAGGTTGGTGTTGTACGTGGTGGTGGCGCGGGGTGGTGACCAAGCGGTGCAAAGATCAGGGACGAGGGAGAGTGGTAAGGCTAGTAGATGAGAATGCCGAAGTGTTGGGGTTTGCCAGCGGGAGTTGCCTGCTGGCCGGCGGGTGTGGGACCAACCCGGGCATGCCGCACCTGGAAGGTGTCCATCGACACCTGCGGGTCGGCCAGCTGTAGGCCGGCAGACTTCTGAACTGCCTTAATGGTCTCCTGGGGTTTTGTTGATGCACAACGAAGGGTAAGGCAGGGGGGCGGGGGCCGTTGGCGGTTGGGCCAGGGTGTCCAGGAACGGTCGAATGCGCGCGACGAGTCTGCCACGCACCTCTGCCGCGCCCTTGGCCACTTGTGACCATAGCTCGTGTGCAGTGTTCCAGAGAGATAGCGGTGTGGCAATTGAGCGCTGGGCCGCTAAGAGCCCGAAGCAGAAGAGCGAGAGAACGAAGCCAAGCTGCATTCTGGACCGTAGCCCAGGCCTGAACCTAAGCGTCATGACTCTCATTTACAGCAGCAGCTATAAGCAGCAGTCAATTTGTCTACGCGCAACGATGAACTTGTCCTCTCAGCGCAATTCCGTCGTGGGTTCTTGTCTAGGGCCACGACCTCTTGCCTTGTATCATCAGTCGAAGGTCAAAGGCTGTGAAGTATGCTCAAAATGATATGCGCTCTTGTAAGTAAGACGATGCGAGTGGGATCGCCGCTTCGTCAGCAGTTGCTGCATGGCCTTGGAATGCGGGAGAACACTCCTGAGCACCCCAGGAGGGCACCAACAGGGCACTGCCGCGTTCGCGGTTGACGGGAACGTCATTGCATTTAGGGAACGACCCCTACTTACCTGCCTTCGTGCAATCACCGCATTTGGACTGTGAGCACTGGACCAACTGTCCTGCCCTCGTGCCTGCCCTAAAAGGGCTCCCCTGTTTCTCTGCCTGACCCTGCCACGTGCCAGGCTGCCTCACTACGCAAGATACCATGCAGGTACGCCAGCACTGACGGGAGGCTTACCACAACCCTTTCATACCCGTCCCCTAACTTGCTTCTCTGCAGCAAACATGAGCAGCACAGCGAGGCAAGGGTGCTGAACCCTAGTGCTCAAGGGCGCCAGGAACCACTCCGGCGGGGGCCACCTGCAAGGGGACTCCCTTGGCGTCCGGTTCCAGGATCACTGCCACGCCATCCTGGCATTCCTGCAGCTAAGCAGGTGTGCTGGAAGTGCGCAATGCCGACGCGGCGATGGGCGAATGCTGGGCTTCGGCCCTGGGCCCACCTTGGGCCATGGGCTGGGCTCTGTACGCCGATGTTCGGGTGATGCTGATCTGCCACCGAGCCGCATGCTTTGAATAACTGCGCATGCCTCAGTTGCTTGTTGCATACCACTGTTACACTTGCATAGTACGCTGCTTTGCACGTAGTTGGGAACCACCGTTTTGGCGCCCACCTAGTCTGTCGCTGGGCATTAGAGCTTAAGGTCAAACGCGACAGATAATGCGAAAACATGCGCAAATAGCATCATACTTGACCGTATGTGTATGGAGCCATGAGCCCGCGTTTGACCTTAGCACAAGTCGGGTTACGCGCAGCGACCGATAAACCACCGACGACGCTTACATTTAGGCGCTCGGAACGATGGGACAATGTATGTCTACTTCTGCGCAAGAAGTCTCACGGGCTGCGAAGCTTGGCGATGTGGACTATCTCCTGCAGCAGCTCAAGCACCAGCCAGGGCTCCTGTGCGAGCCTGTGGCGTCCTCATGCTTTACCGGAATCTCGGACACGCTGCTGCACCTGGCCTGTGAGAACAATCAGCTCAAGGTGCGCGGTGGCGGATAAGCAAGGCGGGTGTAGGGCGTCCCTTTGGGTGGGTGTGCCTCGCAGCTGCCTGGAACGGGCACGCCACCCCACTTTCAGGCCCTCTCAACGGAGTGTTGCGTGTCGAGGCAGGGCCGTGGCCTGAATCAAAAGCTTGTTGTGTTGACCTTCATGTGGGCTCAGCTCAACGAGCGGATGGCATGGATGCGTAATGAGGCGGGAGGGGGAAGGAGCCGACAGCATGTCGGCCGCAGCCGGGGTTACGGTACCAGACCTCAGACTGGGAGCAATGCCGTGAAGGAGCCACTGCTTCTTGCTCACTTGCCTCTTTTCCTCTATCCTCCTCCCCTCTTGCCCTCCACGCGTGACAGACGCTTCCCTGTGAAACCTTTACCTCACAGTTCTCGCCTTTCAGTTACGCACCGTCAGCTACTCACCCCCATGAGCATGTGCAACGCCTTTTTGGCCCGAGCTGCTGGCAACCCACCCGCACCCCGCACACCTCTGCACAACTACCCCAAGGACCTCCATCCTTCTCACAATGGTCCATATCCACTGTCGTGCTGCATCATCGACACCATGCACTTCAAACCCGTCTTTCTCCCCAACCCGCAACCCGCTCTCCCCCCCCCCCCAGGTAGTGCAGGCTGTTCTGGCCCAGCTGCGGTCCTCCCCCCTGGACACTGCCCGCCAGGCGCTGGAGCCCTACTGCCGCCGCAGCCGCCTGCCGCCGCCCGCCTCAACGCAGCAGGCGGCCGCCATCGCCATCGACCTGCAGAACAACAAGGGTGGGTGGGCGGGGAAGGTGGGGCCGCTGGAGTAAGGGGCAACCGCAGAGCGACGAAAAAGAACAGGAATGGAGGTCTGTAGTGCGTGCGAAGAGTGCCCTTAGCGGCAGTCAAGCGAGTAAAGCGGAATTTCGTGGTACGTACCTCATAAAAATTGGGCAGTCGGCTAGCGGCAGGCGGTGCCATTGCCATCGACTTGCAGAAACAAGGGTGGGTGTGAGACGAGGGTAGGGCTGCTGGGGAAAGCAGGGTGAGGGGCGGTGCTTGTGGGGTGCTTCGACTTCAACATGCCGCAGCAGCACGCCACACGCCAGTACCACCGTTGGGACCCTGGAGGGGAACAAGTGTGGGCAGGGATCTGGTGTAAGGCACGTTGCCCGAGGAGGGCAGGAGGACAAGGCACACTGAACCATTCCTAGCTGCCTAACGAGCACCACCCGCCCCGGCAAGCCCCTGCGCCTCTGCCCCCATTCCTACACGGTACTTCAAGGTACTCTTGAGGGTGTAGGGCTGTCGACTGCATGCTTGATTACCTGCATCACTGTCCCCAGACCGACATCGTCCCCTTTGCCCCGCCATGCAGGCCAGACGCCCCTCATGCACGCTTGCTACGCCAATGCCCCCGAGCTGGTTAAGTTCCTGTTGGAACAGGTAGGTGGTGCAGCTAGCACCTAACGACCCCTAACAGTGCGGCATGCACAAGGTCATTTGAGCTCCTTCTGGGCAACCTGGCGGCACATCGTGTACTGAGGCGCGCATCCGACAGTCGGCATCCCCCACCGTCGACCCAAACAGTGATGAAACCCGTCTAGCAGCAGCCGGCAACCCCCATATACGCATTACGACGTCAGCAGCAATTGGGGCGCCGACCCACGTGTCGTTCACCGCTGCAGCACTCCCGGTGGACAGCGGCCATCGATTGCATCGGCACTCGTTGACCGATGCGCGATGCCCCATGCCTAAACACCCTGCTACCCATAAAGTGCTGCGCTACTTTGTGCCTCGTACATAGCAGGGCGCCGACCCGTACGTCGTTGACCAGTGCACCATGCGGACCGGTAAGTCTTTGACAGCTGCACCGTGTCTTAACACACGTGCCGTTGCTGCCATGCCCCCCAGGGCGCCGACCCATGGGTCGTTGACCGCTGCGGCAACCGCACCGCGCTGCACTACGCCGCCATCGTGGGCGCCGACGGCTGCGTGAGGGAGCTGCTGGGCGTGCCGCCGGAGAGCGTGCTTAGCAGGCGCGGGTCCAGGTGGGCGTGTGTAGTGCACATCTTGTTTGCGAAAGGCGTGCTACATACTGCATACTACCATAGGTAAAATGTGGACGTGTATCCAGATTACTTCACTGCATGTCTGCATGGAAATGATGCGCTGAGCTGCAGGAGCCTGGGAGGGCGTGCTCGCTCGCTCAGTCTGGGATGCATCGCTCGAGGTGCATCAGCCGCAATAAGCCTATGAACTGGTGTGCAAACGAATCATGTCACCATCGCTTGCAGCTCGCGTAGGCGTGCGTGATCTCTTGTCTCCCCAGCGTGCCTGCCCACGTCCTGACACGCAACCAGCTTCAGGGATCGACGGCTGCATGTCCCATCGCCGTTCTGTCCCCGCCCCGCCCTGCCCTGCAGGTACATCAACTGCCGCTCGCTGTGCGGCCTGACCCCGCTGCACTACGCCGTGTTCTTCTCGCACACGTCCACGGTGCAGGTGGGAGCGACCTTGGAACCGAACTACTTTGGTATTATAAGGGCATACTTACGGACGTGCCTTCGCACGCTAAGCCTTTTTACGGGTGTTTCCCGCTGGCCAGCTCGACCCCCAACGAGGATCCCCCGCCGTCTTTCCGCAGCTTCTGTTGTCCTCCGACCGGTCAATCGCGGTCAACGCCGCCACAACCGCCGAGTCGTACGACGTGGCGCTGCTGGCGGCGCCCATGTCTACCCCCCTGCACTTCGCGGCGCTCAAGGGCAGCACCGACACGGCGCTGCAAATCCTCCGCTTTTATGTAAGCATACCCACTCCCCAGCAGCTGCCCTATTCATGCTACCCCCTGCCTCCCTGCCTGGCCCCTGCCCCCTGCCTTGCACACACGGAATCCACCAACCACCGAGACGTACACTTCCAAGCCGTGCCGCTCCTCTTTTCTGCCGTATCCTCAGGCCCAGCACAGGACCTCCGGAACCATCCTCGACCCGCGTCGCCGTTACAACGCCTCCAACCAACTCCCATTCCACGTGGCAGTGGCCTACCACCCCGACCACCGCGCCCTGGCCAACATGCTGCACCCGTCCGTGCCGTTGGCACGTGTCGTGGGCGACGACGCGTCGGGCGACTACGTGCTGGGCCCGCCCACCCTGGCACGCCTGGCGGCGGCGGCGCTGATGGGACGTCTCATGGCACGTGTGGAGCTTTTGGAGCGGGAGGTGGTGGAGGAGGCGAGGGAGGCGGGGGCAGGGCCTGCGGTGAGTCCCCGGGCAGGGAGGGGAGTGGCTGCTGTGAGCTGAGCAGCATCGACACGTGCTAATAGTGCGCAGCAGCGGGCGGAAGCAGACATGCCCTGCCTACCCACATCCAATACCCGCCAGCACGGACGTTATCAGCACCCTGTGTCCGACCCCCTATACCCCCCATTGCAACGTCTTGTCCTCGTTCACACCCACAGGCCACCCGCAGCGGCGCCGGCCCCGGCGTCGGCTCCAGCCTCCTCCGCGCCCTGTCCATCGGCCGCTGCGCCGCCGCCCCTTCCCCTCCCCCCTCCCACCGCCTAACCAGCGGACTCCCTCGCCCCGCCTCCAGCCGCCTCGCCCCCCGGCCCAGCTCCGGCTCAGGCCTGCATGCCACCTGGTCTCGTAGCCCACACGGCCCTGGCGTTGGCGCGGGCACGGGCGCGGGCACGGGACCCATCCCTGGAGTGGAGGCCTTGCCTGTCGTACCACAGTCAACGCTGCGGCGATTCGGAAGCGGGCACTACCCACCTGCGGACCTGCCGCCAGTACCAGCGTTGATACAGGAGCCAGTGCTTGAGGAGCCGTCGGGGCATGTTGATGGGCTGGGGTTGGGGGCGCTTGGAGGCGTGGGGGCGGTGCAGGGTGAGGGAGGAACGGACCACAGGGAGGGGCAAGGAACGAATGGGAACGGGAACGGAGCTGTACGGCTGTGGTCGCCGTTTGCGGCGGCGGCGGCGGGGCCGGCGGCAGCGCGGCCGCCGGGGCAGGATGGTCAGCCGGCGGGGACTAGCAGCGGCGGGAGCGGGAGCGAGCTGCAGGGAGGGTCGCCGACGGGGTCTGTCTTTGGTGGCGCCAAGGCCGGCGCCGCCGTCGTGGCCGCCGCCGCGGCGGCGGTTGCCATGTCGCGTAACGGCAGCGCGGCGGCGGCGCCGCCGCCGGCCCGGCAGTCGCCGCGGCGGCAGCATCAACAGCAGCAAGGTGGGAGGGTGAGCTGGACTGGCGGCGGCGGCGGCGGCGGTGGAGACGGTGGTGTGCGGATGAGCAGGTTGGGCTCCATGCAGCGGGCGGTTTCGGGGCCAGCGCCGCGTAACGCCTCCGGGCCGCCGTTGAGCGGTAACGGCGGCGGCGGGAAGGCGGGCGGGGCTGCGGCGGGGGCAGGAGTGGGGGTGCGCGGGTGCAGCGATGGGGACGATGATGATGATGATGAGGGGCTGTGCGGAGTGTGTTACAGCAATGCGGAGAGCGTTGCGCCGGCGGGGTGCGGGCACGGGCTGTGCGGGCCGTGCGCGCAGGAGCTGTGTCGGGGCATGGCGGCGGGGAAGCCGCTGCTGTGCCCGTTCTGCAGGCAGGTGGTGGGCGACTTCGTGCGTGTCGTACATCCGGCTGTACGGCGGCGGTTGCTGTCGGGGGGGCAGGCGGTCGGGCGGGTTTCGGAGGAGGGGGGACGGGGTGCTGAGGTCTGAGGTCTGGGATGGGGACGGGGACGAGAGGGAAAGGGAGCGTGAGCAGATGGCGGGTGGCGGCATGGGCGCATTACCACTTGAAGACTCTTGTTGGAGATGCGTAAAAGAGAGTCTTTTGTGGCTGGAATAGCGCTCGAATATTGGGGCTGGCTCGTGACCAAACGTGTGAGCCTAATTTCGTTGACTTGACAATATTGTCAAGGACGGGTATGTGCTGTGCATGATCTTTCCCGGGGTTGACACCTTGAGAAAGGTGTCCGCGGGAGGCGGGACCGTAGGAGCCGCTACTTGAGGCAGTGACGCGTGTGTAACGTGTAGGTGGAGGGAGCGTGGCGGGCTGCTGCTGCTGCTACCCTTGCTCCCCTGGCTGTTGGTCAGCGTGGGTGGAGTGGGCAAGGATCGGACGTGGAGCAGGCCCTGCAAGTGTCGGGTAAGTATAATACTGTGTGATTATGGCTATTTTCCAACGAAAGGCTTGTTTGCAATGTGCTGCTATTGGGTTGAGGGCAGCAACTGGCGCCTGCAAGGTTGGCGAGGCGATACCGTGTCCCGCACATACCGTTCTTCTTTTCTCTCACAATTCAGCACGCCGTTGACAATCGCAGAGGTTCTCATGGTCGGTGCTGTCTGAGGTACTGCAATATGATGAGTTCCCGGATTTGGGTTGGTACGGTACTACATGCGCCCGATGCGCTGCTAGCTGGTGATGGTGTTTCTGGTGCCTTCCTTGGCTGGTCCAGAAGCGGGGGTTACGTGCCAACCATACTGACGCGCAGCTTACTACCCTGCTGAGAATCGTTGCGGGTAGGCAAGGTCAAGCGGGCTGCCTGTGCAAGCCTGTGACGTGTGTTACACTTCAAGAGGGGACACCTACTGGTGTAAACACAGGGGACGCCTGACGTTTTGGCTTCTGGTCGGGCAACACCACCGGGGCACCCGTGCGATAAAGCACAAACATACAACAGCACCCTACGCCTTAGGCGTTAGGCCATCCAGCAGCACTTCGGATGGGCCGCTACCGACGAGCGAGCACCTCGCAATATGGCTCAACACCAATACTCCAATACACGGACGCTCGTCGTGGCCTATCCTTTGTCGGAGCTGGTTGCTCCTTTCCGTACAGCGAGAGGGGTGGGAAACCCCGTGTCCTTGATTGCTGGGACCAGCTCTGTTTCCCGAGTGGGACAGGGCTGGGCTCTGGAAGGGGACCAAAACTGTAAATCCATACATACATACACGGACGTAGGGATTAGGGAACACACCTCACCAGGACCACCAGTCCTCGACCTGCACCCAAGCGGGTACCACTTGGCCCAGGCACTGAGTACACCGCAAGGGGTACCTGCC
>VFQN01003665.1_pt1 | contig 21526 bp, 14 predicted proteins | sample 3512371 | NCBI WGS metagenome assembly VFQN01 (sample SAMN10412370, study PRJNA504923) | tailings metagenome | isolation source: Replicate 2 from Balatoc abandoned mine | place: Philippines: Itogon, Benguet | collected 2017-08-28
CTCCGAAACTTTTTGGCAGTTTCATTTCCTTTTTTTAAATAAAGTGAACTTTTATTGCAATTATGGCAGGTTTAGAGGAGATTGTGCCTCTACGGACTTACTCAAATGATGATGATGATTATCAATCTTTTTTGGATAATCCTGAAGTCTACTTTGAAACATTGAAAAAGATGACGAAGGTTGCTGAGAAAATTCGTTTGAAGGAAGAGGATGAAGAAAAGAAATTAGTTGAATTCTTACCTCTCAATGAGCGATTTACTCTTGATAAAGAAAATAAAGTTTTGACTCGTTGGCAAGAACGTCAAAAGGAATGGGAAAAAATTGAATCTTTAATCAAGAAAAAACTTACCGCAAGAAAAGGAGTCAACCGTCCTCTTATGATGACCACAACTGATGAGTACAGAGCGAAACTTGAAGAATATGACCTTATTCAAGCTGCAATGCCATTAAAAGATAGATACTCTGATTCAGCGTGGCAGATGTCTCTCAGAGGAGGAGGGCCCATTATTGTTAACATCGGTCATATCTTCTCAGGTTTGGAGTGTAAGATCGAACCGAAACTTATCGTTCCCAAAATGGTTCGCAAGCCCAAGCCAACAACTGCAATTTGGAAAAATGATACGTTTATTGAGCCAACAGAAAATTATTTAACAAAAGTTAAAAAGTATGAAAAAACACTGCAAACAATTCGTCCACACAACTTAACCTACCAAGAAGCTGGGAGTATAACAATCTCCACGATGAATTTATTTCAATGGGCGAAAGAGTCATCAGAACAGTTCATGTTACAAGAAAAAGAGAAAACCATGCTAACATCGGCTGAAGAATTAGAGATTGCCGAGGAAGATGATGAATACCTAAAAGAGATTGCGAATGTTGCCTCTTCGATTTTAGCTTCTCATAAGCATGACCCCGAGCATACTCCTAAACTGGAATTCTTGTCTTCTCCAGAAGTCATATTTGAAATAACTCATCCCAATCAACAGACTGCTGCGCAGACTGTAACGTTTAAGAATGTCAGTAAGATCACTTTATATTATCGTTGGAAAAAACTTGAAATCCCTATGATGACAAGTACTGATGTTACCCCTTCAAGTGGCAATGTATCAAATAGCATCTCACGCTTTCCAAGTGCCAGTCTGAGTAGAAGTGCGGCGAACTCTCCGAAACACAGTGCCAAGAGAATTCCCAGTGTCGATGCTCTCAGTAAACGAACAGCCAGTGTGAATACTTTATTGACTACGAATACTAACGCAGCAGCTGGTGGGAAGAATAAAAAGCAATTCGTTAAATCATTGTATCAAACGTTCAACGAGAAAAGCAATGATCTCGAACCAATGAGAAGTCGTATTTTGGCGCAGGAACGAGAATCTTTCCATATTCTCAATCCTTGTGGAGAAATTTTGCCTGGAGAAACAGTGTCAACTCAATTTATTTTTACCAATCGCACTGGTAATTCAGGAATGTATAAATCCAATTGGTTGCTCCAATTACTGCCAGAGGAATGTCAGATTACCCTACCAAATGATCCTGCCGCGCAAGGCAGTTCATCTTCTGATTCACCTTCCAATTCGAGTGCGATTGTCAAAATAGATAAGAAGAAGAAAGGGAAAGATAAAAAATCGAGAAAGAAAGGTGGAAAAGGGGATGCTGACGAAGAAGATGACGATAAACATAAAGTTAAAACCTATCATGGTTCTATACCTGTCCATTGTAAGGGAATTATTACTTTTCCCGATGAAAGTATGACACGTAGACAACAAATCCAACTTCAATTAGATCAATCCATGACCGAAACGATAATGAAGGATATTCTTTATGATGTTCTGCGTCACATTCGTCAACCAATACGATTAAAAGATTTACAACAAAGAAAGATTGAATACTTTGCAAAGATTAATCAAGATCTTTTATTTCATACCTTTCAAGATCGAAATAAAGAAAATATGAATGTCCCCTTTACAATTACGATAGATCGAGTGGAAAATATTGAAAAGTTATCATATCAAGTTGAAAATACAATTCAATCCATCATGCAATATTATCATTCATTATTACAATCACCAGAGGTTCAAGAAACAGGAAGCTCTATTTTTACTCCTATTTCTTACGATTGTAATTATCCTTTCCAAGATTTCAATCGAAAAGAAATCTTGCAAACCCTTTTCCCTGAAGAGCAATTGGTAAGTGTAGTAAAAATCTGAACGTTATTTTTTCTCACTTTTTTCAATTAGGAAATCTTCGATGAAGTATCTTTTGAAGAGATTCTCCCTCATTGGGATTACTCCATGAATACTCCTTTGCAGGCGTTACAAAATCTACAGCCTGTTCTTACTGAAATAGAAAAGTTGGAGGTCTTTATCGCTCAAGTGCAAAAGCAGAAAGAAAAAGAGCGATTGAAAGAGGAAAGGCGAGCGAAACGAAAGGCAGACGGAGACGATGATGAAGAAGATGAGGAAGATGAAGAGGAAGAGCCTGAAGAAGAGGATGAAGATGCAAAAAAGAGAAAACCAAAGCATTCCCTTATCATTGAGACAAATGATTTGCAGTATGCCGTCTTAAGTGAGTTGCATAAATTAGTTTCATATGATCTCCCCTCGCAAAGCATTTATGAGATTACGAAGAATGCAGTTTCAGAGGCAATCGATAGTATTTTTGCTGCACAAGAGGAGGCGTTTGTAGAGGCTGGGATTGCAGAAATTATTAATAATGGCGGGAAGGTTAGTCCAGTAGAAAGCCCATATTCTAGCGAAATCGGCAAAACTCAATGGGAGACTATTATGAATACAACTTCTGCGTCATCTGAGCCAGTCGATCCCAAGAAAAAAGAAAAACCTCCACCTAAGAATGCTCCTCCTCCCACTACAATAACAAATCAACAGTGTGATTTCTACCACAAACTCTTTTATGAAAAGCTGCGTACTCGTTTAATGGATTCCCTTGCCACTTCAATTGTTCAATCCACTTTTCCCGCCATTCAGCAGTATGTTGAGAGTACCTACTATACAGCTGATAGGAATAAACAAATCGATGCTCAAACTTTAACAGAGACTGCAACATGGAGACCAGAAGATGTGAAAAATCAATTTCTATTATACTCTTCTCCAACGAAACTCCTCACTCCCAATCCAAATTTACCATATCCAACCAGTGCGTACCCCATCTACGAACAAACCAAAGAGAGCATTGCAAAGGAATTTGTGCAAGTTCTTTCCAATCATCCTCGTGGGATTATTCTTACACAAGAAATGGTCAATGAATCGTTACAAGAAGAGAAAAGTCTTTATTCCTTTGAGAAACAATATGAATCACTCAAGCAACTAATTATAACTCACTATGATAAATGGATTGAATTAGATAAGAAACAACGAAAGAGGGCAAAAATTAAGGAAGAAAAACTTTATCCTACTTTACATATTATCTATTTTAAAACAATGGGAGAGTTTTATTATTACTTTAATAATCTTTCGCAATACGGACAGTACACGTCACCCACTCATAATAATGCTCAAATATCAATCGTAAATTATTTCTCTAAATTTATTCCAATTTTCTTTCTTGAGAATCTCCAATATTATGATGTCATTCCTGTACCACCAGAGTATCAAGCAGTTGATTCAGATGATGATGAAGTTGCGATCTCTATCGGAAAAGAAGAACACAAGCAAAGAATTAAACAAAAATGGTTGAATTCTCGTCCTCATCGAGTAAATTGTGAGATTGTATTGAATAATTTAACGATTCCAAAGCTTAGTCCAAAAGAAGTCACAGTAAATGCTAGTAAGAAATTTACTCAACCTGTATTAGCAGATCCCATAGCAGCGATGGAAGAGTTGTACTATCTCCTTGTTAACACTCAAAAGAAGCTTCAATCTTCTGAAGAGGAACGAAGAAGTAATGGAGAAGGTGTATTATACGTAGAGGATAATCCCCAAGCATTGTTTAACGATTTTTCTTCTTTTTATCGAATTTCTATGAAGCAATATAATAAAAAGGTGAAAGTATTTCAGCCTGTGCGTTATACTTCTCATTCTCTTAGAGAAGGAATAGTGTGGTGTAGTTTATTGCAGCTGCTACCTCAGTTTCCATCTTTAATGAAGCCTCTATTATTAGAGAACCTTCCTCCAACAGAGGAGAATAATGGTTCGAGTGTTGCTGATCCGATTGCTCCTGTAGGTATTGCGAATCATATCTCTCGCATCTTTCCAACGGTGGTTCAAGAGCATGCATCGTCACCAAGCAGTCGATTCCTCAGATCTTTATTTGTTTTAGGTGGTGAGTTAAGAATGGATAAATTCCGAGTACTCGATGAGCTTTTAACTCTGGTAAGTCTTTCTATTTTTATTACTTCCCTCATTTTACTCTTTTTTCTTCTAAAGGTGGATACTATCTATCTAGTTGGTGAAATGGCTTTACCTTTCATTGTCTTATTTTCTGAAGCTCGTTTCCCTAACCTAGATGATCGTGCATCCCAATACTTTGCTGTTGCTCGCCTCTTAGTCGCTAAAGCAAGGCTCACAGGATGCGCTCTATACTATCCTCAAGATATACAACTAGCAGAGGATGAATTAAAAGCAGAAGAAAAACTTAAATGCTATCAAAATATTGTTCTCGATTCTAGATCAGATGGTGCAGAGTATGAAGGAGATGTTAAGAATACTACCATTATTGGGTCTTTCCCTCCAAAGACTGAGTTCTATGGTTATTATTATGATATTGGCAATGAAACGATTAAACACTTTCAAAGTATTACTGATTCTTACGATTTCATTGTTGTATGGGGTACAAGTGGAGTGACAGAGATTAATTCCTTTCAAACCAGTCAACAAGCAATCATTCAAGCCGTGACAGTGAAACCTACTGAAGATAAAGCATTGATGCATCTCCCTCCTAAAAGACATACTATACTGTGGGGTGATTCGACTGTCGAGTGGTTTGCAAGATTTTTAGATTCTGATGGAGAGATGGCAGGGAACTTAGTTGGAGCTGGCTTCGTCAGTTATCAGAATCGTGATTCCACGCTTCTTCGTTGTATGATTGGACATTACTCCTCTGAACCGCTAGTCAAATCAATCGCTTACCGAGAAGCGAAGGAAAATGAATGGATTTACAGTACTCGTATTATCGAGGAGGAGGAGGAAGAGGAAGAAGAAGAGGAGGAAGAGGATGATGAATGAATAACATAGTTTTATCTTTTACTTTTTTTTTGTTATAAAATTATTAGGACAGAGAAGGAAATGAATCGAATAAGGAAAACTTTGATGATAAATTAAATAAATCCAGTAAAAATGATTGAAGAGGCTTCTATTTCTTATTCTTTCTACTTAATTAAATAACTTGCAGATTCATATTGTCATTGAGAATATTATAAAACCATTATCATCATTTATATCAAAACGTATCACCTTTTTCAATCGGTTCCTGATAAGAAAGCTTGAGAAATGCTCTACTTTATGGGGGCTTTAGTCAAAGGGAAATACAAAAAACAAATACAAAAACAGGGTAAATAACTTGATTCATCATCAACTCCTTGTTTCTTTCACTTGCACGACGTCTATAAAATGTTAGTTTATGAAAATGTGGATTCTTCTACTCGTTGCGACCACAAAAATGTTCTTGTCTTGGGAGTTCTTATGTATTCACAAACATCAAAGGAAAAGAAAAGAAGAATAAAAGTTCCAAAAAGGCAAAAAACAATCAAATAAAAGCACAAAACAAAACAAAACAAAAACAGAAAACACAAACAAAAAGAATATCTAAAGTGTGGGCAATGATAAATAAGAACATAAAAATAAAAATTGAATGAAATAAACTGAAGTGAAACAGAAAGGTCTAGTAGTGGTCTAGAGTAGTAAATGTTATCAAAAATTGTCAACGAAAAATCATTTTCTCTCTTTTACAAGAGAGGAAGACGAGTTTTATTGACTCAAGCCATCGTATAGTAAGGAATAGAATCCTAGTGCTATTGCAATGATAGAGACAAAGAGCATGGACCACTGTTGGTAGGAGAGAGTCTTCAATCCAATCACTGGCTCAGATGACGTCAAATCACCGATTGTGTAGTAAATAATACCTTCTTTCCAATATGTAATGCCTAAGAGACTAATCGCTGCAAAGATCAAAACAATATTGAAAGAACTATTCGAACCAATATCTCCCTCACAGTAACCTGCAAGAATAGGAAAGAGAATTCTCGCAGCGGATCCCATTAAAGCAAAATATGATTGAGTAGTGGATTGTTTCCCTGTTTTCTGTATTTTAGAGAAAGAACCTAAAGCAGCACTATTACTAATCGGATATGAGAAACCATAGATACAATAAAGAGCTAAAATGACTTGCCAGACGTATTGTTGGAGGTTAGGCACCCAGTTAATAACAAAGGCTTGTGAAATGATCATAAACATTAACCCTCCACTCATTAAAGCATAGTCAGAGAAGTTGTTTACCCATAATTCTTTAAAATAAATCAATTGAATCGTTCCTAAAATACCAGCAAGACTAACAGTAGCTCCTAATTCTATTTGAGTAAAATGGAAATTATCAAGTAAAATACGAGAAATCTCAGTTTCATAGACAGAGATACATCCACGGGTAGTAAAGTTAAGGAAAATCATTAATAAGAAAGTTTGGTGTTTTAAAGAAGAAAGAAATGATTGAGTAGGTAGGGAACATGTTTCTTCTTTTGTAGAGGTTATAGAGTTAGTCGGAAGTTGTTGCAACGAATGTAAAGGATTCGCTATGACGTCATTGTTGTTCGACAAGTTTCTCTCTGACGTCATATCCTTCTCACTTTTATTCGTCTGCAGCTCCTTCATCTCAATTGAACCTTGTCTCTCCTGCTCGGGCTGCTGTGTTTCAATGTCTTTTGATTCAACATCATTCTTTAGTACAGGTTCGATAACTTCAATTTTATTGATTACTTCAACGTTTTTAAATGGATAAACCAACAATGACCAGGACAGAATCGCAAGAATGAGCAATAATACTGCGGGTAAACAGTATTGATAGTCAGGAGGAAAACTCACTCCTGCAGCAACTAAAGCAGAGCCAAGGATCGGGGTTCCAGCAAATCCTGCATACTGCAAGGCGGATAAACGTGCTAACATGATCGTTCTTCGTTCTGGAACTGCTAGTTCCACAACATAAGACCTTGATACCCCTAAAGATCCTGTTCCAAGACCAAGCACCATTTGAGCGATGTAAAGAGTCGGTAAACCTCCAAAAGAAGCAGCATTAAGCCATAAGACTGTACCAAGACAAAGGATGGCTGTAGAAATCAGAAGAGTATGACGATGGCGATAGTGATCACTAAACATGCCTAATGGAGTTGCCACAACCATTCTACCAAAGGAAAAGGCACCGACCAGATATCCGTAGTCAACCTTTGATCCTCCTATAAAATTCAATTAGTTGAAAAATTTTCGCAGAAAGAATCCAAACATACCTAAATCTTGACAAAGCGGCCACAATGCAGAAAATAAGATTCCACGAGCACAATCCCCAACAAACGTTACAAGACCGACAATACAAAAGGAAATCCACCGATCAGAATATCCAGAATGAATAGTTACTTTCATCTTGTATATCTTCCAATGATCTCTTACAGATATTTCCCAACTACCAATATAATAATACAACTAACTGCTGGTTCAAACAATCCTCGCAAGGATGGTATATCGAAGGAAACGCAAAATTGTGAGATTATTGTGAGATTAGGTTAAACACACAGGTGAAGTAACTGTCTTTCTAATTTAAATATTGGAAAAAAATTCAATGAACAAATAGAAAAAAAAAGAACTGAAACGAGTATATTCGACAAAGTAATCTTTGAAGAAAGAAGACCTCTGTATTTCTTAAGAAGAAACAAATTCTAATCAACATCTTTTCATATGTTCGGTATAAAGAAAGGGTATGTATAGTTGTAGAATTGTAAATCCCATTTATATAATGATCCTACTTTCTTTATCAACTCTTTTGAATAAAAATAGCCATAATTATGTGGAACTTGGTCTTTCACTTCTAGCCATGTTAGATTACCTACATAACGCTGAATACTGTGATCTCTCTTACGATAATGCTTAGAGACATGTTTCAGGTCATACTTCACTCCAACTTGCTCGAAGATCTTTCGTAAACCTATCTCGCTTTCCTCCACCTTTACTACCACATTGAAGACAGGCGGAAGGTGGTTTTCATAAGCATATTGCTCATAAGCTTGGATCTGAGGACCTGCATGACGTCCAAGGAAAAGCTGCAGGTAATTTTCTGGTAAAAGAAGAAGGTAATCAATGAACTCCTCAAATGATACATCTACTAGAGATAGAGGGAGGACATTCCGTATCACCTTCGCTACCATGCAGTACAAATAGTTTGAAACTGCTCGATCATAAGGGTTTCGGACAATTTTCCAACGAAACCATTGTTGGTCCACATAATGACAAGGTGTAGCGCGACCACAACTATTGTGGAAGTATTTATCTCTAAAATCATGTGGCCAGCCAATGTAGTCAACTTCATGTTCGAGACCCATCGCCTTGAAGAAACCGACAACTGCTGAAGTACAACTAGCCTTTGGTGTAAACTCCATCAATATCCTTCTTTTGGAATCAATCACTGAATAACAATCGATGTCAAACCCAAACACAGTTGTATTGTTACATTGGTCAGGTAGCTGACATATTTCTGCAAGCTTTTGTTTCCCTGATTCAGTTATCTCACCTTCAAGAATCCCTTCATCAGAGGTAACACCATGAATGAGCGAAGAGAGGTAAAGTAGACCCCAGAACATACATCGAAGGTAAAGCATGATGTCTCTTCGGAAAATAAAGCGAAGTCCTCCCCTATAAGAAAAAACGCGTTTATCTGGAAATAGAAAAACCAAAAAAAACGCGAAAAAGAGATGAAACGCCTTTGGTGTTGATGCTTGTGAATGAAAAGGTTGGTTTCATTTATGAGTTCTAACAGACATTGAGAGGTGAGTTATTTTATCATAAAGAATCATCATGTCCACTTATTTTCTGTTCGTATTTTTATTCATTAGATTTGCTAGCGCTACTACTCCGTCCAGTTTAGTGAGCTATGATTTCTTGTATCAACAATGCATCAACAACAATTTTCTTCCCACCCCGACGAACAGTCCGTTGGGGAGCTTTCTGAAGCAAACGGCGTCATCTGATTGCAGTTGCTTAGACAGCAACGGTGTGAGAGATGGTATGCTGCTGCAGACAGCTGGATCTATCGCGCAGATCCAAAAGGTCTTCTCAAGTTCGTTGTCTTTAGAGTTCTGGTTAAAGCCAAGTCTCGATCCAACACAAGATATTACTCTTCTTTCTATTGAATCCTCTTATAAATATTGTCCAGCAAGTTTTGAAATTAGTTTGACTCATCGACCTGGATTAGGTAAGTGTTCTGTGCTAGATTTCTCGTGATGATCATGAAATCTATCAGTGAACTTTCAGATATTTTTCTGTAATAGCAATGGAGCAACAGGCTCTGTAATATCTTCCGATATTCCCCTACAAGTAAGGAAAATCTCTTCTTCTCATTTCACTTTTTCATGACTTCAATAAAGATTCGAAATAATAAAGCAACTTTAATGCACACATTTATCACCTTACATTTTACCAATACTTCGATATCAAAGACTGCTAAAATGTATACAGTGGCGGCGAATTTCACTGTTAATAATATTCTATCAAGCGAATCTCGCTTTGACTCTTTGAACACTCACTTTCAACCCTCAACATGGCCATCCACTTCTAAAATCACATTGTTCCGATCCATGGCTTGCGATAAAAGCAGTTATAACTCTACTGCTCTGATTTCTCTGGCCTTGTATAATAAAGTAAGAGATCTATCTACCTCTATTTTACGCTTTAGTCATGCTATGCTACCAGCTTCTTTCTTCCTCTGAGATCTCTTCGCTTCTTCAACAATCCTTTACCACTAACCCGGTTTTCAGTTATTCAACTGCTGTAAGATTACTCTCCATTCATCAAGATTCCTGTTAATTATGAGTGTACCTCATAGGCGTCAATCTTACAAAATGGACAAACAGGGGATCATTCAAACGATCCCTCCTATTACAAACAAGAAATATCTTCAAAAGGTATGAAATCATCAATTTTACTGTTTTAACCTCCATCTTTTATGAGTTCAATTACTTGTCTCGCCCATTTAGATCTTCCTCTCATTAACCTGACAGTCTTTAGTTTAGATTTTGATGTCAGTAATCCTTTCTATTCTTATGGCACAGGTGAGTGCAGAATTCAGATTGAGATCTTTTAGTTAAAAGTTTTTATTTATCAGTAATTCCTATTAAAGCTTATATCACAAAAATCATGAAAGGAACAGTGTATTATGTGAATGGAAGTGTTCTAGGAGAATCAGCAACTTTTAAGAAGATCGTTCAACTTCCTTTCAACCAACTGACACAGTCCTTCGCTTTTCGATTTCGACCTCCATTAGATCAGTATTCTGTCAAGTAAGTTTGACTATTTTCTCCTTGATCACGAACTGAGCAAGCGACCTAGTCCTGTGGCACCTCTTTCTTATATTTCGTTCTATGCTTATGATCCAAGGACAGGAACAACTACTAAAATTCAAAATTGCTCCATTATTGTTCAGGTAAAGTCATTTTTCGATTCTCTACTTCAATATTCAATCTTTACACAGAGAGTGACAAAACCGCCTGAAGCTATCTCTACTCAATACAGGTATTAGAAGTCTTGGTTTTTCTTCCTTTCAAGTATTTATCTCTCCAATAGCACTCTCTCAAGAAAGTTTTCCGCATTAACACTCTCTGGAAGGGCAGGTAATACCAGGTTAACCTCGTGGGAACAACAATTTTAATCGATAATCACAGATCCTGGGAGTAGATTGTCCAATATCACTATTACACAGCTTCCAAGTGAAGGAAAACTTTATCTCCGCGACAAAACAACAGAAATTCAATCAATTCCATTCACGTTATCACTGAACTATAATGAGATCCCGCTGTTTTATTATTTTTATAAGTAATTTTTATCATTAAGTGATTCTTACTTTCTTTAACATCTTTTGTAGTGGTCAAGAAGGTCGTGTTCTAAGAAATGATAGCTTCTTGTATCGTGACTCTGTACAATTCAAGGTGACAAATAATATAAGTGGATCGTCGCTCCCAGCGAATACATTCGTTGATGTGATGAGTGCGATAAATGGAACCAACGGATTACGATTTACTGTCGCGGAAAGGGTAGCCACAACTTTCTTTGTAAGACTTCCATCATTTGATATACCAAGTTACTGAGATTTTATTCTTTTAGATCAAAGGGCGTGATAATTCCTTGTCTCCAAGAAATGTTTATTTTAAACTCATACGTTCTCCTCAATATTCTCAATCTCATCAGACTATGGAGAAAAAACTATATTTGACACCTTTCAATTATTCAAAAGGATTTTCTTTCTTTTATCAGACTTCACAATATCATTTTACCATTCCAAACAAAACCTTTTATGGTGAACCTTTAAGGATGAATCGAGATAATTTTACCTATTCTTTCTATACAAAGGATAGTGCGATATCCTCAAACTATACAGCAACTGTTGATATTCAAAATGTTAATGATCCAACTGAAATTACTTTTGATTATTCCGGAAACAATGGAATTAGTGTTACAGTTCCATCAACTTCTGATTTAATCTATAATGGTGTTACAGTGAAAGGTTTTAAGATCACTGATAGAGACTATGGTGTAAGTCCAGTGAGAGTAGAGATTAAAACACCCTCTACCAGTATGATTCAGCTCAATCAACAAGTTTCAGGGAAATTAGACTTCAATAGTCAGAAGTATTGCTCTAGTAATCCAAATTATTGGAATTGTATGGGAAATGCTCAAACATCGAATAATCATTTCATATTTATCACAACACCTCAAATCCTACAAGATGCTCTAAACGGAATGATTTATCGAAGTTCTGATACATTAAGTAATATTACTGTAACGATCTATGATGGTGTGGTAAGTTATAAAACTTCTTGTTATTACTCGTACGGTATTAAATGTAAATATTATTTAGGGCGATCAATGCTTTTCCGCCCAATCATTAGATTCTGAAACAATTTATAAAGGATGTTACATTAGTCAAATTACTCTTTCCGTAAGTCAATGATATATTTTCTAAGTCTCCTATTATTATTGTAACTATTGCCTCTAGATATCATTAACAATTTCTCAAGAAAGTGTAACTATCGCATCCTCTTCGAGTGGAATACAGTTGACAAAACGGTAACATAGATCACAAAACGAAGCTAATGAATGTTAATGAAAGCTATTTATCGCTTAGTCTGCAGTATGTTGCAATCGCTTTTGTAGTACTCCTACTACTCTTATGTTGTCGCTGTTGCTATCGATATAAAAAGAAGAAAACCAAGTAAGACTCTTTCATTTCCTTGCTTTTATCTTTGAACTTCATTCCGTTAGAACAAAGAAAGAAGATCCTAAACTTACCAAGGAGAAGGATGAGGAGAAGAAGGATCAATCGATTACGATTAATTTACATCAATATTCGATGAAACCGAATCCATTAGCAGAACCTCGTCTATCAATGGCTTATGCTCACAGCGACCAGAGTAATGACTTATCATTTGATGAAGAGCTTGGAAAGCTCTTTCCACCTGAGAATCCCATTGAAACGAAGATTTCTAATAACAAGAAATTGAATAAGAAAGTGACCAAGGTTCAAGATCCTCACATAATGGATTCACCTTCCTTGAAAAAGAGCTCTCATAGACATTCGTCACACTCCTATAAATCTCGTAAAATGGAATCTGAGAAGAAAACCGAAGAGAAGACGTCTCGCAAGTTGAAAAGAGTGAATACGATGGATCTTTTTACTGAAAGCAAAAAAAGTCCTGATAAATCTTCAAAAAATAAAACAAACAAGAAGAACCAATCTAAGATTATTGAAGAGAAAAGTAAAAAGAAGAAACATCATTCCGGGAAGATTAAAATTGAAAAGGCCCCATCATTGAATAGCTGCCCAGATCAACCAACTCTCGCAAGAATTTGAAGTCTGAGACTAACATAGTTATTTTTCAAACGATTCAAGGATAGAATTTCTTGTTTCTATTTTATAAAGATTTAATTTAAAAGAATTCTTTCTTAAGAAACATGCAAAACACTATTCTATCCATTTAATTAAAGACTACAAATGAGACCACAGAAAGAGGAATTCTTCGCAGAGTGCAATACTCTCAACACTGTACGCTTCTTACATGCAATCGCCTTGTCTTAACGATGATAAAAGCGTTAGATAATTGGGAGATTCAGGGTCAACAAAGCCATGTCTACAAAAAATGATCAAGAATAAAGTCAGCAGCAGTGACATTTCCATAGTCTTTCTCACCTTAAAATAAAATCTATTAAAACCAAATTACAATTAGGTTTATATTCATCTTTACTTTCATAAATTAATTTTTCCATCACCCATTCCATTGTATGAAGTTCAAATGATTCTACTTCATCATCATTAGGAGTTGGAATGAAGTCAGAAGGAAGTTGAAGATCATAGCAGAACAATACATCCCTCTTTAAATTTTGAAATTCATCAAAACCGGTATAAGATACTGCACTAACAGCTTTTGCTTTGCTTGCTAATTCATATGGAATATTAGCCTCTTCCTTGCATTCTTTGATGATGTTGTCTAGCAAGCTAATACGATATGGCTGACCTCCTGCAACCACGTGATCAAGCATCCCAGGCCATGTTGATTTATGTCTTGACCTTCGTCCGACCCATAAATGAGTGATCTCGTGCGTATTGGGGTCGCGAACAAATCCATTCATATGAACACCGTAAGCCTTGACACCAAAGTAAGGAACCATCGCTCTCTCTAAGAGATAGATCGGATCACCTCTATAGCTAGTAGAAACTGGGAGAAACTCGTTCCTCCATCCCCTAATCAGACCTTCCTGATGAAGCTGTTTGTGACGATCGTTTAATAGAGTGGTTTTGTCATGAAGGGAGAGTTGTTGGACATGTGGTTGAAAATTAATCAATTGAGAATCAGTATTGATCTGGTATAGATCAGAGCATTTATTTTTCAGAATTGAAATGAAGGAGGGTTGAACATATCCAATAAGATTGTCTTGAAACGTGAATTGATAGAAAGATTTAAAATTATTCGGAGAAATATTAAGTTGATTCACTCGAGACTGAAGCAAATTCATCTCTTTCACCGTCAAAAGATATGGAACTCTTCTACCCATCAAAGAGGACATCTGACTTGATAAAGCGCAAGCTACAAGGAGCTGAATGACGAGGTAATTGACAAGAGGAAGAAGAGTCATTGCAATCCCTTTCTATTGTAGAAAGAGTACCCGATCTACTCTAAAGCGAGGGAAAATGTGAAAAATAGAAAAATGATTGGAAGTGTGTTGAGATTTACCTTAAGATCTACATCAAAGAAGCCTTTCTTGCGTCATCCTGCTGGAATTCTTTGCAATTATCATAAGGGATTTGTTTGCTTGAATGAAGTTGAGAATAATGAAAAGACTGAACTCTTACAGGAGCAAACTCGTCGGCGCTCTCGACGCATTCGAGTTTTCAACAGAAGAGAACCTGATGTTGCTCCTATTAAGACATCAACTTCTACTTCAATTCAAAAGATAAGAATCATTCAACAGCTGAGAAGAGTCATGAATGATAAATTCGTTAATGTTTTATTCAAAGAGATCGAAGACGAACAACAAGGAATAAATCTAGTTGATGTTGAATTAAATGATTTGAAAGAAGATATAGCCCAAAAATTTTTAATAGTAGATGAAGATGGTAAAAATGAAGTCATTTTACAACTTAAATCAGATCTCCCTCGAGTTCAGATAATGTTTCGTATTAATGATATAGCGCAAGATTATATCAGCCAGATAAAGCTGAAACGTCAATGGTTTCTTCGAGATAAGCAAAAAGAAAGATCCAAGCATCTTGGTGAAGTGTCATCGAAGATAAAAGTGGTGAAAGAAGGTGTTACGAAGGGAAGGTGGAGTATCGAGGAAGAGCAGTTGAAAGATATAGAGGGAGATGAAGTAGGAATTAACTTCCAAGTGAAACTGTCCGCCCATACAAGCATAAATCAAAACCAATATCTTCAGCTCTCTTGTATTGGTGGTAATAGTGGTCTGATAATTCGAAAGATTAATGTTATAGATGCTCACACTGATAAGATTGTGTCAAAGTCAAGACAGTTTCATAACTTACCTTACTTCCTACAAAAGGCATGGTATGAATATCTCTCAAACCATTTCAATATAGATTATAACTTAGCACTCTTCGTATTAGCATATTCTAATGAAAAAGAACAAAAAGAATATTTGAATTGGTTGGGATCAATATTAGAGTATCGCACACAATGTCTGTAAATATAAAGAAAAAGTTAATTATTATACGTACAAAAACATACATTTTAAGTTAGACGAACTGTTTTGATAATTATATATCTCTAATTTTCTTCTTCAATTGCCATGATTCCAACTTTCACCCAAAGGAATGCAAGAACTTTCTTCTTGAAGATCCTCTCGAGATCCACACACAAATCTTGTCGCAATTTAACTAATGTTCGACCTTGTGAACCAATTATAATCCTTTTATGACGATCATTAGGAACAATAATATCAATATCTACTCGCACTGTTTCTTCATCTTCAGCCTTAATCGATGTACAGCGAAGTTGAGCTTGATAAGGGATCTCTTCATGTGTTTGTTCTAATAACTTCTCTAATAGCAATTCTTCAACTCTTTCCTCCACAGACATGTTGGTGTATCCATCCTCAGGGGCAAGTAACCATGGTTTTTTCTCAGCTATTCGAATGAGATAATTCTTAATATCAAGTACACCGTCATTGTTCAATGCTGATATCATAAAGGTTGTTGTGTCTAGTTCGGCAAGGTGAGCCTTTTCAACACCTAGCTTTACACCATTTATCAAACTAACAAGTTCTCTGGTAAGATCTAGGAGTTTTACTTTCGGTTCCACTAAATCTACTTTATTGAGCACAAGTATAATCTCCTTCCTAGCCTTCCTTAAAGCGATAGAAACCATCTCACCAAACAAGAATTTAGCATTATCATTGAGGACTCTTGCAGCATCAACAACCAGAAGAATAACATCAGCTTTGTCTACAGACTCTGTCGCGGTTTCTCTGAGTGTCGCGGCTTCTTTCCTAAGCGCTCCTGCACTACTGATATAGCCAGGAGTATCAAAAAATACCAGTTGGGTATTTCGATGATTATATACTCCCATAATTTCCCCTCTAGTAGTATGGCGCTTTCTCGATGTTGCCGCAAGCTTATGTTTCACAAGAGAATTGAGTAAAACACTCTTCCCAACATTAGGAAGACCGAACATCACACAATCAAGCCTCTTTTCAATGGAAGGTGGTGAAAGCTTCACATTCTTCCGTATTCTAGCAAAACGAACTGGTATCAGAGCATGAAGACTCTGATTTAGCAAGATATTCCTCGATCCAGTGATATTTCGAAACATCTTTTCTAAATTCCTCCCGGGTTTAGAGAAAGCAAGGGGCGGACAAAATAATCCGAATTTCATAAAAATCGATTTTCCCAAACTTTCATCTATACACGTACTTTCTTGATCAACTTGCCACTTGTTGAATTGATTTGCTCTCTTCGTCAAAGATCAAGATTGAGACTATGATGAGTCGAAATAGGCGATTGCTAGCATTGTTTGTATGCATTGCAATTGTTGCAGTTGCTGCAAGGTCAAGCTTTCCATCATCTTTCCAACGATTCGTTTCTGTCAAGCGAAGTGTTCAACCAACTGACCATCCTTTCAACATTCGAGGTGGAGCGACAGGTAAAACTTGAGAATTTTGGTATAATACTTTGATTTACATTTTATTTTAGCAAAAAAGGAATCTAAGAAGGGTAAAGATAGCATTAAGAAGGGGAAATCTAAGAAAGCTGTCAAGAAGGAAGAGGAAGAAAAAGTTGAAGTAGAAGAGCCAGTCGCCGCAGCTTGTGAGGTCAAAGAATCGAAGGCTGATCTTGCAACAGCTATCTTACAGAAGAAGCGAGGACCGAATGTCTTGCTTGCTGATGATGCAGTCACTGAAGATGACTCATATGTTGCTGTTAGCAAATCCAAAATGACTGTATTGAACCTCTTGGATGGAGATATTGTTCAAGTTAAAGGAAAGAAGCGGAAGACAACTTTGGCTATAGTTAACTCCGATAGTGCAGTCCCTGAAGGCAAGGTTAGAATTGGCAAAGTTGCTCGTTCCAACATTGGGTAAGAAACTAATACACCAGCTTTCTCCCATATCATGACTTTGATTTCTTCTCCTATAGTATTCGCTTAGGTGACATAGTGACGATTTCAGCTGTCCCAAATCCTAAGAATGCCAAATCAGTCTCGGTCGCAGCCTTTGCTGATACGGTAGAAGGATTAGAAGGAAATAAATTCGAAGTATTCTTAAAACCATATTTTAAAGATAATTTCCGTCCATTAAAACTTGGTGATAAATTTATTGCACGTGGTGGTATGAGAGCAGTTGAATATAAAGTGATCAGAATTGAAGGGGATAATGGTGAGGAATTAGAACAATGTGTTGTGAATAGTGAAACGAAGATTGATGATGAAAATGATAATATTAATCGTGAAGATGATGAAAAGACTGATGAAGTTGGATATGATGATATTGGTGGTTGTGATCGTCAATTAGCACAAATACGTGAATTAGTTGAATTACCATTACGTCATCCACAAATTTTCCGTACTGTTGGTATTCCACCACCTAAAGGTGTTTTAATGTATGGTCCACCTGGATCTGGTAAAACAATGATTGCAAGAGCTGTTGCAAGTGAAACAGATTCCTTTTTCTTTGTTTTAAATGGACCAGAAATCATGTCCAAGCTATCAGGTGAATCAGAATCAAATCTTAGAAAAGCATTTGAAGAATGTGAGAAAAATGCTCCATCAATTTTATTTATTGATGAAATTGATTCAATTGCACCAAAGAGAGACAAAGCAGGTGGTGAAGTTGAAAGAAGAATTGTTTCACAATTATTAACATTAATGGATGGATTAAAATCAAATTCCAATGTTGTTGTTATTGCTGCAACCAATCGTCCGAATGTTATTGATCCTGCATTAAGACGGTTTGGTAGATTTGATCGTGAATTAGATATTGGTGTCCCTGATGATAATGGTCGATTAGATATTCTTAGAATTAAAACACGTAATATGAAATTAGCCAAAGAAGCTAATTTAGAACAAATTGCTAAAGATACTCATGGTTATGTTGGTGCTGATCTTTCACAATTATGTATGGAATCTGCTTTCCAAGCTATTCGTGAGAAAATGCATTTAATTGATGTTGATGCGGATAGTATTGACGCAGAAGTTTTAAATTCAATCGAGATAACAAGTGAACATTTTAAACATGCTTTAGCTGTTACTCACCCATCAGCATTACGTGAAAATGTTGTTGAAGTACCAAATGTTTCTTGGGAAGATGTTGGTGGTTTAGAAGATGTTAAGAAAGAGTTATATGAAACCATTCAATATCCTGTTGAACATGCTTCAAAGTTTGAAAAGTTTGGTATGCAACCCTCTAAAGGTGTTTTATTCTATGGTCCACCTGGTTGTGGTAAAACACTGTTAGCGAAGGCGATCGCGAATGAGTGTGGTGCGAACTTTATCTCTATCAAAGGACCAGAGTTGCTAACGATGTGGTTTGGTGAATCAGAGGCTAATGTTCGTGACTTGTTCGATAAAGCAAGAGCTGCAGCACCTTGCATTCTCTTCTTTGATGAGATTGACTCCATCGCCAAGTCTCGTGGTGGAGGAGGTGGAGGTGGTTCCGAGGCGGGTGATCGTGTCATCAATCAGATTTTAACGGAAATTGATGGTGTTGGAGCGAGGAAGAGTGTTTTTGTTATCGGAGCAACTAACAGACCCGATATTTTGGATAAAGCTGTGACTCGTCCTGGTAGATTAGATCAGCTTATTTACATCCCTCTCCCTGATTATGGTTCAAGATTGAGTATATTCAAAGCAAATTTACGAAAATCTCCTGTTGATCCTTCAGTGAACTTAGAAGCATTAGCAAAGGCAACTGAGGGGTTTTCAGGTGCTGATATCACTGAGATATGTCAAAGAGCTGCTAAAAATGCTATTCGTGAGTCCGTAACTGCTGATTTAGAGAGAGCGAAGAAGATTGAGGCTGGTGAACTTGATGCTGAAACACCGTTCGAAGATCCTGTTCCTTTCATAAGGAAAGATCACTTCGAAGAAGCAATGTCTCGAGCCCGTCGATCTGTATCAGATAATGATATTCGTCAGTATGAACAGTTCAAGGCAAAGATGCAGTCTGAGGCAATGGCAGCAGGAGCGAATGGATTTAGCTTTGATGAAAGTGGGAAAGCGGAAAGTGGAGAAAAGTCAGAAAAAGACGAGGATTTGTATAGTTAGACGGTTGGTTAGTGTGATATAAAAAAGGTTAATAAGATGCATTCACTGTTGCTCGTAAATACTTAAAATCTAGCGACTTGTTATGGGTGGTCCGATCGAGTGTCGTGATAAGAATCACGGGCTCTGACGAGTCATCGCTTTAGTCTTTCTTTAAGTTCGAGTATTTCTCTGTCTTTCCTTTGCAATTCTCGTATTGCGGTGTTATAGATTGCTATCATATTCTTTTCTAATGTCTTTTTCTCAGTTATCAGGCTAATAAACTGTGATTTTACCAGTTCCAGCTCAGTTTCTTGCGCTTTTATTACAGCATCTTTCTCTTCCAACTGCCTATTTAACTGATCAATTTGAATACTCTTTGAAAGAAGATCAATATCCCCATACAAATCTTCACTGCCTTGCTCCATTTTTCTTCAAAACTGGAAAGACCGCTATGATGTCTCCGGGAAACTCGCTTCGCCGGGAGAGTGACGATTGATTTTTGTTCAAGGATTTGTTTCGTCCGATCGTGACTCAGTCAACGAACCTTGACAGAGGCTCGCAGCAGATAGTGCTTGTATTCGTTTCAAAGTATTCGATTTGTCTGAAGAGATCAGGCAATGCAACTAGTATGGATATTGTTGTGTCTTTGTTGCCTTTGTGCTCTCACGATGCCAACAAGCAAGGATACAAATCAAATTTTCAACAGGGAAGGGAAAACTGAAAATAACCATAGAAGAGAAGAATTCGGATCATTGCATACTCACCATTCTGTTTTAACTCAATCTCAGCCTCCTCCAATCTCCTTATCGCTTCGCAAAGATGTCACACTAAGAGCTGCTTACCTCTTGATTTTGTTTCTTCCAGTGACTCTTACATCAATTCTAGCTTATCTTTCTATATGGTTTCGTGAAGTAGTATGGTTCAAGCTGTTGCAGATCACTGTTGCGTATTCGGGTGCGGCTTTCGTAAAATGGGGTCAATGGGCCAGGTAATTGTTATAACTCCCTTCATCTGCTTTAAGCGAAAGTTTAGTTTTTATCTTTCATTTTTGATAGTACAAGGTCAGATATGTTTCCGGAGGCTCTTTGCCGCACCTTATCAGCTTTGCAGGATAAATCTCCCGCCCACAGCTTTTCCTACACTCAACGAAAGATTCACCAAGCGTTCGGGAAACCAATTAATGAAGTATTCTCTCACTTTGATCCTAATCCAATAGCATCAGGATCAATCGCGCAAGTCTATTATGCAGTCTGGAATAATCAAGAAGTTGCTGTGAAAGTACGTCATCCACATGTCGAAAAGCTCATAACTTTAGATTTTATCATTATGGCAGCAGTTGCAAGATTTGTAGATAGCATCCAATCATTATCTTGGTTGCGTTTAGCAGAATCTGTTGCTCAATTTTCTGATAAGATAGCGGCACAAACAGATCTCACAGTTGAGGCAGAGCAATTAAACATCTTTAACGATATCTTTGACGGTTGGAAAGATTCTGTTGAATTTCCTAAACCATTAATTTGGAAAAAGAATATTATTATTGAAAGTTTTATTAAAGGTTCAAATGTAGCAAATATTATAAAATCAAAACAATCTGATACATATGATAGTATCGATACAGCATATTTTATTGTTACGAAAGGTGAAGAAATTTATTTAAAAATGTTAATTATTAATAATTTTATGCATGCTGACCTGCATCCTGGAAATATTTTATTTCATTCGACGAGAAATAATCAAGATAAATCCATTAAAAGGAAAATTGGTCTAGTGGATGCTGGAATGGTCGCAATCTTAACACCAGATCAACAGAAGAACTTTATTGGGCTCATTGAAGCTGTTGGTGAAGGTAGTGGTTCTGAAGCGGCTGATTGTGTCATGAATTTCTCTTCCCATGAGATTGCCGAAGAGACGAAGGTGAGTTTTCGTCATGATATGATAAATGTATTTAAGAGAGTAGCGAAGGGATATGGGACAGATGTCAGTTTAGGTTTAGTATTACGAGAAGTCTTAAATCTTTTGCGGCAGTATCACATTACAGTTGAAGCAAATTATGCCACTTTATTGATGAATGTATTA